>JAEEGH010001660.1_pt1 | contig 63032 bp, 47 predicted proteins | sample 9134181 | NCBI WGS metagenome assembly JAEEGH01 (sample SAMN16246544, study PRJNA631951) | gut metagenome | biome: gut microbiome; feature: rumen; material: DP-attached | host: Bos | place: Iran: Karaj | collected 2018-10
ACCTGAGTAACAACACAAGGACCAGCTTCGATAACAGTGCACGGCACATTCTTACCGTCGGCACTGAAAACGGATGTCATTCCGATTTTTCTTCCAATTAATCCTGGCATTTCAGTTTAAAATTTAAATAATAATGTGAATATATTCGTTTCTTTTTCGAGTGCCATCCGCTTTCCTGCAGTCACAAACCCACTCAAAAAGAAACGCTCACTACTTCTAAACTGAAGGTAAACCGCTCTTTCTCAAGGTATTGTTAGCTGTCAAGCCAGCGCAATACGCACTTTAGCGGCTGCAAAGGTACACATAATTAATTATATGCACAATACCTTACAATAGAAAAATAACATTATTTAAGTTTTTTTAATCTACTACCTCTATAAACTGCCCTTGTTTATTGAAGCGCAGATCCATATCGTCCGACAGTTCCAATTTGAAACCATAGTCCTTCTTGCTGAACTTCGTGACCACATCATTGGGATAATTAGTCTTCACATATTGGAGAATGGTATCAGGTATCAGCGTCAGGGGCACACCCGATTTCTTGCGAGCTACCCGTTTCCATTCTCCCAGCATATTGAACTCAATTCTGGTACCGTCGGTAAGCCACACGCTATACTCCTTTCCGTCCTCCTCATCCTCTATCTCAACAAGGACAATTGAGCAACTGGAAAAATGCTGGTTAATAAATGCCTGTGCCTGCTGCGGAACCTGTACGTTCGAACAAGCCGTCATCAATAGTAATACCAAACCACACCATATTATATGATATCTTCTCTTGCTCATCTCTTCCTCATCATTGATCTATTACCTCTGCTATCTTGTCAGCGTTCATACTGCGAGCGCTGGCATCAAAAATCTCCTTATAGCGTCCACCCTGCCGATAGACATCTGCAGGTACTCCCTGTTCCGCTACCCTGCCCTGCTCCAGCAGGTAGATATAGTCGGCATCCACAATCTGGCCGATGTTATGCGAAATGATAATCACCGTACGCCCTTGTTTGATGGCATCAATGCTGGCCTTGATCTGCTCGGTAGCTATCGCGTCAAGACTGGCCGTCGGTTCGTCGAGAATGATAATCGATGGATTCTTGATGAACATACGGGCAATAGCCACACGTTGTTGCTGACCGCCGCTCAATCGCAGCGCACTACTCTCGAAGCCATTAGGCAGCGCCATCACCTGGTCGTAGAGGAAGGCCTGCTTCGCAGCCTTCACCACATCGTCGTGTGTCGCCTGCGGGTTGCCATATTTGATATTTTCCTCAATACTGCCGTCAAAGATATGGTTCTTCTGCATCACCAGTCCTACGTGCTCACGCAACCACTGGGTATCCCATTCTGCGAGAGGCACGCCGTCCAGCGTGATGGTTCCGCAGTCAGTCTCGTAGAACTTATCTAACAGGTTGACTACCGTACTCTTGCCGGCACCGCTCACACCCACCAAGGCGGTAATCTTGCCTGGTTCTATGCGCATCGACACATCCTTGAGGGCTTTCGTTCCATTGGGATATGAGAAGTCAACATGTTGCACCTCGAAGAGGCCTTTGACGTCTTCCGGATGATATTCGCCCGTTGATTCCTCGTCGGTGTCTCTCTCCAACAGATCTAAGAGTCCTTCTGAGTATATGAGTGCATCGTTCAGGTCGTCGTAGATACGGTGTAACTGGCGAATGGGCGCACTGACATTGTTGAAGAGCATCACATGATACATGATCTTACCAATCGTCATGCCCGGCACATCAACCAGCACCAGATAAGCTGTCAGGATAATGACGAGCACAGTACCTATCTGCTCCAGGAAACCCTTCAGTCCGGTAAAGAAATAGCTCTGCTTACGCGTGCTCAACTGCAGATTCGTCACGATATCCTGTATGTAGGCCTGTCGCTGGCCCTCTATCTTCTCACGGTTGAACGACTTGATGACGGTGATGTTCTCAATGGTGTTCAGCACATTCTGGCTCACGGCCTGCTGTCCCTCATAGATGGCACGTCGGCCTGCTCTCATGCGCTCGGCCTGCACATAGGTTACATAAAAGTAGATGGGCACGATGCACAGAGCCACCAATCCCACATACACATTAGCCGCAAACATCAGGACGAGGGCAATGACAGCACTCAAAAAGAGCGGCAGGATGTCGATGAAGAAGAGGTTGACGGCCTTGCTCAGACTCGTCACACCCTTGTCGATACGCGCCTGCAGCCGACCTGGCTCATTGCCTGACGATGTGAAGAAAGCCATGCGGAATATCAGGATGTGTTTCACCACCTGCACCGACAGGTCGCGACTCACCAAGATGCGCATGCGCTCTCCATAATAACGACGGAAGAAATTGACAACAGTAGCCAGCAGTTCCTTTCCCAGCAGCACACTACTGATCAACAGCAACAGTCCCATGGCACTGTCCCATGGCAACGTAGGCTGTTGGTCCAGAATATTGATGGCGTCCACTGCACGGTCGAGAACAATGGCATTCACCTGTGCCAGCAGCGAACCTATCAACGTGAGCGTCAAAGTGATAATCACCAGCCAGCGGTATGGCTTTACATACCGCATAATATGCCTGAGCAGGCAACCGATGCTCATCTGTCCTCTCTTACCCATATCTCTGTCTAAGTGATTGCAAATATAGTTATTTCCCCTTAAAACTCAAAACATTTACACATATTTCTGCATACCAGGCACCCAGAAACTACTTCAGGTCGCGTGTGAGCATCTTTGTGGATTATGTCCTGCCCAGCAAAACAAACATCCTGCCGCTCGAAGTGAAGGCTGGTGTTCAAGGGGGTATGAAAAGCCTCTGGGAATAAATGTTTCTGTAACTTTTCGGCTGTTTGGGACGATTTTGTTCGATTGTTTGTACTCTGGAATTGGGGGGACAGGTACCTGAGTCATAGCAGCCGTCATACCCAAGTACCTGTCCCAGCGAATAAATTAAGTGCCTCATTCTTGGTTTTGTCTTAGAAATCCCCGCGTGACACAGATTTTGATGAAATGTTTGTGATATTGAGATTTTTTGTTTATCTTTGCACCCAAGAAACTTGCAAGACCTAACAAGAATATAATCAAGTATGAAGAGAGCCTATTTTTTCCTGATACTGCTGCTGTTGATGACGGCAGGTGTACAGACAGTGAGAGCCGACGTACCAGATGATATGAAATATCAAATGGTGAATAGTTATAACACCACTACCTCCGACGGTTTCAGCCTGTGGGACGGCCAGTCGATGATGAATTACGTTGATGAGAACGGTCTGATCTACATTACGAATGCCGCACAGCTAGCAAAATATGCCTATGACTTATATAACAGTAGCGTATTTAGTGGAAGGAACGTCTGCTTGGACTGCAATATCGATTTGAACGGCAAAACATTCTCTATATCACGAGTTGGCGGCCACTCCTATGGAACAGGTGATGACATGGTTTGTTTCGACGGAGGCAACCACATCATACGCAACGGCAAGGCTCCACTAACGGGAAAAAATATTTGGGATAAAGATTGTGCCGGACTATTTGCTATGGTAAAATATGCGCGTATCCAGAATCTCATTGTGGACAATTACACGGTAGACGTAGGAGATATTGATAATTGGTTTACAGATTGGGATGAATGCGGCGTCATCTGTGGCGATGTTGATATATGCACGAACCGTCCCAATAGCGTCATCAGCAATTGCCGTGTGATGAACAGCAGTGTGACAGGCGACATCGAATATGCCGGCGGTATCATAGGCTATGGAGCCTGTGATATTTATGACTGTGCTGTTATCAATAGCACCATTAGCACTCTCGACGATACTGCGGGCGGCATTGCAGGAAGTATCAACACTTTGGACATAAACAAAACAAAGATTTCCGGAAACCGCGTCATCAATTGCTCCGTCACTGCCAAGGACGACCATGCAGGCGGTCTTATCGGCTTCATTCGTGCCCACCTGACCATCGAGAAAAACTATGTGCAGAACTCGACGGTAATGATTACTGAAGGTGACAATGTCGGTGGTCTTGTGGGAAGAATGGCAAGAGCAGGCGATGAAGGTTGGGGTTCGTTCACAATACGTCATAACTGGGTGGATGCTACTGTCAGTGGAAACGAAGGAGCCAAAAAAGGTTCCGTCATTGGTGATTGTGACAGATACAATCAGGTCTCTAATAATGCATATAGCAACTACTGGAACAAGACTAAATGCCCCCTTGGTGCTGTCAGCAATGAAGAAGTGGATGAGCGAGTTTATCAAGGAATGACCGCACAGCAGATGACGAATGAGATGTCTATCAGTGGATTCACCAACTGGGCACATGTGTACCCCATGCAGCAAGACAAAACCACCAGCGACATCGTCGTCACAACAGCCGAGCAGTTGCGCCAGATATCCAACCAGGTGAAAATTGGTTACACCTACGAGGGGCGCACTATCCGTCTTGCCAACGACATCAACGTTAGCAATGGCACCAACTGGGAACCCATCGGGTGTGCCAGTGTGGACAACTCGCAAATCCATCCGTTTATGGGGCGCTTCGATGGTCAGGGTCATACCATTAGCGGTCTGACAACCACGGGGACCTCCTACGACTATCGCGGCCTCTTCGGATTGGTCATCAATGCGCATATCTCTAATGTGCAAATCGCCGGACCTAACATCAGTACCAACGGAAAATATGTCGGTGGCGCAGTGGGCTGGGTATATGGCGGCTCTTGCTATGTGGGGCAGGTCATGGTGAACAGCGCCACGATTTCAGCCAATAGCAGCGCTGGCGGTGTGATGGGCAGGTCGAGCAACGATGCCTATAGCACGATAGAGGATTGTCAGGTATTGGGCTCGGTGAGTGCCAGTCAAGTCGATAGCGACACCGGTGCCGATGGCTGGTCGGGCGGAATAGTGGGTAACATACACGCTGGCGAGATCACTGATTGCGGCTCGACAGCCACTATCCTTGGCAAGAAAACGGGTTTGGTGGGTGGCTGCGAGCAAGCTATAACCATTACCCGCTGCTATGCTGTATCCTATAATAGTTCAAACCTGGTAAGTTACGTCAAGGATGGCGCCACCTGCACCATCACCGCCTGTCCTTCAGAGGTTTCTACCGGCGAGGGCATGAAGAGCACGCTGGGTACCGGGAATTGGTATTACTTCAGAAATGGCAATCGTCACCCCATACCCTTGGCACTTGCTATCTATGTGACTGATGAGGGCATTGTCGTTCAAGACGGTGTGGTGTATCAACCCGAATATAGTGGGAATGACATTACTAATTATTATGTCATAGGCTATCAAGGTTCGGAAGGAAACGTTGTTGTTGCTGACGAGATAAACAATCATCCTGTGGATTGGGTTGTCGCAAAGGCATTTAAGAACAATGAGACAATTACCTCCGTCACCATCGGCAACAATGTGAAGGTCGTTAGGTTCGCCGATATTCCCAATCTTCAGAGCATTACGCTGGGTGCAAAGGTAGGAGAATCAAGTAGTCCTAGTTCGTATAACTACGAGCGTGAGTTGATACGCAACTGTCCTAAACTTACCACCATCAGTGTGAATGAAAACAATCCGCGCTTGGTAGTTGTTGACGGCTTGCTCTACCATAGATGGAGATCGAGGGTAAACGAAAATAATAGTGCATGGGAACTGTTGCGCTGTCCTGTCAACAAGGCTGGCGAGTTGACGTTGCCATCTACGATCACTAAATCGAATGAGACTTTGGACATGGAGGTCGTGAGCATGCTGGCCTTTGAGGATTGCAACCTGCTGACGGGCATCATCATGCCCCAAACGCTGATGGAGGGCGAATATAATGCATCGCCATTCAAGAACAATACCGCCCTGCAGTATCTCGACATGAGAACCTGCCGTTGGAGACAATACAGAGATTTCGAGTGGTACACTAATCGTAGTGAGGATGCGTCTGGTTTCTTTGCCCGTTTACCAGAGAACACGCTCATCTATCTGCCTGCTGGTGACAAAGTTCAACAGGGATATGAGCACAACGTGATTGTTGGCAATCTGGCACAGGGTGAGCAGTCCATCACGCTGACTGACGGTGTGGACTTCTGTCCCAAGACGGACTTCACGGCTCCCAATGGTGTTACTAATGATCGCATACTCGTACCCTACGCCACGCAAGACGGCGACAATGTTGTAAACACTCCTCGCGGCTATACCGTCTGTCTGCCATACGCCCTGACGCTCTCGGACGCTAATGTGAAGGTCTATAAGCCTTCAACCTCAGCGGTTGAAGCAGGAGTCACGACCATCACCTTCAAGGAAGTGGAGGGTGGCAGCATGGAGGCTAACACACCCTACTATGTGGTGGTCAGCAGCGGTACGGCAAGCCTGTCGACGACCGCCAGTGTATCCTTTACTAAAGGTCAGACGGGCGGCACGAACAGTGGGTCCATCAGTGGCTATGAATTCAAGGGTACGCTGGTCAAGATTCCGAACGCACAGCTCTATGATGCCGACAAGCCTACTTACATCCTGCAGAGCGACGGCAAGTGGTATCAAGTGCCCAGCGGTGTGGAGGCAGCCTATGTCGGTGCCTACCGCGCCTACTTCCAGGCCACCGCGAAGTCTGGCGCCCGTAGCATAAGCATGGCGTTCGACGAAGAAAGCACTACCGCCGTTCAGCGGATACATACCATTGATGCAGATGGCACAGAGCGTTACTACGACCTCAATGGCCGTCTGTTGCCCGGCAAGCCCCAGAAGGGTGTGTACATCTTGAACGGTAAGAAGTATGTAAACAAATAAAGCAGGGAGGACGTAAAAATGAAAAAGAAATATCAAAAGCCCGAAATTCAAATAGCATCTTTCGGACAACGTACATATCTGCTTATTGGAAGTCCTGTACCCAATTTATTAGTCGATGATCCCAATTACGACAATTGGGATCCCAATGGCGGTCAGTAAGGACGGCAGCCTTTAGTAATCTCTTCCCCTCCTGACTCAGGAGGGGAGCCCGAAGGGCGGGGTGGTCTGAAGAAGCTAAACAGCAGTGCACGGGGACTGAGTAGTTACTATTGTTAAGGCACAAAATGTTTCTACCACACCCTGTGTCAGGTGTCACAGCAGGCTCCAGGCATTCTCCAGATAGGGCTGCAACTCGTTGCGGTCCGACTGGTCGAGTCCGCACTCCACCGTACTGTTTTGTTCTTGATGATACTGAGAGGGGGTGGATGTTTCTTTTAGTTTTTTTTTACGCCAAAGAAAAGGACAGAATCCTTTCTTTGAAAACTTTCTTTCGAAAGAAAGTGATTGAACGCAGTTCAAAATAACAAATTAAAAGACAATCTCCCGCAAGTGCTCTGCTGAGCCTTTGCGGGAGATTGTTATTATTCTATCCGTTTTTACAGTCCTATGTAAGACTTGATGGCAGCGATAATCTTCTGCGAGGCATCCTTGGTGTAAACATTCTGACCAAGGAATCCATCATGATGATAACCGCCTTTGTTGACGATCTTTGTCACCGCAGGATTCGTACTGTCGTCGATGGCACCACCCGTCCAAGGGTCGTCAGAGCAGTAGATGAACACCATCTTGTACGCTGACTGCGTCTTCACCCATGAGCGGAAATCGCTCATCAGCCGTCCGCCGTCCCACTGTGAGGCATATCTCTTCATGAGGGTATGGTTTTCGAAGACATCACTGATGCTGTATGCCTTGGTGGAGGAGATGGATGTTCCCTCCAGCATGGAGTAATCGTAGGCGACATTACCCAGCTCACGTGCTGCCTGCACAGAGTAAGGCATGCTCTTATCGGCATTTCGCTGATTAAGGAGCTCTTCATCAGTATATGCCGCGCGCATGCTCGCCTTATCATCTTCATTGACATAAGTAGTCATTGCTTTCAGGGAGTCGATCAATTCATCAGAACCCATGAAGGCAAATTCGGCAACCTGGCTGATGGCTTTCTCCTTGGCGTCTTTCTCTTGCTGTGTCGTCGCGGTACCTATCGCCTTGTCCACGTCAGGAACCAGTCTCGCCCAAATGTTAAAAGACACTTGTGAGAATTTATCGAAGTTAGCACTGAGGATGTAATAGAGCACACCGCAGGTCACCTCCTCCTCGGCGCGCCCGAAAGTGTTGATGACTTCTGCGTACGTTTTGGGGTCACTCTGGTAGAACTGTTTGATACATGCCTCACGCAACGTTTTGTCGTTAGCGATGGCAACAGGCATCTTCCTCAGCCGTGCGTAGGCGATGCCCTTTTCCGAGTCAGCGTCATAGCCTGCTCCGCAGCTGTTGTACAGGTACTGTCCCATGCGGATATCGTCGCTGCATGTAGGTGTGGCGGGCAGGAAAGGTGCGCAGAAGGGCACATACAGGTCGATGTCGTTCCATCCGTTCTTATCGCTGTAGTAAGCGTAGAGTGCCGTCGTGATACCGTCCTTGCTGATCCCCGTGCTGATCCACTTGTTCTGCGTGAAGAAGTTTTTCTTCATCATGTCGACAATGGCATGAAGGTCGGCAGCCGCCTGGTCGGTCCACAGGAAGTTGAAGTTCAGGTCGTCGGCAGGTTCGGGCAGCGACTTGTTGAAGTAGCGGTGCTCTACGGCGACCATGTTGGCATGGAGGTGCTTCGCCAGGTCTACATAGCGGATCTGACTGGCGCTGTCGGCCATCTCATAGCCGTGGGTATAGAGCACGACGGGTGCGTCACTGGAGAAATACCTGAGTGCCACGCGCTGGTTGAAAGTACCCATTGCAGGGTCCTTGTGGTCTACCTGCTGTTCGAAGTTAAAGAAATAGACCTTCTCCTCTTTGCTGCCTGATTTGTCAATGTCAATGGTCACGTCGGAGACACCAGGCAGTTTCTTGAGCATCTCAGAGACCTCGTCAGACAACTCCTTTTCCTCCTCGTTGTTTTTCGCTTCCTCCTTTTTTACAATTTCTGATATCTCGGTGCTCTCTGAGCATCCTGTTATCATGATGCATGCCACGAAAGCGGCGAGGAGCATCCATATATTTCTGGTCTTTTTCATTGTTCGTTCCTTTCTCTTGATTATTGTCCGTTACGGATGTATTGCAGTGCCCTCTCAAGCTGAGAGTCCTTGCCTGTTGCCTCGAACTGCTTGACATCGAAGTCCACCTCGATGTCAGGAGTGATACCTACGCCTTCCAGTATCTGACCGTCATTGGTCATCATTGCCAATGTCGGGCAGTAGGCAAAGACCGGTGTCTTATCCTCCACGCCGATCTTTCCGGAGTAGTTGAGGGTGTTGTTGCTATTGCTTGTCAGTCCGCAGAGACCGCCCCACGTGCGCTTGCCGATGATTTTCGCGTTCTTGAGGGACTTTGCAGAGAGCGATGTCACCTCCGACATACTTATCGAACGGCAGTTGGTAAGGATGACGATAGGCTGGTCGTCTACGACGTAGTGCTCATCAGGATAGGTGCCCATCACGGCAGGCATAGGTACGGAGTAGTCCAGACGACCTGTGCCGCGCTTGAAGCGCTCCTTGCCGACGAGCATACCGCCCGACGGACGCAGTGCACCGAGCGCAAAGGGGAAATCGCTTGTTGAACCGCCTTGGTTTCCGCGCAGGTCGATGATGACACCGCCTAACTTACCGGTCTTGCCGAGTGCCTGGATGGCGTTGAACCACGCTTGCCATACGTTGGAAATGCCTTGTACGTGATTCAGCAGGTTAGGGTCGTTCTTATCCAGTTCTGCCATACCCGACTCTGTCAAGTAAGTATTGAGTGAGAACTGGCTGAAATAGAAATACGCTATGTTGCCCTTCAGCAGCGCATAGCGTACTGCCATGCCCTCATCCTGGAAGCCGCTGTTGATGACTGTCAAGCCGGGGACTTTGAGGTAGGCATACTGCACCACCAGCGTGTTGTAACTACTGAGGGTCAGATTCTCGTCGGTGAGTTTCTTTTTCAGCTCCTTCAGGGCGTTCAGCTTCTCAAGCTGCTCAACGGTAGGCAGCAGCAGTTCTGAATATTTTTCTATCTGGTCGCAGACCCACATATAGCCCATGCCCTCGGTATGCATGAGATTGTACATCATAAACGGAACTATCGTGGAGTAGAAAGCGGTCTGTGGCTGACCATTCTCGTCCATCACCACCTCTCCGTTTGCCGGCGCGAGGTAGTATTTGGAGATGTCCGGCTTGTACCTCATAGAAATGCGCATATCGTCACGGTTGGCATTCCGCAGGTCGCTGGGTGACACCATGACGGAACTGTTGTTGTTATGGTGGTTCAGGAACGTGATATACATGTGTCCGTCATGAAGGTCGCTGAACGCCTCATTCATCAGTGCCTCCAACTCTTTGTCAGTGACGGGGTTGTCGGTACCTCTCTTGTCAAGGGCGGCAAACTTCGGATAGCTCGCCGCATAGGCTGAGTCCCAGTCGAGCCCGTTCTGCTTCTCGTAGTCCCAGAGGGAGTAATACTGGTTGAGTGCATTCCATGCGATCTCGTACTTGCCGCCAAAACTTGTATATCCCTCACCGAAGGCGAGATTATCATCATAATCGTAAGCCAACAGCGTGTCGCTCGACTCACGGCATGACGTAAGGGAGAGTGCCATTGCTATCGCTCCTAATACTAATATTCTGTTCTTCATTGTTTCCTTTGTTTTAGTTAAAAGATATAGCTTGCACCCAGCTGGATTGCCGTCGTTGAGTGATAGCGGTAGTCTTTGTTCCTCATATACTGCTTGGTGGTGCTGGTGGTGCTGTAGTAGTGGCGCACCTCCACCTGTGCCGCCCAGTGCTCAGCGAACCGGTATTCCATACCTACGCCACCCACGAGACCGCAGTCCCAGCGTTTGTCACGGTCGCTGTCGAACTCCACCTTCCCCTTGATGTCGAAAGACTGACCTGTGAACGAGTTTATGTCCTTACCGGAACGGTAGCTGTGAACCCAGTATCCGCCATAGACACCGAGGTTACAGAAACCGCGCAGTTTCTTGCCGCCGAAGCTGAACGATGCCATGACGGGCAGCTGCAAGTAGGTGTTACGATACTTGAGGTCGACTTCCTCAATGTTTGCCCGGTGCATCCGGTAATTCTTCTGTGTCAGGTTGAAATCGGCACGGACACCGAACCAGTCGGTAAAATTGTACTGTCCCGTAACGCCGTAAGTAACACCCCAGCGTCCGTCGAACAAAACGTCGGTCATGTACTGCTTGTCGATGGAGAACACGTTATAGTCTGCTCCGGCAGTGACACCGACCCTCCATTGTGCATTGGCAAAAAGCGTTGTCATCAGCGCGAAAGCTAACAAGAGTCTTCTCTTTTCCATTATTCCTTAAATCTTTAAATAGATAGTGATATTAGTTTCCAAACTTCAATGTTACAAAGAAGTCCCTGCCTGGCATACTGCTCGGCAGGGACTTATCTTTTTAGAACAAGGGTCACTCCTGGCGGTTGACGAACTCCATGATGACGGCAACGGCATCGTCTTCCGTCATGTGGTCCATCGAGATCACCACGTCATAGTTGCGGGTGTCGTAACGGGAACGGTCGCTGTACTTCTTCAAGTATGCCTCACGACCCTCATCCACCTCGTCGAGGATGTCAAGGGCTGCGGCATAGCTGATGCCCCGTTTCCTTATCAACCGCTCTATGCGGTGCTCAGTGGATGCCTGAATAAAGACATTCAGGTGGTTGGGATGCTCACGGAAAATCAGAAAACCGCTTCTGCCTGCCACCACACAGGACTCCTCACGAGCAAGTCCCTCCAGGATGCGGCGCTCTGTCTCGAACATGGCGGCTGTGGAGGGCTTCTCCTGACGGTTGGCACTCAGCAGCGTCTTGCAACGGTCCTGCAACTCACCCCACCAGGAAGACTTTTCCTGCGCCTTCAACTGTTCTATCTGCTCAGCGGTAAGACCGTATTTCTCGGTCAATCCCTGCACAATCGCCTTGTCGTAATACTTCACCCCCAACAGCTCTGCCAGTTTGCGACCGACAGTCCTGCCGCCGCTGCCTAACTCGCGGTTGATGGTGATGACGAAGTGATTGTTCTTGTTCATACTAAACTACACCTTGATTTCTACCTCAACACCGCTGGGGAGTTCGAGCTTCATCAGGGCATCAACAGTCTTAGCCGTTGAGCTGTAGATGTCGATCAGACGCTTATAGTCTGACAGCTGGAACTGCTCACGAGCCTTCTTGTTAACGAAGGTAGAGCGGTTAACGGTGTAGATACGCTTGTGGGTGGGAAGGGGAATTGGACCGCTGATGATGGCACCAGTAGCCTTTACGGCCTTCACAATCTTCTCTGCTGACTTGTCTACGAGTTTGTGGTCGTAGCTCTTCAGCTTGATACGAATTTTCTGACTCATTGTCTTTTAATTGTTTAAATTGTTAATAATTTGCTGCCGCTAAAGAGTCATTTGCTCAACGGCAATCAGTTTCGGGCTGCAAAGGTACGCATATTTTATAACATACGCAATCTCTGCAGCCCGAAGTAAAGCATTATTTAAGTTTTTTTAATAGATAACAATATCTTCATTGTCTTCATCGTATGGCCACTTACTTGATTACCTGTTTATGTCCGTTGTAGATGTAGACGCCACTCTTGGTAGGAGCATGCTGCAACTTGATGCCCTGCAGCGTATACCAGCCATCCTGTGGCAGCTGGTCAATCTGCACAAAGCTAATCTTCGTAGGCTTGGCAGGCGAGCCACTGATAGCGTTGGACTCGTAGGTCATCACATCGTCCGTAGTAGCGATCATCTCACCACCACGCTCAATGGCGAACGACAGCGGTGTGTTGTTCTCACCCTCAATGCTGAGATAGAACAAGTTATCATCATCTGCTTGCAGCGTCTCACTTCCTACGACCTCTCCGTTGGCATAGGCTACCAGCTGATCGCCCTCTTCGAGGTCTACCCCAACAGCCTCAGCCACTACCGTCATGGTCATGGCAAAGCGTGAAGCGTTATGCTTAGTAGAGCCTATATCGATGAATGTGGCACCAGGTTCATAATAAGGATAGGTGAACGATGTATTGCTGTCCTTCAGACGGTGCAGCATATATCCCTCGCCAGGCTTCATATACTTCAATGAGCCCGACCACTTGCCACCTCCTGCGCCGTCGCTGGCAAAGATGGCAAACTCATGCTGGTTCTTGATGACATCGCCAGGCATGGCCTCATCGTAATACTCAGCCAGAGCGGTGGCGATGGGCAGGTTGACCATTGGCGTATAGCCTATGCTGTTCCATCCCTTCTTGACATCGATGGTGCGGAGTTTCTCATCCCTCAGGCTGGTACCCCAGAGCGACACATCTATGTCTTCCTGAACCTTGATGCGATAGCAATACTTCTGTGACAGTCCGACAGCGCTGATATCCGTACTGGTATTGCTCATCCACTGACCGTTCTTGTAGACCAGCGTCAGGTCTTCCGTGTCCTCGGTAAGGATGTCGCCATCCTTCCATGGGAACATGCCAAGGAAGCTTGACACACGCTGGAGACTGACATTATTGACGTTGAACGATACCCAGTTCCAGCCTCTCTTGAGGTTGATTTCCTGCTCATAGAGGTCATCGGCCATCATCAAGACAGGACTGTCCATCGAACCAATGATAGACTGGTTGACGAAGTTAACCAGCACAGAGGTTGTCAGCTGCATGGTCTTGCCCGTAGCATAGTGCCACAGACGGAAGAACAGCGGTGTAACCACCGTCGTACTGTCGTAGACAGTCAGGTAGACCATGCTCTGCCCTGTCTCACTGTCATACTCCACATTGGTGCGACCCATGCAGCGGTTGTTGGCATCGAAGACACCCACGATGTCGCGTGAGTCAGTGACGATGGTATTACCCACATATACCCGTCCCACCACATTCATCGTGTAGCGCATCATTTCGGGATCGACAGTCCAGTCGGGTTTCTCACCCTCGATGACGATATTGATAGCCAGCGGCTCAGAGAGGCCGTTCTCATCCGTCAGATAGACAATCTGGTCATAGGTACCCACATTGACATCCTTGCTGATGGTGAATTCCAAGTTGTCATTAGACTGTGCCTCCACGATGTCGCTGGTCTTATTGACAGTCATCCAGCGTGGCAGGTTCTCAATAGTGTAGGTATGTGGTGCCCCACCCTCGTTGACGATAATCAGGCTTAGAGTGTGCTCCTCACCAGCCTTCAGCGTCCTGTCATAGCGATTGGTCATCCACTTCAATGGATTGCGGTTGACGAAGAAGGTCTCCGTTACTGGCGACGCCATGAAGTTACCATTCTTGTCGGGAATATCGGATACCGTCACGGAGATACTCTTCTTGTTGATGCGAGAATCCAACTCGTCGATATTGACCAGCAACTGGTTGTCGCGACCCACGAAGCTGAAATTCAGGCTGGTCAGTGCAACATAGGCCTGTATGGGAGCACCTACCTTCTGGTCTACACGTGCCTTGATGAAGCCAACAGAATCGACGAAGATAGTGTCATTCTTCTCGGTGAGATTGCCGTTATCGTCAAACTTCTGCACCTTGCTCAGCACATAGGGTTGCAGCGCCAGATCTCCGGAAGACTGCAGCTCCTGACGCTCAAAGTCGACATAGGTGAGAAGACCCTTCTCCGCACCGCCAGGTGACTTGTTGGAATAACGCTTGATGAGCGAGACGGGCAGCGCCTGCTGGAACAGGGCTATGCCGTCGATGTATCCTGTCAGGGCATTATCTTCGAGCAGCTTGGTATTGTCAGAGGCATCCTTCCATACCATGTTGCCAAAGTAGAAGTCGGTACCCGTCATACCTCCCAGGGAATCGGTAGAGAACTGTGCCTTCAGCTCGTTGTCGACATAGATGCTGGCCACCTGGCGCATACGGTTCACCGCCATGGCGTAGTGATGCCATGCGTCGTCGCAGAGATTGTCGCCCAGTTCATACTCACGACCATTGGTACGATATTTCAGTGTATGGTCCTCGATACCGATGAAGAACTTGTTCTTGGCATCGACATCGGTAGTACGGCCAGAACCGTTAGAGAACAAGGCAGCACTCTCCTCGGCAGTCCTGAACCAGAACATCAGGGTATAGTTCTGCTCGTCGTCGCGCGTAAAGAAGTCGGCCTTTACCTGCACACCCTTCTTCTTCGTAGCGTCCTGTGGGGCTGCATTCTTGTCGAACTTCAATGCCATACCTTCTGGCAGTGTCCATGTAGCTCCCTTGAGCGTCAGGTGGGCACCTTGTGCCAGGTCGGTGGCATAGTCGCCCTTGCCCTCATTCATCGGATAGTAGTCAGTCAGTCCCTTCTCATAACCTGTCAAGAGGTGGTCGGCATAGGCATTCAGCAGGGTGAGGTCTAAGGCACGATGCCATATACGCCCCTGCAACATGCGACCCTCGTAATAGGCACGCGGACTGCCTGTCGGAATGGCAGAGCCAAAGACCAGCGGACCATTGCCGCTATAGGTCACGCCCTCCATCACAGCATCCTGATGCTCACTATAGAGGTATAGCTTCTCATTATCGTTGTCCAGCACCAATGCCACACGCTGGAAAGCAGTGGTCTTCACGATGGAGTCACTCTCCAGCACCTTGTCGTCAACGACTGCACGCAGGTGTTTCTCCTTGGTCAGCCACAGCTGTAGCTGCTTGCCATAGGAACCATGCGAGAAGATAGGCATGTCACGATCTACTTCGTCAGGCTTGATCATCACCTCGATGGTCACATTCTTGTCTGCGAAGTTACGACGCACCTCACTCTGAGCATAGCCTTTTCCGCCAAACCTCAGTGCGGGAGCTTCCTGGATGGCGGCCTCGTTGGTCTCGCCCTTCACCTCGAAGTTGGTGGTCTCCTGGAGGTAGTTGTACTCGATATCCTCTGAGAAGCTGAAGATGACATTCTCACCCACGCCAAGAACGGCATCCTTCGGTTCGGGAATGCCAAAGAGCATCGGACGACGTGTGTCCTTCACGCCGCTGAGCATCTTTGACTCATAGGTCAGGAATGAGTTGCCGTTTCTGCAGAACAGTACGGCTCTCAAATCATAGGCTTTCTCCATGACCGTGCCCTCACCGAAGAAGCGGGTAGTGATATTGCCGTTCTCAGGAATCATCTCCTTCGTACCGCTGGCAGCCGCATAGCGTGTAGAGTCGGCATAGTAGCCGCAGAGGTTCGTCCAGTAGTCGTCACCACGTGTCGACTCCTTATATTGGAACTCGATATGGTCGAAGTTATGCTGGTTCTTGTCGAAGTTACTGATGATGACGGGCAGATACCATCCCTTGTCACCATCCTGCGGGGCGTCACAGTTCATAATCCACTTGTCGCCAGGGGTGGTGATGGCCACTGCTCCTGCCGTCTGCAGGTAGTGTACGTCGAAGGACACCTCCTGGTAGGTATTGACGTCACCCTGTGAGATGATGCCAATCTTCAGCCCTTCATAGTCGAACTTCTCGCCAGCATAGACCTCTAAGGTCTTTTCCGTCACCACGCCAGGCTTGACCTCTACCGTACGGGTGTTACCCGTCAGTGGCATGCCGTCAATCATCATCTTGGCACCGTCGGGGTTCGAGCGCTCACTCTGGTAGATGTCAAAATAAGCATAGGCAGCCTCGGGCTGTTCACTCTCGTTGGTCAGATAAATCTTGAAGCGGGCAGCCTCGCCGAAGGGCACTCCACTGATGCTCTGCTTGTCCATCGTGATGACGGGGTTCTCAATCTTCTTGGTGCGCTCGTCCAACATCGTTCCAGGGTTATAGAATTGGGTGACACGCTCACCCTCCCAAGGACGACACGTTGCACCAGCACGGGTGCGATAGACGAAGCTGTGGGCGTAGGTGACATCCTCCAACTTCATCTCACGCCTCAGATAGTCCTCGTCATAGTCTACCTGCTCGTAGAAGTTGTCGCTGAGGAATACGTCGTGGACGTCGTAGCCCTCAAGACCAGTGCTGGCGGTCTTCACGCGATAGACGTCGAAGTCCAGGTGACTCCTATTGTCCATACCAATGGTAAAGCCCTCCTTGCGGCTGTACGACTTCGCCTCGGAATGTCTGGGTGTTACACTGAAGTTCACGGCAGGAGTCAAGCTGAGGGAAGTCTGCACACCTATCAACTTGAAATCAATCGATGTGATATTATTTTCATCATCCCTTGTGGTGGCTATATCACGCGAGCCGCCTTTATCCTGCAATATCTTTGCAAGGAACTTGGCAACGGTAGGTCCTACAGCAGCCACGATGCTGGTAGCACCGTCTTTCAGGAAATTGTCGAAATACTCACTGGTCATCGGCGTGATGGGACTGATATACGAGCTCATCTTCGAGTAGTCGCTCGTAAAGGTCTCACTATAGCTGAGAGAGCTGCCGCCATCAGTGCTGAAGTTCTGCACCAGGTCACGTGCTTCCAGTTTCTCTTTCTCGTTCTGGGCTATCATCTCCATCCACTTTGCGATGATTTCCTTATAGTGCTTCACCTCGTCGACAAACTGTTCCTTACTTCCTGAAGGAGTTTTCATATCGTACTCAAAGCCGAAGTTCTCGTCGTCGGGATTAACCTTCGAATAATAGACGGGCTGACCTGTGGCGTTGGCACGCAGCTGTGCCTCGCTCTCAGTGCCAGTGAACATCAGGGCAAGACACTGGTTCTTCAGCGACGGCAGCAGTTGGGTCAGGATGTATTTCTGTGAGTGTACGAAGTTGGAAGTCACCTTAGGTCCATAGGTAATAACCTCGTCGCGCACCAGGTGCAGCTTGTGACCTTGGTCATCCTGGCCTTGTGCTATCTCGACCATGCGTCCTGCAGCCAACAGACCTTTTGCTTGTGTGAAGGTACTGTCAGGGATGGCACGAATGGCAGTAGCACGCTTTAAGATAATGTTCTGCTCCAAACCAATATACAGGTCGGCATCGGCACCCACCATAGACTTCTCACCACTGGTAGAGATGTCCTCATTAGCTGTCATGGTGTATGTGAAGGCTCGCTGACCGCTGCCCGAGAATACCAGGTCGAAGGTCATATCGAACTTGGAGGATGTGGTGTAGTTGAAACCACCTACGATACCACTACCAAAGGGGGCTCCCACGAAACCCTGGAAGCTATTAAAGCCTGTTCCTTCGCTGATGTGCATCGACAAGCCAGCACTCCAGTTCATATCCATCTGGTAGGAATATTTCAATGTTGAGCCCTTGCTGATGGTAGCCTTTGAGGCTCCTCCAGGCGGGTCGCGGAGGATATCAACCAACTGAGGTACTGAATGGTTGATGATATCCTTGGCACCCTTTATATCTCTAATGTTTAAGATGTATGCGCGAAGCGGTATAGCCTCATAGTGTGTGCCATCCATCTCCAGCGTCATGGTCACTGTGCGCAGGGCATCGACACCTGTCAGCAGATAAGGCAGTTGCGCAGCCTCCAGATTGTAGGTAGCCTCACCCACGCTGTCCAACTCCACGACATCACGATGTATAGAGCTCACCATGCCGTTCTGGATGGTCACTTCTCCACCCGACAGGCGGATGACATCGATGGTGTCGCTCTTCGTATTGTTGTTATAGTAGTAGCGCTCCGTAGCAGAAATCTTCACGGGGTACTTGCGTTCTATGCTGAATACGGGGTAGCCGAAGGTGTACTTGGTCTCCAGGGAGTCTCTCTTGCCCTTGGGCCAGTTGTTCTTCTTGACGGCATAGGCCAGCGCCAGCTTCTGCTTGTCGCCAGTAATGTTCTTGAAGTTGTAGTACTGGTCGCCAAAGAAGTCGAACTTCTCAAAGCCTATCTGCTTGTAGTCAATGACGACAGGCGAATGGTAGATGCGGTTGTACTGGGCATGATAGTTGACGACGGCCTCCGTCACATCTGCTTGCTCAGCGTTCTTCCACAGACCCTTGATGGTGTCTGAGTGGGCCGTCAGCGAGTCACTCAGGTCAATGACGTCGCCCACCTGTCCGTCCTGGAACAGCGTGGCATAGCCCTTGGCTGTAATCTGCTGAATCTTCCACTTCACTGGGGGCAGCAAGACTTCATACTCACCAGTATGCACGTCGGGAGTCACCACCTTGCGGTTGATGGTGGTATGTACTGTCGTCTTGTACTCATACATCTTGTCGTGGGCCTGATGCGTGAACTCCTCGTCACGTTCTTTCTTGCTCTTGTCCTTGATGTCCCACACCAGACGTGAGGCATTGTCGCCCTCCAGAGCCATCACGATTTGCAGGTCGTCGCCGAGGTTGTTCTTCGACAGCGAGTTACCCAGAGGGATGGCGGCCTGCTCCTTACCACCAGCCACACGACCAATCAGCTTCACCTTGGTATCATCGTAGAAATATATGCTGGCCTGGTCTTCATAGAAAGCACATTCCTTCTCTGTATCGAGCTCGTCGTCAGTCTCGTGGTAGAAACCATCATGGAAGAACACGTGACCGTCCTTCATGGCCTGGATGCTGTCGTGCGGACCCTTCAGCATGTGGAAGGTAAACTTACCCTCGTGGTCGGTGACCACCTTACCCTCAGCATTGTGTACCTCGTAGCCGTCGACCTTGAATGACACGCCCTGCACGGGAATGCTGGTACCTCTATACTGCACATAGCCTGAGAACCTGACACTTGTCTCCAAGACGAACTCCACATTGCTCACCACGTTCTGGCCAGGCAAGGTACCGATGGTGATATTCTTATAGTCACTGAAATCGGGCACGTTGGGTGCTATCCTGTAGTTCGTCTCCGTGGCATCCACATAGGGCAGGTCGCTCATAACGAAGTTACCACTCTCGTCAGTGATGGCTGTCTTGGTGGTACCGTCAGGCAGCGTGGTCGTGACTTCCTTGCCAGGAATACCCGTGCCGTCCTTGAAGCGGAAGGAGCCCGATATGGTAGCCGTCTGCACACAGTGGCCGATGACCTTCTCGGTGTCCTCAAACTTGGTACCCTCGCAGTCGTTCACACCACGCACGTAATACTCATACTGATGAACTGGCGAGGTTTTCTTGTCCTCAAACTGCATCTCCGTCAGATTTTGGGCGATGCACTCAGCCTCTTCGGCATTCACCTCACGGCGCCATACCTCGTAGTAGTCAACAGGCTCGTCGTCCACATTGGACCATGTGAGCAGCGTGGAGGTCTGCAACTCCCGTATCGTCAGCGACTGCTTGTCGATATGTCCATTATTCTCATGATAGAAGGTAGGCATGTCGGAAGGTGCAGGACTGACGTCAGCCTGTCTTCTGTCCTCGACGCATGGCATCAGCTTGCCATTGCCATCTTTCATCCAGTAGCCACCCAACAGTTCCAGAATCTCATCGTTCGTTCTGCCGCTAAAACGTGTAGCGACTGCCTGGTCGCTATACAGGACGGGGAGTGCCACACCACCCATGTCCTGCCAGTCAGCGCCCAAATTCTCAACGAGGCTCACTACCGTCATGTTGATAGCATTGTTGCCATTAATCTCATTCCAGTAGTGGTAGCCCCAGTTGTTAGAACAATTACCGTTGACACCATAGGGAGTACCGCCATTTTCTGCATTGAAGTTCATCGCCGTATTGGCGAAATTGGCATACGTACCATTCTCCAAACAGTTCTTGATCACGTTCGACGTACCACCGTCTTCCCATCCGATGATGGCGCCAGCAAAAGAAGGTGCTCCACTTGTCGACGTACAGACGATTTCACCATCAAACAGACAGTTGGTGATGGTGTGGTTCGAAGAATGACCATGACCTATGAAGCCGCCAACATAGTCATCTGCAATGGTGAGCTTTACTGACACACGACAGTTGCTGATGACATTCGCGCTACTGCCATCATTCTCTGAACTGGCGACAAGGCCTGCCGAGTGCTTGGCACCATTGACAGTACCTGTCACATGGAGGTTCTTGATGGTATAGTTCTTAGCACCAATGAATGGAGCGATAAAAATATCTCCTGGCTTGTCGATGTTCACGTTCAGCGTATGACCATTACCATCGAAGGTACCTTTCCAGTAGACGTTTGATGGCGTGGTGGTGTTAACACTGATGTCAGCAGTCATGATGACGTTGATGAGTGCCTCGCCATTGGCTGACGCTAACGTCGATACAAAGCTGTTCCAGTCGTCAGCAGAGTTGATGTAGAAGACGTCCTTATAGCGCTCTTCAAACAACTCTGTGCAATAGCTGTTGATGACTGTCAAGCCACTCTGTTCCCTGATGCGGGCCCATGTGGCACAGTCGCCATACTGGGTACCGATATGCTGGGGAGCAAAGACACAGTTCTCGATGGCCACCAGCTTATTGCTCCATCCTACCATACCGCCGTTGCTGTTGCAGTTCTCACCTTCGAAGCTACCATCGAACTTACAGTTGCGCAGGGTGAGCAAGGCGGCGTAGTTGGCATTACCAACGAAACCACCCATGGTGGCGTCGCCAGTTACCGTGCTGGTGAGGGTTGCTGACACGCGGCTGTTCTCGATGAGCACGGTACAGTCTTCTGTCAGCGTACTAATCATACCTGCCAGGAACTTATTGCTGCTCTTGGAAGAACCCGCCACGTGCAGGTTGCGGAAGGTGGAAGTGGAAGCATAGCCAAACAAGGCCACATTCGGATCGCTGCCAGGGTCAATCGTAGCGGTGATGGTATGACCATTACCGTTGAAGATGCCACGATAGGCCTCTTCCTGCTTGGTGGCGACTCGGGTGCTCACCGCGATGTCAGCCATCAGCATGGCGTTGACATCTTTGCTACCCTTGGCATCCTTCACGGCATTGGCAAAGGCTTCCCAGTCTTCGGCAGAAGCAATCTTGAAGACCTCGCCCTGAGCCTCGAGGGGCAGTGGCGAAGAACCTCGTTCCACCAAGAATTCTATCTTGAAGTCCACGCACGAGCGAACGAGCGGCAATTCCTTGCTGCACGCCTGCATCTCGTCAGCTGTCAACACGTAGGTGGTAGAGTCTACGGGTTCTTTGGCACTATTGGCTGAACTGACGAGCATACTGTATTTGGCACGACTGTCCCACATGGCGCCGTAGTCGTTGGCATAGTCCCATGTTACCTTCACCGTACGTTCTGTCTCGTCTTGCCACTGGGCGTTGTAGTCGGCTATACGCAACAGGTGTGGGAATTCCAGGTCGTAGGTGACAGCTACTGTTGCGGGGTTGTTGCTAAGTCCCCAAAGCTGCTGGGCAGAGGCACGAGCTACCACGTATTTCACCTGCACCATACCCTTGTCTATCAGCTCCTGCGTGAGGTCTTTGACCAGCGTAGAGTCCTTATAAAAATAGACAGAGTCGTTATCTTCAAGGTCTACTGAACCTATCGTCTTCAAATCTTCATCCTTACCCGTCAGCGAGCGCAGCACAACGAACTGGTCGCCACCCAACGCGTCGTTATACTTCGGCTCCTTGGTAGTCCACTGCAACTGGATGGCGCCAGCATCTGCCAACTGCTTGTTCGTCGAGTAGTTCAGCAGCGTTGCATTCAGCTGTCGTGGATTGTGCATCACGGCATCGCTCTTGGGGTCGTAGGTATATTCCAGTTCGTCTATCATCAGGTGCACGTTCATTTGCAACTTGCGATGCGCCTCTGTGGCAGGCACCAGCAGGAAACCTGAATAGCTGTTCTTGGGCAGCGTCAGACGAGGCATATCCTTTTTGTTACCATTCTCGTCGATGTACCAGTAGTCAATCCATTTCACTACCTGGTCGCAAGAGAACGGAATCTTCAGCATACCTTCTTCACCCACTGCCGTACCTGGTACCATGTCGTAGCATTCGAAGGACGGATCTGTTGAATACTTCTTGATGTCAGGAACAGCCTTGCCGTTAACAATGACCCAGGTACCCATCTTTTCTTCATGCATCTTTCTGACGACTTCGTCCTGGTCGGTGATGACCTCTTCATCATACAGGGCATACCATTTGGTGGCAGAGTAGACGCTCGAACAGCCCTTTGGCGCGTGTCCCCAAGTGCATTGACCGCCATCGTCATAGTAGCCTATGTTGTAATGAGTGTTGATAGCACTACCCGCATCGTAGATACGGTGTGCTTCGTAAACAAGTGTATTATCACCTCTATATTCACCCCATCCGAAGAAGGCACCAGCTTTATTCCCATCGCCTTCCATCACATGACCGTTCTGGAGGGTACCATCATAACGACAGTCCTTCATCAGGATGATGTTCTGTTTGGCATGTCCAATGAATCCACCGCAGAAATTTCCTAAGTCGTCTCCGTAATCGTAGGTGTTGACGTTGACTGAACACCACACCCTCTCGAAAGTGATGTGACAATTTCTATCGTCTTTTCCACAACGGCCTACTATACCTCCGGAGTGTTTGCCGCCATGGACGTTACCCTTGATGTGTAAGTCCTGGAAAGTGGCTTCGGTAGCATAATGGAAAGGAGCGGCTAATTTCTCCCTGTTAGGGTCGTCAATCTCAACGGTCAGCGTATGTCCGTTACCGTTGAAGATACCCCTGAAGTGATGATTTTCGTCACCTGCCATCGTAGTAATGGTGAAGTCAGCACCCATAATGACGTTGACGTCATCTTCGTTAGCAGAAGCCATAACCATATTCCGGAAGACTTCCCAGTCGGCAGCATTGCGCAACACTTTGTAGTTCATTCCGTCGACTATTACCTCGTCTAATTCGTCACCGACGGCAGCCCATGCCGTAGCAGGCAATATGGCCATCATGACAGGTAATAACACAAGCACCAGTCGGAGCCATGATGCCCTAACCAACTGCTGGATAAAAGAATCTTTATTCATATCATCAATATTTATAGTTGCTTTTTAAGTTTTACCACCAGCAAAATTGATAAGCTAGGGAGAGTACACACATAATACGCTTGCAAAGTTGCAAAAAAAAAATAACCTTTGCAACAGTTTGTGCAATTATTTTCAAAAAAAGCACAAAAAATATTCATTTACACGCAGAATGGATACAAAAAAAAGAACCTCCACTGGAAGTTGCTCGCCAACAGACGATGCACTTCGTAGTGAAGGTTCCTTTATGTGGAGTATGAATTTACTCTCGAGAATTATACGAGGTCTGCACGGCCCTTAACCTCCTCGAGCACGGCCTTAGCCAGAGCTGAAGACAGAGGAGCGTGGTGGCTGTACTCCATAGAGCTGGTAGCACGACCAGAAGTGATGGTACGCAGAGCGGTTACATAACCGAACATCTCTGACAGGGGCACCTTAGCCTTGACGACACGAGCACCACTGCGAGCCTCTTCCATACCCTCAACCTGACCACGACGCTTGTTCAGGTCACCGATGACGTCACCCATATTCTCCTCAGGAGTAACCACCTCGAGTTTCATAATGGGCTCCATCAGCACGGGCTTAGCCTGAGCGCAGACTGCCTTGTAAGCCATCTGGGCAGCGATTTCGAATGACAACTGGTCAGAGTCAACGGGATGGAACGAACCATCCACTACGACAACCTTCAGCGAGTCAACGGGATAGCCACCGAGGATACCGTTCTTCATAGCAGCCTCGAAGCCCTTCTGGATAGAGGGGATGAACTCCTTAGGAATGTTACCACCCTTCACCTCGTTGACGAACTGCAGACCGCCGTTCTCCTTGATATCCCAATCGTCGTCCACAGGACCAACGTTCACGATGATATCAGCGAACTTACCGCGACCACCAGACTGCTTCTTGTAAACCTCACGATAGTTCATGACGGTCTTCGTGATAGCCTCCTTGTAGTTCACCTGGGGCTTACCCTGATTACACTCAACCTTGAACTCACGCTTCAGACGGTCGATGATGATGTCGAGGTGGAGCTCACCCATACCAGAGATAATGGTCTGACCACTCTGCTCGTCGGTACGAACGGTGAAAGTGGGGTCTTCCTCAGCCAACTTAGCCAGACCGTTGTCAAGCTTGGCAACGTCAGCCTGAGACTTAGGCTCTACGGCGATAGAAATCACAGTGTCGGGGAAAGTCATAGACTCCAGCACGATAGGCTTCTCCTCGTCACAGAGGGTATCACCAGTGCGGATATCCTTGAAACCTACACCTGCGCCGATATCACCAGCGTCGATAGAATCCATAGGAATCTCCTTGTTAGAGTTCATCTGGAACAGACGACTGATACGCTCTTTCTTGCCCGAACGGGGGTTGTAAACGTAAGAACCGGCCTTCACGCTACCAGAGTAGACGCGGAAGAATACCAGACGACCCATATAAGGATCGGTAGCAATCTTGAATGCGAGCGCTGAAGTTGGCTCGTCCTCGCTGGGCTTGCGGCCCTCTTCCTCCTCTGTGCTGGGGTTGGTACCCATCACCATCTCCACGTCAACAGGAGCGGGCAGGAAGGCACAAACGGCATCGAGCAGGGGCTGAACACCCTTGTTCTTATAAGAAGAACCGAGCAGCATAGGCGTGCATTGCATTGAGATGGTACCCTTGCGGATAGCAGCGATAATCTCGTCCTCAGTAATTGAGTTGGGATCGTCGAAGTACTTCTCCATCAGGGCCTCGTCATACTCAGCAGCAGCCTCGAGCAGCTTGTTACGCCACTCGTCGCACTCTGCCTGCAGGTCAGCGGGGATGTCCTCGATATCATACTCAGCACCCATGGTCTCATCGTGCCACAGAATAGCCTTCATCTTAATCAGGTCAACCAGGCCCTTGAAGTTCTCCTCAGCACCGATGGGCACCTGGATCACAACGGGGTTAGCACCGAGGATGTCCTTCATCTGCTGAACAGTCTCGAAGAAGTCAGCACCTGAACGGTCCATCTTGTTCACGTAACCGATACGGGGAACGTTATACTTGTCGGCCTGACGCCAAACAGTCTCAGACTGAGGCTGAACACCATCAGCAGCAGAGTAAGTAGCAACAGCTCCGTCGAGCACACGCAGTGAACGCTCCACCTCAGCGGTGAAATCCACGTGTCCCGGAGTGTCGATCAAGTTGATCTTGAACTCCTTACCACCCCAATTCCAGTTACAGGTGGTAGCAGCTGACGTGATAGTGATACCACGCTCCTGCTCCTGGGCCATCCAGTCCATGGTAGCAGCACCATCGTGCACCTCACCGATCTTGTGCGTCTTACCTGTGTAGAACAGGATACGCTCAGACGTAGTGGTCTTACCGGCATCGATGTGGGCCATGATACCAATATTGCGGGTCAAATGTAAATCGCGATTTGCCATGTCTATATCCTTTTTACTTTTTTACCTTTTTACCTTTTAGAAACGGAAGTGAGCGAATGCACGGTTAGCCTCAGCCATACGGTGCATATCCTCCTTACGCTTGAAGGCACCACCCTGGTTGTTGAAAGCGTCCATGATCTCAGCAGCCAGCTTGTCAGCCATAGACTTACCGCTACGCTTGCGAGCGAAGCTGATCATGTTCTTCATAGAGATGCTCTCCTTACGGTCGGGACGAATCTCAGTAGGTACCTGAAAAGTAGCACCACCGATACGGCGGCTCTTTACCTCTACCTGAGGAGTGATGTTGTCGAGGGCCTGCTTCCAGATCTCCAGAGCTGACTTCTCCTCGTTCTGCATCTTACCCTTAACGGTCTCGAGTGCATTGTAGAAAATCTCGTACGAAATGGACTTCTTGCCATCGTACATCAAGTGGTTCACAAACTTCGACACTTTCTTGTCGTTGAAGACTGGATCGGGAAGGATCACACGCTTCTTTGGTTTTGCTTTTCTCATTTTTTGTTGTTTGAATTAATGTCTGCTTGGGGCTGTTTTTTTCTTCGTCTTCAACGCTCGCTCATGAGCATTTACTCAACCTGTCTATAACAATTCTCCAGCAAAACGGATTTTTTCTTTTTTTTGTTTTGGTAGCGATGGGAAAACCATCGCTCACAATCCTATAAGGCTTTCTAACCCTCTCCGGTTATTACTTCTTAGCCTTAGGACGCTTAGCACCATACTTAGAACGACGCTGAGTACGGCTTGCTACACCGGCGGTATCCAGAGTACCACGAACGATGTGATAACGTACACCGGGAAGGTCCTTTACACGACCGCCACGAACCAGCACGATGCTGTGCTCCTGCAAGTTGTGTCCCTCTCCGGGAATGTAACTGTTGACTTCCTTCTGATTAGTCAGACGAACACGGGCTACCTTACGCATAGCCGAATTAGGCTTCTTCGGGGTCGTTGTGTAGACACGAACACAAACACCACGACGCTGAGGACATGAGTCCAGCGCGGGTGACTTGCTCTTGTCAACGAGCACCTTTCTGCCTTTTCTTACCAATTGTGAAATTGTAGGCATAATTGTTTGTTTTTTAATGAATTATATTTGTTGTGTTATATTCCACTTGATAATAGACGCCCACATATACACCTCGCACACAGGGCGCTTTTGGGCTGCAAAGGTACTAACTTTTCCTAAATCCACCTAATATATAAGAGTTAAAAAGACGCTCATCTAATGTTTTTTAACATTAAATAAGCGTTTTAACAATAATTAGCCCACCTCGTTCGGCTTCTATGTGTTTAATTCTCCTGTCCGACGGGGAAAGGAGCTATCGTTCTGGACTCCTTATTGGGTATTTTGATGGCACCAAACTCACGTTCATAACGCACGATATTCTCCTGCAGTGCTCCCAGCAAGCGCTTGGCATGTTCTGGGGCCAAGATGACACGACTCTTCACCTGCGCCTTGGGAAGACCGGGCAGCACACGGGCAAAATCGATAATGAAATCAGAACTGGAGTGGGTAATGATAGCAAAGTTAGCATACTCACCCTGAGCAACCTCCTGAGGAAGCTCTACCTGTAATTGGTTCTTATTGTTGTTATTCTCACTCATAGCTTAATTGGTTTTATGTGAACAATATAATAATGTACGCGCGTAAGACTGGTTAGTCGGCAAAGTTCACCAGAATGCGGAACACCTTTCCTGGATTCTCGCTCCACCAGCGCATGGTGTCCAGTGCCTCCTCTGGTTTTATAACCTTCGTAATGAGGGCGTCAACAGGACAGGTGCCACGCTCCAGATAGTGAATGACGGCGCGGAAGTCAGAGGGTTGTGCATTGCGCGAACCACGGATGTCCAATTCCTTCTGGACAAAATACTTCGTCTGGAAGGATACCTCCGACTTCGCATAACCAATGCATACCACACGACCCGTGAAGGCGACTTCGTCGACAGCCATCTGGTAGGTTGGTGTGCTACCGACAGCCTCAATGACCACATCGGGACCAAAGCCACTGGTCATGTCCAACAAGCGCTGGTGTACATCCTCCGTCTTAGTGTTGATGACATATGACGCACCCATCTTTTGGGCCAGTGCCAGTTTCTCGTCGTCAATATCTGCAGCAACCACGGTAGCGCCACGCATGGCAGCACGTACGACAGCACCCATGCCCACCATACCACAACCGATAACCAGTACCACGTCGATATCCGTTACCTGTGCACGACTTACTGCATGGAAGCCGACACTCATCGGCTCTACCAGTGCACACACCTTAGGGGTGAGCAGTCCGGCAGGAATCACCTTCTCCCAAGGCAGCACGATATACTCCTTCATGGCACCATTGCGCTGTACGCCCAATGTCTCGTTGTGCTGACAGGCGTTGACACGCTGATTACGACATGATGCACACTTGCCACAGTTGGTGTAGGGGTTGCAGGTCACCACCATACCAGGTTTCAGTCCGTTGGGCACATCCTCGCCTACAGCCTCGATGACAGCACCCACCTCATGACCGGGGATTACCGGATTCAAAGCCATCGTATTACGGCCCATAAACGTATTGATATCACTGCCGCAGAATCCCACATAGTGCAACTTCAGCAGTATCTCTCCGCAGCCAGGAGCCTGCGGTTTCTCCATGTCAATAATGTTCAATTCTTGTGAATGTGTAATTTGTATTGCTTTCATTCTGACATATTTTTAATATACGGTAATTCTGGAAGATTCTTAAAACCATAGAAGCGCTGGGCATTCTCGCCAAGGAACAGACGTTTGTTATCATCCGTCAGTTCAGCAGACTTCTCTACAAAGTCGTATGACATGCGATAGGTGATGGCAGTAATGGTGCGTGGATAGTCCGAGCCCCACATCAGTCGATCCCACCCTACCAGGTCGGCAGCCTCACGGATGCGGCGCACAGCTGTCGGGAATGGATAGAACTCAGGATTATACAGCCACGTGATACCACCCGACTCCACCATCACGTTGTCGCCCTCACGAGCTAAAAGTACCTGACTGCGGAACGATGCCGTAGTAGGCATACCGAAATGACCGATGGCCACCTTCAGCTGTGGACACTCCTGTATCACCTCAGCCATCTGTGCCACCTGTGCCTCGTTATCAGCCAAGCACATCGACAGCACCAGACCCTTTTGTTCCATCAGTTTGAAGACGGGCATCAGTGTCTGCAACGGTTCATGCATGCGATGACCAGGGAAGGCAATACCTTTCAGTCCGGCATCGATGACACGCTGTGCCTCGTCAACATTCCACGCCATGCCCATACAGAAGAAGCGGTCGGGATAACGTTGCTGTACATCAGCAAGGTAGTCATTCTGGTTGCCATCGATGACCTCTTGCACCACCACAGCAGCACCTACCTGTGCATAGTTCATGTTCGAGAGGAACACCTCAGCAGTGTTCTGTCCGTCAATCATAAACGGTGGCAACATCTGTACCTCCTCGTCCATGAAGATGCTACGACCGTTCTTCAGCGACAAGATACGCTTGCCGTCGACGGTAGTATCCTGCTTCAACCACAGGTGACTATGTGCATCGATTATGAGTTTGCCCATGTTACACGCTGTTGGTCGCCAATAATTTCCTTCACCTCACGCACCAAATCCCAGTCGGGTTCGCTATTTGCCCACTCGATATTACGACGTACATTGTCGGGGTTGGCCGAAGAGAACAATGTCGAAGCTATGCGAGGACAACTGACGCTATACTGCACAGCCAGCTTCTCAATAGGATAGCCCTTGGATGCACAGTATTCGGCTGCCTTCTGGCAAGCTTGCACCAATGGCTTCGGAGCGGGATGCCAAGCAGGTACACCACGCTGAGACAACAGTCCCATGCTGAGTGGTGAGGCGTTGATGACACCGATGCCTTCGTGTTCAAAGAATCCGAGATAGTCTTCCAATGCATCATCATTCAACGTATAGTGACAGAAGTTCAGGATGCTCTCCACGGTACCCTTCTCACAATGCTCAATGACCCACTTCAGGTTCTGCAGTTGCAGATCGGTAATACCCACATGACCCACGACACCCTTTGCCTTCAGTTCGCAGAGTGCCGGCAGTGTCTCGTCGACCACTAACTGCAGTCCACCAGGCAGTGCAGCCTGAAACTCGATATCGTGCACATTGATTAAGTCAATGTACTCAATACCCAAACGCTCCATGCTCTCATAGACACTGTCAGTGACACGCTTGGCAGAGTAGTCCCACGTATTCACGCCGTCCTTACCATAACGACCCACCTTGGTGCTCAGGAAATATTTGTCTCTTGGAATGTTGCGCAGAGCCTTACCCAAAACGGTCTCGGCCTTATAGTGCCCATAGTACGGACTGACATCAATAAAATTGATGCCACCTTCAATGGCAGCCTCAACAGCAGCGAAGCTGTCGCGCTCGTTAGTCTCACGGAAAACACTGCCCAGCGAAGAGGCGCCAAAGCTCAAATGGGATATTTTCATCCCTGTACGTCCTAATTCTCTGTAATGCATATAGTCGAAGGTTTAATGCCCTTTTCTGTTAGTCGCCTGCAAAGTTACAAATTATTTTTCACACCACACGCTTTTTCCTTAAAAAGTCTTTTCTTTCTTTGTTTTCTTGATTCTTTTGCTTAAATTTGCAAACAGATAAGCTTCACAACAAACTAACAGTTACAATCAAAACTACAAAATAATGAAAGTTATCAAGAACAAAGAGGTAGGAGGTGAGCGTCCGCTTTTCGGACTACACGACACCCGTCTGGAGAACATCACCATCACCGATGGAGAGTCGGGCATCAAACAGTGTCAGCGCATGGAGGCAGCTAACTGCCGTTTCTATGGCAAATACCCTTGGTGGCACGTCGATGGAGCCTTGATAGAAGACTGCTACTTTGCTGAGGGTTCACGCTCAGCCATCTGGTACACCAACGACCTCGTGATGCGCCGTTGTCGCATCGATGGTCCTAAGTTCTTCCGCGAGATGAAGAACGTGGAGCTGGAGGATGTAGAGATCATGGATGCCGACGAGACCTTCTGGAAGGTGGACGGTCTGCGCCTCAAGAATGTCAAGTTGCATGGGGGCACCTACCCTTTCATGTTCTCTAAGAACATCTATGTAGACCATTTGGAGAGCGACGCCAAATATGTCTTCCAGTACTGCCAGAACGTAGAGATCCACCATGCCAACATCGTCACCAAGGACTCCTTCTGGGAGTGTGAGAACATTACCATTTACGACTCCGTACTCGATGGTGAGTACCTGGCATGGCACTCCAAGAATGTTCGTCTGATCAACTGTCAGCTGGCTGGTGAGCAGCTGCTCTGCTATGCCGATAACTTGATTCTCGAGAACTGCACCTTTGACAAGGCCTGCGACCGTGTCTTTGAGTACAGCACCGTCCAAGCCAACATCCGTGGACACATCGAACATATCAAGAACCCAAGCAGTGGTCATATCGTTGCAGACTCCATAGGGTCTGTCACCCTCGATGAGTATGTCAGGGAGCCTAACGACTGTATCATTGAGGAAAGGCAATTCAATGGGTAATGTCGAAACTTCGAAACATCGAGATAACGAAACTTCGAATATCGAAACATCGAAAGAAATGAAATACAACTTTGACGAAATCATAGAGCGCAGAGGCACTAACTGCGTCAAATGGGACGAAAGCCCCAATGCCGATATCATTCCCCTATGGGTGGCTGATATGGACTTCCCTGTCGCTCCAGCCATTCAAGAGGCAGTACGCAAACGTGCCGAGCACCCTATCTATGCCTATACGATAGTGGGCGACGACTACTACGATGCCGTCATCCACTGGTTTGAGCGACGTCACCATTGGACTATCGCGCGCGAACATATTCTATATACTATTGGTGTGGTTCCTGCCATCTCGTGCACACTGCAGGCTCTTACGATGGCTGGCGAGAAAGTCGTCATACTCAGTCCCGACTACAACTGTTTCTTCAGCAGCATCCGCAACAGCGGTTGTGAGGTCAGCGAGAGTGTCCTGCGATTCAGTAGCAGCAACAATCGCTTCGAAGTGGATTGGACAGACTTCGAGGAGCGCTGTGCTGATGAGAAGACCACCATCTTCCTGCTCTGCAATCCCCACAACCCCACAGGTCGTGTGTGGCATCGCGACGAGTTGCAGCGTATGAGTGATATCTGCCATCGCCATCAGGTGCGCATCGTCAGCGATGAGATACACTGCGAGCTCATCATGCCTGGCAACACCTTTGTTCCTATGGCTACCATTGATGCTGATACCATCATCCTCAATTCTCCGTCGAAGTCGTTCAATACCGCCGGTCTGCAGATTGCCAACATCATCTGCAGTGACCCTGCCATGCGTCGTCGCGTCAACCGCACCATCAACATCAATGAGGTGTGCGACGTCAACCCCTTCGGGCCTGTAGCGCTTATCGCTGCCTATAATGACAGCGAGCAGTGGCTCGACGAGCTCAACGAATACCTGTGGGACAACTACACCGCGCTGTGCGATTTCGTCGCCAAGCACCTGCCACAATGGAAGGTGATGCCCATGGAGGGTACCTATCTGGCATGGGTCGATGTTTCTCAGTGTTGCGATAGTGTCGCAGCCTACTGTGACGACATCTTAGAGAAAGCGAAGGTATGGGTGAATCCTGGTACCATGTACGGGCCACAGAGCGGTGAAGGCTACCTGCGTATCAATATCGCCTGTCCACGCAGTCGACTGTTAGAGGCCCTTTCGCATATTGCGAGGGTGATGCTCTAGTATCTGCTTGCGCAGCGTCGACATGTCGATGTGCGTATAGATTTCCGTTGTGCCGATATTCTCGTGTCCCAGCATCACCTGGATGGCACGCAGGTCAGCACCTCCCTCCAACAGTGCCGTAGCAAACGAGTGGCGCAACGTATGGGGCGAGATGGTCTTGGTGATACCCGCCTCCGCTGCCTGCTGCTTAATCATGATAAGTATCATGGTACGTGTGAGGTGTGCGCCACGACGATTCAGAAATACATAGTCTTCCTCGCCAGGTTTGATGGTCATGTGGTTACGATCGTAAAACCACAATTCCAACTCCTTGAGGGCCTTGGGCGAGATGGGTACCAGACGCTCCTTACTACCCTTACCCATCACACGCACATACTGTTCCTCCTTATAGAGATTGGTCAGTTTCAGGTTTACCAGTTCCGAAACACGCAAGCCACAAGAGAACAGCACCTCGATGATGGCACGATTGCGATGACCTTCCCATTTGGAGAGGTCGATGCTAGCCTCCAGGGCATCCACCTCGTCGGGTGCCAACACCTCAGGCAAGTGGTGTCCTAAGACGGGCGACTCCAACAGTTCCGTGGGGTCGTCGTCACGATAACCGTCCAGCTGCAAGAAACGATAGAACGAACGCACACCACTGAGTATGCGGCACTGCGAACGCGGATGAATACCGATGTCGTGCAGTCCTGCGGCAAAGTGCTGCAGGTCTGTCAGCTCCACCTCCAGCGGATGCTTGCCCTCCTGTCCCAGATAGTCCAACAGCTTCTGCAGGTCGCGCACATAGGCATCCAGCGTATTTGGCGAGTAGCCACGCTGCAGTTTCAGGAATCGCTGATAGGCGCGAACGATATTTGTCGACGTTTTCTTGCTTGTTTCCATACTTTTTCTTACCTTTGTGGCGGCAAAGATAATCATTATTTTTGAAATATGAAAATTTTAATCATCAATGGTCCTAACCTCAACCTGCTTGGCGTCCGTGAACCAGGCATCTATGGCTCGTCATCTTTCGAGCAGTACCTGCCTCAACTGAAGCAGCAATACCCCGCTATCGACATCGAGTACTTCCAGAGCAATATCGAAGGAGAACTCATCAACAAGATGCAGGAGGTAGGCTTCTCGTACGACGGCATCGTGCTCAATGCTGGTGCCTACACCCATACCTCAGTAGCCCTGCACGACTGCATTCGCTCGCTGAAGGCTCCCGTCATCGAGGTACACATCTCTAACGTTCATCAGCGCGAGGAGTTCCGCCATCACTCCATGATCTCTGCCGCCTGCAAGGGCGTCATCTGTGGCTTCGGACTCGACAGCTATCGTTTAGCCATAAGCGCCCTGCAGGCTTGTGAACAGTGAATAGTGAACCGTGACTGTTGACGAGTACATCTTGAATCATATTGAGCCAGAGCCGGAATACTTGTATAAGCTCTGGCGAGCCACCAACATCCACATGCTACATGGCCGCATGGCATCAGGCCATCTGCAGGGCCGTCTGCTGAAGATGCTGGTACAGATGATTCGTCCCAAGAACATTCTGGAGGTGGGTACCTTCAGCGGCTACTCAGCCCTCTGTATGGCTGAGGGTCTCGAAGCTGACGGACACCTCTATACCTTCGAAATCAATGATGAACAGGAGGACTTCACCCGTCCATGGATAGAGGGGGCGCCCGTTGCTGACAAGATATCGTTCATCATTGGCGACGCCATCACCGAGGCACCCCGTCTGGGAGTCATCTTCGACATGGCCTTTATCGATGGCGACAAGCGCACCTACCGCGAGACCTACGAGATGGTGCTCTCCATCCTGCGCCCGGGTGGTTTCATCCTTGCCGATAATACCCTGTGGGACGGCCATGTCGTAGACCATGCCTACGATCGCGACCCGCAGACCAAGGGCATCGAGACCTTCAACGACTTCCTGACTCACGACGCCCGTGTAGAACAAGTCATCCTACCCTTACGCGACGGCTTGACGCTCATTCGCAAGCGATAAATAGCCGTTTGTCAGCAAAAAGCATGCTTTTTTGTATTTTTTCTTTGCAAAATGTTGCATGTTTCAATATTATTATGTACTTTTGCTTACTTTTTGTAAGTAAAACCCTATTATTAACAATATCAATATGGACAAGATTGACAATCTCGACAAAAAAATCCTTAGCATTCTGTCACAGAATGCCCGCATTCCTTTCAAAGATGTGGCAGCAGAGTGCAACGTATCACGTGCCGCCATCCACCAACGTGTACAGCACCTCATTGAGAACGGTGTCATCATGGGCAGCGGCTTCGACGTAAACCCCAAGAGCCTGGGCTATTCCACCTGTACCTATGTGGGCATCACGCTAGAGCGTGGTTCTATGTACAAGGACGTGGTAGAGTGTCTGCGTCATATCCCCGAAGTCGTAGAGTGTCACTTCACCACAGGTCCCTACACCATGATGGTCAAGCTTTATGCCCGCGACAACGAGCAACTCATGCACCTGCTGAATGGACGTCTGCAGGACATCCCTGGCGTAGTGGCTACCGAGACGCTCATCTCCCTGGAGCAGAGCATCAAGCGCGATATCCCCGTACATTTCGAAGAATAAAAAATCAGATGACTACAAATCCTTTTGATTGGCAGTCGCAACTTGTTGCGTCAGCCTATGCTGCCTTTCCAGAAGCTCCACGCAAACCCGTCATTGGCATTACGGGCAACTATGGTGAACTCACCTGTAAGCTGGCCGAGGGCTACTACAAGTCAGTCCTGCGCGCTGGTGGTGTACCCGTCATCATTCCGCCCCTAAGCGATACCAGTGTCATCATCAACACCTTGGAACACCTCGACGGACTCATCCTCAGCGGTGGTGCTGACTACGATCCGCACTATGCTGGCGAAGAGCCCTGTCCGCTGTTAGGAACCATCAATGAGGAGCGCGACCTGCCCGAGTTGTTCATCACCCAGCTGGCCTACAATCGTCAGCTGCCCATCCTCGGCATCTGTCGGGGCATCCAAACATTAGCGATGGTGCTTGGCGGTCATGTCCGTCAGGATATCAGCGACATCTGGCAGCACAACCACTCACAAGAGGAAGAGCGCCATGTCGCCACCCATAGCGTCTTTGTGGAAAAGGACTCCCTCCTTTATAATATCTATGCCGCATCTGAGCTTTCCGTCAACTCCTTCCACCACCAGGCTGTCGACGACGCTGGCCCTCGCTTCCGCGTCATCGCCCGCTCTGACGATGGCATCATTGAGGCCATGGAAAGTACGGAATATAAGTCAATACTGGGTGTACAATGGCATCCGGAGTGTCTGGAGAGCGGTCTGCCCATCTTCCAGTGGCTAGTTGGTGAGGCCATGCAATATCGTCAGACCTGCGACACGCATCGTCGTGTGCTGACCCTCGACACCCACTGCGACACTCCCATGTTCTTCCCACAGAATGTCGACTTCGGCACGCGCGACCCCAAGTTGCTTGTCGACCTCCACAAGATGACGGAGGGTCATCAGGACGCCACTATCATGGTGGCCTATCTGCCACAAACCATGCCGCTTACTGAGCATCCCAAACAATATACCGACGACATCTTCGATAAGATAGAAGCTATCGTCGCCAAGCATAGCCAACATGTCGCCATAGCCCGCACGCCCGACGACTTGTGGCAGCACAAGCATCAGGACAAGAAGAGCATCATGTTGGGCATCGAGAACGGCCATGCCCTCGAGGGTAGCCTTGACAACCTGCGTCACTTCGCCCAGCGAGGCATCGTCTATATGACACTATGCCACAATGGCGACAACGATATCTGCGACAGCGCACGTGGCGAGCACACCCACAATGGTGTCAGCGCCTTTGGTCGTGAGGTCATCAGCGAGATGAACCGCCTGGGCATCATGGTTGACCTCAGCCATGCTGGTGAGAAAAGTTTCTACGACGCCTTGGAGCTCAGCATGACGCCTATCGTGTGCAGCCATAGCAGTTGCCGAGCACTCTGCGACCACCCACGCAACCTCACTGACGACCAGATGCGGGCCCTCGCCCAAAAGGGTGGTGTCATGCAGGTCACGCTGTATCATGGTTTTCTGGTGAAGGACGGCGAGGCCACCCTCGACGATGCCATGCGCCACTTGGAGCATGCCATCGAGGTCATAGGCATCGACCATGTAGGACTGGGTACCGACTTCGATGGCGATGGCGGCATCCGTGGTCTGGCCAGCTCAGCAGAGTTGCTGAACTACACCCGCGAATTACTCAAGAGGAAGTTCTCGGAAACTGACATCCAGAAGCTCTGGGGTGGCAACTTCCTGCGCGTTATGCGCCTTGTACAACAAAGCCGCAGTTAGCTGAATATTAATTGTATCAATGTCTGTCCGACGGCCTGCAACGTATTCTTGTCAATATGCTGCATATCGTCGCTGATGGTGTGCCATGTGGGTCCGAAGTTGCTCTGCTCGCAGTCGGGATAGTGGTTGATGATGTCAATACACGGAATGCCAGCCTTCTCGTTCAGAGGCATGTGGTCGTCAGTCACGCCACCACCATCCTCGGCAGGGAAGTAGCTACCGTAGCCTGCGGCCTGGGCGGCCTGCCACACCTTCTCCACAATGTTACGGGCATACTTCATCGAGAAGTATTCACGATAGAAACGGGCACTCTGTCCACCCACCATGTCCAGCAGAATGCCATATTGATAACTGTTAGCTATGGCCTTGGGACAATGCTCTGCCCAGTACTGAGCACCCAGCGCCCACGAGTCTGCGTCGCCATCGTTCTCCCACTGTGGTATGCCCCAGTCCTCCGCATCAAAGCAGATGAAGTCGACAGCCATATTGGCAGAGTCGTTCTCTTGCAGCAGACGGGCCACCTCCAGCATCACAGCAACACCTGAGGCACCATCGTTGGCAGCCATCACGGGCTTGTGCCAATTGGTAGAGTCAGGATCGTTGTCTGCCCAGGGGCGGCTGTCCCAGTGGGCACAGATGAAGATGCGAGGGCCAGCTGTCTGCTTTTGGCTCTTAGCAATGATGTTAGTGCTCTTCAGGATGGTGCCGTCGTAGCCTTTCAGGTCAGCCTTCTGTAGCTCCACGTCGCAGCCATACTGGCGGAACTTCTCCGCTATCCACAGGCCACACTTTTCGTGCGCCTCACTATTCATCGTGCGTGGTCCATAACTGCACTGGGCAGCACAGAATGCATACGCAGAGTCAGCACTAAACTGGATACTCACTTCCTGCTGTTCATCACTCTGACTCTTCTTCGTCGTTCCACATGCTGTCAAAACCATCACAGCAACAATACTCAAAACATATTTAATCATCTTTTTCTTTTTGGAAAGAAATTATGGGAAATTATAACTGGCCTGCTTCCACCATGAGAACCACACGCTCTGTCAGGCGGTCCACGCCCTCAGGGTCGTACTCCTTCTTCAGCGATGCCCCAAAAGCCCAGGCAAAGGCCTGATAAAAGCCCGCCTTCACAGGACCAAGAAAGGCCTGCACCAGCTCATAGCCCGATGAATGACTTTCACGATAAATCAGCTTGATGAGTAACTTGCCCTGTGAATACGTCAACTTCTTCATGCGGGGCTTATATTCCTGCATGACGCTTTTCTCCACCCGCTTCATATGCTCATCGCGCGCTTTCTGATTAGGCAGGGTCTCCAGATAGGCCGCCGTTTCCATCATAATCATACGCGCCTCCTTGGCTATGGGCAACACCGTCTTCACATTCTTCACCAATCGCATGTAGGCGCCCTGCTGTTTCTTGTTATTGAACGTCACAGGTGGAAACACATAGACGTTGTTCATCTCCATGTACTGAATGCTATCGCCGTCTTCCAGCACCTTGCCCACCCGCACAGTGGGTACGAAGGTCGGACTGTCCATGTCCACCTCCTGCCGCTTCTTGTCTTGAGCGTGACAACCCAGCACAAACAGCCAGCTAACTACAGCTAACAACAACTTCCGTTTCATGTTCGTGTAATCGGCAGCAAAGGTACACCTTTTTCCGCAAACAGCCAAGACTTCCCTCCCTTTTTCTTGTCAAAAAGGACTCATGGGGACAGACCACCTTGAGCTCTTTTGCCGAGTGGGTGAGCTTTGTACTATTAGTGAAATAAAGTTATACAATCGGAAAAGCATATATAAAATTTGGTTTTTCGAACAATTTGCAGTATCTTTGCCGTCATGAAACAGCTTGTTCTCGTGGCTGCACTGCTTTTTTCGCTCTGTTGTCACGCTCAGAAGAATCCACCGATGCGCCTGTGGTATGACCGTCCGGCGCAATATTTCGAGGAGTCGTTGCCCATAGGTAATGGCAAACTCGGTGCGCTGGTATATGGGGGTACAGACAGCTGTCTCATCTATCTAAACGACATCACGCTATGGACAGGAAAGCCCGTAGACCGTAACGAAGGCGTTGGCGCTGCCCAGTGGATAGCACCCATCAGGGAGGCACTGTTCAAAGAGGAGTATGCACGTGCTGACTCACTGCAGTTGCATGTAGAGGGGCATAACTCGGCCTATTACCAGCCGTTGGGAACACTGCTGATAGAGGATCTGAACAAGGGTGCTGTTAGTGGCTACCAGCGACAACTAAGCTTGGACTCGGCAGTAGTCAGCGACCGCTTTTGCCGTGACGGGAAAACTGTCACGCGCACTTACTTCGCCTCCGCACCTGACAGCCTCATCGCCATCCGACTGACGGGACTAGTGAACATCCGCGTGTCGTTGACGGCACAAGTACCCCATATGGTGAAGGCCAAAGGCAACCAGCTGACGCAGACGGGACATGCCGTAGGCGACCCCATGGAGAGCGTACACTTCTGTACCATCCTGCAAGCCACCAACCAAGGCGGCACCATCGTGGCCAGCGACAGCTCGCTGACCATTCGCGATGCACAAGAGGTAGTGATATACATCGTAAACCGAACCAGCTACAATGGTTTCGACCGCCATCCCGTGCGTGAGGGGGCACCCTATCTGGAGAAGGCCATTGATGATATCTGGCACACGAAAAACTATACGTATCAGGACTTCCTACAGCGCCATATCAGTGACTATCGCCAATATTACGACAGGGCACAGCTGAGGTTGGGTAAGTCGCCACAAAGTGACGACATACTGAACGTGCCTACCGACCGTCTGCTGAAGGAAAACCTGAATGCACCCTATCTGGAGACGCTCTACTTCCAATATGGTCGCTACTTGCTCATCAGCTCGTCGAGAACCAAGGGTGTGCCTGCCAATCTGCAAGGACTATGGACACCCTACCTGTGGTCACCCTGGCGTGGTAACTACACCATGAATATCAATCTGGAGGAGAACTACTGGCCTACCTTCGCGGCCAACTTGGCTGAGATGGCAGAGCCGTTGGACGGCTTTGTGCAATCGTTAGCCCAGAACGGCCGCTATACCGCCAAGAACTTCTATGGCATCAACAAGGGCTGGTGCGCCAGTCATAACAGCGACCTGTGGGCGATGACCAATCCTGTGGGTGAGAATAGGGAGAGCCCTATGTGGAGCTGCTGGAATATGGGAGGTGCATGGCTCGTAGAAACCCTGTGGGAGCGTTACCTGTTTACGCAGGACAAGAACTACCTCAGAAACATCGCATACCCACTGATGAAGGGTGCTGCCGACTTCTGCCTGCGCTGGCTAATAGAGAACCCCAAGCATCCTGGTGAACTCATCACCGCCCCATCAACATCGCCAGAGAATATGTACATTACAGACTATGGCTATCGGGGTGTGACCTGCTATGGCGGTACTGCCGATCTTGCCATCGTACGTGAGCTGTTTCAGAACACCCTCCTCGCCGCCGCAACTGTGCACGACGCTTCCCCCGTCGTGAAAAAGATAAAGTCCGCTCTGCAGCGTCTGCACCCCTATACCATTGGCAAGGATGGTGACCTGAACGAATGGTACTACGACTGGAAAGACCTAGACCCTACACATCGCCACCAGAGCCATCTCATAGGACTCTATCCTGGCTCTCACATAACCGCTGTCACTACTCCCAACGTTTCTACGACGGGTCTCTTGAAAGCCTGTGAGCAGACGCTCATCCAGAAAGGTGACGAGACGACGGGGTGGTCAACAGGTTGGCGTATCAACCTGTGGGCAAGACTGAAGAATGGTGAGAAGGCCTACCAGATATACCGCAAACTGCTGACACCCGTGGAACCAGAAAAAGGCGGTTCCCCCAACTATGTCAATGGCGGTGGCACCTACCCCAATCTGATGGATGCTCACCCACCCTTCCAGATTGACGGTAACTTCGGGGGTACGGCAGGAGTCTGCGAGATGCTGATGCAGTCAACCTACACGGATGGTCATACAACCATCGAACTATTGCCCGCCTGTCCAACAGCATGGAACGAAGGCAAGGTCTGCGGTCTCTGTGCACGTGGCGGCTATGAGGTCAGCTTCGAATGGAAGGGGGGCTACGTACGTTCAGCCACTGTGAAAGCTCGCAAGGCTGGTACTATCACCTTAAAATATAATAATCAAAGTAAAACATTTAGCATAAAAGCCGGGCAGACATTGCCCATCAAGACATGGTAAACAACAACATTATAGACACAACACTGGAGCAGGCCCGCAAATGGGGCGATGCTCTGTTTCTGAACGATGGTCTCGCACTGACCACACAAATAGCCCGTGCCCCTATCTCTAGAGAGCCTCAGCGCATGAACTTCATCATCATGGCACTGTGCTGCAAGGGACAAGCCACCTATAGTATAGACACCCGCGAACAGTCTGTCATGCCTGGTGACCTGCTCTTCATCTCAGAGCGCCACATCGTAGACAACTTCATGTCATCGAGCGACTTCGAGTGCCAGTGCATCATGCTGAGCACGCAGTTCTATCACGGTTTTGTACAGAACGTCAAGAACGTCTCATCACTCTTGCTGTTCTCTATGAACAACCCAGTGGTACACCTCACTGTTCAGGAGATACAGACCTACAGCAACTACTATGAGACTATTCGCAAGAAGATGGCTGACGATAGCCACCACTATCGCACAGAACTGGTGCAGGCACTGTTGCTGGCAATGTTCTATGACATGTCGGATGTCATCTACCGTATTGAACAGAGCTCTGCCAAGAAGCAGAGTCGCGCTGATGTCATCTTTGCCCGTTTCATCACCCTGTTGCAGGAGAACTTCCGCACAGAACGTCGCGTAAGCTGGTATGCCAAGCAACTGGACATCACTGCCAAATACCTCTCAGAAGTGGTAAAGAGCGTGAGCAAGCGTACCCCCAACGAATGGATTGACAGTTATGTGGTATTGGAAATCCGTGTACTGCTAAAGAACTCACCTAAGAGTATCAAGGAGATTACGGAGGAGCTGAATTTCCCCAACCAATCGTTCTTGGGCAAATACTTCAAGGAACACGTAGGCGTCAGTCCTTCGGAGTATCGAAAAGGTTAGCCACTTCACAGAGCTCCTGATACCACGCCTCGCCAAAGCGGCGGATGAGGGGTTCTTTTAGAAACTGATAGACGGGAAGGCCTAACGCCTTCCCTTTTTCTACGGCATCACGGCAGACATTCCAACGGTTATAGTTCAGACCTATCAGGTTATTCCCAAAGTTTTTCTCACGGATGGGATACAATGAGCAACTGATGGGTTTGCAGAAATGTGTCTTACCATTGCGATAGGCTTTCTCCAAGGCACACAGACAGTTGTCGCCATCATAACAGGTAAACACACAGTCCTTACCACGCACAATGCTAGTGACCATATCGCCATCCTGGTCAGCATAGGCTACGCCCTGCTTGTCAATAACACTCTGGGCAGAAGCAGAGAGGTCGGACCATACGGTGTCGAGGCAATCTTCTATGGCTGCTATCTCGTCAAGAGTTACTGGCGCACCGGCATCGCCTTCTACACAGCAGATGCCCTTGCACTTCTCATAGTCACAGCAGAAGCACTCGGTGATAATATCAGAGGATATCAAGATACCTCCAACTTCTAGTATTGGTGGGATGTTGTTTACCATACAATAGGGATTATTCCGTTTTGTTCGAGATACTGATTGCAACGAGAGAACTGGTGCAGCCCAAACCAGCCACCACGATTGGCAGAGAGTGGTGAAGGATGGACAGACTCCAGCACAAGGTTGCGCTGCTTGTCAATCATATACGCCTTCGAACGGGCATAGCCACCCCACAGCATATAAACCAAGTGCTCACGATGGGTAGCAAGGGCACGAATGGCTGCATCGGTAAATGTCTGCCAACCCAGCATAGAATGACTGTTTGCCTGATGGGCACGTACCGTCAGTGTGGCGTTGAGTAACAGAACGCCCTGTTCGGCCCAACGTGTCAGATTGCCACTTTGAGGAATGGGTGTTCCCAAGTCTTCCTGAATCTCCTTGAAGATGTTCTGCAGGGAAGGTGGAAACTGTATGCCGTCCTGCACAGAGAAACTCAGACCATGAGCCTGACCAGGCTCGTGGTAGGGGTCCTGACCAATGATAACTACCTTTACCTTGTCGAAGGGACAGAGGTTGAAAGCATTGAAAATCTGAGGACCTGGCGGATAGCAGGTCGTGGTAGTGTACTCCTGGCGTACGGAGCCTGTGAGTTGTTGGAAATAAGGCTTCTCAAACTCCTGCTGTAGGTGTTCTTTCCAGGTAGGTTCTATCTGTACGTTCATAGCATGTTATTTTATAAGGTGATAAGTGCCGCCGGCCAATGGTTTAACAATGCCCTTCATCTCCAAGGAGAAAAGCAGGGCAGTAAGTTGACCGATAGGGATATTGGTACGTACACTAAGCATATTCAGCTGCAGGTCGTTGGTCTGCTGTAATAGGTCGACTATACGCTGTTCATCGGCAGTAAGGTCTGGAAACAACTGACGCTCGACAACTTCAGGTTGCATAGCGACAGTCTGCCATCCCATAGACTCCACAAAGTCGTCAGCAGAGGTGATGAGAGCGGCCATGTTGTCACGGATAATCTTGTTACAACCCTCGCTAGCGGACATACCCACAGCACCAGGGAAGGCATAGACATCACGTCCGTATTCCTGGGCGATGCGACAGGTGATGAGTCCCCCACCCTTATAGGCACTCTCTACAAGAATAGTGGCATCGCTCATACCTGCCACGATGCGGTTGCGCTGACGAAAATTGTTGGGCAGGGCCTCTGTCTGACTCATATACTCCGTGAGCAGGCCTCCCTGACGAATCATCTCGATAGCAGTATCACGATGGCGTGGCGGATAAATTTGGTCGAGTCCGTGAGCCAGCACACCCACCGTCTCAAAGCCATTCTCCAAAGCATTACGGTGAGCACAGATGTCGATACCGTATGCCAATCCACTGACAATCAACACATCGGGTACTAGGCGTTTGAGGTCGTTGACGAAACGATGTACCAAGTCTTGGCCGTAGGTGGTACAGTGGCGTGTACCCACGATATCGATGACGTGAGCTTGGTTGAGATCAGCAGTACCTTTATAATATAGCACCAGTGGGGCATCGTCACACTCAATAAGACGCTGTGGATAGTCGGCATCATTGAGGCACAGGGCACGGATACCGCCCTTCTGCATGAACTCCATCTCTACAGCAGCACGCTTCAGAGCATCGTCCCAGTTCTTCATCGACTCACGCAGACGGGGCGTAGCATCGGGCATCACCTCACCAAGATCATTTCGATGGTCATAGACGGCCTTTCCTCCACCCAATGTGCGGTAAAGCAACAAAGCTGTCTGAAAGTTGAAACCCATCATGCGGGTTAGCGCTAAGGTATAATATATCTCTTCTTGCATGGCTTATAAAATAGTTAATAACTCACTGGGATGACTGATGAAGCGGGTGGCACCATGGGCCAACAGGAATTCACGGTCACGAAAGCCCCACAGCACACTGATGCACGGCATGTCACTAGCCGCTGCTGTTGCAATGTCAACATCGCTGTCGCCCACATAGATAGCCTGTTCACGAGAGATACCCAACTGTCGCAAAGCCTCGTTAACAGTATCAGGAGCCGGCTTCTTACGGATGCCCTCTGCCTCGTGTTCACCTATGGCCACCTCAATGCTATCCGCAAAGAAATGCTGGCAGAGCTCCTGGGTGGCGGCATAGAACTTGTTGCTAACCACTGCCGTCCGATAGCCGCGTTGGCGCAGGACTCCCAACATCTCCATGATACCATCATAGGGATGTGTCGTGTCTAACGAGTGCTGCAGATAGTACTGACGGAAGGTGGCAAAAGCCTCTTCGAATCGGGGATTGGCAGCACCATCGGGCACAGCACGCTCCATGAGCAGGCGCACACCATTGCCTACAAAGCGACGCACATCGTCGATGCTATGCCGGGGCATGTCGCAAGTCTTTAGCGCATAGTTAACAGATGCTGCCAGGTCACCCAAGGTGTCCAGCAACGTTCCGTCAAGGTCAAAGATAAACGCTTGGAGCGTTTCTTTCCATATTTCTTCTGTCATCACTCCTTCGGTAGATAAGGTGCAAAGACACGGTCATAGTCCTCACTGCCTGCCAGTCGACCGTTGACCAGACAGACCAGTGTGATGTCGCCGCGGAAGCAGAGTGCCTCGTCAGAAGCGCGGAAGATATCCTGATGGAAGACATACTTGATGCCTTGCTTCTCCAGCCACAGACGCGAGATAAACTCATCATCACAGCGCAGGGGAGTCTTGTACTGTAGATTCATGCGCGCCACGACAGCATCGACACCTTTCTCATGCATCTCGGCAAACGACAGTCCACAGTGCTTCAAGAACAAGTGGCGTGTATGCTCTGTATAGTGCAGGTAGTTGGCATTGTTGACGATACCCTCGATGTCGCACTCGTAGTCGCGCACCTCCATACGGGTTTCATAAATGTATTTGCTCATCTCTCAATTATCATTTTTCATTTATCAATTAGCGCGAAGCGCGCAGATATTCATAACCGATGCGACAACGTAGGCATTCCTTCTTGTCACAGTATTCTTTCTTCAATTGAATGAGTGCTTGCGAGTCGCCAGCACTCTGCACATCCAGTCCACACTCCTTCCACATACGTATAATGTGGTTGTTCTCAGCCTTCAGCTGTTCCAGAATATCAAAGGCACGGTCGCAAAGTTCCTCTTTCATGCTATGGCGTCCGTAGGCAAAGAGCATCGGTACACAGGTGTTAATCATCAACAGATTGATGGAGAATGGCGACAGGTGCTTGGCATTGCGGAAACTCTCTGAGCCAAAAGTGTAGTGTGTCTCCCAATAAGGGGTCACCTGGGTGCTTAACATCTCAGCCATTGCTGGCATATCCTTACAATCGATGAGTGCTGAGAGGCCTGCCTTGCGCTGGTAATAGAGGTTGGCCAACTGGGCAATACGGATGTGGGGGAAGTTCTGTGGACGCAGTCGCAAGAAGCGCCACAACTGGGCATCCATTGGTGTCAGCGAGAACTTATGTGCCAGATATTGGTATTCGTTGCGCAGCTTAGCGAAATAACCCTCGTTGAGCGCATCCTTCTGGTAACGTTCAGGAATGGCATTCAGTTCCAGCAGTCCTGCCTGTCCCATGAAGATTGCTTCTATCTGGAACAGGTCATCACGATGCTTGCCAACAGCCTGCAAGGGAATATGGCGTGCCCACTCCTCGAAGGCATCGCCATTGATGCCAAAGCCGTAGTTGCGTGCCATCGTCTGGAAATAGGCATCCTCCCACGAGCCACCACGCTGCTGAACGCGTTGCAGGATGGCTATCGTCTTCTGCTCCAGACGTTCGGTCTGCAGGGCAGCCATCCACGAGTGAATGGTCAGGCGTGTCAAATTAGGAATAATGCGATAGCACGGTGGATAGGTATCGGTACGCAGCAGTTCCTCGTAGTTATCGTGTACTGAGGGGGGGACCTTCAGACACATCTGTGGCACGAAATGGCCTGACTGCATCTGTACATCGCGGTCGGCAACACCCACCACGTGCAACACCACATTATTATAATGCTCGTCGTGGTCATGACCATGCAGATACCAATCGCTGGACTTGTCGTGAATCTCCACATTACCCACCCATAGCGTACCATTGATCTTCACCTTCGCATTGAAGAAGTCAGGCCCACTATTACGGTTATGCAATCCTGGGTCTATCACCTCCACCTCCAGACCATCAGTAGTGTGCAGCCCTTCTATGGGCCACATCTTATGTTTCCAGCAATAGTGAAGTAACTGTTCCATATCAAGCTATAATTCTGTTGCAAAGGTAAGAAAAAGAATCGACAAAGCATTGGAAAAAACAAGAAATATGCTCTTTTTATGACATCAATCGGACTGCACAGTTACTATTTTTTGCTTTGTTCCTTAACAAAGTTGTATTTCAAAGCCTGAAACGTATGTCCCACGCCCTGAAACATATGTCCCACGACGTGGAACATACATCCCACGTCGTGGGATATAAAATTCTTAGTATAGAAAAACCATTTATTCCGCTAGATTGTTAAGTTATTGAGCGATAACCTCCCGTTATTTAGCAATAACCCAGCCTTCTCATGCAAGAAAGCTGGGTTATGAAATTGGTGACTCCAATTAGTCCTGTCTGCATTGATAGTTGAAAAAAGTGGATCATCCAGAGACTCGATTTTTTCAGGCTACTATAAACAAGAAACATCGCAAATTATTTGGAAGTATTTAGATAATTCACTATCTTTGCACCAACAAATGTAAATAAACGATGGACAAGAAGGATAAGGACATCAATATGGAGAGCAGCGTTGTTAGCGAACCGATGGTTGCGGCAATGCCTCTCACAGAGATCAAAGCGGTCGATTACTCTTTCGGTAATCGTGACTTTGGCTATCCCCATACACTTGAGGAGTTGAACGCGGCTCTCGACAAGGCCGATGCTCAGCGCAACGACCCCACGAAATGGATATCCTCTATTGAATTCCATAACCGTCTTGAGCAAAAGTATCCATGGCTAAGATAACGTGGAACGAATTGGCTTCAAGACAACTTGAAGAACATCTGGACTATGCCTTGGAAGAATTCGGGCAGAAATGCGTCCGAAACTGGTATCGTGATATCTTGCGTATAGAGTCTCGCTTATCCATCCAGCCATTGTCGTATCCACGGGTAACTCAATTGGAGAATAGAGACAAGATTTATCGTGGCGCAACCATCATGCAGTCATTCCAATTGATACATTACTACGACGAAGATTCTAATACCATCTATATTGATGCCATCTGGGATATGCGCATGAACCCAGTAAAACTGAAGAGCATGATTAAATAGAAATTCTCCGCAAATCTGATTTGATTTGCGGAGATTGTTTTACAAGTGCACAAAATGCGGTTCTGAATCTTCTTACTCAACCTTCCTAAAAGTGGATCACTTCAGAACCGACCCACCTTTTTATTGAGCGATAACCCTGCGTTATTTATCAATAACCCAGCCTTCTCGTGCAAGAAAGCTGGGGTAAACAGATCAAGGGCTACTCATTATAATTGTCCGAAGAATCAATAACATGTCCCGTCGTTATTGAATTTAAGATAAACACCTTTTGCTAATTTGCTAGATGAGCCTCTCTCAATGATAAAATTCTCAACATACCAACTAAAATCACCAGCTATCATAGCTTTGGTAAACTTTAGTGTGGGTTCTTCATCTGCATCATCGTCACTTCCACATGACGTAAATCCAATGCTAACTATGGTTATCATAGCTAAAACCAATATACTTAAAAGTTTTCTTTCTTTCATAATTAGTTTTTAATTTGTAAATGATAATAGATGGGGACTAAAACTCAAATCCAACTTTAATGGATACCGCAGAGAGATTTTCTTCAAAATCTCTATAGGCCCAATAATATGAATAGCCATATCCAGAAATCATATGAGATTCATCATAGACAAGTTTGTGGGTCGTATATGAAGCCAAAGCATAGATTGCCTGTTTACCCTTTAAGGCATATCGACAACCAACGCCAGCTGACGCATAATGACCGCTACCGTTACACACATTGTGACCTAAACGCAAATCCACGAATGGAGTTACACCTTTATTAAGTATAGTCCAACGGAAATCTGCGAAGATTGGTATTTCCATTTTACTCTCACGTTTCCAAGATGGTTTACCGTCAATGTTCCCCTCTTTTAAATTTGGCATAAAATGGAATCCAACTCCGGCACCAACGAATAGGTTGGGGGTTGCTTGGTACCCATGTATAGTATTAATCTCTGGCCAATTCATTGCGAGTGTTGCTCCATTTATATCGATAGAATACGCGCCTTCTACGAAACCATGATAACCTGTTTCAATAGTTTGTGCATTGACTGACGTTATTGAGAAAAACAAAACTGAGCAAAATGTTATTAAGTTCTTCATTGTTTGGTCCATGTTAGTTGTGATGAACTGAAAGCACTTTTTGTCGTCATCTTATTTCCTGAAACGACGATTTCCCATATTTCGGGCGTGCTTTTATCACTCCAATATATCTTAGCAATACAATCATACCCTGATGATACTTCAAATGTACCCGAAGATAACTTTTTTGTTCCTTTCACAACAGTTGTTAAAGATACTTGTCCATTATTCGTGAATTGAAGAGTGTATTCTAATTGTGTTGCTTTAATTTTCCATGTGCCGACAATAGGTGAATCAATTCTCGTTACATCATCGTCATCGTCGCTTCCACAAGCAGCAAATCCAACACTCATAATGGCAAAGATGGCTATTAACAGCATCTTTAATAATTTTTTCTCTTTCATAATACATTTAATTAGTTAACAATATCGTTTGTATAATATATAACAGAACTGTTGTTAAGATTCATACCCTCTAAAGCAAATATAGTCTATTTATTCCACATTAACTGTCGTGTTTGATCCAACCAAGGCCTCATACTCAATCCCCGCTTTTAACTCGGCTTTTGAGCCGCAGGGGAAAGGTAATAGACATAGACAGAATACAATGACTGAAATTGCCGTGCGATTCTGTCCTTGTATATAAATGTTTGATGAAGTAAAGTTTATTACCTCACCTGAAGGAAGGTTAAGATATCTCAATTGAATACCAAGGCGTCCTTTTGTTCCAAAAGCAGTAGAACGTTTTGCTTCATAAACTTGCCCTTTTACAATTGTCCCTATTGGTATTGCCACGATACCATCTACAATAATATCACGCGCTACTTTAAAATCTATATTCTGCCCTACTGAAACATCTGCAGCTTTGATGTTTCGCTCAGATACGACTGGAATCGACGTACCTCCTTTAATAGTTACTTGCTTTTGTGCAAAAAGACATGTGCTTAAAGCAACGAATGATAACGATAAAAATAGTTTCTTCATAATGATTTCATTTTAAGTTATTGATACAATTTTTATTATACACAAAAAACGTGGACAATTTACTTCGTCTACGTCATCTGAGGTATCGGCAAACACCTATGTTTCTTAAACGAGCAAATGCCCACGCCATCTGGCGTGAACTCCTACTTCAGTTCTTGAAACAGTCTTTTGAAAATTTTGCCGATTTTCAGATGACAAGAATCTAAAAGTGGATATTCATCCTATATGTCCTTTTCAGTTATATCTTTCTCAGCCCATAGGCATCTACGATTTTAAGGGTTAATATTATATGAACGGAATAGACCAAAGTCAATATTCCTTTAATCAGACATAGATTACATCTTTTTGAATATTTGACTTGAAAAGTGGACGAAGGGAGTCACGAAATCGAACAAGATCAACCTTGCAATTGAACAGTTCTGTCAAGGCTTCATTCAGCTCATACATAATGCGAAGTGTTGGCTTCTGCACCTCCACAACGATGTCAATATCACTATCCTCTGTATTCTCGTTTCTTGCTACAGAACCGAAAATGCCAAGTTTAGTGATTCCAAACTTTTGAGAGAAAGTCTCCTTGAATTTCTCCAGTTTGACAATACATTCTTGAAGTACTAACATGTCGCAATAGTATTATTTCCTATTTTCTTTTTGCAAAGATAATGATTATTCTTAAATCAACAAAGAAAAAGGCAAGATTTTTGGTCTTGCCTGTATATTATGAGAGATGAAGAAAACAAGATGTGAATCAGTTGCCAAGCTTGTATTCAAAGGGCATGGCGGGCATACCTTTCTTATTATAGATGCTGGCACGAGGACTGTCCTTCCAGGCATAGCGCACATAAACGGGCTGGGCAATAGGTGACTGGAAACGAACTTCGGCACCCTGGACAGTAGCCTCCACATTCACGAAACGCTTGTCGGCACCAGCAACCTCTACCTCGTGAGCTACACCTTCACGCATGGGCTGGTCGAAGATAACGGCAACGGTATTATCCTTCACTGAATGCCCAACTGGCTGGGGAGACAGAGCAGGCCACTCTCCGTAGGCTACACGATCCAAGCAGAGAGCTACACGCTCTGCGGCTTCTTTCTTGCGCAAAGGATGAATATCAACGGTTTCACCGAGATCTATCAGACAAGCGGTCTCTGCATATTCATCACCAATGGTTGCCTGACGCTGAGCCTCGCGTAGACGTGCCCAGTTACTATTAACAGGATTTGCCTCATAAACAATAGGACGCGGCATACCTGTCTGTTGACGTCCATCATGGTTAGCCAACTGCACGATGCAGAAAGGCAATGATGGGTCATTCCACAATGCTCGCCAACTACCCATGAGCTTCTGCAGATAGTCTCCATAAGGGGCAGGATTGCCTGTATTCGACTCACCCTGGTACCACACCACACCATTCAACGCATAGGGTGCCAAGGGATAGAGTACGGCATTATAGAGAGTCGTGGGCAGATTCTGCAGACTGACATCGCCACTGGGACATGATGGCATATCGGCACCTGCATGCTGCAACCATTTGTTGCTCAGCATGATAACATCCTTGGGCATAGGGTTCTGACTCTGGCGGTCAGCACCAAAGCACAGCATGTAAGGCTTCTCGGGAATGAAATGTACCATACCATATTTATTAATAAAGCGAATGGTAATAACGTTATCTCCTTCACGGAGCAGTCCCTCAGGAACATCATAACGACGGGGAGGATACTGGTAGTAGGTGCGTCCCACCTGCTGACCATTGACATAGGTAATATCAGCGTCAAACAGCGTACCCAGCAACAGACGGGCAGGCTGTCCGGCATGTACCTTGTCAATGGTAATATGCTGACGAAGCCATGTGGTGCCTGTTCCTCGCCAACCCCAGTTGTTCTGGTCAATGGTCTGCCAATTACTATCGTTGTAGTCAAGGGCGGTGAAATGTTGGCTGATGCCTGGGTCTTTCTGGTCTAACAGCTCATTCCAACGACGATCAGCCAAGTTGTTGGCCTTCATCTGGGCAGCCACATACTCAGGATTGTCATAGAGACGGGTCTTCTCCAGTAACTGCGGATAGTCCTTAGCCAGACTATCGGCAGGAAGCCATGCTTCAATGGGTGTTCCTCCCCAGCTGTTGACAATCACACCCTGCGGCACACCCGTCTTCTCTTGCATACGCTTACCTAAGAAAGTTCCCAGCGCAGAGAACTGCCAAGCATTATTCTTGGTCAGCGGTTTCCATGAAGTTGGCAAGATATCGTCTTGTACACTATGAGTATTTGTCGTGTTACGAACACGGAACAAACGGATCTTATTGTTATCAAAACGGTCGATTTCATCGACATATTGTGGGTAAACACGCTCGATCGTTACATCGATATTGGATTGTCCAGAGCACAACCACACATCACCTACGAGTACGTCTGAGATTTCTCTCACCTCTCCATCCTTACCACTAACTTCTAAAACATACGGACCACCAGCCTTTGTCTTTGGCAAGTCTATGCGCCAGCGACCTTGGTCATCAGCTGTTGTGGTATATTGTTTCTTCTGCCAACGTACTGTTACCTGCTCCTGAGGGTCGGCCTTGCCCCACACGGGAATAGGTTTGCCGCGTTGTAGTACCATGCCCGACTGAAACATTTGAGGTAACACGATTTTAGCATCTGCCATAGAGAAGCCTACTAATGCTAATAGAAGAAGAAAAGATTTTCTCATGACGGTATAATGATTAGTTGTGGGCACAAAGGTACAAATTAGTGAGCAAAAAGCCAAACAAATCACGTTTTTTCCGTATTTGAAACAAATAATGTAGTTTTTGTAACATGCAAAAACATCCATTTCAACAGAAAAATCGTATCTTTGCACAAAAATTAAAATAATAATAAACAACCTAACAACAATGACACCTAACGAAACTCAAGAAGCCAAAGGTTTTTACAAACTCTCCTGGCTGCAACGCATTGGTTTTGGTTCTGGCGACTTGGCTCAGAACCTGATTTTTCAGGTAATTTGCACCTACCTGCTGTTTTTCTACACTGACATCTATGGACTGACACCTTCAGCAGTGGCCGTCATGTTCCTCGTGGGTAATGTGGCTAACGTCATTTGGGACCCCATCGTAGGTACTCTTATTGACAAGAGCAACCCACGTTACGGTAAATATCGTTCGTATCTGCTATATGTGGGTATTCCCCTTTCGGGCTTTGCCATCCTGTGTTTCTACAATGGTTTTGCTCCATCGCTGATATATGCCTACGTGACCTATATCTCCATGCAGTTGCTCTATACGTTCATTAACGTACCTTATGGTGCCCTGAACTCTTCGCTGACACGTGACACTGACGAGATTACCATTCTTACATCAGTTCGTATGTTTATGGCCAACCTTGGTGGTCTGGCCGTTAACTCTGGTCTGCCCCTGTTTATCGCCCTGATTGCTGGTGCACCATCAGACAGTCTGCCCAAGGATCCTTCCGCATGGTTTACCACGATGACCATTTACGCTATTGTCGGTTTCTGTCTGCTCGCCTTCTGTTTCTCACAGTGTAAAGAGCGTGTGGTGATGGATGCCAAAGCCACTGAAGACGTGAAAGTCAGCGACCTGTGGATGGAATTCCTTCGCAACCGCCCCTTGCGCGTGCTTGCCTTCTTCTTTATCACTGCTTTCGCTATGATGTCAGTAGGTAATGCTGCTGGTGCATACTTCATGAACAGCAACCTGCATGGCTCAGCACAGGAGTTGTCCATCTTCATGGCCTTGGGTTCTGCTCCTGCTTTCTTGTTCATGCCACTTGTTCCCTGGTTCAAGCGTATGGTCGGCAAGAAGAATATGTTCTATCTCTTCCTAGGTGCTGCCATTGTTGGTATGGCTATGCTATATTTCATCTCAAAGATGGAGCAGCCCAGTATGATGATGATTTATGTAGCACAGTTTATCAAGAGCACTGGCGTCATCGTGGCTACCGGTTATATGTGGGCACTCGTTCCTGAGGTTATCTCCTATGGTGAGTACACCACTGGTCGTCGCATCTCTGGTATCGTTAACGCCCTGACAGGTTTGTTCTTCAAGGCCGGTATGACCTTTGGTAGCATTGTTGGTCCTGCCGTATTGGCATACGTAGGATATAACAGCAAGACCATCGACCAGACTCCTTTTGCTGAAGAGGGTATTCTATGGCTGGTCTGCGTCATCCCCGCTATCCTGCTGGGACTGGCAATGTTCATTATCTCTAAGTATGAGCTGACGGACGAGGTCATCGATGACATCAACAAGAAAATTGAAGCACGTAACAAATAAACTATGAAAAGACTCCTCCTATCCGCTATGGCCATTGCCATGCTGAGTACAGCGTCAGCACAAGGCCTTAAAGACGCCGTTGGCAAATACTTCCTGATGGGTGCGGCCATCAACCAATGGCAGAGCGACGGACAGGTTCCTCAGGCCGATGCCGTTCTCAGCAAGCATTTCAACTGCGTGGTAGCAGAAAACTGTATGAAGCCTGAGGTGTTGGCACCTGCTGAAGGCATCTTCGACTTCCGTGTAGCAGACAAGTTCATTAACTACGCCAAGCAGTTGGGTCTGAAAGTAAACGGACACTGCTTGGTATGGCACTCACAGGCTCCTGACTGGTGGTTCACCAATGGCTATGCTGCCAGCCCTGTATCTAAAGAAGTTCTGAAAGAGCGTCTTATCAAGCACATCAAGACCGTAGTAGGTCACTTCAAGGGACAGGTCTTCGGTTGGGATGTTGTCAACGAAGCTATCGAGGATGATGGTTCTTTCCGTAAGTCAAAATACTATAACCTTTTGGGCGAAGAGTTCATCGAGATAGCTTTCCGTGCTGCACATGAGGCTGACCCCGACGCAGAGCTCTACTACAACGACTACTCGATGGCTGGTGAGAAGAAGCGCGAGGCTGTCTGCCGTCTGGTCAAGAACCTGAAGGCCAAGGGTCTGCGCATCGATGGTGTTGGTATGCAGAGCCATAATGGTCTGGATTATCCTAATCTGGATGAATACGAGAAGAGCATCGATGCCTTTGCTGCCTGTGGTGTGAAGGTACTGATTACGGAGCTCGACATCAACGTGCTGCCCAATCCCCAAGGTTTTGGTGGTGCTGATATTGCCCAGAACTTCGAACTACAGCAGAAGTACAATCCCTATACTGCCGGACTCCCTGCTGACAAGCAGAAGGAGCTCAACAAGCGTTGGATGGACTTGTTCAAGATATACTACAAGCATCGCGATCAGATTGGTCGTGTCACCTTGTGGGGTGTCTGCGACGAGAACTCATGGCTCAACGGCTGGCCTATCAAGGGACGCACCAACTATGCACTGCTCTTCGACCGCCAGTATCAGGCAAAACCTGTTGTTAACGACATTATCAAACTATTTAAATAAGTACTATTATGGCAAAATTACCACGTTATCTTTTCCCAAGCGACTATATGGCTGACCCCTCAGCCAATGTATTTAACGGACGTTTCTACATCTACCCCTCTCACGACTGGGATGCAGGCGAGTGTTTCGACGATGATGGTGGTCACTTCCAGATGAAGGACTATCACGTGCTCTCATGGGACGACATCGAGAATGGTGAGGTGACCGATCATGGAGTCATCCTTGACGTGAAAGACGTGCCCTGGGCCGAGAAGCAGATGTGGGACAATGACTGTGTTGAGAAAGACGGCAAGTACTACCTCATCTTCTCTGCTAAGGCTTATGATGGCGTGTTCCGTCTGGGTGTTGCTGTTGCCGACAAGCCCGAGGGACCTTTCAAGCCTATGGACAAGCCTATTCGTGGCTCGTTCTCTATCGACCCCTGCGTGTTTAAGGACGATGATGGTCAGATTTATACCTACTTCGGCGGACTGTGGGGTGGACAGCTGCAGTGGTGGCGCCCATTGCCTAATGGCTTAGCACCTGTTTTCGGCAAGTATGGCGACGAGAACGGACTCATCGACCTCGGTGCTGCTCCTGACCATAAGGGTGAGCTCTTCACACAGGCTGACAGTCCCGCTATCAATAGCTGTGTCGTTCGCATGAGCGATGATGTACAGCAGTTTGCAGAGGCTCCTCGTGCCGTAGTTGTTCTCGACAAGAATGGTGAGCCGATGAAGGCTGGCGACCCCCACCGCTTCTTCGAGGCTTCATGGATGCACAAATACAATGGTAAGTACTACTTCTCCTACTCTACTGGTGACAGCCACTTCCTCTGCTATGCCATTGGTGATAACCCCTACGGACCATTCCGCTACCAAGGTGTCATCCTTGACCCTGTCGTAGGTTGGACCACCCACCACTCTATCGTAGAGTACAAAGGTCAGTGGTATCTGTGCTATCACGACTGTGTACCCAGCAACGATATCACACACCTGCGTTCACTGAAGGTTCAGCGCCTGTTCTACAATGAGGACGGCACGATACAAAAGGTTGTGAATGAGTGAGTAAAATGAAAGCTCGCTTTCATTTTCGAACGTGAACAAGCTCGATACGAAGTATCAAGGTGGTTAACGAGTAAGTAAAAAACTAACTTATTACAATATCAACTGTTGCAGTCGCTCAGGAGCAAAGAGCTCTTGGGCGACTTCTTGTATCTGCATAGCTGTAATAGCATCGATGCGCTCAAGTAGTTCGTTGATATCACGCTCGCGACCATAGTGCAGATAGTTCTTGGCAATGTCAAGCGCAAACTGTTCACGATTGTCACAGGCAATGGCTATCTGTCCTTTCAACTGACGCTTGGCTGCTGTCAGTTGGCGATCTGTCAAAGGATGCTGCATCACTTTATCTAGTTCACGATGAACCAGTCGCAGACAACGCTTGACATCATGATGATCACAACCAAAATATACTGACCAACAACCCGTATCGCTATAGCTAGCTATAGCACTCTCAACGGTATATACCAATCCGTTTTTCTCACGCAGCGAGAGATTCAGACGAGCGTTCATCCCTGGTCCACCCAACAGGTTGTTCAACAGGTAGAGGGGCATACGTCGCTGGTCATCATAGCTATATGCCTTGCTCCCCAACATGACATGCGCCTGATGATGTTCTTGAGAAGCAACTGCAGTTGTTGACTGTGGGAAGGAAGACGCAGGCAGGATGTCAAGACGGACATTGCGCTCCCCTATTTGTTCCATACAGCGCTCCAAACGCTTGACCATTCGCGAAAAGTCCACATCGCCATAAGCAAAGAAGATAGCATTGCTGGGACGATAGTAACGCTGAGTAAAGCGACGGGCATCCTCACTTGTAAACGATAGCACTCTCTCGCGTGTACCTAATATATTATGTCCTAATGGATGACTCTGGAAAATCATATTCTCGAACTCGTCATAGATGAGCTCTGCAGGCGAGTCGTTATAACTCTCTATCTCATCACAGATGACATCCACCTCATGACGGATTTCCTCCTCAGGATAGACACTACAAAACACAATATCACAGAGCAGGTCTACAGCCCTATTCAAGTGGTCTTTCAGGATGGCAGCATAAAAGACCGTATCTTCCTTGTTCGTAAAAGCATTGAGGTCGCCACCCACACTCTCCAGACTGTTCAGTATCTGTATAGCTGAACGCTGCTGAGTGCCCTTGAACGTCGTATGTTCACAAAAATGCGCTAAACCATCCTCGTCAGCTGCCTCCTGACGGGCACCCGCATTGATGCCGATGCCACAGTAGACCACCTTCGATGTGGAAGGCAGATGAATAATTCTTAACCCGTTAGAAAGTGTTGCTGTATTGTATTTTTTCATAATTTTGACTGCAAAGGTACTAAATTATTCTTAATTCTTAATTCTTAATTCTTAATTTATTAGTACCTTTGCACGCAAAAAGTTAGAAGTATGCGAAAAGTGATTGGAATCGGTGAGACGGTGCTCGACATTATCTTCCGTAACGAACAGCCTATCAGTGCGATACCTGGTGGTTCTACTTTCAATGCCATCATCTCTCTGGGACGTTCTGGTATTGAGACTGGTTTCATTAGTGAGACTGGTAACGACCGTGTGGGGCGTAACATCATCCAGTTCCTGCGTGACAATGGATGCAAGGCAGAGTGTGTCAATGTCTATCCTGGTTCTAAGTCACCCCTCTCGCTGGCTTTCCTCAATGAGCAGAACGATGCCGAGTATGTCTTTTACAAAGACCATCCCCACGATCGTCTGGACTTCAACTACCCTGATATCCAGAAAGACGACATCGTGCTCTTTGGTTCCTACTACGCCTTGAACGATGTCATCCGTCCACAGGTGAAAGGCTTTCTGGACTATGCCCACGAGCGTGGAGCCATCCTTTACTACGATGTTAACTTCCGTGCTTCCCACCAGCATGAGGTGATGAAGATTACCCCCAACCTGCTGGAGAATTTCGAGTTGGCAGACATTGTTCGTGGTTCGGCAGAAGACTTTGAAGTGCTGTTCAAGAAGCGCGATGCTCAAACCATCTACCATTCGCAGATAGCTTTCTATACCAAGAAGTTCATCTATACCCAAGGGGCTGACGCTATCCATCTGTTCGCAGAAAACGGAATGCACAAAGAATATCAAGTAGCCCAGGTGGAAACGGTAAGTACCATTGGTGCTGGCGACAACTTCAATGCTGGTTTTCTCTATGGACTCATCAAAAACAAGATTTCACGCGACGATATGGAGCGTGGACTCAGCGAAGAGCAGTGGGATGCCATTATCGGCTGTGCCCAACAGTTCTCTGCAGAAGCCTGTCGCACACTCAACAACTACGTCTCTCCTGAGTTTGGTGCCCAGCGCCAGCAGGAGTTAGCAGAAGCCCTTGCACAAGAAGAAATATAAATAAGAATTAAGAGATAAAGAATGTCATTAAAATGTGGTATTGTCGGATTGCCTAATGTGGGCAAATCCACCCTATTCAACTGTCTGTCGAGTGCCAAGGCACAGGCAGCAAACTTTCCCTTTTGTACGATTGAACCCAATGTAGGTGTTATCACCGTTCCTGACGAGCGACTCACCAAGCTCGCAGAGATAGTCCACCCAGGACGTATCGTTCCTGCCACCTGTGAAATCGTGGATATCGCAGGTTTGGTGAAGGGTGCCTCCAAGGGTGAAGGCTTAGGTAATAAGTTCCTTGGTAATATCCGTGAGACGGATGCCATTATCCATGTATTGCGTTGTTTCGAGGACGAGAACATCACCCATGTTGATGGAACTATCGACCCCATCCGCGATAAGGAGATTATCGATACAGAGCTGCAACTCAAGGACTTAGAGACCATCGAGGGTCGTTTGGCAAAGACAGAGAAAGCTGCTGCTGCAGGCAACAAAGATGCCAAGATAGAGGTTGCTGTACTCCACGCTTACAAAGAAGTGTTGGAACAAGGTAAGAACGCCCGTATCGTGGAGTTTGAGAGCAAGGACGAGCAGGATTGCGCCAAGAACCTCTTCCTGTTGACATCAAAGCCCGTGCTCTATGTCTGCAATGTGGGTGAGGCTGATGCCAAAAGCGGCAATGACTTCACCAAGAAGGTAGAAGCACTGGCCAAGGAAGAAGGTGCTGAAGCCATGATCATTGCTGCCAAGACAGAAGAAGACATTGCTGAACTGGAGTCGTATGAAGACAAGCAGATGTTCTTGGAAGAGTTGGGATTGGAAGAGAGTGGTGTCAATCGCCTCATCAAGAAAGCCTACGCCCTGCTGAACCTTGAAACCTTCATCACCGCTGGTGAAATGGAGGTGAAGGCCTGGACCTACAAGAAGGGCTGGAAGGCTCCTCAGTGTGCTGGTGTCATCCATACCGACTTCGAAAAAGGCTTTATCCGTGCTGAAGTTATCAAGTACGACGACTACCTGAAATATGGCTCTGAGGCCGCTGTCCGCGAGGCTGGCAAGATGGGCGTAGAGGGTAAGGACTACGTCGTTCAGGATGGTGACATCATGCACTTCCGCTTTAACGTCTAATAAGGCTAATGGGACTTATGGGACTAATAAGTTTTATCGTTTGGAACCCCAGCCTCAGCATAGGCCCTTTCCGCTGGTATTCCCTGTGCTGGCTGATAGGTCTGGCATTGGCCTATTTCGTGGTGAAACGCTTGTATAAGGAGCAGAATATCAAGGACGAACTCTTTGACCCCCTCTTCTTCTACTGCTTCATCGGCATCCTTGTTGGTGCACGCCTAGGCCATTGCATCTTCTACCAGCCTGACTATTTCCTCACGTCTGGAAAAGGATTTGTGGAGATGTTGCTACCCATCCACTTCCTCGCTGATGGTGGTTGGAAATTTACAGGCTATGAGGGTCTGGCCTCTCATGGTGGCACGTTAGGACTGATGATAGCCCTTTGGCTGTATGTCAGGAAGACCAAGTTGAGCATCTGGATGGTGCTCGACAACATCGCCATTGCCACAGGTATTACAGCCTGCTTTATCCGCTTGGGAAACCTGATGAACTCAGAGATTATAGGTAAGGTGACAGACGTTCCCTGGGCGTTTATCTTTGAGCGTGTGGACAGCTATCCACGCCATCCAGGACAACTGTACGAGGCTATTGCTTACGCCATCCTTTTTGCCATCATGTGGTGGTTGCACAAGAAAGGGATGGGAAAACCACAGACCACAAGCAATGTATTGCAGGTAGGCTCTGGCTGGTATTTTGGATTCTGCCTGACGTACATCTTCACCTTCCGTTTCTTCATCGAGTATACCAAGGAGATTCAGGAAGCCTTTGAAGCGTCGCTGCCCATTGATATGGGTCAGATACTCAGCATCCCGTTCGTCATACTGGGTGTTATCTGTATGCTGAAGGGTCATCGGAATATCGAAGCATCGAAATAACGAAATATCGAAGCATCGAAATAACGAAATATCGAAGCATCGAATCTTCGAAATTTCGAAGTCAAAATAAAAAGAAATCGCCTCACTTTCCTGAGACGATTTTTTTGATGTCGTTAAGTTTGTTGAGCGCTTCGAGAGGCGTGAGGTTATTGACGTCCAGACCAAGGATTTCGTCACGAACTTGGCAGAGAACTGGGTCGTCCAACTGGAAGAAACTGAGTTGCATACCCTCACGGCTCTGGGCAATCTCTGCTGTGGGCTTGCCAACAGTGCCTACTTGGGCATTATCGCTCTCCAACTGTTTCAGAATAACGTTGGCACGCTTCACAATGCTCTTGGGCATACCAGCAATCTCAGCCACATGGATACCAAAGGAGTGTTCACTACCACCCTTCTCCAATTTACGCAGGAAGATAACCTTGCCGTCTGCCTCCTTCACAGAGACATTGTAGTTCTTGATGCGTTTGAAGTTCTTCTCCATCTCGTTCAGCTCGTGGTAATGCGTAGCGAAAAGCGTGCGAGCCTGTGCCTTTGGATGTTCATGGAGATACTCCACGATGGCCCAAGCGATAGAGATACCATCATAGGTAGAAGTGCCTCGTCCCAGCTCATCAAACAATACCAGCGAACGGGGTGTGACGTTATTCAGGATGTTCGAGGCCTCCGTCATCTCTACCATAAAAGTCGACTCGCCCAGGGAAATATTATCACTAGCCCCTACCCTCGTGAATATCTTGTCCACCAAACCGATTCTGGCGCTTTCTGCTGGCACGAACGAGCCTATCTGGGCCAACAGTACTATCAAGGCCGTCTGACGCAACAGCGCCGATTTACCTGCCATATTCGGACCAGTAATCACGATGATCTGCTGACGCTCCTGGTCCAACAGAATGTCGTTAGGAATATAGCGCTCGCCCAAGGGCAATTGTGTCTCGATAACAGGGTGGCGACCCTGCTTGATGTCTATCACATCACTATTGTCGATGACAGGACGCACATAATGGTTCTCCTCAGCCGTCTTAGCAGCACTCAGCAGACAGTCCAGATGGGCTATGACGCTGGCGTTCTGCTGAATCTGTGGGATAAACTCCTGGGCAGCAATGACGAGGTTGTTGAACAGGCGCTGTTCCAAAGACAGTATCTTGTCCTCAGCACCCAGAATCTTCTCTTCGTACTCCTTCAGCTCCTGCGTGATGTAGCGCTCAGCCTGTGCCAGCGTCTGCTTGCGCACCCATTCTTGGGGCACCTTGTCCTTATAAGTATTGCGCACCTCCAGATAGTAGCCAAAGACGTTGTTATAGCCTATCTTCAGCGAGGCAATACCCGTCTCCTGGGCCTCACGCTCCTGAATCTGCAGCAGGTAGTCCTTTCCACTATAGGCAATATGGCGCAACTCATCGAGATCGCTGTTCACACCATCGCGGATGACGCCACCTTTTGCTACGAGCTGGGGTGGGTCGTTCTGTATCTCACGGGCTATGCGATCGCGCAACTCTGCACAAAGGTTCAGGCGCTCCCCCACTCTTTGCAATGCCTCGTTGGCTGTTTGCAGACAGGCGTTCTTGATAGGTTCGATGGCTTGCAGCGCCACCTTCATCTGCACCATCTCACGAGGCGTCACACGACCTGTAGCAACCTTCGAGATGATACGTTCCAAGTCACCAATATGATGCAGTTCTTCGTCGATACATTCACGGAAATTGGGTTCGCGGAAGAAGTATTCCACGATGTCGAGACGTTGGTTGATGGGCTTCTCGTCCTTTAGTGGGAACACCAGCCAGCGACGCAACAGACGGCTACCCATAGGCGATACGGTGCGGTCTATGACGTCCAGCAGCGACTTGCCGTCTTCCTGCATGGTGCTTACCAGTTCCAGCGAACGGACTGTAAACTTATCCAGACGCACGTATTTGTCTTCCTCGATGCGTGCAAGGGTTGTGATATGCGCTATCTGCGAGTGCAGGGTCTGCTCCAAGTATTGCAGGATGGCACCTGCAGCGATAACACCATTCTTCAGGTGGTCCACGCCAAAGCCTTTCAGCGACTTCACATTGAAGTGGCGATAGAGCTTCTGGTGGGCTGTCTGCTCAGTGAATACCCAGTCGTCCATCTCGAAGGTACA
>JAEEGH010001662.1_pt1 | contig 63020 bp, 55 predicted proteins | sample 9134181 | NCBI WGS metagenome assembly JAEEGH01 (sample SAMN16246544, study PRJNA631951) | gut metagenome | biome: gut microbiome; feature: rumen; material: DP-attached | host: Bos | place: Iran: Karaj | collected 2018-10
TATCGTTGAGAAGGTAGAGGTAGTTAGAAGAGGTAAGGTAAGAAGAGCTAAGCTGAACTACCTTAAGGGACTCACAGGTAAGAAGGCTAAGGTTAAGGAGCTTGTTACCAGATAATATGTTTTTTGAAGGGCAGTTACTTTTTGGTAATTGCCCTTTTACGTTAATAAGCTGGTTATGAGGTGATTATGAGATCAAGAAAAAACACTCTGACATTTCATCAAAAGAAAAAAGTAATAACCCCAAAGCTTATACGTGAGATTTTTTCATGGGTATTTATAACCCTTCTGGCAGTAGTCATTGCCGGTGCTCTTGTGCAGTCCTTTGGCATTCAGGTCAAGGTGATCGGTGATTCTATGGAACCCACCCTTGGAAACGGCCAGGGAGTTCTGATAGACAGAGCACTATCTAAGATAGTCAGCCCCAAGACAGGAGATATAATCGTATTCCTGCCTAATGGCAACGTTAATTCCCATTATTATGTTAAAAGAGTCGTAGCCACATCCGGAGACAAGGTACAGATAATTGACGGAGCTTTGTACGTCAATGATGTGATGAGGATGGAAGATACCGATTTGTATGATAAAATGGAAGATGCAGGGATAGCTGATTCTCCCATTAAGCTTGGAAGCGGCGAATATTTCGTTCTGGGAGATAACAGAAACAGCTCTGAGGATTCCAGAAGTGCCAATATAGGTATAGTTAAGAGCGGAATGATAGTGGGCAAGGCCTGGTTCAGACTTAAAAGCGATGATTTCAAGGGTGGCCCGATCTTAAATCACTATAAGGAATAAACTTATGAATTACCAATGGTATCCCGGTCATATGACCAAAGCTATCAGAATGATGCAGGAAAACATCAAACTGATAGACATAATAATAGAGCTTACCGATGCCAGAATCCCGGCATCCGGAAGAAACCCTGATATCGACGAGCTTGGCAAGAACAAGTACAGGCTCATCATCCTTAACAAGGCTGATCTGGCTGATCCTCAGGTCACAGCAGCCTGGAGAGACTTCTACAAGAACCAGGGCTACTTTGTACTGGAGATGAATTCCAAGACTGGCAATGAAGCCGGCAAAGTAAAAGATCTGGTACAGAGCGCCTGTGCAGAGAAGATAGAGAGGGATAAAAAGCGAGGAATCGTAGGAAGACCCATAAGAGCAATGGTCGCCGGAATTCCCAATGTAGGAAAGTCCACCTTTATCAACAAACTGGCAGGACGTGCTTCAGCCAAGACCGGCAATAAGCCCGGTGTAACCAAGGGCAAACAGTGGATCTCTCTTGGCAAGAACATGCAGCTTCTTGACACTCCCGGTATTCTCTGGCCTAAGTTCGAGGACGAAACCGTAGGCCTTCATCTGGCTCTAATAGGCTCAATGAATGACGAGAATCTGGACACCGTTGAGCTTGCATGCGAACTTATCAAGCTTTTACAGCAGCTGTATCCTGATGCTATCAAGAACAAATACGAGATAACAGATGAGCAGATAAAAGAGCTTGAGGAAGTACCTTATGCAACCCCCTTAAGCGCAGTTTTATCAGCCATTGCTGAGAACAGAAAGCTGATAAAGCAGGGAGCTGAACCCGATATGGACAGAGCCGCAACACTTCTTCTTGATGATTTCAGAAACGGAAGACTGGGCAGACTATCTTTGGAAAGACCACAATAACAGTGCAGACAGCACAGAATCGAGACAAACTATGAACAAAGTTCTAAAGGAAATACTTAATACTGTATTATATCTTCTCGTGGTATTTGGTTTGACATTTCTTTTCATAACCTTTATCGCCCAGAGAACAGAGGTAAGCGGGTCATCCATGTCGCCTACACTTCAGGACCGCGACTCCCTGCTTGTTGATAAGATAACCTACCGTTTCTCTGATCCCAAGAGATTTGATATAGTAATATTCCCATACAAGTATGGCAACAACCAGTATTTCATCAAGCGTGTCATCGGACTTCCTGGTGAAACAGTCAAGATAGACAGGGAAGGCAACATCTTTATCAACGGAACCAAGCTTGAGGAATCCTATGGAGCTGAGGTGATCGTTGACCCCGGAAGAGCTGAAACAGACATCGTCCTTGGCGAAAAAGAATACTTTGTCATGGGAGATAATCGAAATCACAGTATGGACAGCAGGGATATAACTGTTGGAAATATCAGTAAATCGGACATCCTGGGTAAAGCATTTATCCGGATATATCCATTTTCGTCCTTTGGGGGTATAAAATAATGGCTGCAATGACCCCAAAGAAATTAGAGGCGCTTAACAAGGAAAAAGAGCGCATCTACGCCATGAGTTCTTTTGAAAGAGAAAACGCTCACTACGGGCTTCTATGCGGCATTGATGAGGTGGGAAGAGGTCCTCTTGCAGGCCCTGTCTATACTGCGGCAGTAATTCTTGATCCAGATAAAGAGATACTGTATCTAAATGATTCTAAAAAATTATCCGAAAAAAAGAGAGAAGGGCTCTATGATGAGATCATGGAGAAGGCGCTGGCAGTAGGAATCGGATGCGCCACTCCTGAGAGAATCGACGAGATCAATATACTTCAGGCAACATTTGAAGCGATGACAATGGCGGTCAATAACCTTAAGGTTAAGCCGGGAGCTCTTTTGATAGATGCTGTTCATATACCTCAGCTGGAGGAATACCCTCAGATTTCCATAATCAAGGGTGATGCCAAGAGTGTGTCCATTGCTGCGGCAAGCATTATTGCCAAGGTCACCAGGGACAGGCTCATGAAGGAAATGGCGGAAAAGTATCCACAGTACGCCTTTGAATCCAACAAAGGATATGGAACGGCGGCTCACATAAAGGCTCTTAAGGAGTTTGGCCCCTGTGAGATCCACAGAAGGTCATTTATAGGAAACTTTGTATGAACGTCATAAATAACGTCACACAACAGAATACCGTCGTTATTGACGGAAGGCAGTTTCGGGGCCAGGGCGAAGAGCAAAAGACCGTTGATCTTCGAAATGGTTCTCAAATACAGGGTAAGGTCATGTCAATTTCAGAGAATAATGGCGAAAAGATCGCAACCCTTAATGTTGGTGACGCTGTGATCTCCGCCAAGGTTTCTGACGGCATGGGCCTTAGAGAGGGTCAGACCCTCAATTTTGCTGTGATGAGATCCAGCACTACCGGCGGCGTGTCTATAACTCCGCTCTATGAGAATACTTCAGTCGATCAGAGCACTCTTAAGGCTTTGATGGCTGCAGGTATTGAAGTCAACAATGATACAGTGCAGATGGTAAAAGAGATGATGGGAGCAGGCCTTTCTATTGGCAAGGACGCGCTTCTTGAGATGAACAAACACCTTTCTGCATATCCAAATACTTCGATTTCAACTCTGGTTGAGATGAAGAGCCTCAACATTCCCATCAACGATCTTAATGTAACTCAGTTCGAGAGCTACAAGAATTATGAACACCAGGTTACAACAGCCATGGAGAGCATTATGGATGATCTTCCTGAGGCTTTTAATGAGCTGGTTTCAAAGGGCCAGGACTCACAGGCGCTTGATCTGTATGGCTCGGTTCTAAAGCTTTTTGGCGGCGAGGGCGAAGAGGGTGCTCAGGGGCAGGCTGTTTCTCAGGATGCAGAGATGCAGAATGTGGTAAAAGAGATGCCGACTGCCGAAGCTGAACAGACTGTTAATGCAGAAGGAAAGACTCTTACAGCTGATGGAAAGATAATAATAACCGATGGACAGATAGAAAATGCCGATGCCAAACAGGCTGGCGTTGAAGGAAAAATGATTGGCCCTGACGGACAGGTCATTGGTCAGGATGGCAAACCGGTTAATCCTGAAGGCAAAGCACCTGAGGCTCTTGCACCACAGGAAAATGCCGCTGCGCAGAATTCAACAAGGCAGATGCCTGTTATATCACTTAGATTTGCTAATGAGCTTAAAAACCTGGGAGTACCGGAAGATACGATCAAGGAATACGAGAACGCACTCAGGGAAGTTAACACCAGCAAAGCCCAGAATGCAAACGCAAGAGAAGCTTCGCAAGAGGCAAATGCAAGGCTTGAGAACGCGCAGAAAGACCTTCTTAAGTCCCTGGCAGCTTCCTTTGATAAGGCTGATATTTCAGACCCGACGCAGGCTAAAGAGTGGAAGAATGTCTTTTCCAGCAATGAATACAACAAACTCCTTAAGGACAACATTTCATCCCAGTGGCTCCTTAAGCCCGGCGATGTTGAAAAAAAGGAAAATATCGAGAACCTCTACCAGAGGCTGAACAACCAGGTCAAGGGACTTACTTCTGCAATTGAGCAGAACCTTGGCGCTGATTCCAAGCTTGGACAGACAGCCAATAACCTTCAGAATAACCTGAACTTCATGGATCAATTAAACCAGATGTTCCAGTATGTTCAGCTGCCCCTTCAGATGACCGGGCAGAATGTCCATGGAGACCTCTATGTCTACAGAAACAAGCACAAAAAGATGAGTGAAGACGGTTCAGTCAGCGCAGTCCTTCATCTGGACATGGAGAATCTGGGACCCGTTGATGTTTACGTCAAGATGATAGATACCAAGGTGAGCACCAATTTCTATGTGGCTGACGAGAGTGTCCTTGATCTTATAAATGACAACATCCACATACTCAATGAGAGACTTGAAAAACGCGGCTACTCCATGAGCGTCAAAATGATGTTACACGACGATATGGACGGCCAGGACGCAGCTGTGGATGAGATGCTGGACGTCTCCAAGACTCCGGTTATATCAACGGCATCCTTTGATGCCAGAGCATAAATTACAGGATTTAGTTAATGGCGGACAACAAGGAAAAGCAAAAAGTAAAAACCGCGGTGGCGCTTTCCTATGACCCCAACGAAGACGGGGCGCCCAAGGTCATAGCTTCCGGTAAGGGAGCACTGGCAGACAAGATCATCGAGCAGGCCAGGGAGCACAAGATACCTGTTCACGAGGATGACAAACTGGCAGATACTTTGTCACGCCTGGAAATCGGCGAAATGATACCTCCCGAGCTGTACGAGGTAGTTGCTGAAATCCTTGTCTTTGTTGATGCCATGGACAAGATCAAGGCGAAAGATAAAAGACATGTTTAGAAAGGCAGAATAATTGAACAAAAGAGCTGTGGGACAGATCCGGGAGAACCTGGCCTGTGAGTTTTTGAAAAGCAAGGGTGCACTGATACTATCAAGGAATTTCAGGTGCAAAGCCGGTGAAGTCGACATAATAGCGAAAGATGACACTTATCTTTGTTTTATTGAAGTTAAGTACAGGTCTGACGACAGATTCGGTCAGCCCCAGGAAGCTGTAGATATAAAAAAGCAAAAGCGCATTTGCAATGTCTCCAAATTCTATTTATATTCAAAGTATAAGTCTTCTGACGTTCCGGTCAGATACGATGTAATTGCAATTTCCCAGAAAGATGATATGTTAGCCTTCAAATGGATCAAGAATGCCTTTGATTATGTTTGATTGCCTATAAGGAAGGATCAGTTTATGGATAATAATATTAAGATAAAGAGATGTGGAACAGAAAAAACTATGGAGCTGCGGGATCACAACGGACTTAAATATCTGGTATTTCCCAGGATTGAGCAACTGGACTTTGTAGACCATCTATTCAGCACCAGGATCGGCGGTGTCTCAAAAGGATGCTTTGCCCAGTGCAACCTAAGCTATACCAGAGGCGATGAAAAAGAAGCTGTAAATGAGAACTATAGGCTTATTGCCGACGCCCTTGGTCATGGAAAGACTCTGGATGACTTTGTATGTACATTCCAGACTCATACAACAAACATCAGGGTTATAACCGAGGAAGATCGCGGCAAGGGTCCTGCAAGGCTTCGCGACTACACAGACATTGACGGCCTTATAACCAATGTTCCCGGGATAATTCTCGGAAGCTTTCACGCTGACTGTCCCCCTGTTTATCTTATTGATCCTGTTAAAAGAGCTATAGGACTGGTTCACTCCGGCTGGAAGGGAACAAAGGGTAAGATAGCAGGCAAAGCTGTTGAGATGCTTCATGAGCATTATGGCTGTTCTCCGGAAGATCTGATATGCGCTATCGGTCCATCCATATGCGGAGAATGTTATGAGATCAGCGAGGATGTTGCTGCGGAGTTCAACAGCTCTTTTACCGAAAAAGAGCTCTCGGACTATGGAATTCTGATCCCATATCCAAACAATAAATACAGGCTCTACCTGTGGAATGCCATTAAGCTGACGCTGATGCAGGCGGGCGTAAAAGAAGAGAACATAATTGTTACCGATATCTGCACAAGATGTAACCCGGATCTGCTCTTTTCACATCGTATTCATGGCGAAAAGCGAGGGAATCTCTGCGCATTTTTGTCAATAAAACGATAATAAACGTAAAAACGTCTAATTCTTAAGAAATCTTAAGAATTTTCGTAGGTAAATCTTAAGAATTTAGTGATTTAATTAGAAATATGATGAGTATGTGAGGACACTATGGAAAATATTTTAGTATGTGATGACGACAAGGAAATAGTTGATGCTATTGAGATCTATCTCCAGCAGGAGGGCTACAATGTATTCAAAGCCTACGATGGAGAGGAGGGGCTGTCAATCCTTCGCAGGAAGGACGTACACCTTGCTATCGTGGACGTGATGATGCCCAAACTCGATGGTATCCACATGGTAATGGCTCTGAGGAAATTCAGTACAATCCCTGTAATTTTTGTATCAGCCAAATCAGAGGACGTGGACAAGATCCTTGGGCTTAACATAGGCGCAGATGATTATGTGACCAAGCCCTTTAATCCGCTTGAACTGGTGGCGAGAGTCAAATCCAATGTCAGGAGGTATACAACTCTTGGCAAAAAGATTGAGCAGGAGAATGTATACGTCTCCGGAGGCCTTATCGTCGATGACAACTCCAAGACCGTGACAGTTTACGGAGAGACCATTAGACTTACTCCTTATGAGTACAGGATACTGGCATTTTTAGCCAAAAACAAAGGCAAGGTTTACTCCATCGATCAGATTTATGAGAACATCTGGGGAGAAACCTCAGTATGCACAGACAATACCATAGCCGTTCACATCAGACACATCAGAGAAAAAATAGAAGTGGATCCAAGAGAGCCCAAATTCCTTAAAGTGGTTTGGGGTGTTGGATACAAGATTGAGGAAGATGTGATATGAAAACAAATATCGGAAGACTTAGAACTATCAAGCTGCTGCAGCACATTTTGGCGGGTTTTGTGGCTTTTGTAATTGCCTACTCGGTGGTCGGCACCAGCGTGATGATCCAGGGCATCAACGGATATTATTCCTACAACCTGTATGAATCTGACAGGAACAGAAATTATGAGGATTCATATCTTTTCAATAATATCCTGGGCAACAATATCTCGGATGTCCTCCGTCATGTGGCCATCAGAACGCAGCTTGAGAGTTCGGGGGCTTATGATGGACAGAAGATGATCGATGTGACAGCCTATGTCAACAGAGGTGCCAATCTGTCCAGTGATTATGTGACAGCGGTTTATTATCTCAATGATCTTCTTAAGTGGGCGCAGAGCGGTTTTCAGTATGAGACCAAGAATTTCACCGCCGAGGATAGCGCCGCTTTCTTAAGTCAGGGAACCACCTATACTCATTTAAAGAGCAATGATTATTCCGGTGGGATGAACTCTTATCTCAATTCTCAGCTTGAGGGAAACAGTATCACGTTTTCGATTTCAGGGAATTCTTACGCAAACGGTGAGGGGAAGCACACATATCTTTTGCCAAGGTATCAGACAGTGGATGGCAAGAATATTGAGGATATTGTGTCTACCTGGGAGGAGTACAATCTGATCTGCACCTATGTTGAGGAGGCGGCTCAGGATCTTCTGGCCAATTATGAGGAATATGGCAGGGCGCTGGAGTATTATGACTATTTAAATACCAATATCAGATACTATATCGTCAGAACGATAAATGGTAAGACTGACGTTTATACGAATGTTTCGGAGCTGGCAAAAGAGACTACCGGCAAGAATATCAAGGAAATTTTTGAAGGGTATGGGAGGTATATTTATTATTGCCCTTATGAGCTGACCTACGAGACTAATACACTGATCAAGGAAAATGTCCTGCGCGGTATAGTTAAATCATATAACTACGCTTATCCTGATCAAATCAAGATGTATATTGCAGTTGATACGCAGAATTATGGCTGTGAGGATGCTTTTACAGAGGGAAAAGACAAGTTCTATACATATATGCCATATCGTCAGCAGATTTACATTTTAGGCGTTGTGGCTGCGCTGTTATACATTTTCCTTATGGTATTGTTTATAAGGCTGATTCCGGCGCTACCTGAAGAAAATAGGGGGCATGTGCTTTACACTGAGGCAGCTGTGCTCATTGGGCTTGTTATTATTGCGATTCCGGTGCTGGCTTTTGTGCTGCTCGCATATGTAAATGGTGGTTTTGGGGCAGTTCTACGGCTTAATTATTTCCCTTATGCGTGTGCTGTCGCGGGTTTTATAGCTAATATTGGATTATTATTTGCTCTTTATCATATTATCCAGAAGAGCAGAAGCAAAACGCTTTATAAGGACAGCTTCCTTAAGGTTATTATCGCGTCAGTAAGAAACCTTATTGTCAACACAACTGACAACGGCAACGTCATCATCAGGACCTGGGTTCCGTTTATTTTCTTCGTGGTATTTAACATATTGCTGACGAGACTAGGAATTGCGGGCATCGTGATCGCAGCTCTTTTGGATATACTTGTCGGAGTATATCTGTACAGGCAGAATCTTGATAGAGACAAGATCATTAAGGTTATTGATGAGATTAAAAAGGGTAATGCCAAGTCCAAAGTGGAAATTGCGGATCTTCATGGTGACAATATTGCGCTGGCAGAAGCCGTAAACTCAATTGGTGAAGGTATTGACCAGGCAGTCAGCACCAGCATGAAGGATGAGAAGATGAAGGCTGACCTGATCACGAACGTTTCTCACGATATCAAGACGCCTCTTACATCTATCATCAATTATGTAGACCTCATCAAGAGGGAAGATATTGATAATGACAGGGTAAAAGAGTATGTGAAGGTCCTTGAACAGAAGTCCCAGAAGCTAAAGCAGCTGACTGAGGATCTGGTAGAGGCTTCCAAGATCAGCTCCGGAAATATCAGCATTCAGCTTACAAGACTGAACTTCGTTGAGCTTGTTAATCAGACTATCGGTGAATTCTATGAGAAGCTGGAAAAGAGTGAGCTGACAGTGATTTTCAAACCTGAGCAGCCAACCATGTTAATCATGGCTGATCCAAGACATTTGTGGAGGGTAATAGAGAACCTGCTCAACAATGTCTGCAAGTATGCACTTAAGGGAACCAGAGTATACCTTGATATGCATTTTGAGGGCGAAGAAGGTGCTCAGAAGGTTGTATTCTCTGTTAAGAACATCTCCGCATCGGAGCTTAACATCGATGCTTCTGAGCTGTCAGAGCGATTCATAAGAGGCGACGAATCCAGAACCACAGAAGGTAGTGGACTGGGACTATCAATTGCCAAGAACCTGACAACTGCCCAGGGCGGAACTTTTGATATTCGTCTTGATGGGGATCTGTTCAAGGTTATTATTACCTTTGATTCCGTAAAGGAGCAAGATTAAAAGAATTCATAAGTTTTTACAATAAGAGCCTATCACATATGTGATAGGCTCAGTTTTCTTTTCTGTTCAATATTACTCATATAACTCAGGGGCGATAAGACCCTTGTTGTATTTGTCGACGATCTCATGGATCTTGTCTGTCGGAAGAGTAACTGTTGACATTGAGGCGTCGTGATTGAGGAAGTCAATGATGGTGGCAAGGAATTTGCCCATGTCAGCGATGAAGATGTACTTCCTGGATTTTACTTCGTCGTTCATGTAGGTCAGGTTGGTGGTGATGACTGCGTCGAAGTAGCCTTTCTCGTAGCCTTCATCGAATTTGCTCATGCCGTCTGTAAACAGGCCAAAGGTTGTGCAGATGAATACGCGCTTTGCGCCCATGGATTTGAGCTGTCTGGCGGTGTCGATCATGCTGGAGCCGGAGGAGATCATGTCGTCGATGATGATCACGTCGCGACCTTTGATGTCGGAGCCGAGGAATTCGTGGGCAACGATCGGGTTGGTGCCGTTTACTACGTGGGCATAGTCACGTCTCTTATAGAACATACCGGTGTCGGCACCGATAACGTTGGCAAAATATACTGCTCTGTCGAGGGCACCTTCGTCCGGGCTGATAACAGTCAGGTGGTCCTTATCAACGGTGAGGTCGTTGATGTGGGAGAGAAGTGCCTTCATGAACTGGTAGGAGGCAAGGAAATTGTCGAAGCCTCCAAGGGGTTTAGCATTTGAGATTCTGGGGTCATGGGCATCGAAGGTGATGAAGTTCTGGATTCCCATGTCGTGGAGTTCTTTAAACATTTGAGCGGCGTCTAAAGACTCCATGCCGTTTCTCTTATGCTGACGTCCTTCGTATAAGAAGGGCATGATTACGTTTATTCTTCGCGCTTTGCCGGTGATGGCACCGATGACGCGCTTAAGATCCTGATAGTGGTCGTCGGGGGATTTGTGGTTTTCGTAGTTGTACATCTTGTATGTGATGCTATAGTTGCATACATCAGTTAAGATGTAAACGTCGTTACCTCTGACGGATTCATTTATTGTGGCTTTGGATTCGCCGCTGCCGAAGCGGTCGAGTTTGACGCCGATCTGATAGGAATCCTTGACGTATCCCTGGAAAGCGGGGTCAACTTCGGGCATTTTGTAAAGATTGTGTCTGAAATTTACGATATGTTTATCTACGCTGTCGCCGAGTTCTCTGGCGGATTCCATGACGATGAGGTTGAGGGGGGCGACAGGGATGAGGCTTTCGAGTTGATGAAAATCTGGCATTTTTGGTCCTTCCTTATTGGGTTTAGTACTACATATCTGTTTTACCATCCATTTTACTGACACGTCAAGGAAATTCGGGTATAATGTGATGATATAGGGACGCGTTCTATAAAAAAAATATATTATGTTGAATGGGGCGATTCATCCGCCAGGCCGGGAGCCGTGATTAGCGCAAATACTTGTTTTCGTCTCCGCGGTGATTTTCTAAATTCAAAATACGGAAAAGCCCTCATCTCATGCTTATTCGGAACACTCGGTCTTTTCCGTATTTTTCATTAAGAAAATCTACCTACTCGTCCGAGAACTGCGCATTTGCACTAATCACGGCTCCCGACCTGACAAATGAATCGTGTTATTCGAGATAATTTACAGGAGAAGAATCGCCCTATATCATTTTTGAAAAGGTAGTTAAAGTGAAGAAAAAACAAAAACATATAATAAAATATATTGAGCCGGATAGTATTGCCGAGGAAATGGGCATAGAGTCTGGTGATGAGCTGTTAAAGATCAATGATGAAGAGATAAATGATATCTTTGACTATCAGTTTTTAGTTCAGGATGAGCATTTGGATGTACTGATCAAGAAGCCGGATGGTGAAGAGTGGCTGCTTGATATTGATAAGGATTCCTATGAGGATCTGGGGATAGAGTTTGAGAATGGGCTTATGGATGATTATAGGTCATGCAGTAATAAGTGCATTTTCTGCTTTATTGATCAGATGCCTAAGGGGATGAGAGAGACTCTTTATTTTAAGGATGATGATTCAAGGCTCTCGTTTTTGCAGGGAAATTATGTTACACTGACAAACATGTCTGATGAGGATATTGAGAGGATAAGAAGGTATCATTTGTCGCCGATTAATATTTCTTTTCAAACGACTAATCCTGAGCTTAGATGTAAGATGCTTGGGAACAGGTTTGCAGGTGAGGCGCTCAAGAAGGTGGATCGGCTCTGTGAGGGCGATTCAGGGATTGAGCTTAATGGGCAGATAGTGCTTTGTAAGGGTGTTAATGATGGTGAAGAGCTTGAGAGGTCAATAAAAGATCTGACTAAGTATCTGCCTAATCTTCAGAGCGTATCTGTGGTACCTGTTGGGCTTTCAAAGTTTAGAGAAGGATTGTATCCTTTAGAACCCTTTGACGGCGAAGATGCAAAAAAGGTTATAGACTTGATAGAGTCATGGCAGAAAAAGGTCTATAATGAATATGGTATGCATTTCATTCATGCCAGTGATGAGTGGTATTTCCTGGCAGGAAGGGATTTCCCTGAGGCTGAGAGGTATGATGGGTATCTGCAGCTGGAGAACGGCGTTGGCATGATGAGGCTTCTTATCGATGAATTCGATGAAGCTTTTGATGAGGCTGTTCAGGGCCGGGTAAAAGAGCTTTCGACCGTAAACAGAGAGATTTCTCTTGCAACTGGAAGACTGGTTTACCCGTGCATAAGAGATATGGCACAGAGGGTTATGGATGTTTGTCCTAATCTCAAAGTTCATGTCTACGAGATAGTAAATGAGTTCTTTGGAGAGAAGATTACGGTATCAGGTCTTTTAACAGGACAGGATATTATAAAGCAGCTTAAGGGTAAAGAGCTTGGGACAACGCTTTATCTTCCGGAGAACCTTCTTAGAAGCGGTGAAGATTACCTTCTGGATGACGTGAGGGTATCTGATATAGAAAGAGAGCTGAATATCCATGTGGGTATTGCACCATGCTCAGGTCGTGACCTGGCAAGTGAGCTCTTTGGATTTGAAATTTGACAACATAATAAGACAAAAAAGGAAATGTAATGAGTAAAAGAAACATTGTAGCGGTGGTCGGAAGACCAAACGTAGGAAAATCGACGCTCTTTAATGCGCTGGCGGGATCAAGGATAGCCATTGTGCAGGATACGCCTGGTGTTACAAGAGACAGGATCTATCAGGATGTGGAATGGCTTAACCACAGCTTTACACTGATAGATACAGGAGGAATCGAGCCGGATTCCAAGGATGTGATTCTCTCACAGATGAGAGAACAGGCCCAGATAGCTATTGATACAGCTGATGTCATCATTTTCATGGTAGATGTTAAGCAGGGCCTTACGGATGCGGATGATAAGGTTGCAGACATGCTCAGGCGCTCGGGCAAACCGGTTGTGCTTTGTGTCAACAAGGTTGATAACTTCAACAGGGATAATCTGGATGTATACGAGTTCTACAATCTTGGAATCGGTGAGCCTTTCCCGATCTCTGCAGCCAACAAGCAGGGTATAGGTGATCTTCTTGAGGAGGTGGTTAGCCACTTCAAGAAGGACTCAACCACTGATGAAGAGGATGACTCCATCAAGGTGGCCATAATCGGTAAGCCAAACGTAGGAAAGTCCTCAATCATCAACAGGCTCATCGGTGAGAACAGACTTATTGTATCGGACATCGCAGGTACCACCAGAGATGCCATAGACACAGAGGTCAAACACAACGGCAAGAAATACGTATTCATTGATACCGCCGGACTTCGCAGAAAGAACAAGGTCAAGGATGCGCTCGAGCACTACATGATAGTGAGAACTGTTGGGGCAGTTGAGAGAGCCGACATCGCAGTCCTTGTAATAAATGCAGAGGAAGGTGTTACAGAGCAGGATGCCAAGATTGCCGGAATAGCCCATGAGAGCGGTAAAGCAGTAATCATAGCAGTTAACAAGTGGGATCTTATCGAGAAGGACAATCACTCGGTAAAAGAGTTCACAAAGGACATCCGCAATACACTGGCATTTATGAACTACGCTGAGATCATGTTCATATCCGCAGAGACAGGCCAGAGGCTCGTTAAGCTCTACGACATGATCGACATCGTCAGCGAGAACCACGCCCTCAGAGTTTCAACCGGCGTTCTCAACGAGATAATGACCCAGGCAGTAGTAATGCAGCAGCCACCAAGTGACAAGGGCAAGATCCTGAAGCTCTTTTACATCACACAGGCATCTGTTAAGCCGCCGACCTTCGTAATATTCGTAAATGACAAGAACCTAATGCACTTTAGCTACACCAGATATATTGAGAACCAGATCCGTGAGGCCTTTGGATTCAAAGGTACTCCGATTAGATTCATAATCAGGGAGAGAAAAGAGGACAAATAGTATGGAAAGAGTGTTGTGCTTAGTAATCGGTTACGTATTTGGTATGTTTCAGACCGCTGTTTTATACAGCAAGACAAAGGGTATCGACATAAGGACCATGGGGAGTGGTAATGCCGGTACGACCAATACACTTCGTGTTCTTGGACCCAAGGCAGGTTTTATCGTGCTCTTCGGAGATATGCTTAAGTGTATAGCTGCCATTGCAGTAGCATATCTGATCTTTGGAAGAAATGATGTTAACAACATCTGGCCGCTGCTTCGTATCTATACAGCTGCCGGCTGCGTTTTGGGACATGATTTTCCGATTTTCCTGAAGTTTAAGGGCGGCAAGGGAATTGCTGTTACTTCAGGCTGCATTATCGCAACACACTGGACATTTGTACTTGTGGGATTTTTGGCATTCGTTATTCCTTTCAACATCACACATTTTGTTTCACTTGGCAGCCTTTGCCTCTATGCATGCTACTTCATCCAGAATGTGGTTGAGGGACAGACCGGAATATTCCACACCGGTATAAGTGCAATGAGTCAGGCGCATCTCATTGAGATGTACATAATTATTTTTGCTATGACTGCACTTGCTTTCTATCAGCACAGAACTAACATCAAGAAGCTTCTTTCAGGAAATGAGAGAAAGACTTACATTTGGAAAAAGAATAAGATTGACTGAACTTAAGTCTCTTTTGGAGGTTTTATTTGAGTAAACAGATAGGTGTCATAGGTGCCGGAAGCTGGGGAATCGCCCTGGCGTTCCTGTTATCGGGTAACGGCGAAGACGTAACAGTCTGGTCAAGGAGTGATGCTTCAGTGGAGAAGCTTCGTGCTTATCATGGTAACGAAGATAAGCTCCCGGGCGTAATTCTTGACGATAGCGTTAAGTTCACCAGCAGTATGGAGGAAGCAGTTTCCGGAAAAGACATTATCGTACTTGTAGTTCCATCGGCTCATATGAGGGAGACAGTAAAGCTCATGAAGCCGTACATTGATCTGGACAGCGAAGATCAGCCGATAATCGTCAATTGTTCAAAGGGTATCGAGGAATCTACTTTGATGCTTATGAGTGACGTTATTCTGGATGAGCTTCCAGGAGTAAGAGTTACTGTATTATCCGGACCATCTCACGCTGAGGAAGTTGGTAAGAAGCTTCCTACAACCATCGTGGTTGGGGCGTTTGATAAGGATACGGCAAAAGAGATACAGAACGTTTTCATGAATGACAATTTCAGAGTCTACATCAGCCCGGATATGCTGGGAATTGAGATCGGAGCTGCGCTCAAGAACGTTATTGCGCTGGCTGCCGGAATGGCAGATGGATATGGCCTTGGTGACAATGCCAAAGCTGCGATCATCACAAGAGGAATTGCTGAGGTTGCAAGACTTGGAATGGCTATGGGCGGCAAATTTGAGACTTTCGCTGGGCTTTCCGGAATCGGAGATCTGGTTGTAACCTGTGCGTCTATGCATTCCAGAAACAGAAGAGCTGGTATCCTCATGGGACAAGGCAAGTCCATGCAGGAAGCAATGGATGAAGTTAAGATGGTTGTAGAAGGTGTCTACAGCGCCAAAGCAGCCCTTGCACTTGCACAGCAGTATGAGGTTGATATGCCGCTGGTTCAGGGAGTTAACGAGATTCTATTTGAAGGGAAATCAGTTGGCGACGGCATCAATGACCTTATGACGAGAATGAGAAGAAATGAGAATTCTTCGCTGGACTGGTAATACATAATCGCTTAATATGTCATAAAAAAAGCGGGCCGTTAAACGGTCCGCTTCAGACTGTAGACAAAGTCCACGGCATTCGCCGTGGATTTTTCTTTGTAAAAGTGTTATGAACCCAGTATTTATCTGGGATTGAGGCACTTTTTCTGGTATAATAGAAGTATCAAAGTTGGGGATGGGGATTGCCTTTATGATGACTTCTAATACCGAAAGAAAACGCGAACAGATGCAGTTTGTGAGCATGGATGACCTGGTTCCCCAGGACCACATGCTACGTCTTATCGATAAAGCCATTGACTGGTCATTTATATATGACCTTGTTGAAGATAAGTATTCATCCGACATGGGCAGGCCCAGCATGGATCCTGTCACTCTCATAAAAATCCCATTCATTCAGTATTTATACGGAATCCGAAGTATGCGACAGACTATCAAGGAAATCGAGGTCAACGTTGCATACAGATGGTTCCTGGGCTTAGAGCTTAACGAACCTGTGCCACACTTCTCAACATTTGGAAAGAACTATACAAGACGATTTAAAGATACCGATCTCTTTGAGCAGATATTCCAGCGTATTCTTGAAGACTGTTACCGCTTCAAGCTTGTTGATCCTACTGCTGTATTTGTAGATGCTACTCATGTAAAAGCCAGGGCCAATAACAGAAAGATGCAGCATAAACTAGCAAAACAGGAAGCATTGTTCTACGAGGAAATGCTTAAGAAAGAGATAAATGAAGACCGCGCCGAGCATGGCAAGAAGCCGCTTAAAGACAAGGATGATGACAACGATAAAGGCGCCGGTGGTCATGATGATTTCAGCGATTACACAGATGATGTGCCAAAAGATACAAAGAAAGTAAGATGCAGCACTACAGATCCTGATAGTGGATGGTTCAGAAAAGGTGAGCACAAGAATGTATTCGCATACGGGGTAGAAACCGCCTGTGATAAGAACGGATGGATTCTTGATTACACGGTCAATCCTGGCAACGAGCATGACAGCCGTACATTCAAAGGACTCTACGACAAGATCAAGGATATCGGTGTTGAAACCATCGTTGCAGATGCAGGCTATAAGACACCAGCCATAGCCAAGCTTCTTATAGATGACGGCATCAAACCACTTCTCCCATACAAACGACCAATGACGAAGAAGGGATTTTTCAGAAAATCTGAGTTTGCTTATGATGAATACAATGACTGCTATATATGTCCTAACAATCAGGTTCTGGAGTATTCGACAACAAACCGTGATGGATACAGGGAATACAAGAGTTGTGGAAAGGATTGTGAAAGCTGCCCATACCTCGAGCAGTGCACACTTAGTAAGAACCATGTAAAGATGATTACTCGTCATATCTGGGAAGACTACATGGAAGTATGCGATGATATCAGATACACAGAGGGAATGAAAGATCTTTATTCCCATCGCAAAGAAACAATAGAAAGAATTTTTGGGACCGCCAAAGAAAACCACGGATTCAGATATACACAGATGTATGGCAAGGCGCGTATGGAAATGAAGGTCGCGCTTACCTTTGCGTGTATGAATCTGAAAAAGCTTGCAAGGATCAAGCATGAATGGCGGTTAGAGATGGCCTGATATAGGCTGTTTCTGACCTTTGTTCTGAACAAAATCCCCATAACATAAGAAAAATGGTCCAGAGAGCTACGCCCTCAGGACCACTTTGTCTACAGTCTGAAGCGGGCCGTTAAACGGTCCGCTTCTTTAATTTTATACTAAGAGCAGGCTTGATAACCTTATTGACAACGGGTAATAATATCATCATGAGAATGACATCGGCAGGGAGTTTGCCGGCATTGGCGATGATTCTGGGACCGATGATGGCTTTTACGGCATTACCGGTGGTCATGATTACCCAGAGGGTGTTAAGACCCAGGTTGCAGAAGATCTTGACACAGGCTTCTGCGGCGATTACGCGCCAGAGCTTAACGGGTCTCTCATACAGGAATACACCGTAGATGATTCCGGCCAGGATAGCTGTTAAAGTGTAGCCCGGGAAGAAATCGCCGGTGGGGTTGATGAACCATTTTACGATGTCCATTGCGCCGCCGAAGATTGCGCCGATCCAGGGACCGAAAAGAAAGGCTACTATCTGGTTGGGAATACTGGAGAAACCGATTCGAAGGAAGTCGCCGACTTTGATGGTGGCAACTGTGCCCAGGACGATGGCAGCTGCGCCCATGAGGCCGCAAAAGCAAAGGACCCGAAGCTCTTTGAGGCGGTCGACGGATTTGGGGCTGAGACGCTCGCTGTTTTTCATTAAGTTACTGTTGTTGATTTCAGACATAAAAACACCTCCTTTGCAGTTTTTCCTTTAACCACATCGGAGGTTATTAATTAACAGACGATGTAGCAGCGGGATGCGACATTAAAACCGCGGATAGGATCCTTCGTCCTTATGACAACTCCCTGTTCATAAGGCACTTAACGCTTTAACGTCTACTCTGCATAAACATTTGATTTACAGCTTCATAATACTGTATTTCTGCTTGTAATACAATACAATTTTGGTAAAATGTTTCATAGTGTGAAATACGTGGATAAACGGAGAAAAATAATGACAAAATTAGAAGAGTACAAACAGCTGAGTAAGGAACTGGTTTATTTAAGACATGCGATTAGCCTCATGTACTGGGATTTGCAGACGACTGCGCCTGAGGGTGGTAAGGAAAGGCTTTCTGAGTCGATTACTTATTTTTCAACGGAGAGCTTTAAGAAGAGCACAAGTGATGAGGCGTATAAGCTTGTATGCGAGCTGGCGGAGCCGGAAGAGTTTGACAAGCTCGACGATGTTATGAAGTTCGACATAAAGAAGACCAAGAAGAATCTTGATGAAATGAGGAGACTTCCTGCGGACTTCTATGAGGAGTATGTTAAGACAACGACTCAGTCCAGCATGATATGGCCGAAGGCTAAGCAGACAAGTGATTTTAAATTGTATGAAGAGCCTCTGAGGAAAACAATAGATGTTACAAAGAGGTTCCAGAAGTATATACATCCTGATATGGAGGTCTACGATTCACTCATTGATCAGTTTGAAGAGGGAATGGATACAGAGACCATTGACAGGGTGTTTGGTGAGCTGAAGGAGGAGCTGGTTCCACTTGTTGAGAAGATAGTTAAGCAGCCAATGCCGGATCATAGCAAGTTTACCATGACTATTCCTGCACATAAGCAAGCTCAGCTCTGCAAGATGCTGGTAGAATACATGGGAATGGATATGGACCGCTTTGCTATGGGTGAGACGGAACATCCATTTACAACCAGTATGGGACCTGGAGATATACGTGTAACTAATCATTATCATGAGAATGATATAATTCTTCCAATCTTCAGTGCCATTCATGAGGGTGGTCACGCACTCTTTGACCAGAATATTGACCGCAAATATGATGATACTGCCGGCGCCAATGTGAATATGATGGGACTTCATGAGAGCCAGAGCAGATTCTATGAGAACATTCTTGGCAGAAACATCAATTTCTGGAAGCCAATATGGCCAAAGGTTTTGGAGATTATACCTGAGTTTAAGGATGTTACTCTGGAGGAGTTTGTAAGGGAGATCAACCGTGTTCAGAACAGCTTCATTAGAACCGATGCCGATGAACTTACTTATTGCCTTCACGTAATTTTGAGATATGATATTGAGAGAGCAATTTTCATTGATGGAGCCAAGGTAGAAGATCTTCCCAAGATGTGGAACGACAAGATGCAGGAGTATCTGCATATAACACCTGAGAACGATGCGGTTGGCATACTTCAGGATATGCACTGGTCTGATGCAAGCTTTGGTTATTTCCCTTCATATCTTCTTGGCAGTATTTATGACGGCATGTTCCTTGAGGCTATTGAAAAAGATCTTGGAAGCATAGATGATATACTTGCAGCGGGAGACATTAAGAAAATTACAGGGTGGCTTAAAGAGAACATTCACCAGTATGGTGGAACAAGAACATCAAAAGAGGTTCTTGAAGCTGTCTGCCACAAGGAGCTTTCAGCACAGCCACTTATCAAATACTTTAAAGACAAATACAATAAGATATATTTCTAAGGAGGATAGTAATGAAGATTTTTGAGGAATTAAAGGCAAGAGGCCTGATCGCTCAGGTTACAGATGAAGAGCAGATCAGAGACCTTATAAATAATGGAAAAGCAACATTCTATATCGGATTTGACTGCACAGCAGATTCACTTACAGCAGGACACTTCATGGCTCTTACACTTATGAAGAGACTTCAGGAGGCTGGAAACAAGCCTATCGCCCTTATCGGCGGTGGTACAACAATGATCGGTGATCCTTCAGGCAGATCCGATATGAGAAAGATGCTCACAAGAGAGGACATCGATCACAACGCAGAATGCTTCAAGCGCCAGATGGAGAAGTTCATCGACTTTGGCGAGGGCAAGGCCATGATGGTCAACAATGCTGACTGGCTTATGAACCTTAACTACATCGAGCTTCTTCGCGAAGTTGGTGCATGCTTCTCAGTTAACAACATGCTTCGTGCTGAGTGCTACAAGCAGCGTATGGAGAAGGGACTTTCCTTCCTTGAGTTCAACTACATGATCATGCAGTCCTACGACTTCTACTACATGTTCCAGAAATACGACTGCAACCTTGAATTTGGTGGTGATGACCAGTGGAGCAACATGCTGGGCGGAACAGAGCTCATCAGAAGAAAGCTCGGAAAAGATGCTCATGCAATGACCATCACACTTCTTACAGATTCAAACGGAAACAAGATGGGTAAGACAGCAGGAAATGCTGTTTGGCTTGATCCTAACAAGACATCACCTTTCGATTTCTACCAGTACTGGAGAAACGTTGGCGATGCAGACGTAGATAAGTGCATCAAGATGCTCACCTTCATTCCTATTGAAGAGATTCAGGAGATGGAGAAGTGGGATGATTCCAGAATCAACGAGAAGAAGGAAATCCTTGCATTCGAGCTCACAAGCCTCGTACACGGAGCTGAGGAAGCCAAGAAGGCTCAGGACGGCGCAAGAGCACTCTTTGCAGGCGGCGGAGACATGGCAAATGTTCCTTCAGTAGCTCTTAAAGAAGAGGATTTCAGGGACGGCGTTGTTGATATCCTTCAGGTTCTTGTATCAGCAGGTCTTTGCGCAACAAGAAGTGAAGCAAGAAGAGCAGTTGAGCAGGGCGGCGTTCTCTTTGCAGATGAGAAGGTCACAGATGTTAAGACCACTTACAGCAAAGATGTATTCGCTGACGGAGTAATGGTACGAAAGGGCAAGAAGTCCTTTAAGAAGGTTACAGTATAAACTCAAATTATGATGAAACGGTAATCATGTGAAGTGGTTACCGTTTTTTAACTGGATAATGACAACATTTATATATTATACTGAATATAAAGGAAGGATAAATATATGAAGCTGTCAAAGAAAAACGCAGATAACACACCGGATTCCATATCTGATTATATTCCCATTTCATCACCATCAATCTATTCAGCTCTGATACTTTTGCTGGTTGTGTTGGTGGTTGTCCTTATATGGGGAAATATAGGCAGAGTTCCCATGAAAATGACTGTAAAAGGCGTAGGACTTAATGCCTATGAATTTTTGGAAGAATATGAAAAAGACGAAGATGACGAGGAAGACACATCGGAAAGTGATGAAGGGGATCCCTATGGTATTGACTTTTTCCTGTGCCTTGTGGATCCAAATACAGTTACCAGTGATAAGCTCAATGAGAAGCCTGCTACCGTAATGCTAAATGACGGAAAGAATGTCAGTGGCACGGCTGTTCTTTTAGATACTGTACCCAACACAGAAGAGGATCTTATTGAAACCCTTGATGCTTACGGCATAGGTTCACACTGGGCTTTGGAAAGGCTTGATATAGGCGGCTACAGATATGCGGTAGGCATCTTTCTGGATAAACCGGTAAGCTTCCTTCAATATGGCGAAATTGCTGATGTAGTCATCGAGATCGATCAGGTTCCACCTATTTATTACCTGAAAAAATAAGGCAGGCAAAAGAAATGAGCAGATCCAAGATTGCAAAGACCCCGGTGGTTTTGCAGATGGAGGCTTCAGAGTGCGGAGCTGCCTGTCTGTGTATGCTGCTGGAGTACTACAAAACATGGATACCTCTTGAAAAGGTAAGGGCTGATTGCGGAGTGTCCAGAGATGGAAGCAAGGCAATCAAGATAGTTAAGGCCGCAAGAAATTACGGCTTTATTGCTGATGCAAAAACAGTTATCGCACAGGAGCTGCAGGAAGAAGGGAAATTCCCTTGTATGGTCTGGTGGGAAGATACACGATATGTGGTAGTCTGCGGCTTTGAAAAAAGCGTTGTGCATCTTAATGACCCCTCATATGGGAAATTAACTGTTCCTGTCTCTGAGTTTACTGATAAATATTCACAGCAATGTATATATATAGAGCCATCTGCTGATTACAAGCCCGTTGGAAGGAAAAACAGTGTCCTCAGGTATATCAAAGAGAGACTTCGCGGTAATTTCGTCGGATTTCAGCTGATAGCCATAACAGCTCTTTTGGTATCTCTTTGTGAGCTTATCGTTCCCATGTTCAGAGATTCTTATACTTCCCACGTACTTAAGCCTCACGATGATGACGCCCTGATGTATGTTCTCATCGCATTTGGCGTAGTCGCTATATACAATCTGATAGCCGGTGCTCTGAATGTGATCTTAAAGCTGCGAACTACCGGAAGGCTTGCTGTAAATTCAAATGTAAAGTTCATTACACACATACTTAATCTGCCTATGGAGTTCTTTTCGCAGAGAATGTCAGGTGATCTGGCAGATCGGCAGTCAAAGAACGATGACGTTGCAAAGACTCTTACGGAAACATTTATGCCGCTGATATTTCAGCTGGTCATTCTGATCATTTATGTTGTCATTATGATGCAATACAGCATAACTTTGACAGTTCTTGGAATTATTGCCGTGGCAGTGAATTTCTTTATTTATCATATTACTTCTACGGAGCGTACTGACTACCTCAGAGTCCAGAAAAGAGATGAATCAAAGGTTGCAGGAACTACTGCCTTTGGATTTTCAATGATTGAGTCGATTAAGTCCAGCGGAGCTGAAAACGGCTTCTTTGAGAGGTGGGCAGGCAACTTCGCATCTTATCTTCAGAGCGCAACGAAGTTTTCAAATCTAAACAGAAAGCTTAGTGCGCTTCCAACTTTTACCAAAAGAGTAGCATATGCACTTATCCTGTCTGCAGGTACCTTACTGATAATAAGAGGCAGGATGAACGAAGGCGCATTCCTTTCATTCTATGGTGTTCTTGCTGTGTTCTTTAACCCGATCAATGCTTTCCTTGATGCTCAGGAAGAAATCCAGGATATGGATTCCAGCATGGAGAGGATCGATGATGTAATGAATTATTCCGAAGAGAATAAACGTCCTGAAATATCAGACGAGGATCTGAAAAACGCAGGTAAACTCAGCGGAAACATCAAGATAGAACACCTGACCTTTGGCTATTCCAAGTCCGAAGATCCTGTTATCAATGATATTTCAATCGATATAAAAAAGGGTAGCAGAATAGCAATTGTAGGCGAGTCAGGATCAGGAAAGTCAACAGTGGCAAAGCTTATAGCAGGTCTTTATAAACCCTGGTCAGGAGAGATCTCTTTTGACGGAAAGACCTTTGATGAAATACCGCAGGAGATATTTACCGGATCGGTCTCAATGGTCGATCAGCATCCGGTGATCTTCGAGGATACGATCTGCAGAAACATTAAGATGTGGGATGATGCGATTGAAGATTACGAAATGATCATGGCTGCCAAGGATGCGGCTTTCCATGAAGAGGTTATTAAAAGAAAAGGCGGCTATAATTCAATGCTTCTGGAAAATGGCAGAAATCTTTCCGGCGGACAGAAGCAAAAGCTGGAGATTGCAAGAGCTCTTTCTAATGAGCCTAGTATAATGCTCATGGATGAAGCCACAAGTGCATTGGATGCCAAGACCGAAAACGATGTGGCAAAAGCTGTGACAAGAAGAGGAATTACGTGTGTGATCATTGCACACAGACTATCCACTATAAGAGACTGTGACCAGATATTGGTACTAAACGAAGGCAGGATAGTTGAGAGCGGAACACACGACGAACTGATGCAGAACGACGGATATTATAAGCAACTGGTTGTTGTAGAGTAGGAACATTATGTCATTATTTGGAGAGCAGTTTTTATCAAGGCGAAATAAGAATAATGATGACCTGAATAATGCTATTCAGGATGTGATTGATGCGGCCAATGGGATTGAGCGCTTTCATTTCAGTCGCAATGCCGATGAAAATGTAAGAAGTGCGGTTGAAGATATCTTTTATTACCTCAACATCAAGCCGGTAAGGGATATCCCGGAGTATAAAGATGTTGATGAATTATTGGATTACATGACAAGGCCTTCGGGAATTATGAGAAGGCATGTGCTTCTTAAAGGAGAATGGTCACATAAAGGAACCTGCCCGATGCTGGCTGTTTTAAAAGACTCTGGTGTGTTTGTTGCGCTCATACCCAAAAAGCTTGGTGGATTCTATTATTATGACAGGGAAACGGGCAAAAAGGTCAATGTAAATGATAAGAACAAAGACAATTTTGAAACAGACGCAATCGTGTTCTACAATCCTTTGCCTATAAAATCGATTTCTACAAAAGAACTTATATCTATGATGTTAAAGACCATATCCATGGCGGAAATATTATTCTTTTCAATGATTCTTCTTGCTATTACCGGAATAGGTCTTTTGACACCTGTGATCACTAAGATGATATTTTCACTGGTAATACCCACCAGAAAGACTGAACTGGTTTTCACATTTGCTGCATTACTTATTGTAACTGCTTATGTGGGATATAAGTTCACCATAATGAAGCTTTCCATGATGAGCAGACTCAGGGCGAGGATGCAGATATTTCTTATAAATGCGACTGTGGGAAGAATGCTTCACTTCCCAACAAGCTATTTTGAAGGTAAGTCAACCGGAACACTTTCTGCAATACTTATGAATCTTGTGAAGCTGCCGTCTGTGATTTCAAACAATGTAATAACGCCGTTGATAAATACAGTATTTGCGATGGCTTTCATCATTCAGATTGAATTGATAGCGCCGGCCATGATGATGCCGACACTGATTACATTCTTTGTACAGATCATTATAATAGTTGTCTGCACTATGCAGGCGACATCTCTGACAACAAAAGAGATGTATTATGATTCAAAGATCGAGGGACTCTCAGTTGCAGTCTATGACGGAATTCAAAGGATTAAACTAAGCGCAAGCCAGTCGAGGGTACTGACAAGATGGTCGCTGCTGTACAGTCATAAGGCATCGGCAGCATATCCTGTTGTATTTCCTACGAGTTTTCAGAATGAGTTTCTGGCATTTACTACAATACTTGGAACAATGGCAGCGTATTATGCAGGCTTTAAAGGAAATGTTGACGTTTCCTCATTCGCAGCATTTTTGACTGCCTTTGCATTTGTTACCGGCAATGTAGCTGAATTTGGAAACAGTGCAAAAGAGCTGCCTATGCTGGCACCAACACTGAAAATGTCAGAAGAATTCTTCCAGATCGTACCTGAGATATCAACTGAGAAAAAGATTGTAGGTACTCTGAAGGGCAAAGTAGAAGTTAGAGACCTATCTTTCAGATACACCAGTGACAGCCCGATGGTATTTAACGGAATCGATATTACCATAAATCCGGGTGAATACGTCGCAATAGTAGGAAAAAGCGGATCGGGAAAATCCACGCTGCTTCGCCTTCTTATGGGCTTTGAAGAGCCTCTTGGCGGAAACATCCTCTACGATGAAATGGATATGGACAGGATTGATCCAAGGTCACTTCGAAGAAATATTGGTGTTGTAATGCAGGACGGAAATCTCTTTAACGAGAGCATTTACACAAATATTGCAATATCGGCGCCTGATCTGACGGTGGAGGATGCCTGGGATATTGCTGAAAAAGTAGGCCTTGCAGATGACATCAGAAAAATGCCCCTTGGAATGAATACACTTATTCCTCAGGGTGGGGAAGGAATTTCAGGCGGTCAGAGACAAAGGCTCATGATTGCAAGAGCACTGGCATTAAAGCCCAGCATACTGATGCTGGATGAAGCCACAAGCGCGCTGGATAACATTACGCAAAAGACGGTATCAGATGCTCTGAGTAATCTGAGCTGTACAAGGATCGTTGTGGCTCAGAGGCTTTCGACGATAAAGAAATGTGACAGGATTCTTGTCCTGGATGAGGGCAACATAGTAGAAGATGGAAGCTATGAAGAACTAATGAATAAAGGCGGTTACTTTGCAGAACTGGTAGAGCGTCAGCAGCTGTAATAAAAAAGGCATGGTCAGATCCAAGCGATCAACCATGCCTTAAAATTATCAGGAAAAACTTAGTTTGTGATTACTCACCAAATACAGCAAGATAGTCCTTCTGGAACTTCTCGATACCTGCATCTGTGAGAGGGTGATGAGTCATCTGCTCGATAACCTTGTAAGGAACTGTTGCGATGTCAGCACCTGCAAGAGCACAATCAGTAACGTGCATAGGGTGACGTACGCTGGCAGCGATGATCTCTGTCTCGATGTTGTGGATGTTGAAGATCTCAGCAACCTCTGAGATAAGATCTGTTCCACGAACACTGATGTCATCAAGTCTTCCAAGGAATGGGCTTACGAAAGCAGCGCCGCTTCTTGCAGCAAGAAGAGCCTGGTTTGCTGTAAAGATAAGAGTCATGTTAACCTTGATGCCTTCCTTAGAAAGAGTGTTGCAAGCCTTAAGTCCTTCGATTGTCATAGGGATCTTAACAACCATGTTCTTGTGGAGCTTGGCGATCTCGCGGCCCTCAGCGATCATGCCTTCTGCGTCAGTTGTTGTAGCTTTAACCTCACCGCTGATAGGTCCGTCAACGATAGAAGCGATCTCCTGAACAACCTCGTATACATCGCGGCCTTCCTTAGCGATAAGAGAAGGGTTTGTTGTAACTCCGCAGATAACACCCATTTCATTAGCTTTTTTAATCTCTTCGATATTGGCAGTGTCTAAAAATAACTTCATTTTTCCTACTCCTTTTAAAAGCGTTTTTTGTTTCCAGAAAACATCATAGCACTAATTGACTTTGGAGTGTGGTTAATTTTTGCTATTTTTTTCTCATATTTAACCATTAAGCATAGATTGTTTGCAATTTATAAATTATTAATATGTGATACAATAAAAATATGAATATAAATACAATGATAAAGTCAAAAACCGTAGATGTGGCGCTTAAGGACCTGATGGGTCTTGCACCTAAAAATGCGGTCATAATAGACAGGTATGACAAGGAAAAGATAATTCCAATCAATGATCTGATGGTTGGAGATATTTTTGTTGTCCGTGCAGGTGATGTTGTACCCGCAGACGGAGTTGTCATAGAAGGTAACGCCTCTATTAGTGAGACAGAGCTTACCGGCCGCATTATATCTGTAAATAAGACCATTGGCGATAAAGTGCTCGCATCCACCATCAATAAATCCGGATATGTAAAGTGCAGAGTGACAAGACTTGGAAATGACTCCACATTGTCGCAGATCATCCGCACAGTAAGTGGGGCATGTAATAGTAAGGCCCCGGTTGCAGGAATGGCTGACAGGATTTCTAAGATAATGATTCCTGTAGTGCTTGCTGCAACAGCCATCACATTTATAATCTGGGTGCTTTCCGGTGCCGGACCCATCTTCGCAGTTAAAAGAGCTCTCGCAGTACTTTTAATTGCTGCTCCGGTCGCCATCAGTTTATCTTATCCCATAGCACTTATCTGGGGAATCATTGTTGCCAGCCAAAACGGAATTCTTTTTAAAGATGTAGCAGCTCTTGAAAAAACAGGCAAAACAAAGATAGTAGCTCTGGAAAAGACAGGTGCCATCACAAAAGGAGAACCGATTGTAACTGATATCTTTACTGTTGATTCTATCTCCCGAAGCGGTTATTCACTGATAAACAGTTCTGAAAATGAGCTGCTGAAAATAGCTGCGCTTCTTGAAAGAAAGAGTGATCATCCTCTTGCAAAAGCAGTTGTATCCTATGTGGGAGATCTCAACGCATATGTTGATGATATAGAGGATTACGGCGAGGAAGAGGACATTACAGATTTCGAGGTTCTTCCGGGTCACGGCCTTAAGGGAAATTATAAGGGCTCTGTAGTTGTGGGGGCATCCCTTAAATACATCAGTCAGATCTGCAAGATTATTCCTGAAGCAAGAGAGAAGGCTGTGGGCCTTGCAACTCAGGGCAAGACTCCAATTTGTATTGCCAAAGACAATAAACTTTTAGGAATCATAGCAGTAGCTGATCCGGTTAAAAAAGATACCGCAGCAGCTATCATGGAACTGAAAAAAATGGGCATTCACGTAGCAATGCTCACCGGAGATAATCAGCGTACAGCCATGGCTATTGGAGATCAGACCGGCGTCGATGAAGTTGCTTCGGAAATACTAAGGGACAAGAAGGAATCGGTTATAAAAAAGCTCTCTGAATATGGCACAGTTGCCATGGTGGGCGATGGCATAAACGACGCTCCCGTTCTTGGTAAGGCTGATGCCGGTATCGCCATCGGGGCTGCATTTGATGTGGAAATAGATTCTGCAAACGTTGTACTTATGAAAAATACCCTGCGGGACGTAGCAGGCGCAATCAGACTCTCAAGGCGAGTGCTTTCTATCATTCGTCAGAACGTCATATTTGCACTTATCTGTAGCATAATTGGCATAGTCTTAGCTTCAGGATTGCTAATCGGAACCTGCGGTATTGCATTAGATCCGATCGTTGCATTTACAGTTTCAATTATTTTATGCTGCATTGTAATTGCCAATTCCCAAAAGCTCAAATTATTTGATATTTACAACGATCGTTGCGACACAGCTCCAAAGGATGTTGTCACAACTGAAATCCTCACAACAGAGGTAATGGATGAAATAAGAAACTCTTTTTGACCTTTTGAAAATTTGTGGTATTATTGAGAGACGGTCAAAAAATAAGAAAGGCTGTAATATGGAAAAGAAAATCAGAATCAAATACTTTAATGACAAGCTTGAAAAGCTTGAGTACATCGACGGCAAGTCCGACTGGATCGACCTTAGAAGCGCCGAAGATGTGGACCTTAAACAGGGTGAGTTCCACCTGATTCCACTGGGAGTTGCAATGGAGATCCCTGAAGGCTACGAAGCACATGTGGTGCCCAGAAGTTCAACTTTCAAGAACTTTGGAATCATTCAGGCCAATCACATGGGAGTAATTGATCATTCCTATTGCGGAGATAACGATCAGTGGTTTGTCCCTGTTATCGCAATGAGAGATACCCATATCGGCTTTAATGACCGCATTGCACAGTTTCGGATCATGGAGAACCAGCCAACAATCATCTTTGAGCAGACCGATCACTTAGACGGCGCTGACAGAGGCGGCTTTGGTTCAACAGGGACTAAATAATTATTAAGAGGAGTTAAGATGGTTAAGATTCGTACAAGGTATGCCCCAAGTCCCACAGGACGCATGCACGTGGGCAATTTGAGAACAGCTCTTTATGCTTACCTTATTTCCAAGCACGAGGGCGGAGATTACATTCTTCGTATCGAGGATACAGATCAGGAGAGATACGTAGAAGGCGCAACAGAGATTATCTACAAGACCCTCAAGGATACAGGTCTTATTCACGATGAAGGTCCCGATATTGGCGGCCCTGTAGGACCTTACGTTCAGAGTGAGCGTCAGAAGGCCGGTATTTACATGCAGTATGCAAAAGAACTTATAGACAAGGGCGAGGCATATTACTGTTTCTGCGATGAAGAGAGACTTAAAACTCTTGTTCAGAAGATCGAAGTGGACGGAGAAGTTAAAGAGATCAGTGTTTATGACAAGCACTGTCTGCACCTCTCAAAAGAAGAGGTAGAGAAGAACCTTGCCGAGGGTAAAAAGTTTGTTATCAGACAGAACAACCCTACAGAGGGAACAACAACCTTCCACGACGAGCTCTACGGAGATGTAAGCGTTGAGAACAAAGAGCTTGACGACATGATCCTTATCAAGTCCGACGGCTATCCTACATACAACTTTGCTAACGTTGTAGACGATCATCTCATGGGAATCACACACGTTGTAAGAGGTAATGAGTACATTTCATCATCACCCAAATACAACAGACTTTACGATGCATTTGGATGGGAAGTGCCTAAGTACATTCACTGCCCACTTATCACAGATGAAGAGCACCACAAGCTTTCAAAGAGAAGCGGTCACTCATCCTTTGAGGATCTTATCGAGCAGGGCTTCGTTGCTGAGGCAGTTGTTAACTTTGTTGCACTCCTTGGATGGTCCCCTGATGATAACAGCGAGATCATGAGCCTTCAGGAGCTGGTTGAGAAGTTCGATTACAGCAGGATCAACAAGTCCCCTGCAGTATTTGACTACACCAAGCTAAAATGGATGAACGGCGAGTACTTAAAGAAGATGGACGAGGATGATTTCTTTGCCCAGGCTAAGCCTTATCTTGAGAAAGCAATCAAGAAGCCACTAGATCTTAAGAAGATTTCCAACATGGTTAAGACCAGAATCGAGATATGGCCTGATATTGAGCTTATGGTAGATTTCTTCGACGAACTTCCTGAGTATGACACAGCAATCTATGCTCATAAAAAGATGAAGACCGACAAGGAATCTTCACTCAAGGTGTTAAAAGAGGTTCTTCCTATTCTTGAGGCACATGACGATTATACAAATGACGCCCTCTACAGCCTCCTTTCTGACTACATCAAGGCTAATGAGTACAAGAACGGATATGTTCTGTGGCCTGTAAGAATCGCTGTTTCCGGAAAAGAGATGACTCCCTGCGGAGCAACTGAGCTCATGGAGGTTATCGGCAAGGAAGAGACCATCAAGAGAATTAAAAAGGGAATTGAGTTACTTGAAAAATAATAATATGAATGCCGCACAGCTTAAGGCTGTGACTCATCTATCCGGCCCTGCAATAGTACTTGCGGGGCCCGGAAGCGGCAAAACCTTCGTTATTGTGGAGAGACTAAGGCATCTGATCACAGAGCGAAATATCCCGCCATACCAGATACTGGTCATTACCTTCACAAAAGCTGCAGCCATCGAGATGCAGTACAGATTTTTAAAACTCACAGATAATTCTTATCCTGAAGTAGTCTTTGGAACATTTCATTCTGTCTTTTATCAGATCATTCGAAATAGTAAATCCAAAAACCAAAACAAAATAGAGCTGGCTGATGACAAGCTTCGATCAGAGATAATTAGAGACGCGATCTCTTTTGCCAGAGGAAAAGGACTTGTTGATGACAGGAGCTTTGATGAGGCTTTGTCAGAGATACCTGATATTCTGAGCGAGATTTCTCGAATAAAAAATATGGGAATAAGCCCAAAGGATGCGGTAAAAACGCTTAGTGTCAGCGGCTGCTTTGAAGATATCTTTAGCTTTTACAACAGAAGACTAATTGAATTTGGTGTGTTAGATTTTGATGATATGATCGTAAGATGCCTTAAGCTTCTGGAGGATAATCCGGGAATACTTAAGATGTGGCAGGAGAGATTTAAGTATATTCTCATCGATGAGTATCAGGATATAAACATGGTTCAGTATAAGGTGGTCAGGCTCCTTCTTGGCGATGACTGTAATATCTTTGCGGTTGGAGACGATGATCAGTCAATATATGGATTCAGAGGTTCGGACCCAAGTATCATGCTGGATTTCAAAAAGAGTTTCGTGGAATACTCACCAGAATTTATCAACTTAAATTACAACTACAGATGCGGAAGTGAAATACTTGGTAATGCTCTGAAAGTCATAGATGAGAACAAGATCCGATTCAAAAAGGAGCTTATAGCATCCGAAAACAATGGAAGAGGAGCGCTGGCAGCAAGGCGCTATGAGAGTCGACAGATTCAAAATGAGAATATTGCCAAGTTCCTCTTAAAGCATATGGATCATCTTTCTGACATTGCAATCCTGTATCGGACAAATTCTGAAGCGATGAAGCTTGCAACGGTTCTGAAAGACAATGGGATTCCATCGAATCTTGAAGAAAGAACAAAAAGTACAATTCTTGACCCTTGCGTAGAATTATGTATTGCCTATATGTCTTTTGCCCTGAAAGGACATAAGAGAAGCGACTTCTATAAGATAATCAACAAGCCGATGCGCTATATTTCAAGGGAATGCGCTATGAATGAAGTAGTGAGTGAGAAAGAAGTGCTGAGGTACTATGCTGGCAATAAACACAGATGTAAGACTGTTAAGGAGTTCTTCAGGCATATTGATATGATTTCTCATTTACGACCGTCGCTGATGATGAGATACATGCGAAGAAGCATAGGACTCGATTCAGTGTGCCCTAAGTCAAACGAAGCACTGAATTATCTTGAAGAAATCGCAGTAAGTTTCATGGACACAGGGAAATTTCTTGATTTTCTTATAGACAAAAGAGATGAGGAAGCCGAAAACAAGGCGACTAAAAAGAAATGTGATACCGGTGGAAACAGGGTCAAAATAATGACCATGCACGGATCCAAGGGACTGGAGTTTGAAATCGTATGGCTGCCGGATTTAAACGAGGGAATTCTGCCCGCAAGAAGTGCTGTGACGCCCGCCCAGATAGAAGAAGAGCGCCGTATGCTCTATGTGGCCATGACCAGAGCAAAGAAGGCGCTCATAATGTCTTATATAACCGGAACTGAAGAGAATAAAATGCTGCCTACAAGGTTCTTAAAGCCCATAAGAGATCTCTGGGAAAAGAACTATAAGAGTGGTCAGACTTCTTCTGAACCCTCCTCGGGAAGCTCAACCAGCTCGTCAAATTCAACATCGTCAAGATAGAGGTTGAAGGCCTCTGCAACGGCTTCATATTCAGCATCATCGCTGATGTAGCCGAGCTCAGGCTCTTCATCTGCTCCCTTGTAGATAAACTCATAGAACCATACGTTACCGTCGTGATTCTGGCCGTTCTCATCAAGAGGCAGAAGAACGATGTAATCCTTGCTATTTACAGTAAGAACGATGATAATTGCGCAGGTTACGACTTCGATCTTGCCTTCTTTAGACTCGATTTCTACGTCAACTGTGTCCTGTTCGCCGTTCTCAATCCTGGTGTTCATGTCAGTTGCGATCTTGGAAAATTCCATACAGACCTCCTAGAATAGTGAAATAATGATTTTGTTAAGCTAAGTATAGCATAATTACTGATTGTTTGTGTGCATAATCAGGCCAAATGTGTTAAAATATAGAGTCGCAAACAATAATTTATCTGAAAATCAGGTGAAAAATGACATCAAAAATCACTATCAGCAGAGAAAAACCATATCCATTAGGGTGTTATATAGACTATGACAGGAGCCTTGTGGTAAGAAGCGTTTTCAATGAAAACAAGACTCGTGGCATAGTTCTTTACCCGTCTAAGAAAAACAGCGAAATCAAACCGCTTAAAATAGAGCTTCCCGACTCACTTAAGAGAGGAGCTATCTATTCGGCCAGGATTTCAGGGATCGAGAACATAAAAGATTACGATTCCTACAACTATTTTTCTGATGATGAGTTTTTCTGTGACCCATACGCCAAACAGTTCTACGGCCTGGAGAAGTTTGGGCAGTTTGTACCTGATGCAGATATAAGAGCCAAGCTCGATAATAAGGCCGATTTTACCACATCCCACGACACCTTCGACTGGAAGGGGGATGAACACAGCTTTACTCCTTACGAGGACAGCTTTGTGTACCTGTTGCATGTAAGGGGATTTACAAAGAGCCCCAGCAGCAACGTTCCCGTGGCAAAACGGGGAACATTTGCCGGAATCATAGAGAAGATTCCATACCTTAAATCTCTTGGAGTCACAGCCGTTGAGCTGATGCCTGCCTATGAGATGAACGAGATCGATTACGCCAACAAAAGATCTGACAAGAGAAGTTCCAATTTATATTCAAATAATGGAAAAATTTCCGACAAGAACAGCGTTGTTCTAAAGCCCAATTTCTGGGGCTTTAAAAAGGGCTATTACTTTGCACCAAGGACCGCATACTGCGAGAATCCTCAGGATGCAGAAAATGAGTTCAAGAGCTTTGTTAAGACCATGCACCAGAATGGTCTTGAAGTTATCATGCAGTTCTATTTTGACGAGCATGAGAGCGGAACTCTTATCATTGACGCACTTAGATTCTGGAGATGCACTTATCATGTAGATGGCTTCCACATGAAGGGCAGCGTTATTCCGCTTCGCCTCATTACAAATGAGCCGCTGTTTACAGATATCAAGATCTGGTACGAACACTTTAATTACTGGGATATTTACGAGGGCAGCCCTGTAAGTACGAGGCTCCTTGCAGATTATAACAATGCATTTCTATATCACAGCAGAAGGTTCCTTAAGAGCGACGACAACTGTGTCTCTGATTTCCAGAAGGCTATGATAGCATCTGGCCCGGATCACGGAGTAATCAATTACATCTGTGACTACGAAGGCTTCAGACTAATGGACCTGGTTTCCTATGAGCACAAGCACAACGAGGAAAACGGCGAGAACAACAAGGATGGCACAGACAATAACCTTAGCTGGAACTGTGGTATCGAAGGCCGCACCAGGAAGCACGATATACTTAAGCTCCGTAAAAAGCAGATCAAAAACGTTCTCTCAATGCTTTTCTTTGCCCAGGGAACACCTATGATCTTTGCCGGAGATGAGTTTGGAAACAGCCAGAACGGCAACAACAATCCCTACTGCCAGGACAACGAGATCGGCTGGGTTGACTGGAAAGCTATGGAGAGGAACAGCGATATCCTTGAATATGTCAGATATCTTTCATCTCTGAGATTTGGCAACAGGATCCTTCACGAGCGCGCTCCTTTCAAACAGATGGATTACATATCCTGCGGATATCCCGATCTGTCCTGCCATGGCAAAGAAGCCTGGAGACCTGATCTTTCCGGCCACAGCCATATGCTGGGAATGCTTTTCTGCGGACTGTATGACACTGACCGCAAGGATTCGCCTTTTATCTACGTGTTCTTCAACATGCACTGGACACCACAGGAAATGGCACTTCCGGACCTGCCTGAAGGATATGAGTGGAAGCTTGTCTGTGATACGGATGAGAGAGGTCTTAAGCCTCTTCCTAAGCCCAAAGCTTCGAGCACAGATATAGCTCCTGCAGCTATCCAGACAAGCGCATTTACTGAACTTGTAGCAGACAGATCAGTTCGAATATACATGAGCACATATTCCCCAAAGGCTGCTCAGAAAAACGCAAAAAAGAGAAAGACAGGAAGAAAAAAATAATGAAAAACTTTGATCTTATTGAAGACTTTTTAACCTACGTAAAGATTGATACTCAATCTGATGACTCAACGGGAACATCACCATCTACCATGAAGCAGCATGATCTTGCTTCACTACTTGCAAAAGAGCTGACAGACATCGGCGCAAGTGATGTTTATTATGACAAAGAACACTGCTATGTATATGCTTCAATCCCTGGTAATACAGGCTCAGATTCACCTGCGATCGGGTTTATCGCTCACATGGACACTTCCGATGCCGTTTCTGGTAAGGATGTTAAGCCGCGTATCGTTGAGAATTATGATGGTAATGATATTGTTCTGTCAGAAGCTGAAAAGGTTGTCCTTTCACCTGTGGACTTCCCCGAGCTTAAAAACCATATCGGCGAGGACCTCATTGTAACCGACGGCACAACACTCCTTGGAGCAGACGATAAGGCCGGCGTTGCCGAGATCATGGCCGTAGCAAAAGCTCTTTTAAATGATCCTTCCATCAAGCATGGCGATATCAAAATTGCCTTCACTCCTGATGAGGAGATCGGAGGCGGCACAGATTATTTCGATATCGAGAGATTCGGTGCCAAATACGCTTATACAGTCGATGGCGGCAAACTTGGAGAGCTGGAATATGAGAACTTCAACGCAGCTGAAGGCGTTATCAAGGTAAGAGGCAGAAGCGTTCATCCCGGAGATGCCAAGAACAAGATGATCAATGCATCACTGATCTGTTTCGAATTCCACTCACTTCTTCCTGTGTTCCAGAATCCGATGTACACAGAGGGCCGCGAGGGCTTCTTCCACCTTTGCGACATAAATGGAACCTGCGACAGTGCAGAAGCTTCATACATTATAAGAGATCACGACAAGAAGCTCTTTGAAGAGAAAAAAGAGCTGTTTAAGTCCGCAGCAGAATTCCTTAACAAGAAGTATGGAGAGGGAACTGTAGAGGTTAACTTAAAGGATCAGTATTTCAACATGGTTGAGCTTATAAAGCCTCACCAGCACCTTGTTGATAACGCCAAGAAGGCAATGACTGATCTGGGTGTAACACCAATCGACAGCCCGATCCGCGGAGGCACAGACGGAGCTATGCTTTCATACAAGGGGCTTCCTTGTCCTAACCTCTGCACTGGCGGATATAACTACCACGGCAAATATGAATACGCATCAATCCAGGAGATGAAGAAAGTTGTAGAGATCCTTCTGGGAATTGTTGATGCATACAAGTAATTTAGAGTTTTAGAAAGAGTTTTTAGGTAAATGGAAATAAATATTTTAAACAGCAGTAAAGAAAACGTTCAGGATGCAGAGAGTCTTAAGCAGCTTGAATACATTGATAAGGTGAAAGAGAAGGTTGACACCCTTTCAGCTGAGCTTGGAAGAAAGCTTACTGCCTGCGTTGTCACCTTTGGATGTCAGATGAATGCCAGGGACTCCGAGAAGCTCCTGGCTATCCTTAAGCTTGCCGGTTACGAGGAGACCGAGAGCGAGGATGCGGATTTTGTAATCTATAACACCTGCACAGTCAGGGACAATGCGGATCAGAGAGTTCTTGGAAGACTTGGACAATGCAGTGCTTTTAAGAAAAAGAATCCTAACATGAAGATAGCCATCTGCGGATGCATGATGCAGGAGCAGAGTGCTGTTGAGAAGATTCAGAAAAGTTACAGGTTTGTCGACCTTATCTTTGGGACTCACAACATCTACAAATTTGCTGAGTTATTAAACACAACACTGGATTCTGACAGAATGATCATAGATATCTGGAAGGAAACTGACAAGATTGTTGAAGATCTTCCCGTAATGAGGAAATATCCTTTCAAATCCGGCGTTAATATCATGTTTGGATGCAATAACTTCTGCACATACTGCATCGTGCCTTATGTAAGAGGTCGTGAGCGCAGCAGATCACCCAGGGATATCATCAGAGAGTGCGAGAAGCTTGCTGCAGACGGAGTTAAGGAAGTAATGCTTCTTGGCCAGAATGTAAATTCCTATGGCCTTGATTTCAAAGATGATGATCCAAACAAGATCTCTTTTGCAAAACTTCTTGAGATGGTCTGCGAAGTCGAGGGAATTGAGAGAGTAAGATTCATGACACCTCACCCGAAGGATTTCTCAGATGAGCTTCTTGATGTCATCGCTTCAAATCCTAAGATTGCAAGGCACATACACCTGCCTCTACAGGCCGGAAACAACGAGATCCTTCGCAGGATGAACAGAAAATATACCAGGGAAGCATATCTTGAGCTGGTGGACAAGATCAGGACAAGACTTCCTGAGGTTGCTATAACTACAGATATCATCGTCGGCTTCCCGGGGGAGGACAGGGCAGCTGTCGAGGAGACTATAGATGTAGTTAAGAAGGCACATTTCGACAACGCCTTCACCTTCATTTATTCAAAGAGAACAGGAACTCCGGCAGCATCCTTTGAGGACCAGGTTCCCGAAGATGTGGTCAAGGAGAACTTCGATGCGCTTCTTAAGGTGGTACAGGATTCAGCCAAAGATCAGGCATCTAAATTACAGGGAAGAGTTGAAAATGTACTTGTAGAGGGCGTAAATGAGCACGACAGCTCACTTCTGACAGGAAGAATGTCGAACAACACTCTCGTACATTTTCCGGGGGATGAATCACTTATCGGGCAGTTTGCCGAGGTCAGCCTTGATGAGTGTCACGGATTTTATTATTTGGGGAAATTAGTTAATGATTGAAAGCGTTGATATAACAAAAGTGTCTCCAATGATGCAGCATTATATTGCCACCAAACAGGAATATAAGGACTGCATCCTCTTTTACAGGCTTGGAGACTTCTATGAGATCTTTTTTGACGATGCTCTTGTTGCATCAAAAGAGCTGGAGCTGACCCTCACAGGTAAAGCCTGTGGCCTTGAGGAGAGAGCTCCCATGTGCGGAGTACCTTTTCACGCAGTGGATTCATACCTTAATAAGCTCGTCTCAAGAGGCTACAAAGTGGCTATCTGCGAGCAGATGGAGGATCCCAAGCTTGCTAAGGGCATTGTTAAAAGAGAAGTCACAAGGATCGTAACTCCGGGAACAAATCTTAATATGCAGTCCCTTGAGGAGACTAAGAATAACTATTTGATGAGTATATTCTATTCTCCGGATAATATTGGAATCTCAGTAGCGGATGTCACAACAGGTGACTATTATCTTACTGAGGTTGATTCACTGCGTCTTGTTATGGATGAAATAGGCAAATATTCGCCTTCAGAGATTATCTGCAACAACGCCTTTGAGTTCTCGGGAGCAGATCTTGATGAGCTTAGAAACAGACAGCAGATATTTATAAATCCCGTTGAGGACAGATATTTTGACGAGGATATGTGCAAGAAACTTCTTATGAAGCACTTTAAAGTATCTTCGCTGATCGGTCTTGGTGTTGATGATTTTCCTAACGGTGTAGTGGCGTCAGGAGCTCTTTTGCAGTATCTCATTGATATGCAGAAGTCTGACATCAGTAATATCACTCACATATATCCTTACCTCACCAGCAAATACATGCTTCTTGATGGTTCCACCAGGCGTAATCTTGAACTGGTAGAGACCATGAGGGATAAGCAGAAGAGAGGGACACTTCTTTGGGTTCTTGATAAGACCAAGACAGCCATGGGTGCCAGGATGCTCAGGAGCTTTATTGAGCAGCCTCTCGTTGACAAGGAAGAGATACTTCTTCGCCAGAACGCTGTGGAGATGCTGGTCAGGAACGTTGTTCCAAGGGAGGAGATCAGGGAGTATTTAAATCCTGTATATGACCTTGAAAGGCTAATGTCCAAGATAGTCTTCAAGACAGCTAATCCAAGGGATCTTCTGGCATTCAGGAACTCCATCAAGATGATACCTGCCATAATCACAGCACTTTCTGATCTTTCAGGAGATCAGGGAATAGATATGATCGCAGAAGATCTGGATCCGCTGACAGATATCCACGACATCATCGACAAGTCTATTGTTGAGGAGCCTCCACTTGCTATCAAGGAGAGCGGAATCATCAAGGACGGCTTTGACGCTGACATCGATCACTTCAGAGAAGCCGGAGTCAACGGCAAGCAATGGCTTGCCCAGATGGAAGAGGAAGAAAAGGAAAAGACCGGGATCAAGAATCTTCGCATTAAATACAGTAATGTATTCGGCTATTCCTTTGAGGTAACCAATTCCTTCAAGGACAAGGTTCCGGATTACTTTATAAGAAAACAGACTCTTACAAATTGTGAGCGTTACACAACACCACAGTTAAAAGAGCTTGAGGATACAATCTTAAATGCTCAGGACAAGCTCAACAATCTTGAGTATGAAATGTTCTGCAAGATCAGGGATTCCATCGCTCTTGAGATTGACAGGATACAGGCTACAGCCAAGGCGATAGCTCTTTTGGATGTATATGCATCCCTTGCATATGTAGCTGAGAAAAATCATTATGTGAAACCACAGCTCAACGACAAGGGTCAGATCAATATCAAAAACGGTCGTCACCCGGTGGTTGAGAGAATGCTTGATACATCTGATATGTTCATCTCTAATGACACATATCTCGACAATAAAAAGCACTGTATCAACATAATCACAGGCCCTAACATGGCTGGTAAGTCCACCTACATGAGGCAGACCGCGCTGATCGTTTTAATGTGCCAGATAGGAAGCTTTGTTCCTGCAGATAAAGCCGACATGTGCGTTGTTGACAGGATATTTACCAGAGTTGGTGCTTCTGATGACCTTGGAAGCGGACAGTCAACCTTCATGGTTGAGATGAATGAAGTGGCAAACATCCTTCGTAACGCAACCCCGGATTCGCTCCTTATTCTGGACGAAATCGGCCGCGGAACTTCTACATTTGATGGTCTTGCCATCGCGTGGGCAGTTACTGAGCACATCTCTAACCGCAAGATTCTTGGAGCCAAGACACTTTTTGCCACCCACTACCACGAGCTCACCGAGCTTGAAGGCAAGATGGACAACGTCAACAACTACTGCATTGCTGTAAAAGAAAATGGCGACGACATTGTCTTTTTACGTAAGATCATCAAGGGCGGCGCCGACAAGAGCTATGGTATTCAGGTTGCCAAGCTTGCCGGAGTTCCGGACATGGTCATTGACAGGGCAAAAGAGATTGTTGCAGAGCTTACGGACAACGACATAACCGATAAGGTTCAGAGCATTGCCAAAGACAACAAGAGTGACAAGAGGGTGAAGGTTAAGCACTACGACGAAGTTGACACCAACCAGATGTCACTGTTTGATACAGTTACCGACGAAGAAGTTTTAAGGCGTCTTCAGGAGATCGACATCACAACCCTGACGCCAATGGATGCACTTAACACGCTTTATAAACTGCAAAGCGACCTTAAGAACAGGTGGAAGAGCTGATGGCATTTATCAATGAGCTTGATAAGAATACAATAGATCAGATAGCGGCGGGAGAAGTGGTGGAGAGGCCTGCCAGCGTGGTAAAAGAGCTGGTGGAGAACGCCATAGATTCCGGCGCAACTGCCGTTACCGTCGAGATAAAGGGCGGCGGAATCGATATGATAAGGGTTACTGATAACGGCTCCGGCATTGAGAAGAGCCAGATCAGGAAGGCCTTTAAGCGCCATGCAACCAGTAAACTTAAAACGATCGACGATCTCTTTTCCATCCATTCGCTGGGATTTAGAGGTGAGGCGCTTTCAAGTATATCTTCGGTTGCGCAGGTTGATCTGATCACAAAAACAAGGGATGAACTGGTTGGAACCAGATTCTGCATAAATGGCGGCGAGGAGGCTGCATTTGAAGAGATTGGTGCGCCGGATGGAACAACTCTGATCATCCGAAATCTCTTTTACAATACTCCTGCCAGGAAGAAGTTCCTCAAGACAGCACAGACCGAAGCCAGTTATATCGGGGATGTGATGGAGCATATGGCTCTTGATAATCCTACGATTTCTTTCCGCTATATTAACAATAAAGATGACAAATTCTCTACATCAGGAAATGGTGATTTAAAAGAGATAATTTACAGGATTTACGGAAGAGATATTTCTGTGAGTATTCTGCCAATCAGGGCTGAAGAGGATGGAATGATCCTTGAAGGATATCTGGGTGAGCCATCTATTAACAGGTCAAACCGTAACTTTGAGATTTTCTTTGTTAACGGAAGATATGTTAAGGACAAGGTTATGTCCAAGGCTCTGGAAGAAGGATACAAACAGTATCTGATGATGCACAAGTTCCCTTTTGCAATCCTTCATCTGAGGATGGATCCGGCTCAGGTTGATGTCAATGTGCATCCTGCCAAGCTGGAAGTAAGGTTTGGTGAGCAGACCAAGGTTTATGAGTTTATCAGATCAAATGTTGAGAACACGCTTCACAACAAGGAAATGATTCCGGATGCGCTTCTTGGAGAAGATGAGGATGTAGAAGAAAAGGCTGCTGTAGTGGCTCCTGAAACCGCAGGGGATTCTGTAAGTGGCGAGCAGGAACAGGGCAAGGTACAGAAAGCACCTGCACCCGCACCGAAAGCTCTTTCGCCAGAACCTTTTGAAGCACTTCGTCTTGAGAAACACAAGATCAGCCAGGATACACCTGTATTTGCAAGGGGTGTCAAAGCTGAGCCAATCAAGATTGAGGACAGCAACAAATCCGCTGTCTGGACCAGAATATTTGGCGATTCAGACGGCAGCATTGCTGAGAAAAACGAGCATCCATCACCGATCATCAAGCACGAGGATGCTGTAATAGTTGAAAAAGTAGTCCAGATGGACCTCTTTGACGACAAGGTTCTTTCCAAAGATAACGTCAAGGAATATGAGATCCTGGGACAGATCTTTGGTACCTATTGGATCATCGCTTTTAAGGACAAGATTTTCCTTGTAGATCAGCACGCTGCTCACGAGAAGGTCAATTATGAGCGCATGATGAAGAGATACAACAACGGAGAGATGCTCTCTCAGATGGTTAATCCTCCCGTTATCGTGGCACTCAGCAGCGCAGAGGAAGAGATGTTCCTTACCTACAGGCAGTATTTCGAAAAGCTTGGTTTTAATATTGAAAACTTCGGCGGCCGGGAGTATGCTATGAGAGCTATTCCCATTGACCTTTTTGGATGCGATAGCGAAAAGGATATGTTCATTCAGATCCTGGACGAGCTTTCACACGAGAGCGGCGCTTCCAGAACACCGGATGTTATCAACTACAAGATAGCCAGCATGGCCTGCAAAGCATCTGTAAAGGGTAATACCAAGATGAGCAGAGCCGAGATGGAAGCTCTTCTGGACGAGCTTCTGACTCTTGAAAATCCATATAACTGTCCTCATGGAAGACCTACGATCATTTCCATGAGCAAATACGAGATTGACAAGAAGTTTAAGAGAGTTGTTGAATAATGGATAAACAAAAACTTGTTGTTATAACCGGACCTACCGCGGTAGGCAAGACAAAGCTGTCGTTAAGACTTGCTAAGAGCATTGGCGGAGAGATAATCTCCGCTGATTCTATGCAGGTGTATAAATACATGAACATCGGTACAGACAAGATCTCTCCTGAGAAAATGGAGGGAGTTCCTCATCACCTGATCGATTTTCTCGATCCCCATGAGGACTTCAACGTCTTTGTTTTTCAGGGACTGGTCAAGAAGGCCATTGAGGATATCACATCCCGGGGCAAAGTGCCGATCATTGTTGGTGGCACAGGCTTTTATATTCAGGCAGTTCTTTATGACATCGATTTTACAGAAACCGACGAGGATGAGAGTTATCGTCATGAGCTGGAGAAAAGAGCTGAAACCGAGGGCGTACATGTGCTTCATGAGGAGCTGATGGCGGTTGATCCCGAATCGGCTGAGGCTATACACGAAAACAACTCAAAGCGCGTTATTAGAGCATTGGAATACTACACGAAGACCGGCAGAAAGATCTCTGAGCACAACAAGGAACAGCATGAGAGGACATCGCCCTATGACTTTAAGTATTTTGTTCTGACAGATGACAGAGCTGTTCTCTATGACAGGATAGATCGCCGTGTTGACCAGATGATAGATGAAGGACTTGAAACCGAGGTAAAAGAGCTGATGGCTATGGATTTACCTGAGTCGGCGACCTCCATGCAAGGACTTGGATACCGGGAGATGATAGGCTATCTTAAGGGCGAATACGACCTGGAAAGAGCTGTTTATCTTATAAAGAGAAATACAAGGCACTTCGCAAAGCGCCAGCTCACATGGTTTAAGAGAGAAAAAGAGGTCATCTGGGTAGACAAGCGGGAATTTGACAGAGACGAAGATAAGATTTTGAAAGAGATGATAAGGATTTATGAACAGTAAGATTTACGAAGAACTTGGAATTTCAAAGGAAGTTGTTGCTTTTGGTGATAAGATACTTGATTCACTGAAAGATAGATTTGAGAAGATTGACGAGAACGCTGAATATAATCAGCTTAAAGTTCTTAAGGCAATGCAGGACAACAAGGTTTCTGAGGCATGCCTTCTTGGAACTACGGGATACGGATATAATGACATAGGTCGTGAGAAGCTGGAGGCTGTTTATGCTTCAGTTTTCCATACAGAGGATGCGCTGGTAAGACCTCAGATTACCTGTGGAACTCATGCGCTGGCGTTGGCTCTTATGAGTAACCTTCGCCCAGGTGACATGCTCTTTTCACCTGTAGGAAAGCCCTATGACACTCTTGAAGAGGTTATTGGAATCAGACCATCAAAGGGATCACTTAAGGAGTATGGGATTGATTATACTCAGGTTGATCTGTTACCTGGTGGGGCTTTTGATTTTGAAGGGATTGAGAAAGCTCTTTTGACAAATAAGAATATTAAACTGGTGACGATTCAGAGATCAAAGGGATATCAGACAAGGCCTACGCTGTCAGTTGAGAGGATTGGCGAGCTGATCAGCTTTATAAAGGGTATTAAGCCTGAGGTTATCTGCATGGTAGACAACTGCTATGGTGAGTTTGTGCAGACCATTGAGCCGACTGACGTTGGTGCTGATATGGTTGTTGGCTCACTTATAAAGAACCCGGGCGGCGGACTGGCACCTATTGGCGGATATATTGCCGGCAAGAAGGAGTGCGTTGAAAATGCTGCGTTCAGACTGACTTCTCCGGGACTTGGAAAAGAGGTTGGAGCATCTCTCGGAATCCTTCCTCAGTTTTATCAGGGATTTTTCCTGGCTCCTACAGTAACTGCATCTGCACTAAAGGGAGCAATATTTGCAGCAAACATTTATGAAAAGCTTGGATTTGAAGTGGTTCCCAATGCGACAGAGGAGAGATACGATATTATTCAGGCTGTGACATTTGGCAGGCCTGAGGGCGTCATTGCATTCTGCGAGGGAGTACAGGCAGCTGCGCCGGTTGACAGCTTTGTTGCACCGGAGCCCTGGGATATGCCGGGATATGATGCGCAGGTTATCATGGCGGCCGGAGCGTTTGTTTCTGGATCTTCAATTGAGCTTTCTGCGGATGGTCCGATAAAAGAGCCTTATTCGGTATTTTTCCAAGGTGGTCTGACATGGCCACATGCAAAATTGGGTATCCTTAAGACCTTACAAAGGCTTGTAGATAAAGGTTTAATTGTGTTACAATAATATGTCGGATTATGAGCATTAACGGAGCAATCCGTATCATCACATAATAGTATTTTTAAGGAGGCTGTTTTGGCTAATATATTTGGAATCGATCTTGGAACCAGTAACATCAAGATTTACAACAGAGACGAAGACGGACTTACCGTAGAAAAGAACATGATCGCCATCGAAAACAAGACCCACGTTTTCGCATACGGCAATTCAGCATATGACATGTACGAGAAGGCACCGGATAAGATCAAGATCTCTTATCCTCTCAACAGCGGTGTTATCGCAGACATCGAGCACATGGAGACACTTGTAAAGCTCTTTATCACAGATCAGATGAAGGGCAACGTTAAGCCATGTGAAGTTTATATCGCTGTACCTAAGGATGTCACTGAGGTAGAAAGAAGAGCTTTCCACGACCTTATTAACGATGCAGGCATCAAGGCCAAGAAGATCATGATGGTTAAGAAGCCTCTTGCAGACGGTCTTGGAATGAACGTAGATGTTATGAATTCTCAGGGTGTTCTCGTTGTTAACGTTGGTTATGACACAACTGAGATTTCTATCCTTTCACTGAGAGGTATCGTTGTAAGTAAGCTCATCAAGGTCGGCGGCAAGAAATTTGATGAGTCCATCAGAAACGTCATCCGTAAGGAGTTCGGTCTTCTTATCGGCGAAAAGACATCTGAAGGTGTTAAGATGTCACTCAAAGATCTTGAGAAAGAGGGCAAGGACGCCGTTGTCTATGGCCGTGATATCGTAACAGGACTTCCTGTAGAGAGACAGATTCCTACTGATCTCATAAATCAGTCACTTATTGAAAACTTCGATGTGATCCTTGATAACATAAAGGCTGCACTGGAGAAGACTCCTCCGGAGCTTGCTGCCGATATTTTCAAGCATGGTCTCTACCTTACTGGTGGTGCATCTCAGGTTTGCCACCTTGCACAGAGACTCAGCAATGGCGTAGGTCTTAACGTAAATATCGCCGAAAATCCTATCGGATCAGTTGCCATGGGTCTTGCCAAGATCATCAAGGAGGATCAGTACAAAGCTCTTGCATATGGAATCGAAGAGGATAAATAAATGAGTCCCATTATCAAGAGAGGAGGAGACGAATTTACTCTACCAAGTAAATATCTCCTCTTTATTCTTACAATAGTGTGCGTTGCAACTATCATAATAACCTTTAACACCAGCCTGTTTACCGGACCACTGAACTCCTTTGCTGGTGTTTTTGTTGTGCCCTTTCAAAAGGGTATCACTACTGTGGGATCTTTTTTACGAGATACAACGGATAAGCTCTCATCAATTACTCAGCTTATAGAGGAAAATGAGCAGCTCAAGATTCAGATTGACGAGCTGACAATCGCTAACACCAATCTCGAGCAGGAAAAATATGAGCTTACTGAGCTTAGAAATCTATATCAGCTTGATGCAATGTATGAGGATTATCAGAAGACCGGCGCGAGGATCATCGCAAAAGATGCCGGTAACTGGTATCACTCCTTTGTTATAGACAAGGGTCTTGATGATGGCGTCATGATAGATATGAATGTCATTGCAGGAGGCGGCCTTGTGGGCAGAGTTATCGATGTGGGACCTGACTGGGCCAAGGTTCAGTCAATCATTGCTGATAACGCTGCGGTCAGTGGAATGGTTTTATCATCCTCAGATAATCTGATCGTTACAGGTGATTTAGAGCTCTATAAACAGGGATTTATCAGTTTTTCCAAGCTGGTTGATGAAGCAGATAAGGTAAGTATCGGTGATAAGGTTGTTACATCAAATATCAGTGATAAATACCTTCCGGGCATACTTATCGGATACATTTCAACAATAGATGATGATTCAAATAACCTGACAAAATCAGGAAAGATAACGCCGGCAGTGGACTTTGAGCACATGAATGAGGTTCTGGTGCTGCTGGATCAGAAGAAGCAGATTGGTGATTGAGTAATATGAATTTCAGGCGCCTGTTGTTCAACTTCATAATGGTGATAGTATCATTCATTCTCCAGACCACTCTGTTCAGAGTTCTGGATTTTGGTGGTATTACGCCTAATCTGTTGCTGATCTTTACGGCGTCAACAGCATTTATTAAGGGTGACAGATCCGGACTTTTGGTAGGATTCTTTTGCGGGCTTCTGGTAGATATCTTTTTCGGCACATATATTGGTTTCTATGCGCTTATTTACATGTATATAGGTTTTCTTGTGGGTAAGCTTCACGTAATATTTTTTACACAGAATATCGCAATACCTATTCTGATCATCAGTCTTGCGGACTTTATCTTTGGTTTTGTCTGCTATGTCCTTATGTTTTTATTCAGAACCAAATTTGATATTGGATATTACATGACCAGCATTATTATTCCTGAGCTGGTTTATACTGCGGTAATAGCGATTTTCTATTACCCGTTTATTCTATGGGTGAACAATGCCATAGATGAGAGAGAACAAAGGAGCGCCAACAGATTTGTTTGATAATTTCTTTGAAGAGTTTAAAAAGTTCATAACCTCCAGAGCTGTTATTATTTCCTCTGTGCTGGTGATCCTTAGCTGTTTATTGGTCTACAGGCTCTTTTTCCTTCAGGTAGTAAACGGTGAGTACTATCTTGATTCCTTCAAACTCAAGATCAAAAAAGAGAAGACTATTGCAGCGGCAAGAGGAAATATCTACGACAGAAACGGAAATCTCTTAGCTTATAATGAGCTGGCCAACTCTGTAACCATTGAGGACGTTTACAAGTCCGGTTCAGGTAAGAGTAAAGCAATTAACGATACTCTGAACAGACTCATCGACATAATCGAGAAGAACGGCGACAGCGTTGATCAGGATTTCGGGATCATTCTCAATGATGCCAATGCCTTTGAATACACGGTTGAAGGCAATCAGCTGTTGCGATTTCTGGCGGATGTTTATGGTCACAGCTCCATAAATGACCTTAAGTACGAGGAAAAGACCAAGACTGCCGATGAGGTTGTTGCTGATATGTGCAAGACCTTTAAAATCGGCAATAACGATCCTAACGGCGATTTTGTGCCTATGAGAGGATATGCCAAGTCAAAGGCCCTTAAGATACTCAATATCAGATACAACATGAGCCAGAACAGTTATCAGAAATACATCGATACCACAGTGGCTTCCGATGTTTCTGATAAAACTGTTGCTGATGTCATGGAGAATGCTGATACTCTCGAGGGTGTTTCTATTGAAGAGAGCACAGCAAGAAAGTACGTTGATTCAGTTTATTTCTCACAGCTTCTTGGATATACAGGTAAGATTTCTGAAGATGAGCTGGCTACGCTTGCTCTGACCAATTCCAGTTATGGACTCAATGATACCGTCGGTAAATCAGGTATTGAGCAGTCAATGGAGAGCGTTCTTCAGGGTACAAAGGGATCTGAGACGGTTTATGTTGATAATACCGGTCAGGTAATTGAGACCAGTAATTATGTGGATGCAGTTGCAGGAAATGACGTTTATCTGACTATAGATAAAGAGCTGACGAAGGCCTGCTACAACATCATTGAGCAGTCACTGGCTGGAATCCTTGTTTCAAAGATTCAGAATGTAAAGACATATACCTTTTCATCTACATCTAGTTCCAGCAACATTGTTATTCCTATTTATGACGTGTATTATGCCATTTTTGACAATGATGTGGTGAATATCAGCCATTTCAATGCAAAGGACGCGGGAGAGACCGAGAAAGCTGTTTATGAGCAGTTTGAGGCCAAGAATCTTGCGGTGCTTGCTGAGATTGAGGCTGAGCTTAAAGAGAAGCACACTCCTTATGATAATCTGAGCAAAGAGTATAAGTGGTACATGAGCCACATCGCTGCGATGCTCTATAGCAACGGCATTATCGATTCTTCCAAGGTAGACAAAGAAGATAGTGTTTATATCGCCTGGACCAAAGATGAGACCATATCACTGGCAGAGTATCTCAAATACACGATCGCAATGAACTGGGTTGATGTTTCAAAGCTTTCCATCGAGAATCAGTATGCGGATTCTGAGGAGATATTCAACCAGATAACTGATTACATTCAGGATGTATTGTCCGATGATTATGACTTCCAGACAAGGCTCTATAAGTATCTTCTTCTGGATGATCATATTTCAGGCAAACAGGTATGCAACCTGCTTTTGGAGCAGGAGGCAGTTAATGTGGATCCTGAGGAGCTTTCAGTGTGGGAGAGAGGCGGAGAATCGCCATTTACCTTCATGGTAAACAGAATTTCCAATCTCGACATTACTCCGGCGCAGCTGGCATTGGATCCATGCACCGGCTCAATGGTTGTTACTGATGTAAATTCCGGAGATGTTCTTGCGCTGGTTTCATATCCCGGATACGAGAACAATCTCATGGCAAACGGTGTAGATGCGGCATATTACGCAAAGCTCAGAAGTGATAACTCCAATCCTCTTTACAACTATGCAACACAGCAGAAAACCGCTCCAGGATCCACCTTCAAGATGGTATCTGCTACAGCAGGACTTAATGAAGGCGTAATAACGACGGATTCCGTGATCTACTGCAGTGGTGTTTTTGATAAGTTTAATCCGGGGCCACGATGCTGGATACATCCAAGAGGTCACGGTGGTCTTAATGTAACTGGCGGTATCAGAAATTCCTGTAACGTATTCTTCTATGAGGTGGGTTACAGACTTGGCCTTGTGGGCAATCAGTACACACCTGAAATTGGTCTTCAAAAGCTGGCGCAATACGCGGATATGTACGGCCTGACAGAAAAATCCGGAATCGAAATAGCAGAGTCTGAGCCCCAGGTTTCAGATCAGGATGCTGTTCGTTCTGCCATCGGTCAGGGTACTAACTCTTATACAACTGTTGGTCTTGCAAGATATGTGACAACAGTTGCCAACAACGGTACCTGCTATGAGCTTACTCTTATAGACAAAACAACTGACCCCAACGGCAATCTGCTTGAAGACTACAGTGCCAAGGTCAGAAATACCATTGATATGTCACCTGCTTACTGGAATGCGATCCACACCGGTATGAGACAGGTTGTACAGGATAAATCATATTATGCAAATCTTGGCGTTGCTGTTGCAGGTAAGACAGGAACTGCTCAGGAATCTGCAAACAGACCAAACCATTCACTGTTTGTATGCTATGCACCATATGAGCGCCCTGAAATAGCCATAGCAACAAGAATTGCTTATGGTTATACCTCCAGCTATGCTGCTCAGATCACCAAGGAAGCACTGGCTTATTACTTTGAGCTTCGTGATCAGGACGAGATCATTTCCGGTACAGCTCAGACACTTCAGGACGGAGCAACAAACGCAGATTAAGGAAAACTATGGATTATTTAAAGAAATACAGGCTGGTAGACTATGATTTTGCACTGGTCATCATGGTCATAAGCCTTACAGTAATCGGAATAATGGCCATCAGCTCAGCTGATCCTTCATCTCAGAAGAAGCAGATCTTCGGTATGGCTGCAGGAATATTTGCCATGGTATTCATATCTCTTTTGGATTACCTGTGGTTTACAAAGCTTTATATTCTTGCATATCTTGCCAATCTGGTTCTGCTTGGACTGGTTTTATCCCCGCTGGGCAGTAGTACCAATGGTGCGCAGAGGTGGATAAATCTGTTTGGTATCACGTTCCAGCCCTCTGAAACGGCCAAAATTTTATTGATTTTATTTTATGCGCAGTTTATCATGAAATATAAGGATAAAGTCAAAAACCTTGGATTTATCGTTATCTGTCTGATGCTTCTGGCTGTTCCACTGGGACTAATTGCTTCTCAGCCCGATCTTTCAACCTGTATTATGGTAATGGTTATATTTGCCTCAATACTTTATGTTGCAGGTATCGACAGAAGGATTGTCTGGGCGGTCATCGGAGTGACAGTTCCAGCTGCGTTGTTTGTTATTTACAATGCGGTTCAGGGTGACAGCAGTCTTTTACATGATTATCAGCAGAGGCGTATCCTGGCGTGGCTTCATCCTGAGGACTATGCCAATTCAGATGCTTACCAGACCCTTAATTCCATGATGGCTATCGGGTCCGGACAACTCTATGGTAAGGGCTATAACACCAATGAGATCAGCTCGGTTCTCAATGGTGGTTTCATTTCTGAATCACAGACTGACTTCATTTTTACAGTTATTGGAGAGGAATTCGGTTTTGTTGGAGCTTGCCTTGTGGTGGCGCTCATCATGATTATCGCCATAAGGTGCTTTATGATATCCCTACGAGCCAGGACCAAGGCAGGAGAAGTGATTGCCGCAGGGGTGGGTGCCTGGATCGGATTTCAGGGATTTCTTAACATGGGTGTAGCAACGGGAATAATGCCTAATACAGGTATTCCGCTTCCGTTTGTGAGCTATGGACTTACTTCACTTATCAGTGTATATGCGGGTATAGGCTTTGTATTAAACGTCAGATTACAAGGCAACAGATATATTACAGGGAGGGTATAAGTTAATGAACATCGCACTTATAGCACATGACGCAAAAAAGAGACTTATGCAGAATTTCTGTATTGCTTACAGGGGGATACTTAGCAAGAACGACCTTTATGCAACAGGAACAACAGGACGCCTTATTGAAGAGGTGACAAATCTTACAGTTCATAAGTATCTCGCAGGACATCTTGGAGGCTCACAGCAGCTGGGAGCAGCCATAGAGCACAATGAGATCGACCTGGTTATTTTCCTTCGTGATCCACTTACAGTTAAGTCTCACGAGCCGGATATCAATAATGTTATGACACTTTGCGATATGCATAATATTCCTGTGGCTACCAATCTTGCTTCTGCGGAACTGCTTATTAAATCACTGGACAGAGGAGATCTTGAGTGGCGTGAAATGTACAAGTAAGCTGCTTAAACCTTTTATTTTAGTATTGTTGGGAATGTTTCTTACCACCGGTTGCTCCGGTCTGACATATTCATCCAAATATACAGTCAGCGCTTCACCAGAAGAAAACAGAAACACTCTTTATTATCCTACATTTGCTTCCGATTTGTGTGTTGTAAACTCTGATATTGATGCATCAGGAGTTTCAGTCAATGAGGTTGCAAGTGCAGGTCTTTTTGACTTGAGCAAAAGAGAGACTCTTTATGCTAAAAATGTCAATGAACAGGTACAGCCTGCGAGCCTTACAAAGATTATGACTGCACTTGTTGCTCTTAAATACGGATCTCTTGATCAGGTCCTTGTTGCAGGCTCTAATGTATATGTCACAGAGAGCGGTGCTCAGAAAATTGGTCTTAAAGAGGGCGACAGACTTACCTTGGACCAGGCCCTCAGGATTCTTCTTATCTATTCAGCCAATGACGTGGCAAATCTCATCGCTCAGGGAATATTTGATACATATGATCAGTTTATTGAAAAGATGAATGAAGAAGCTCTTACTATTGGAGCTACCAATTCTCATTTCGTCAATCCCCACGGACTTACCGCAGATGGACATTATGTAACAGCTTATGACATGTACCTTATTTTCAATGCAGCGATGCAATATGACACATTTAGCGAGATAATAAATACCACAGAGTATACTACCAGCTATCTTGACAGCAACGGATCATCCAAAGAAGTTTCTATCAGCAATACAAATGGATATTTACGGGGAGATAAGCCTCAGCCCGCCGGAGTGACAGTGATAGGCGGCAAAACCGGTACCACACAGGCTGCAGGACATTGTCTGATCCTTCTTGCCAGAGATACAAGCTCCAATCCTTATATTGCAGTAATCATGCGGGATATAGACAGTGGCTCCCTTTACACCGATATGTCATCACTGCTAAATGAAATAGTTAATTAAGGTTGTCTTTTATAGTCTAATAACTTATAATATTTCTATAAAAATTTCTACTTGCAGGAGGGTATGCCGATGGTTCAGTTAATTGTTGGGAAAAAGGGAAAAGGAAAGACAAAATGCCTCTTAGACAAAGTTAACACCGAGGTTAAGAACGTTCTTGGCAGCGTAGTATTTCTTGACAAGAACACCAAGCACATGTATGAACTTAATAACAAGATCCGTTTAATAGTTGTTTCTGATTTTTGCATTACAAACCCTGATGAATTCATAGGATTCGTTAGTGGTATCATTTCACAGGACCACGATCTCCAGCAAATGTATTTTGACAGCTTCCTTAACATCTCTTGTCTTGAAGGAAAGGACATCACAGACGTTATTGAGAAACTTGAGAAACTCAGTGAGAAATTCGGAGTAGAGTTTGTTCTTAGTGTCTCATTAGATGAGTCCGATCTTCCTGAAGCTGTTAAGTCCAAAGTAGTTATTTCACTTTGATCAACTTCTAAATACGATAATTATTATAAGCCGCGGCTATCCGCGGCTTATATTCTGAATACAAATAGATTTAAAGGAAACACAGGCATTGGCAGATCGTCGCAATTCAAAGATTTCCAAATATCCCAGAAATATCAACAATATCAATATTGGTATGGTTTTCTTTGCCGTCATGGCAATATATATCATCATCAGTGTTATCACATATTTCCGCAGGGATCATATGGTTGGTTATGAGGTAAAAGAGGGATCTCTTTCAACCAACAATATCTATGACGCTGTAGCTCTTAGAACTGAGAAGATAGTAACCAGTGATACAGCTGGTTATATCAACTATTTCGCTACAGAAGGCGGAAGAGTGGCCGTTGGCAACCTTGTTTACACCGTTGATGAATCCGGACAGCTCCTGGAATATCTTAAGTCCCAGGGTAGTGAAGAAGTATCCCTTAGTGATGATGATCTTACTGAGCTTCGTACCCAGATCGTCAGCTTTGATTCTTCCTTTGATCCGCATAATTTCCACACTGTATATGATTTTAAGGTTAGTATTGACGGTACTGTTCAAAAGCTCTCCAACAACAGTATCCTTGCCAATATTCAGTCCTTGAATGCCAATAGTGCAACTCTGCAGTCAATCAATTACAGGTATGCTCAGGACACAGGAATTGTCATATATTCAATCGATGGCTATGAGGATCTGATTTTTGAGGGCATGACTTCAGCAGTTTTTGATGAGTCTAATTATGAGAAGACCCAGCTTATAAATAACAATCTGGTTAAATCCGGAGATCCTGTATATAAGCTCTGTACCAGTGAAGAGTGGTCTGTTGTTATTAGAGAAGATGATCCTGAAAAGGTTCAGGAACTGGTTGATCTGGAATACGTCAAGGTGAGATTTATCAAGAACCAGGATGAGTCCTGGGGCAAGGTATCCACCTATACCAACTCTGATGGAGAGACCTTTGTACGCTTTACCTTCACAAACTCCATGATAACCTTCTGCAGAGACAGATTTATCAATATCGAGCTTATTACAGAAGATGAAAAGGGTCTAAAGATCCCTAATTCATCCATCGTTAACAGAAATTTCTATCTGGTGCCCAAGGACTACGTGATTAAAAACAATGACGGCACCACAGGCGTTCTCAGAGTAAAATACGATGAGCAGGGCAAAGAGACTTCTGAGTTTATTGAGACCGATATATATAATGAATCCGAGACCATGTTTTATCTTGGCATGGATATGCTAAGGGCAGGAGACAGCCTAATTAAAACCGATTCAACTCAAAGATATACTGTCAGCAGAACAGATTCCCTTATAGGCGTTTACAACATAAATAAGGGCTATGCAGACTTCAGGCAGATCAGGATCCTTTACCAGAATGATGAATACTCTATAGTTCGTTCTAACACGACCTATGGACTTAGTGTTTATGATTACATTGTTCTGGATGCTTCAACGGTAGATGCGAACAATAAGGCTTCTTCATCATCTTCAGATTCTTCATCAGATTCTGAGTCAGAAGGAACTTCAGTATCTGATGAAATCTCTATAGATGAATCAGCTGATATATCATCAGAACAATACACGTCTGACATAGAGAGGGAAACGCCTGAAGAACCTGGTTTGGATGAGTCTTTAGAAGGTGAAAGCACAGAAAATGCCGACACAGATGTCACATCATCGGATGAAGGAGCTTCAGGAGAATAAATTTACTCACGATATTTGACATTACTTGTCACATTAGTTAAAATTATATAGGTTTGTTGGGACTATTTTTACGAGGAGTCAATGTGCTATGAGTTTTATGGATAAATTTTTAAATGCTATACAGCTTAATGGGGAAGAGGACGGCTACTACGATGAGCCTGATGAGGGCTTTACTTCCAAGGTAGAGTCGATCAACAATTCAGCACCTATTGGAAAGGACGATCCTTCAATCGAGGTTTCCGAAGACAAGCTTAAAAAGCCTGCTCCAAAGGTTGCGCCTACAAGATCCAAGAAATCTCTTTCAACCGCTGGAATGGAAGTATGCGTTATTAAACCTACATCCGTTGAGGATGCCAGAGAGATCACCGAGACACTTCTCGCTAACCGCACAGTAGTGCTCAATCTTGAGGGCCTTGACGTAGATATAGCTCAGAGAATCATTGATTTCACTTCTGGTTCATGCTTCGCAATTTCCGGTAATCTTCAGAAGATTTCCAGATACATATTTATCATTACACCAGCTTCTGTTGATATTTCCGGTGATTTCCAGAATATTTTAGGCGGAGCCTTTGGGGGCGGAATTGAGGGCCCACAGCAGATAGATTAAATATTAAGGCTGTTGACATGTAGATTTACAGTCAACAGCTTTTTCTTTATTTTGATTAAACATACGGGGAGTTGACCATGGATAACAGATTAACAGTAAACTATCAGAATAAGCCTTGCTATGATATCGTATTTACAACTGATTTTTCAGAGCTTTCAGCTGAAGTTAAGGCTCTTGGCTTTGAGGGCAGAAAAATAGCTGTAATAACTGACACTAATGTTAGCAAGCTTTATGGGAAAGATGTAAAGGATGCTCTTGCAGATGTTACAGATACCTGCGAGCTATATGAGATTCCTGCAGGTGAGAACAACAAAAATCTTGATGAGATCAGAAAGATTTACAGCTTCCTGATGGAGCGCCATTTTGACAGACATGACCTGCTTGTAGCTCTTGGTGGCGGTGTAGTCGGTGATATGTGTGGATTCTGCGCCGCAACATACCTTAGGGGCGTAGCATTTATACAGATACCGACAACTCTTTTAGCCCAGACAGACAGCAGTATTGGCGGCAAGACAGGTGTAGACCTCGACGGCGTTAAAAACATGGTTGGCGCCTTCTACATGCCAAGACTGGTATATATGAATATCAGCACCCTCAAGACTCTTGATGAGATGCAGTATGCATCAGGCTTTGCAGAGGTAATGAAACACGGACTTATCAAGGATCAGAACTTCTATACATTCCTCATCGAGAATATGTATGAGATAAACGACAGAGAACCTGAAGTAGTAATGGAAATGGTTCAAAAGAGCTGTGACATAAAGAGAGCTGTAGTTGAAAAGGATCCCACTGAAAAGGGTGACAGAGCCCTTTTAAACTTCGGTCACACCCTTGGACACGCCATCGAAAAGTACAAGAATTTCACAATGTCTCACGGCGAATGCGTTGCTCTTGGATGTGTAGCGGCTGCATTCATTTCCTGGAAGAGAGAGCTTATTTCCATGGAAGAGTACTATGAGATCCGTGATATGTTCGTTCCCTTTGGACTTCCTATTTCCGTTGAGGACATCGACAAAGATGCTGTGCTTGAGATTACTAAGTCAGATAAAAAGTCTGATTCAGACAAGGTTAAGTTTATCCTGCTCAAAAAGATCGGTAAGGCATTTATTGATGATACAGTAACCAGACAGGAGATGTCTGATGCACTTGATGAGATAATCTATATTGAAAATAATGATTAAAAGGTTTTAAGCTATGAATAATCTTAGTAAAAAGAAAAAAATACTGCTTGTTGTAGATTTTGTGATGATCCTTCTTCTTGTTGGACTGGATCAGTTCACAAAATATCTGGCAGTAAAATATCTTCAGGACAAGCCTGCAATTCCCATTATAAAAGGCGTTCTCGAGCTGAATTTCCTCAAAAACAGCGGAGCAGCATTCGGAATGCTGCAGAATCAAAAGGTGTTCTTTATCCTGGTGGCAGTTCTGATACTTTGCATTATTGCATATGTTCTTTTCAGAATGCCTGATGATAAGAAATACAATATCATGCATGTGCTTCTTGTAATGATAGCAAGCGGCGCTGCCGGAAATATGATAGACAGGGTCAGACAGGACTATGTGGTTGATTTCATTTATTTCGTAATCATCAACTTTCCGATTTTCAATGTTGCAGACATATATGTAACTGTTTCAACATTTCTTTTTGTGATACTGTTCCTGTTTTATTACAAGGAGGATGATTTCAGCTTCCTTAGCTTCAGACAGCAGAAGAAATTCAGGGAAATCAAGTGATGGAACAAAAAAGCGATCTATTCGAGTTTGTTGTCACAGATGAATACGAGGGAATAAGGATCGATAAGCTTATCAGTGAGCTTATGGACAGCCTTTCACGCTCATATATCAAAAAGCTTATTGATGATAACAAGGTAAAATGTAACGGCAAGGATATCAAAGCCAGCTTTATTGTATCCGAAGGCGACGAAATAGAGATGGAGATTCCTCCGCTTCAGGTGCCTGAGATTATTCCGCAGGATATTCCCATTGATATTCTCTACGAAGATGATGACATTCTTATTGTTAATAAGCCAAAAGACATGGTGGTTCACCCGGCAGCCGGTCACTATGAGGGAACACTGGTGAACGCAGTGATGTATCACTGCAAGGATAATCTTTCTGGTATAAACGGCGTAATGAGACCCGGAATTGTCCATCGTATCGATAAAGACACCACCGGTTCTGTCATTATCTGCAAGAATGACAACTCACACCAGAAAATAGCTGAGCAGCTAAAAGAGCATTCTATCAACCGCGTTTATCATGCAATCTGCTACGGAATAATTGAAGAAGATGAGGGCGATGTAGATCAGCCCATAGGACGCAGCGCCACAGACAGAAAGAAAATGGCTGTAGTTAAGAGCGGCGGCAAGAATGCATTTACCCATTATCGCGTTTTAAAGCGCTTTGAAGAGGATAAGTTAACTTACATAGAATGCAGGCTCAAAACCGGCAGAACCCATCAGATAAGGGTACATATGGCTCATATCGGGCATCCTTTACTTGGCGATGAAGTATACGCATCAGGCAGAAAAAGCAGGTTCAAACTAAACGGCCAATGTCTGCACGCCAAGACTATAGGTTTTGTTCATCCGGTATCCGGTGAGTATATTGAGATTGATGCACCGTTGCCTGAGTATTTTTCCCATTTGATTGAGGTGCTTAAATAGTATAAAATATAATCAGATACAGCAATAATTTATCTCCAAGGAGAAATGCGTATGAATACAATAATTACCATTGGTCGTCAATTTGGTTCAGGGGGAAGAGAAATCGGCGAGCTTGTTGCCAAGCATTTTGATATTAAATGCTACGACAAAGAGCTTCTTAGCAGAGCTGCCAAGGAAAGTGGATTCTGCGAGGAAATGATCCAGAATCACGACGAGAGACCCACTAATTCGTTTTTATACAATCTGGTAATGGATACGTATTCTTTTGGATACAATGCCTCCAGCTTTGTAGATATGCCTATCAGCCACAAGGTCTTTCTCGCTCAGTTTGACACCATCAAGAAGATTGCTGATGAAGGTCCTTGCGTTATTGTTGGAAGATGTGCTGACTATGCCCTGGCAGATTATGATAACGTCCTCAATCTCTTTATAACTGGAAATGAAGAATGCAAGATCAAGAGGATAAAAGAGAGATTTGATGATATTAACTCAGATGACAAAGCACGTGAGATGATGAACAAGAAAGATAAACAGCGTCAGAGCTACTACAACTATTATTCTTCAAAAAAGTGGGGCAGAGCTTCCAGCTATGACCTTTGCATCAACTCCAGTATCCTTGGCATAGATGGCACTGTAGACTTCATTATTCAGTACATTGAAGCCTATGAGAAAACAAAAAAATAAAATAATAATGAAATTTTACTTCCGGAAGACCTTTGGTTTTCTGGAAGTTTTTTTCATTTAGGGGTAAATTTAATATTTATTTAATAATATTTTCAAACGCCCGATGTTATACTGAGCCCAAACTCAGTATGATGACAATAAGGGATATTATATCCACTGTTCATTACAATTAAACCTTCAGCCGCAGAAAGGAATCTGCGTGTACTTTTCAAGGAGGAACAAACAAATGTCTAACAGTATTAATGGTAACATTAACCAGCTGTTTCGTGGCAAAGATACCGGCCCTGTAAGAAGTGCCGATAACAAACCACGTGGCCCGTCAAAGGCCAAGGAGGGATCAAAAACAGCCAAGACCGGAAATCTCTTCGGCGAGAGTGCTAAGGTTGAGCTTTCACCTGAAGTTGAGAAGTACGGTAAGGTAGTAGATCTTTTGCAAAAGAAATATGACAATGCCGATGTATTTGTTGCAGGCCCCGGAGATGACCTGTCACAGATCGGCGGAGATCTGGAGTACAGCATAATCCTCTCAGAAGATGAGCTTAATCTGCTGGCATCAGAAGATCCCAAGGATAAGGATGCAAAGGATAAACTACTTGGGCAGATCGATGAAGCTATGAAGACAATTACCGACATGAGCGAAAAGATTGCCGGTAATACGGATGAAAATGATGAGATCGCAAATTTTGGAATCAAGATGGATAAAAGCGGAAAGATGAATTTCTTTGCTGATATCAACGGAGGCTCGTTTAAAGCGGATTCCATGGATGATCTTATTAAGACCTTTGTTTCATCAAAAACAGCATAAAGAAGATTTAGAGGCCTGTCTGAAAAGACGGGCTTCTTTTTTTAGAAGTATTGTAAATATAACACAAGCAATTTTGTGAAATTATTCGAACAATTAGTGATATTCAACACAAAATGTATGGAAATTCTATCTCTATTTGTTATAATATACTATGCGGGGTATCGCAAAATACTATTCGGGAGGACAAATTGCATATGTCTACTAGGGTTTATGATTGTTTAAAATGCATTGGTGACAAGATCATTGAGAATAAGGATTTTCTCACTGATCTGGACAGAGAGATCGGCGATGCAGATCATGGTGTTAACATGGCGAGAGGCTTTTCTTCAGTAATTGAAAAGGTATCTCAGGATGATCCCGACATTGGAGCCGCTCTTAAAAAGACAGGAATGACTCTTTTATCAACTGTTGGCGGTGCTTCAGGACCTCTTTACGGTACAGCTTATATGGAGGCGGCAAAGGTTCTTGCAGGTAAGGACACACTTAGTGCTGAAGACTTCAAGCTTGCCCTGGAGGCTGCTATCGCAGGTATTCAGAAGAGAGGTAAGGCTGAAAAAGGCGAAAAGACTATGCTGGATTCACTTATTCCTGCACATGATGCTTATTCTGAAAAGATTGCAGCTGGAGGAAGCCTGGTTGAAGGCCTTGAAGAGGCATGTAAGGCTGCTAATGAAGGTATTGAGTTCACAAAGACTATAGCTGCCACTAAGGGAAGAGCAAGCTACCTTGGAGAGCGTAGTATTGGACATCAGGATCCCGGTGCTACATCAGCAACAATGACTCTTGAAGTGATCAGAGATTTTTTAAAGGGGTGAAGCTATGGTAGGTTTGGTAATCGTATCGCATAGTAGCAAAATAGCTGAAGGAATCACTGATCTTACAGCTCAGATTGCAGCTGACCATAAGGGAATCATTGCTGCCGGAGGTATGGAAGACGGTGAGATAGGAACTGATGCAGTTCGAATCTCTGAGGCCATTAAGAAAGCAAATGACGGAGATGGCGTTGTTCTTCTGGCAGATCTTGGTAGTGGAATTATGAGTGCAGAGACAGCAATTGAGCTTCTTGATGGTGAAGATATAAATGTTAAACTGGCTGATGCCCCCATCGTTGAAGGCGCAATTGCAGCTGCTGTTACAGCAGTCTGTGGCCAGGATATTAACGCAGTTATTGCAGCCGCTGAGCAGACGCGGGCTGTGAAAAAAATAAACTCATAAAATAAGGAGGCAGGACATGAAGAAACTAATCAATGGGGTTGACAACATTGTCGATGAGATGCTGGATGGAATGATCGCAGCTTATCCTCAGTACCTTAAGAGGCTTGACGGCTTCGATGTTGTCGTAAGAGCAGGCGGCTCTGAGGGCAAGGTTGCTCTGGTTTCCGGCGGCGGAAGCGGACATGAGCCCGCTCACGGTGGCTACGTAGGAAAGGGAATGCTTGATGGAGCTATTGCTGGTGCAGTTTTCACATCACCAACTCCTGATCAGGTTTTTGAAGCTATTAAGGCTGCTAATGGTGGAAAGGGTGTTCTTCTTGTTATTAAGAACTATACCGGAGACGTTATGAACTTCGAGATGGCTGCAGATATGGCCAGAGACGAAGGAATTGAGGTTGATCAGGTTATCACAGCTGATGACGTTGCTGTTGAGAACAGTACATGGACAACCGGCAGAAGAGGAATCGCCGGAACAATCTTTGTTCATAAGCTTGCAGGCGCTTGCGCTGAGGCTGGTGGAAGCCTTGCAGAGGTTAAGGCAGTAGCAGAGAAGGTTATTGCTAATGTTCGTTCAATGGGTATGGCTGTTGACGCTTGTACAGTTCCTGCAGCTGGAAAGCCCAGCTTTGATCTTACAGATGATGAAATTGAGATCGGTATCGGTATCCACGGCGAGCCAGGCGTAAATCGTGAGAAGATCAGTCCTGTTAACGATATCGTAGACAAGCTTCTTGCTAAGATTCTTGCAGAGGGTATCTACAATGCCGGTGATGAAGTTGCTGTTATGGTAAACGGAATGGGTGGAACACCTCTTATGGAGCTCTTTGTTGCTAACAAGCACCTGGCTGATGAACTTGCTGCTAAGAATATCAAGGTTTATAAGACTCTTGTAGGTAACTACATGACATCACTTGATATGGAAGGTTTCTCAATCACACTTCTCAAGGTTGATGATGAGCTCAAGAAACTCCTTGATGCTCCTGCAGATACACCAGCATTTGTTCAGGCATAATATGATACAATAATATAAAATAATATAATCGGCCGGAGAGTAGGATATCCCTGCTTTCCGGCTTTATTGGAGGAGAAATAATGGCAGCTGCAAAGACTACTACAACCAAGAAAACAACAGCAAAAAAGACTACAACTGCAAAGAAGACAGGTACCACAGCAAAAAAGACCTCAACTGCAGCCAAAAAACCTGCATCTACAGCCAAGAAAACAACAACAAAGAAGCCCGCGACAACAGCCAAAAAGGCAACCGGAACAGGTACTTCCGTAAAGGTTACGGCAACCGAGAAAAAGCTTCTTGAACTATACAGAGCTGCTGATTCTGATACCAAAAAGGCTGCAATAGCTCTTTTGAAAGGTGAGAAGTCACAACTTAGCGGTATACTTGATTCTATATTGGAAAACAAGCAAATAATGAATACCGTAACCAGTTTATTTAAGAAATAAAATCAAGAGGCAGATTGTTGGGCAAAACTAAATGAAGAATCATCCGGAGGTAACAAATGGATCAAAAAACAAGAAAGCATTCTATATGTGAAAAGATGCCATATATCGCCGTTATACTCAGCATAATCTTTCCTTCGCTTTTAGTCGGAATAGGCGGTTCTATAGGTGATGCAATTTCAAAAATTGCAGGAAATATATGTATATGCATTTTTGCAATAATATCGATGCTTATTTTTTGGCGTTGGTTTTCTCCGGAATTTAAAGGATTTATTAAGCCTGAAGTTACCACCAGAGATATTTGTATTGTAATGATTCCCTTTGGGATTCTTTTAGTCTTTACCCTGTTAGAACCATTAATTTTTCAACATTCGTTTTATTTTAATACATCTCTAAATACAGTCATTATGGGAATTGCAGCCGGATTTGGGGAAGAGACGATGTTCAGAATATTATCACTGGCTATAGTCATGAAATATGTCCGAAAAGAAAGAAGATTAGCGGCGATAATTATCCTGGCTGTAATATTCGGACTTTCTCATGCAGGAAACCTGTCACAGGGTGCAGATTTAGTCATGACTGCATCACAGATATTCCATACAACATTCATGGCATTTTTGCTAACCGCTTTATATTTAGGGACGGGCAGCGTGATATTCCCGATATTTGCTCATGCGATATATGATTTTATCTGTTTTGCAACGGACCCTTCACTTTCCGGAAATGGCATACTTACGCAGCAGTATAGTACGGGACGGCTGTTGTATGAGTTCATTGTAGTTATGATCATAGGAATAATTGCACTCTATCTGATCAGCAAAAACAGATTTACAGAAACCAATATAATTTGGGAAAAGAAGTGGAGAGTCGAGATAGAAGCATGATATTATACCAACTGCAAACTT
>JAEEGH010001664.1_pt1 | contig 62996 bp, 48 predicted proteins | sample 9134181 | NCBI WGS metagenome assembly JAEEGH01 (sample SAMN16246544, study PRJNA631951) | gut metagenome | biome: gut microbiome; feature: rumen; material: DP-attached | host: Bos | place: Iran: Karaj | collected 2018-10
TCCCTTATCAGCTAACATTTTGCCCTCGAAATAAATCCGAAAATCTGTCAAAGCTAATTTATAGAACCCACCTATGGGGATTGGGGATGATGGGCTTTATGGGCGGGATGGGGAGGGCGGATGGACAGGACGGACGGACATAAAAAATATGGGCAAGCCTTCGGTGACGAAGGCTTGCCCATGATTTTATACCGTTGTGTTTAGGTGGGAATTATTAGAACCCACCTTAATTCTATGTTTTATCCTTGTGGGGAGTCCTGTGCGCCCTTTACTTCTTTTTTATCGGATCGCAAGAGAGACCGACGCCGAGTTTCTTGAAGATCTTACGGTCAACCTCTGAAAGCATGACAGTAGAGTGAACCTGACAGCCACGGAATTTGGGAAGTTGCTCGAGGGCCTTGCGACAGCTCTCGTCTGCCTGGGAGAGGACTGACAAAGCAACAAGGACTTCGTCGGTGTGGAGACGTGGGTTGTTGCCGCCGAGATATTCCACCTTGGTCTTCTGTATAGGCTCAATCATTGCCTGCGGTATGAGCTTGATATCATGGTCGATGCCTGCAAGGTATTTGGTGGCATTGAGGATGAGCGCCGCACTTGGTCCGAGAAGGTCGGAGGTTTCTGAGGTTATGATGGTACCGTCAGAGAGTTCGATGGCGGCACATGCCTTGCCGCACTGTTCCTTACGCTGCTTGGCTGCCACGGTGACCTTACGATAGTCGGTGTTGATGCCTGCCTGATTGAAGAGCAACTGTATCTTCTGCACTTCTGCTTCGTTGTTGGCTCCGTTGGCGAACTTGTTGGTGGCATCGTAGTAACGGCGTATGATCTCGTCTTTTGATGCTTCGCAACATGCGTCGTCGTCACTGATGCAGAAGCCTACCATATTGACACCCATATCGGTAGGTGACTTGTATGGGTTCTTTCCGTAGATGCCCTCGAAGAGTGCGTTGAGGACAGGGAAGATCTCTATGTCACGGTTGTAGTTGATGGCTATCTTGTTGTATGCCTCGAGATGGAACGGGTCGATCATGTTGACATCGTTGAGGTCGGCAGTGGCTGCCTCGTAGGCGATGTTGACTGGATGCTTCAACGGCAGTGACCATACGGGGAAGGTCTCGAACTTTGCATAGCCTGCCTCTATGCCGCGCTTGTTTTCGTTATAGAGCTGAGAGAGGCAGACTGCCATCTTACCGCTGCCAGGACCTGGGGCGGTGACGATGACGAGCGGACGGGTGGTCTCGACATAGTCGTTCTTGCCGAAGCCTTCATCGCTGGCGATGAGTGAGACGTTGTGCGGATAGCCGTCAATAAGATAGTGGACATAAGACTTGATGCCCATACGCTTGAGACGTACGCGGAAGTCGTCGGCGGCATGCTGTCCGTTGTAATGGGTGATGACGACGCTGCCTACCATGAAGCCGCGGGCGATAAACTCGCCACGGAGGCGCAGGACGTCTTCGTCGTATGTGATGCCAAGGTCGGCGCGGACTTTATTCTTTACGATGTCTTCCGCGCTGATGACGATGACAATCTCTATCTGATCGCTGATCTTGCTGAACATACGCAGTTTGCTGTCGGGCTGGAAGCCTGGCAGTACGCGGCTGGCGTGATGGTCGTCGAAGAGCTTGCCGCCGAGTTCGAGGTAAAGCTTGCCCTTGAACTGCTGGATGCGTTCCTTGATGTGCTCCGACTGGATGCGTATGTATTTTTCGTTATCGAATCCTTGTTTCATTATGTTTGCGTTTTGCTTGGGGTGGTGGCTATGATATAGCCACATACTGAACCTTTTTGGGAGTGGCTATGATATAGCCACATACTAAACCTTTTTACAAACCTTTGTTGAGGTTTATCATCTCTATGGCAGAGAGCATGGCGTCAGCACCTTTGTTGCCTGCCTTGGTACCTGCACGCTCTACGGCCTGCTCTATGCTGTCGGTGGTGAGGATGCCATTGAGGACGGGTATTCCTGACTTCATGGCTGCCTGGGCAATGCCCTTGGCTGACTCGTTTGCCACCATATCGAAGTGTGGGGTTGCACCACGGATTACTGCACCGAGGCATACTACGGCGTCATACTTGCCTGACTCTGCCATCTTCTGTGCTGTGAGAGGAATCTCAAATGCACCCGGAACGAGGGCAAGGGTGAGGTCGTCGCTGTTGCCGCCATGACGTACGAAGCAGTCTTCGGCACCGCTGACGAGGTGGGTTACTATGAAATCATTGAATCGTGAGGCAACGATGCCTATCTTCTGACCCTGGGCGGTCAGTGCGCCTTCTACCTTTTTCATATCAAGTAAACTGTTTGTTTGTCGGAATGATCGGAGTAATCAGAGTAATCAGAATACTCGGAGTGATCTGAATTATCAGATTTTTATTTCTTTTCTTTTGGGTTCTTTATATGCAGGAGGTGGCCCATCTTGGCGTACTTGGTGTACATATAGAACTCGTCTTTCTCATTACAGGTCATCTCTATAGGTTCCCTGCCTACGACCTTCAGGCCGAAGCCGTCGATGCCGCTTATCTTCAGCGGATTGTTGGTCATAAGTATGAGGTCCTTGATACCAAGGTCGGCGAGGATGCTTGCTCCTGTACCATACTCACGAAGGTCGGCAGCGAAGCCGAGTGCGATGTTTGCCTCTACGGTATCCATGCCCTGGTCTTGCAGGTTGTAGGCGCGGAGCTTGTTAATCAAGCCGATGCCTCTGCCTTCCTGACGCAGGTAGAGGAGCACTCCCCTGCCCTTCTTCTCTATGCGGCGCATGGCTTCGGCAAGCTGTTCGCCGCAGTCGCAGCGAAGGGAGCCAAAGGCATCGCCGGTGAGACACTCAGAATGGACACGGCACAGGACCGGTTCGGGAGTGGTGACGTCGCCCTTGACAAGTGCCACATGGTGTTCGCCCGTCACCTTATTTATATATCCGTATGCGCGGAAGTTGCCATACTTGGTAGGCAGTTCTGCATCGGTGACGCGCTCGATGAGTTTCTCGGTATGACGACGATACTCAATGAGCGACTTGATGGTTACGCAAACGAGGTCGTGCTCCTTTGCCAACTGCAGCAGTTCCTGAGTACGCATCATGGTGCCGTCCTCACGCATTATCTCACAGCAAAGTCCCGCCTCGGTGAGTCCTGCCAAACGGCAGAGGTCAACGGTTGCCTCGGTATGGCCAGAACGTACGAGCACGCCACCATCGCGAGCCTGCAAAGGGAACATGTGGCCCGGACGACGGAAGTCGATAGGCTTAGACGCAGGGTCGGCTATGGCACGCGCCGTAATGCCACGTTCTACGGCAGAGATGCCGGTGGTGGTAGAGATATGGTCAACGCTGACGGTGAAGGCCGTCTGATGGTTGTCGCTATTGTGCATCACCATCTGCGGGAGGTTAAGGCGCTCGCAGAGCTGACGGCTCATCGGCATGCAGATGAGTCCCTTGGCAAGCGATGCCATAAGATTGACATTCTCTGTAGTGGCGAACTGCGCCGCACAGATAAGATCGCCCTCGTTCTCACGATCGGGGTCGTCAATGACAAGTATGCACTTGCCTGCACGGAGAGCCTCAAGGGCTTCGTCTATCGTATTATAATCAGTCATAGTTCATGCTTTATGCAGAATGCATAAATTATTATTCTTTTTACCTTTTTTCAATATTTAATATATCCTGACCTTCAACTCATGAGAAACGAGCGATAGAGGTCTATCTTCTCATCAGCAGAGCGACCGGATGACTCGCTGCCATTCGGCATCAGTTTCTCTACGTATTTGGCTATGATGTCGTTTTCGAGGTTTACGACATCACCGACCTTGGCATCATGGAGCGTGGTGGCTCCCTGCGTATGAGGGATTAAAGATACGGCGAAGGCTGATTCCGTCACCCTTGCCACGGTGAGGCTGACACCCTGAATCGTTATGCTGCCTTTTTCTATTATATAGCGCATGATGGAGGGTTTGCACTCTACCCACAGCCACAGGGCTGTATCGTCGATGGTGCGGTTGACAATAACGCCAGTGCCGTCTATATGGCCGGAAACGATATGGCCGCCCAGGCGTGTCTGAAGCGAGAGGGCTCGCTCAAGGTTTACCAAACTGCCTGGTTGTAGCTGCGCCAGGGATGTGCGGCTCAGTGTCTCAGGCATTACATCGGCTGTGAAGGTTGCCTTGGTTTTTGTTTTCGTTTTTGCAGCGATGATATCGCTGCCTACGAGGGAAGAGGCGTTGCCTGTTAAATAAGGGACACCAACCGCATGGGAAGGGGCGCTGCCTGATAAAGAAGGGGCGTTGCCTGATAATGAATGGGCGCCAACCGCATGGGAAGGAGCGTCAGAAGAAGACATGGACGTGACAGTGAGGCACACTCCGTTGGTGGCTATACTATCACCGACCTGTGTACCTTGAAGCACCGTCTGTGCCTCTATCTCAAGCATCACCGACTTTGCTCCACGGCGAATGCTCTTAACCTTTCCTATTTCTTCTATTATGCCTGTAAACAATGGTGAGACAATTTATGAGTTATGGGGTATGAGTTACTACCATCACATGTTGTCAACTCGTGACGGACGGTCTTGCTTGTTCACTAAGCCTGAGATGAGCACATCCTCACCTATGGTGGTGATGGTCCTGCCGGTGAGTTCTATGGCTTCTGACATAATGGTCACGCCTTCGCCCTCAACAGGTGTCTTTGCCATTTTGCCTCCTATTATCTTTGGTGCGATATATGCCATGACTTCATCTATCAGTCCTTCACGCAACAATGCTTCACTAAGGGTGCCGCCGCTCTCAAGGAGTATGGAGTCTATCTTCTCTGCACCTGCACGCTGTACGAGTTCTGAGAGCGTATTGCAGTTCCACAGCACTACGCCTGCATCGCGCAGCAGTTGCAGCTTTTCCTCGTCGGCACCATTGGCATAAGCTACGACGAGTGGGTATTCACGTGCAGTACGCACGAGCTGACTCTCCATAGGTATGCGCACCTGACGGTCGGCAACGATTCGTACTGGCTGACGCAGCATGTGTTCCTTAATGTCTAATGCCTCCATTGTTTCAGGAGATATGCGTACGTTGAGCATGGGGTCGTCGGCAAGTACCGTGCCTATGCCACAGAGTATGGCGGTATGATTACGCCTTACGAGATGTACGTGCTCTCGCGCTTTCTCACCAGTTATCCACTTGCTGTCACCTGTGGTGGTGGCGATCTTGCCGTCGAGCGTCATTGCCCACTTAGCCGTTACCCACGGCATACCGGTGGTGATATATTTAAGGAATACGCGGTTCTGGGTCTTCAACTGCTTTATGAGAGTAACGATGATATCGCTACATACGGTACTGGCAGCTTGTTCAAGAACGTCAACCTCTATGCCTGCCTGGCGCAACAGTTCCACGCCTTTGCCTGAGACAAGAGGATTAGGATCAAGAAGTCCGACGACGACGCGGCTTATGCCTTTCTCTATGATTGCCTCCGTACATGGCGGTTGCTGTCCTTGGTGGCAGCATGGTTCAAGGGTGACATACATGGTGGCTCCTGCGCAGTCAACGCCTTTTTCCTCTGCATCACGAAAAGCCTCACGCTCCGCATGAAGGTCGCCACATCTATGATGATAGCCCTGGGCTACCACGTCATCATCACGCACTATCAGTGCTCCAACAAGCGGGTTAGGGTTCACACTGCCCTCACCTCGCTGCGCAAGGAGCATTGCCTGCTCCAATAATATAATGTCGTCGTCAGTTACCAATTTATTGTATTTTTAAAGTGCAAAGTTACGCATTAATTTCCAAACTGCAAAATTAAACCTTAACTTTTATAATTTATTTGCGTATTCAAAATAGTTTGACTATCTTTGCAGTTACATTTTTCACCAACACAATAAGACTTACTTTATGAAAAAATTCTTTCTTTCTTTGTCGCTGTACATTTGCGCCACACTATGCGCCAGCGCACAAACGAAGTCGTGGACTGCTGACAACGGTAACGGCACGTACACCAATCCGCTATTCTACGATGAGTTTTCTGACCCTGACGTGATACGCGTAGGCAACGACTATTACCTTGCCGGCACCACGATGCACTGCACACCGGGTTTGGTAATATTACACAGTAAGGACCTCGTAAACTGGGACCTCGCAAGCTATTGTTTCGAACGCTGGGAGGACGTATTGCCTGACGACAAGTTCCGCCTGCAAAATGGCAAGCAGGTGTACGGACAGGGGGTATGGGCGCCAGTGATACGCTATAACAACGGTACGTTCTACGTGTTTACCAACGTAAACGGCAACGGACTGCAACTGTTTACATCAAATTCGGCGAAAGGTCCTTGGAAACACCATAACCTCGGCGGACACATATACGACCTGTCGGTATTGTTTGACGATGACGGCAAGGTATGGGCAATACATGGCTACGACGAGGTGAAGGTGACCCAGTTCAAGCCTGACTTCTCCGGCTACGTGGAAGGAAGCGAAAGGGTCATCATACCAAAAGGCTCTGCTATGGGCGAGGGGCACCATGCATACAAGATTAACGGGAAATACTACATAATAAGCGCTGAATACAGTCCGATGGGACGTTCGCAGTGTGCACGTGCCGACAACCTGTTCGGTCCGTACGAGACCACCGTGGTAAGCGCATGCGAATCTATGGGAACCAAGAAGTTTCCGCTTATAGGCAACGTGCCAAGAGGCAACGACTTCATGAAAGACGGAGTAAGGTTCAAAGTGAACGAAGCCGGTGATAACGAATTAGGATGTGCCACTGTACACCAAGGTGGCATGCTGCAGACTCCTTCAGGCGAATGGTGGGCCGTATCAATGCTCGACTTCGTTGCCGTAGGACGCACCGTCTGCCTTGTCCCTGTGACATGGCATGAGGGCTGGCCTATGTTTGGATTGGAAGGTAACCTAGGCAGGACACCTAGGACATGGTTTAAGCCTAACACTGGAAACGAAGCAGTCGAAACGCCTCATGCACCATACGAACGCTGCGACGACTTCAACGGCAAAAAGCTGCAAAGGGTATGGCAATGGAACCACGAACCAATAGACAGCAAATGGACCTTGAAGAATGGCAGACTGCGTCTGAACGCCATGCCTGCAGAGAATTTCCTTTGGGCAAGAAACACACTGACGCAACGCTGCATCGGTCCGGTATCATCTGCCACCGTAACCTTATACACAAAGAACCTGAAAGACGGTGACGTCGCCGGACTGGGACTTATAAACCTGCCTTACGCATGGATAGGCGTCTGCAAGGATGGCAACCACAAATGCCTGCGCTTCATGCAGCAGAGCACCGGCACAGTAGATGCTGACATACAGGCTTACAACAAGATATACCTACGCATAACAGGTGACTATGACGAGATGTGGGCTTCGTTCAGCTACTCTGTTGACGGAAAATCATTCACCGACATTGGCGACACCCTGCGTCTGCCCTACCAACTCAAGACATTCCAGGGTAGCAGGTATTCTCTGTTCTGCTTTAACAAAACGCAAGACAATATGCAGACGGCATCGACAAAGGGCACTGACAAGAGAATGGGTGGCTATGCCGAGTTTGACGACTTCATCGTAGAAGAACCTATGGCAGACAGAAGTGCAAATCTTCCTATAGGCAAGGTCATAACACTGGAGAACAAGGCTAACGGCACACGCGTATGGGGCATGAAAAGAGGTCTCTGCCATTCTGCCAAGAAAGGCAGCAGGGAATATGATAGCAAGGATTGTATGTTTAAGGTTATAGACAAAGGCCAGGGCAAAGTCATGCTGGAATGTATGAACGGCATGGGTTACATGACAATCTCCGGACTGGGACTTTCTGGTGACGTACGTCTCGTAAAGGAGCCTACTGAGGCTAGTTTGTTTATGTGGCAGGACATGCTGAGAGGCGACTGCATGCTGATGTCGCTGAAGAACCACAGATTTGTAGGTTGCTCTCCAGATATGGGTGAACCTTACTCCACACAGTTTGCCGGCGCTGACCCTAACAGAAAGAACGGATGTGTATTTCACTTCAATGTGGTGGAATAGAGAGAGAGCAAGCGACGTTTGCGAAAGTTTGACATGAGCAATATATAAATAATATATATGCACATATATACACAAAAAGAATACGGGATGTCACTGACTGTGACATCCCGTATTTACTTTATCTTGCGGTATATATTACTTCACCTTTACGATTGCAACACGTGCAGAGGTAACGTTCTTAACACCAGCACCCTTGCAAGAGTCAACTGTAACGCCCTTAGACTTCAGGTAGTCAGCAACGGCCTTAGCACGACGCTCAGAGAGAGACTGGTTGTACTCAGGAGTACCTTCTGGAGAAGATGTAGCGACTACGTCAACAGTACCCTCAACCTTGTCGAGTACAGACTTAGCCTCAGATGTAAGTTCCGCAGAGTTCTGTGCAAAGAACACATAAGTGTCAGCAGCAGCAGCTGTAGCAACAGTCTTAGCTGGAACCTCAACAGTCTTAACAACCTCGCGGATAACCTCCTTAGGCTTCTTAGCCAGCTCCTGGTTCAGAGAATCGATACGGTTGTTCATCTCACCGATGTTATAGATCTTGAAGTGGTGTGTGCCGTTAGAAGTCTTGAAGTGATATGTATAAGCTGCACCGAGATAGAGCTGTGCACCATTCTTGTTGAATGCAGAAGCGCCCTTACCTGCACCTGGAGTCGTGAAGTTCCAAAGTACAGCTGGACGGAAGCTTACAGTGTGAGCCTTCTTGCTACCAAGGTTGAAAGCGAAGTCAAGACCTGTCTTACCTGCCCAGTAGTTGTTGTAACGATCTGCAGTGTGAGGACGGAAGCCGTGAGCCCAACCGATACCGATGTAAGCACCAACCTCAAAGAAGCGTGGTGAACCATAGTATCCAGCGAACACGTTGGTAAGGTTTACCAAACCATTGATACCACCATAGATACCACGAATAGCATTGGTTGCACCATTGTTATTAGAGAGAGACTTAGTATTGTAGCCCAGATGTGAACCGAACCAACCTGTTGCCTCAATCTCTGCACCTACATAAGGAGTGAACCACTTACCAACCGCAATACCTGCGAGAGGGTTAACTGGGAACATGTCACCAAACAAACTGTTCAAAGGAGCAGCAGCACCTACGTTCACAGTAATGAACGTATTGTCCAAAGGCTTTGCATACTCAGTGGCGAACTGAGCACTTGCGTTTGACGCAACCATCAAACCAAGTACTAATGTTGCAGCAAAACGTTTAGCTACAACATGAGTAAGCTTTGTAGTAATTTTAATCATACTTAGATTTTGTTTATTGTTTGTACTTTATTTTCAAGTTTTTAGTTTATAGAAACTGTCCAATCCTTATGCCCGCCCTTCATTATTACAGTTACCTTATAATCATACACGCGCAAAAGCCTTCACTCTAATGCATTCTAGTACGGGCCCACATATCAAATCGCACATGACGACCGATATTTTGTGCAAAGATACTAAGAATACTCCAATATAACAAGACTTATTGAAAAACATTAACAATATTTAACCAAATAAACAAAACAAAAACACCGGACTTTTCTCCCACTTTTGCATCTATTTGTTATTTAAAGTGAAAAAAAGATTATTTTTTCACAACAAATCATTGATATTTAAAATAATAATAGTAACTTTGTAGCGATTTTCCTGAAACAAAGCTTTTTCACAACAAAAAGGTGAGCAAAAAGCCACCGTAAAACAAATTTTCAATGAATCTCGATTTACTTACAGCCATCTCTCCGATAGATGGACGCTACCGTGGAAAGACACACGAACTGGCACGTTATTTTTCTGAGTATGCACTGATAAAATACAGGGTGCGCGTAGAAATAGAGTATTTCATCACTCTATGCGAATTGCCATTGCCTCAGCTGAAGGACTTTGACAAGACGTTGTTCCCTACATTGCGCTCTATCTATGAGAACTTCTCTGAGGAAGATGCCCAAAGAGTCAAGGACATAGAGAAGGTAACGAACCATGACGTGAAAGCAGTAGAGTACTTCATCAAAGAGAAGCTCGACGAACTGGAGGAAACAAAGCTCGGCAAGGGATACTTCGAAAAGAGCCGTGAGTTCATCCATTTCGGACTGACATCCCAGGACATCAACAACACCAGTGTGCCTCTCTCTGTCAAGGAGGCTTTGGCAGATGTATTCATCCCACAGGTGGAAGAACTGATACAGCAGCTCTCTGACTATGCAGAAGAGTGGAAGAATGTACCTATGTTGGCAAAGACACATGGTCAGCCTGCATCTCCAACACGCCTTGGAAAGGAAGTCATGGTATTCGTGTATCGTCTGCAGGAGCAGCTCAACGCACTGAAGGCTTGCAAATACACAGCCAAGTTTGGTGGTGCAACAGGCAACTTCAACGCTCACAAGGTAGCATATCCTGAGTACGACTGGCGTTCATTCGGCAACAAGTTTGTCAGCGAGAAGCTCGGCTTGGAACGCGAACAATACACTACCCAGATTTCAAACTACGATCACCTCGGCGCGATTTTCGATGCAGTGCGTCGTATCAACACTATCATAATAGACCTTGACCGCGACTTCTGGATGTACATCTCCATGGAGTATTTCAAGCAGAAGATCAAGGCTGGCGAGGTAGGCTCTAGTGCAATGCCACACAAGGTGAATCCTATAGACTACGAGAATTCTGAGGGCAATCTCGGCATAGCCAACGCCATACTGCAGTTCCTTGCACAGAAGCTGCCAGTAAGCCGTTTGCAGCGCGACCTCACCGACTCTACCGTACTTCGCAATATCGGTGTGCCTTTGGGCCACAGTGTAATAGCCATACAGAGCACCCTTAAAGGTCTGCGCAAGCTGATACTCAACGAAGAGGCCCTGCAGAAAGACCTCGACAATACATGGGCAGTAGTGGCAGAGGCAATACAGACCATCCTGCGCCGTGAGGCTTATCCACACCCATACGAGGCTCTTAAAGCATTGACACGCACAAACAAGCACATGGACGAAGCTACTATCCATGAGTTCATACAGACACTGGAGGTTAGTGATGCTGTGAAGGCAGAGCTCATGAATATCACGCCAAGTAACTATACAGGAATTTAGTTGATACACTTCAGCCCCTCCGGACTAAAGGTCAAAGACTTGAAGTCCAAGGGCTGAGAACTTTAAAATATACGAAACACAATTCATTTGACCGTGAGGTCAATCATATAAACACAATTAATTAAAACAAACAAAGTACAAAATCCATTTAAACAATTATCTACAACGATGGAAACAGAGAACGAGAAGATGCAGACAGGTGCTGCGCAGAACAATGAGTCAACCCGTGAGGGTGGTTACAATCAGGAAAACAACGGATACCAGCCACGCCAACCACGTCAGCGTGTACGCATAACATCACAGCGCACAGGCTACGGTGAGCGTCCTGCATACGGTGGCCCACGTCAGGGTTACAACCGTGGAAACAACGAAGGCGGATTCCGCCCTGAAGGTTTCGGAGCCGGACTTGGCGATGGTTCCTCATACAACTCACGTGGTGGATACCAGCAGCGCGGCGGATACCAGCAGCGTGGCGGCTACGGACAGAACCGCGGCGGCTACGGACAGAATCGCGGTGGCTACGGACAGCAGGGAGGCTATCAGCAGCGTCCTTATCGCCAGTATGATGACGACGGTCAGCAGCGCGGCGGATATCAGCAGCGTGGCGGCTACGGACAGAACCGTGGCGGCGGTTACGGACAGAATCGCGGCGGTGGTTATGGACAGAACCGTGGCGGTGGTTACGGACAAAACCGCGGCGGTGGCTACGGCAAGCCACGTCCACAGCGTCAGCACACACCAGGATACGATCCTAATGCAAAGTACTCAATGAAGAAACGCATAGAGTACAACGAGAACAACATAGACCCAACACAGCCAGTACGTCTTAACAAATTCCTTGCTAACGCAGGTGTTTGCAGCCGTCGTGAGGCTGACGACTTCATAGAAGCAGGCGTAGTGACCGTTAACGGACAGGTAGTCACCGAGCTCGGAACAAAGATCATGCGTACCGACGAGGTAAGATTCCACGATCAGCCTGTAACACTTGAGAAGAAGGTTTACGTTCTGCTCAACAAGCCAAAGGACTACGTTACGACAAGCGACGACCCACAGCAGCGCAAGACTGTAATGGACCTCGTAAAGGGTGCTTGTCCTGAGCGCATTTACCCAGTAGGACGCCTTGACCGCAACACTACAGGTGTACTGCTGCTGACTAACGACGGCGACCTCGCCTCTAAGCTCACCCACCCTAAGTTCCTCAAGAAGAAGGTTTACCACGTATATCTTGACAAGAACGTCACAGCAGCCGACATGCGCCAGATAGCAGAAGGCATACAGCTTGACGACGGCGAGATAAAGGCAGACGCAATAGAATATGCACACGATACAGACAAGAAGCAGGTAGGCATTGAGATCCACTCTGGCAAGAACCGTATCGTACGTCGTATCTTCGAGAGCCTCGGCTATCGTGTCATAAAGCTTGACCGTGTACAGTTCGCCGGACTCACCAAGAAGAATCTTCGTCGTGGCGATTGGCGTTTCCTTACAGAGAAGGAGGTCGATATGCTGAGAATGGGCGCTTTTGAGTAATTCACAATTTAAAATTCACAAATCACAATTCGTTTTTATGAAACGTACAAAGATAGTTGATGCTTTAGCCAAGACTGTTTTTGGCGAGGCAATAGACGTCAAAGGCTGGGTGCGTACACACCGTTCCAGTAAGGCGGTGGACTTCATAGCACTAAACGATGGTTCTACTATAAAGAACATACAGATAGTTGTTGACCCTGCAAAGTTTGATGCAGAAATGCTCAAGCAGATCACCACAGGAGCATGTATCCACGTACAGGGTCTGTTGGTGGAGAGCCAGGGAGCCGGTCAGACCTGTGAGATCCAGGCAGAGACCATTGAGGTTTACGGCACATGCGGTGCAGACTATCCTATGCAGAAGAAGGGACAGTCGTTTGAATATATGCGTCAGCATGCCCACATGCGTCTGCGCACCAACACCTTCGGTGCCATCATGCGCATACGCCACAACATGGCAATGGCTATACACACCTATTTCCATGAGCATGGATACTTCTACTTCCACACCCCTCTCATCACAGCCAGCGACTGTGAGGGTGCAGGAAACATGTTCCAGGTAACAACCAAGAACCTCTATAACCTGAAGAAGGATGACGAGGGCAAGATTGACTACTCTGACGATTTCTTCGGACAGCAGACTTCCCTGACGGTATCAGGACAGCTGGAGGGCGAGCTCGGTGCAACAGCACTCGGTGCCATCTACACCTTCGGTCCTACATTCCGTGCAGAGAACTCAAACACTCCACGCCACCTGGCTGAGTTCTGGATGATTGAGCCGGAAATCGCCTTCATGGACCAAGAGGAGCTGATGGACCTTGAAGAGGACTTTATCAAGTACTGCGTACGTTGGGCGCTGACCAACTGCAAGGACGACCTTGACTTCCTCAACAAGATGATTGACAAAGGCTTGCTGGAGCGTCTCGAAGGCGTATTGAAGGAGAGCTTCGTACGTCTGCCTTACACTGAGGGTATCAAGATACTGCAGGAGGCAAAGAAGAACGGCAAGAAGTTTGAGTTCCCATGCGACTGGGGCGATGACCTCGCTTCTGAGCACGAGCGCTACCTCGTTGAGGAGCACTTCAAGAAGCCTGTCATCATGACCGACTACCCGACAGCCATCAAGTCGTTCTACATGAAGCAGAACGAGGCAACAGCCGAGGGTGGTTCTGTTGGTTACAAGGGTTGCGTAGCACCTGGTCCTACAATGCAGGGCACCGACGTACTCTTCCCACAGATTGGCGAAATCATGGGTGGTTCAGTACGTGAGGAGAGCTACGACAAACTCATGGGCGAGATAGAGCGTCGCGAGATGGACACCACACACCTGTGGTGGTATCTCGACACCCGCAAGTACGGTTCATGCCCACACGCAGGTTTCGGCCTGGGCTTTGAGCGTCTGATACTGTTCGTGACTGGTATGCAGAACATCCGCGACGTAATACCATTCCCACGCACTCCAAACAACGCTGAGTTCTAAAAATCTTAATAAAACCACGAATCATACGGGTTGCACCAACCTGTCGTTGATTATCGTAATCCGTGTGATTCGTGGCCTTAATAACTAAACCACCTAACTAAAAACCTTAAAATCTAAGATATTATTCGCAAAAACCTTTTGACAATCAGATACAATCGAGAAAACATCATTAACTAACTACGTATTTAATATTTAATATGAAGAAAAGACTTTACTTATTTATGTTCATGCTGACGGCATTGTTCTATAGTGTGTCAGCAAGCGCAGTCTCCATTCAAAACACCAAAGGATGGTTCGAAAGCGGATATGTGACATGGGCTCGCGAGGCTGGTGCCACCTACACCGTCTATTATCGTCCAGCCGGCGGCACCTACGTGCAGATGGACAAGGAACTTGTCCGTCTCTACAACGACTATGGTCGTGCCGACATGGTAGGACTGAAGGCTGGCAACTACCAGTTCAAGGTGGTTTCAAGCATCAGCGGTGAGGCAGAATCTGACGTATTCTATGCAGCTCCGCATGATCGTTCCGGCTTTGCCCACATAGGCATGACCGAAGGTATCGGTGCATACAAGAACGACGGTACACTGAAAGACAACGCACGCGTCATTTACGTTACGGCAAAGACCGCCAAGACTGTAAAGTGCTACGTCATGGGCGACAAGGACGTGGAATACACCGGTCTGCAAGCCATCATCGCAGCATTTGAGAAGGGTAAGGAGACACGTCCTCTCTGTGTGCGTATCATCGGTACGATCAAGGCTGCCGACATGGATAGCTTCGGATCCAACGAAGGCCTGCAGGTGAAGGGCAAGAGCGGCTCCACCAACATGAACATCACCATCGAGGGTATCGGTTCTGACGCTACTGTGCACGGTTTCGGATTCCTTGCACGCAGTGCAAAGTCTGTAGAGTTCCGTAACTTCGGCATATTGCTGTTTATGGACGACGGTATCTCTGTTGACACTGACAACCATAACGTATGGATTCACAACATGGATATCTTCTATGGCGGCACAGGTGGCGACGCTGACCAGGCAAAAGGCGATGGTTCTGTAGATATCAAGGGAAAGTCAAGCAACATCACAATGTCATACTGCCACTTCTGGGACTCTGGCAAGTGTTCACTCGGCGGCATGAAGGGCGAGACCACAGACTGCTGGATGACATTCCACCACAACTGGTTCGACCACTCTGACTCACGTCATCCACGCATACGTACTGCCTTCTACCACGTATATAACAACTACTTCGACGGTAACTCCAAGTACGGCGTAGGCGTAACGAGCGGTGGCTCATCATTCGTAGAGAGCAACTACTTCCGTAACTGTAAGTACCCTGTGCTTATTTCCAAGCAGGGAACAGACGCAGAGGGCGACGGTACATTCTCTGGTGAGGATGGCGGCGTAAACAAGATATTCAACAACATCTTCATCAATCCTCGCAAGGTACAGATCTACGACGGCGAACAGACCGACGGAAAGTGGGATGCCGTAGAGGTTGACAACCGCAGTGACGAAGTATCAGTGAAGTGCCTTACCGGTGGCACTGGCTATAACAATGCTGCCGATGCAGCCGCACGCACCACCTATGTAGAAAACAACATGGATGACCCAGAGGACATCCCTGCCATCGTGCGCGGCGAGTTCATTACACGTGAGGGACTTGGCGCAGGCCGTATAGACGGCGGTGACTTCAAGTGGACGTTCAACAACTCACTGCAAGATGAGAACTACGGCGTCATCTCTGACCTCAAGACTGCAGTGGTAAGCTACGAGGGTACCGTACAGTCATTCGGCGACGGTTCTGCTATCAGCGACCGCACACCTGCCACCACGACTGTTGACGGCGGCGACGGCAAGGGACTTGACCAGGAAGTCAACGACGATTATACACCTTCATGGGCTGGCGGCAGCGGCTCTACCGCCGCATCAGGCAAGCAGGTGATTGGCGAGGACGGCGCTTGGTTCTGGTTCAACTCTGACAACGATGCCCAGTATCAGGCTTACGTAAAGGCTGGCGACATCAAGCCAAGCAGCAATGCGAACTACGACCCCACCTACAAGATTGTAAAGAGCGACGGAACAGTCTGCTCTGACTATACCGGCTCAGTAAGACTTGCCAACGGCGAGAGCATCACGCTCTACTGCGAGGGCGGCATATCAACCGCAGCCTTCTATGTATCATCAGCAGGCGACCAGTCATGGCAGCTTTCAACAAGTACAGACGGTTCTAAATTCACAAACTACGGCAGTGCTATCACAGGCAAATCGGCCACCCACCCTAACGTATCATACACAGGCACTGACGCTACTATTAAATATGTACGCGTAACAAATACTAATTCAAGCACGCGTGACGTTCAGGGTGTGAAACTGTATTCACCACTGGCAGAAAGCGACCTTACCGCACTGACCACCGAGACAATACAGATAAAGAACGGCCAGTCATACACCCTGACTAAGGGAACCGACTACACAACCTCATGCACTGGTGCCATGACCTACAAGTCAAGCAGCACGAAGATTGCCACCATCGACGAGAATGGCAAGATTACTGCACTGGCAGAGGGCAACACCACCATCACAATGACACAGAAGAGCGACGACGTCACCAACGGCGGCACACTGAAGTTCAAGGTTACAGTGACCGACACACGTGACGACTCTGACCTCGCCCTGACATCTGACGCTGAGGTAACCGTTGCCTACGGCGCTACATCAGCCATCACCGCAACATGCTCTAATGCACTTACCTACACGTCAAGTGCGCCAAGCATAGCAACCGTTGACGAAAACGGCGTTATCACAGCCGTTGGCTATGGCACCGCAAAGATTACCATCAGCGACCCAGGCAGTGACACACGCCGTCCTGGCACCGCTGCCGTCACAGTAACAGTGCCCGACAACCGTCCGGCTTCATCACTTGCAGCCAACGAGACCATGACCATTGAGCGTGGCAATACACAGAAGATTACGGTGACAGGCGCTGTCGGTGCAGTAACATTCAGCAGCGTTGACCCGGAGATTGCCACCGTTGACGCTGAAGGCAACGTGACTGCCATCGCTGAAGGCGAGGCTACCATCGCCATTACTGACGAGGGTGACAACAGCGTGAAGGCTGGCGCGTTCAACGTAACCGTAACCGTAACTGATGCCCGCAAGGCTAACACACTTGCTGTAGATCCTACCTCCATCGAGATTGAGATGGAACACGCCCTGACGGCTACACTCAGCGTAAGTGGCGCACAAGGCAACGTGACATATACCTCAAGCAACACGAAAGTTGCCATAGTAGCCGACGGAACAATCAAAGCCATCGGCGGCGGCGAGGCAATCATTACCGTCTATGCGGCTGGCAACGATGAATACAAGGCTGACTCAGCAAAGGTCAGCGTGACGGTAATACCAGTGCCGTCCCTTGACCCTGTGACATGGAACCTTACCAGCGCTTCATACACCAAGAGCGGTTCGTTCTCCGCAAATGCCACAAACGTATTCGTAAGTACCGATGGTACTAATACCGAGCTCACATACGTGGCTGGCGGCAACTGCAAGATTGAGAACAACAAGCAGATGAAGATGGGAGGCGACACACAATACGGCTCGACACCTAACCGTTACTTCATCCTGCCAAGCATTTCCGGTTCTGGCACCTTGAGCGTAGAGTTTGGCGACAATGCCAACACCGTTAAGGTTGTCACTACAGTCGAGAAGAACGCTGCAGCCATAGCAAGCCTTGACGGCGACGATCCGAAGGTTGAACTGAGCGGTCTCGATGCTTCAACGAAATACTACCTGTTGATGGATACCAAGTCTTACTTCAAGACCATCACATGGACTCCAAACGCTGCTGCTGCCGACGAGGGCGACACCCCTGACACTCCTACACCTGAAGACCCTGAGGAAGAGGAGGCTACGGCAAAGGTTATATATGACTGGGCAAGCAAGGTGGGCACATCAAGGTATGTCAGCGAAACTATAACCGGAAACGTGAAGGAGACTACTGTAAAAATCAAAGGCACCTCAACAAACTGCGTAAGCTTCGGAAAGACGCTCAGCACAGGTGACACACTGAAGGTAAAGCCTGACTTCTGCATGGTGATAAAGCCTGCTGAGGGTACATTCCTCAAGGGTGACACCATACACATCACTGGTTGCTACAGCAACAAGAGCACAAAGACGTCAACTATCGTATTCTATTACGGCACGCAGAAGCTCTTCGGAACAGAGCAGTTTGCAAATACATACGACGGCGAGACTGTTCCTACAGAGCAGTTACTGGTTCTGGAGCAGGACTGCGACAGCATCTGTCTCGGACGTGAAGGAAATACCAGCACATGTGTAACTGCACTCACTGTAGTAAGACCTGCTTCGGCAACAATCAAGGGCGACGTAAACAATGACGGCTCTGTGACTATGGCCGACGCCAACATGGTAGTGAACTACTTCCTCGCTGAGGACAAGGACAGCATCTCAGGCTTCAACAAGGAGGCTGGCGACGTCAACAAGGACGGAGACATCAGCATGGCTGACGCTAACGCCATAGTAAACATTTTCCTTTCAGGCAATACGCAATAGCAGACGTTGATATTGCATATCAAATATATTAAGGCATCGGAATCCAATGATTCCGATGCCTTTTTTGTTTCGCGTTATCAAAGATTCCACTCCCTACTCCACACAATGCTTATTCATTATGTATTCAGAATCCATATCAGAAACTAACGACGGTATGCAGGTGCAGACAATAGTTTTCTTTTAACAGGAGTTTCTTCCTACTTCTTCGTTTCTATATTATTCTTTTCAACGTCCTAAGGCTTTGTCGTGTCGGCTTCGAGGGTTTCTTCACTTTTTGAAATGAGCTTATAATGAGTGGTTATGTCCCTACCTCCAATCACGCCAGGCCTCGTCCTATGTAACAGATAAAATTCACCTTTTTCAAGGTCAAGAGAATATATCTCTGCATAGCCCATTCCTTTTAACTTTTTTTCAAAGGTTATAAGATAAATGCCCTTTGTCTCTTTTCCTACAAGCGTACTGTCAAATGATTCAGGGATATAGTCTGACAGATAATAATAAAAATGTTTTTTTATGCTCATATCAATCTTGGGATAGTATGACTCGCTATCAATTGTCGTCGAGCCAAAACTAATACTATTCTCACGTTGCGTCTCTGATTTCTTTGAATCAACATTTTCCCACTTAGTTCCTACAAGTTGACTAGATAAAATTCCTTGTGCACTTAGTTTTAGACAAGCGACTAAAGCCAGAAAAAATATACATAGATGTTTCATAGGATATTCATTATTGATCGTTGTTCATTCGTTTTTTTAGTTCTTCATAATCAAGTTGTCCACAAGTATCTGTGGGACAAAGGTACAAATTTTGGTTAATATGGCAATGGAAAATCCGGAAAAATTTACAGAAGCAACAAAGTCATTTTTTTCACTATGATGCCATACGCATATTATTTCACAGCAAATTCCCCTTTTATAGTGCAAAGCAATCGTATTAAAATGGCGATTCCTTGCGATGAAAATCACCAAAGACGATTTTGACGCGGAAATAGCGATTTTTGGCCGTTTTTATAATGTTATACAAATCAGGTATTTACAAAAATATGCATGACAACAAAATCTCATCTTGAGGTAATTTGATAGCTTTTACACCGTAATTTGATAGCTTTTACACTACAAAAGCTATCACTTTACAATGCAAAATGACGCTTTTTAGAAGGTAATTTGATAGCTTTTACGACAAAAAGGGGGTGAATTTGCAAAATCGGCTTTACCATATTGCTGACTTGTTGGTGATTTTTTCGAACAGAATTATCTATTTCGCATTTTTAGGCAGTGTCTCATTCGTTCGCAAATTTTGTGCATAGGCGACGTCTGTTCGATGAATATACAACAGGCGGGGGCTATAAGTTCCCACAAGTAAAATTGGTCAATTTCATTACGAACCGACAGAAAGCACTCCGGGACTTGCCAGGAATCCATGATGAATCCATTATTGATTCCTGATAATTCACATTCAATGTCAAACAACATTTGTCAATCATGTACCTATGCACCTAAATATTTGTAGGTCAAAAATTTTGCCATTTCATAAAAAGTTAGTAACTTTGCATCCACGAATTAAAAAAACACCCAACCTTTACAACTAACAAAGAAACTGATTATTATGAATAAAATAAGCATGAAAAATGTACTTTCTGCATTGACTGCACTGATTATACTGTGCTCTCCTGCATGCATAACAAACGTCATGGCACAAGACCACAGCAAGATGAACGTAGTGTTGCTGGGCGACTCCAACACCTCCATCGGTGGCGACAGTTGCACACTCGACCGTGGATGGAGCAAATGGTTCAAGGAAGACTTCGCACCTAAGACCTGCATCAGCTATGCCCGCAGCGGTGCCACATGGACCAACAACGCACTGACAAAGAAGAATATAGAGGAGAACGTTCAGAAACTCTCCAACAACAACGTGATATACAACCAGGTAAGCCGATTCATGGAGGCCTACAAGTCTGGCCTGCAGCCAGAGCCATCACTCATCATCATAGCCTGCGGCACAAACGATGCATGGTTTGAGAGCCAGCGTCCGGAGATTTACAACATGAGCGTCAGCAAGGCATTCAAGTCAACACTTCAGGAACTGATGATGAAGAAGGTAAACCAGGTGACGTCACTTGCCGAGTCAGTGCGCTATAACTGCGAGATACTGCGTGAGTCATTCCCCGATGCACGCATAGTATTGCTCACTCCGCTGCAGAGCGTACATGCCGGTGAAGAGAAAATCAAGAAAGTAGGCGACGTGATTGAGGAATGCGGAAAGCGCCTCGATATTACCGTAATAAGACAAGACAAAGTGGGCTGCGTGAAGTTCACTGATGAAAGAATCAAGAAACACTACACAACAGACGGCACCCACACAAGCGTATTAGGTGCAAAGACCAACGGCAAACTCATAGCCGACCTACTGAAGTAAGAAGATGGTATTCTCAGACTTATTCTTTATATTCGCATTCCTTCCCTCATTCCTCGCGCTCTACTTCATAGCTTACTGGATAGACCGCAGATTCTTCTCAGAGGGCAAGGGATTGCAGATGAACACTACCGTGCGCAACGTCGTACTGGTGGTGTTCTCGCTTATATTCTATGCATGGGGCGAACCAGTGTATGTATTCCTCATGCTGGCAAGTTCGCTGATGAACTATGTCGCAGGACTTGCCATCGCACGCGGCGACGCACATCGCAAGACGGCACTCGTCATCGGACTGACGCTGAACCTTCTGGTGCTTGCCACCTTCAAGTATGCAGGATTCTTCGCCGATACACTTACTGCCATAGGCCTGCCTGTGGCAAATCCTGGCATATCGCTGCCTATAGGCATCAGCTTCTACACATTCCAAAGCATATCATACCTCATCGACGTATATCGCCGCGAAGCACCGGTGCAGCGCCGCTACTACGACCTGCTGCTCTACATTTCTATGTTCCCGCAGCTCATAGCCGGTCCTATCGTGCGCTACGACGTGGTGGCAATGGAGATAGGCAGCCGCCGCGTCACGCAGTATGACTTCGTATGTGGCTCTTACCGTTTCCTTATTGGCCTGGGCAAGAAGGTGATACTTGCCAACCAGTTGTCTGAGATTTCAACACAATTCCTCGGTGGCAACCTGGCAAACACCTCTACAGCCGGAGCATGGGTAGGCATACTGGCCTTCACCCTACAGATATTCTTCGACTTCTCCGGCTATAGCGATATGGCTATCGGACTGGGCCGATGCCTTGGATTCCACTTCGCAGAGAACTTCAACCACCCTTACATAAGCAAGACCATAACGGAGTTCTGGCGCAGATGGCACATGTCGCTCGGCAGTTTCTTCCGCGACTATGTATATATCCCCATGGGTGGCAACCGTCGTCATCAGGCTTGGAACATCATGGTGGTATGGTTCCTCACCGGCATGTGGCATGGTGCAAGCTGGAACTTCATACTATGGGGCGTGTATTTCGGCATCATCGTAATGCTTGAGAAATACACCATACTCAAGGTAACACGCTATATACCAGCTCCCCTACTCCACCTATACACCATATTCCTGTTCGTACTGGGATGGGGAATATTCTATTTTGACGACTTCACGAAGATGCAACGCTTCTTCTCCATAAGTTTCGGCAATACAGCCACACTGTATGACTTCACCGCAGAGAGTGCCGTGATGAACAACTTCTGGCTGTGGATAGTGGCACTCATATTCTGCCTGCCGGTATATGACATCGTGACAAATGCCTTCGACCGCGCAATGCCAAAGGAGACGACGCTGAAACACACGATATCACTCATCACACGCATCAGCGTGTCTGTAGTATTGCTGCTTACCAGCGTGGCACTGCTCGTAGGCGCCACCAACAACGCCTTCATCTACACACGCTTCTAATCTTCCACACAGACACATGAGACATAACATACAAATCATCATAACAACCTTTACTCTCTGCTCCATGCTCTTCGCCCTGCCTTCAAATGCAGAGGGATTCCGTCGCGGCAGAGCCGGCATCATAGTAACCGGCGACAGCTGCTGCGTGCGTGCCATGGAGCCTTTCAGCGGAGTGCCTGCCAATGCCGGTCACTACCCTGCTGCCATAAACCAATACAAAGACAGCATGCCCGACGTAAGGATATACAGCATGGTGATACCTACATCCGTACAGTATTACTGTCCGGAGGGAGCACGCTCACTGGTGAGAGACGAAGAACCGGTGATGACTGCCATGTATGACTCCCTGCGCGGGGTAACGCCGGTAAACATACTGCCAGTGCTGGCACGCCATACCGACGAAACCATATACGCACGCACCGACCACCACTGGCTGCCACTGGGCGCATACTATGCCGCAGAAGAGTTTGCACGCGTGGCTGGCGTGCCATTCCGCGACCTCACCTCATACAACCAGCAGGTGGTTCATGACGTGGTGGGCACCATGTATAAGTTTTCTGGCGACATCAGCGTTAAGCGCGCACCGGAAGACTTCATCTACTATACTCCGAAAGACAGTCTCTACACCGTGACATACGTAGGTCATCGCCCTGGCAGGGGCAAAGGTGTATATACGCTTACGGAGCCTTTCGAAGGACCATTCTTCATAAAATACAAGGATGGCTCAAGCAGCGCCTACTGCACCTTCATGGGAGGCGACACACGCACCACGCACGTCAAGGCAATGGGCAACAACGGGCGCAGGCTGATGATAATAAAGGACAGCTACGGCAATGCCTTGCCCGGATATCTGTTCTACAGTTTCGAGGACATATACGTGGTGGACTTCCGCTATTTCCAGAAGAACATAATAAGATATGTAAAGGAGAACGGGATAACCGACATACTCTTTGCCAACAACATGCAGCACGCATACAACCGCGCCACATCAAACGGCATAGCCAAGATGCTGCGTAAATAGAACAGAGGATATACAACAAAACAAGAAAAATGCGCGTCAACAATATATACATAGCAGTAATATCCATAGTGTTCCTTGCGTTCACCGTGGTGTTCGACTTCTTCCCGAGATCTACGTACTCTCCACTTGAGAAACGCGACCTCACTCAGTTCCCTGCCTTCTCATGGGACAAGCTCGCAAGCGGAGAGTTCACAAAAAGCATAAACTCTTGGTTCAGCGACAGCGAGCCATACCGCGACATGTTCCTATCCATGAGCATGAAGGAAAAGGATCTCATCAAGCTGTCACTGTCAGAGGACGACATCACCTTCCATGCCTCTACCGACAACATAGAGGACGAAGGCCCTTCTGACGAAGAACTGGAGGCTAAGGAGCGACAGGTAGGCAAATACGACAACAAAGTCACGGCAGAGGAAGTAGCCACCATAGCCAACCGCGGCATCATCATTGTAGGCAAGGGCGAGAAGACACGCGCCCTCATGGCATACGGAGGCGGCTCAAAGGGCGGAGTGGACTATGCACAGTCTGCAAACGAATACAAGAAGGCTTTTCCTAATGTCAACGTATATTGCATGGTGATACCTACCGCCGTTGATTTCTACTGCCCTGCCAAGGCGAAGAAGGCTTCAAACGAGGAGCGTCCTACCATCAACAACATCTATGCGCACCTCGACCCTGACGTACATGCCGTTGACGTTTACACCGAACTGGGCAAGCATGCCGCCGAAGACATATACCTGCGCACCGACCACCACTGGGCTCCGCTGGGTGCTTTCTACGCAGCGCAGGAGTTCTGCCGCGTGGCGAAAGTTCCTTTCAAGCCGCTGAAGTTCTATGAGCGGAAGGTGGTGCACGGATACGTAGGCAGCATGTACGGATACTCCAAGGACATATCACTTAAGAAAAACCCCGAGGACTTCGTTTACTACGTACCGAAGGGCGTAAAATACACCACCACCTACATAGACTACAACATAAACAAGAACTATGAGGTGATTGGCGAGAGCAAACCATACAAGAGCATATTCTTCTACAAATACAAGGATGGCTCAGGTGGTGCATACTGCACTTTCATGGGTGGCGACACACGTATAGTGAAGGTAGAGACCGGCAACAAGAACAAGCGTAGGGTGCTCATACTGAAAGACAGTTTCGGCAATGCCCTGCCAGGATACCTTTTCTATTCCTTCGAGGAGATACACGTGGTGGACTATCGCTACTTCACGAAGAACATGAAGGAGTATGTACGCGCCAACAAGATTACCGACATACTCTTTGCCAACAACATCTTCAACGCATATTCCAACAAGATATGCCGCAAGTATGTGAGGTTCCTTAACCAGGTAGGCGGGGTGCATGCCCCTGCTGACAGCAAAGCCAACAAGCAAGGCAACGATACGAAACACAACGCAACGACACCTGCAAGGACGGAAGGCAATGCCACCAACGAGCCTGTAAAGGAGAGCGTCGCTGAAGATGTTTCCGCAACCGAACAATAAAGGAGAGGAATCCTTTGATTTGCCAGAGGCCCTTTGGCAAGAAGGATAGTAATTAATATAGCTCACCTAAGACTATGACAGAAGAAAGGCTTAGCCGCCTGCGTCATGAGATGAACGCAGAGGGCATCAACGCAATAATATTCCCTACGGGTGACCCGCATGGCAGCGAATACGTGGCACCATACTGGCAGGCACGGCAATGGATTACCGGCTTCACCGGCAGCGCTGGCACGGCGGTAGTGACACTGGACGAAGCTGCACTATGGACCGACTCTCGATATTTCCTGCAAGCAGCCCAACAACTGCAAGGCACGGGGTTCACGCTTATGAAGGACGGACTGGCTGACACTCCGTCAATCACCGAATGGCTGATGCGGAAGATGTCTGCCATCAACGGACGTTGCGTAGCCATTGACGGTATGGTGACTACCTATGCAGAGATAACCGCCATGCAGGAAAGACTGGGTAAGATAGGCGTGACGATACGCACCAACTATGATGCCATGCGCATGCTGTGGCATGACCGTCCTGCCATTCCCTCTGGCGAGATATACTGCGTCAACAAGGAATATATAGGCGAGAGCACCAGTGCGAAACTGGAGCGCATACGCAAGGTAATGCACGTACATCGTGCCGAGGCACTCGTCGTTACCGACCTTATGGAGATAGCATGGACGCTCAACCTGCGTGGCTCTGACATTGCCATGACACCAGTCTTTATGGCTTTTCTCTGCATAACGACGCAGGAGGCTCATCTCTTTTGCAACGGAGCTCTGACCAACGAGGCACAAGACATGATGCAGAAGGCTGGCGTACAGATAAAACGCTATGCCGACTTCCCCGCCTTCATCAGTTCGCTTGACGGGCGCACTATGTGTCATGGCGCCACCACGGCATATAACATATACAAGAACATTGCCCACGTAATAGACGAGCCTTCGCCTATCGTATCTTTCAAGGCAGTGAAGAATCAGAAGGAGATAGACGGTTTTCGTCAAGCCATGCGCAGGGACGGAGTAGCCATGGTGCGCTTCCTTCGTTGGCTGAAGCCTGCCGTAGCGGCTGGCGGTCAGACGGAAATAAGCGTCAGCGACCGTTTGGAAATGATGCGCAGGGAAGCAAAGGAGTTTCGCGACCTGTCATTTTCCACCATCTGCGGCTATCAGTCTCATGGTGCAATAGTGCATTACACTGCCACACAGGAGAGCAATGCACCGCTGAAACCAGAAGGATTGCTGCTGATTGACAGCGGCGCACAGTATATAGACGGCACAACCGACATCACACGTACTATAGCCCTTGGCGAGGTGACCGACGAGATGCGGCGCGCATATACCTTGGTACTGAAGGCTAATATCGCTCTGGCTACGGCTCCCTTCCCTGACGGAACCAACGGCACGCAGCTTGATGCCATAGCTCGCTCAGTACTGTGGAGCGGCGGACTGAATTACCTGCACGGCACAGGGCACGGCGTTGGCTGGTGCCTGTGTGTACATGAGGGGCCTCACGCCATACGCATGGACTGGCGACCAGAGCCATTGCACGAAGGTATGACAGTGACAGACGAACCCGGAGTGTACCTGGAAGGTCGTTTCGGCATACGAACAGAGAACACCATGCTGGTAGTAAAGGATTCTGAAACAGAATTCGGGACGTTCCTTAGACTTGAGCCTCTCACTCTTTGTCCGATTGACACTACGCCGATAGACCTTTCACTGATGACCAAGAAGGAGACAGACTGGCTCAACAATTACCACCAGCGTGTGCGCAACGAACTGTCACCATTACTTACCGACGAAGCCGACAGACAGTGGTTGCATGAAGCAACGGAGGCTGTCCATAATTCATAATGCATAATTCATAATTAACTACTCAGCGACACTTCCTCGCAAACGAGGAAGACGAAGTGGGGATATTCAATTCTAAATAAATGCAACACCCTAAAGGATTATATTTACTTTTTGTCACGGAGATGGCGGAGCGCTTTTCCTATTATGGCATGCGCGCACTCTTTGTACTTTACCTCGTAGCTGCTTTCTTCAACAACGATGACGCAAGTGAGATATACGGCTCTTACACGGGGCTCGTTTACCTTACCCCACTGCTTGGTGGCTATATAGCCGACCGCTACTGGGGCAACCGACGCAGTATCATTACCGGCGGACTGATGATGGCTGTCGGACAGTTCCTTATGTTTGCCTCTGCATGCTTCGTCAAGCAGAGCATCTACACAAAAGGCGGAGACATCGATTCTGCCGTAGATAACGACCTCTCACTATGGCTTATGTTCGCAGGACTTGCAGCCTTGATTATAGGAAACGGCTTCTTCAAACCTAACATATCTACAATGGTCGGTGACCTGTATGAGCCAGACGACCAGCGCAAGGACTCTGCCTTCACCATTTTCTATATGGGTATAAACCTTGGTGCATTCATCGCACCGTTTATATGCGGTTCACTCGGAAAGAGCGATTGGACAGACCCAAGTGGTTTCAAATGGGGATTCTTCGCTGCCGGTTGTGCCATGATATTCTCCATCGCTGTATTCATAGCCCTGAAGAACAAGTTGCTCGTCACGCCTGACGGCAAGCAGATAGGCATAATGACAGAGAAGGCGACAACGCCAACAGAGTGTCAGACTGCCACTTCTGCAACCGAAACGACACATAAGGGCCATGGTATCATAGGCACTTCACTGTGCCTGCTGCTCGGAGCCATACTGATGTATGTATTTTCATACGACGCAGACGACTACAACGACTATATATCTGCCGCAATATATGCGGTATCAATAGTGCTGCCGATATTTATCATCACCGACGGCGGACTGACCATCGACGAGAAGAAGAAGATCGGCGTAATATACCTCATTGCCTTGTTCGTGATATTCTTCTGGAGTGCTTTTGAACAGGCAGGCTCTTCACTCACGATATTTGCCGACCAGCAGTGCGACCGCCACATCGGTTCATGGGAGATGCCTACCACATGGTTTCAGTCTATCAACCCTATTGTAGTGGTTTTGTTTGCCCCTGTCATGGCTACACTGTGGGAAACATTGCAGAAACACGGCATACGCGTACACTCTATTACGAAGCAAGCCATGGGACTTGCTCTGCTTGCACTGGGATACCTTGTGATAGCCTATGGTACACACGGTACAGACACCTCGACGAAGATAAGTATGTGGTGGCTGTTTACCCTGTATTTCATCCATACCCTTGGCGAACTGTCTTTGTCACCGATAGGTTTGTCGCTCGTTACGAAACTCTCACCGGCACGCATGGCTTCACTTCTAATGGGAGTATGGTTCATGAGCAATGCCACAAGTAACATCCTGGCAGGAAAACTTGCCACACTGCTGCCTATCGAGGGAGAGCCAAACGACCACATAATGGGTATTGAGATTGCTACACTGTCAGACTTCTTCATGCTTTTTGCTATCATGGCTGGCTTGGCTTCAGTAATACTGTTCTGCATAAAGCCAATACTGAAAAAGATGATGAAGAGTTAGACCGTTGAATAATTGAAAGTTGATAATAGAAGAATGAAGAATATAGTTTTTGCAACAAACAACGCAAATAAATTAGAAGAGGTGCGACAGATACTGGGCGATAGTTTCAACGTACTTTCACTCAAAGATATTAATTGTCACGAAGAATTGCCTGAGACTCATGAGACACTGGAGGAGAACTCGCTTGAGAAGGCACAGTATGTGAACTCTCACTACGGATATGACTGCATAGCCGACGATACTGGTCTGGAGGTGGATGCACTCAACGGAGAACCAGGAGTGTACTCTGCACGCTACGCTTCAATGGATGATGACGAAAAAGCTAATGGTGGGGCAAGCCACGACTCTGAGGCTAACATGCAGAAACTGCTACGCAAGCTTAACGGCAAGGAGGGCTCTGAGCGTTCTGCACAGTTCAAGACTGTCATAACACTTATCCTGAATGGTAACACGCACCAGTTCACAGGCATAGTGAAAGGCATAATAGCCACAAAGAAACATGGCGATGAAGGATTCGGTTACGACCCTATATTCTTTCCTTGTCCTGACGATGTGACACCAAGCACACGCACCTTTGCAGAGATGTCTGCAGAAGAGAAGAACTCCATGTCACACAGAGGCAGGGCCATAGAGAAGTTGGTGGCGTTCCTCAAGTGCTAAAAAATATTTTCATCGACTTTAATACACTTTTTATCGAAAATATTTGTAGATAAAAGAAAAAAAAAGTAACTTTGCCCCAACAAACAGCTGATTATTATGAAAAAAAAGATATTAATGTCTATGCTCTGCATAGCTGGCATTATAACAGCGAGGGCAGAAGATAAGACCGCATTCAAAGTCTGGGTGGAATCAGATAATTTCCAGGCATACAATCTTAATGCGTTGCCTGTGATTAAGCACGTTGACGGTAAGTTGGTAGTAAAGGCACATGGCAATGACATGGGCATGTACGACATCAAGGACGGCATGAAGATTACCTTCTCGCAAGAGATGGCTCCAGGCAATGCCAATGAAGACGACGGCGTCACTATGGCTGATGCAAACGTCATTGTAAACAAATTCCTAAACGGAGAGGTCGCTAACATCAACGTGACTGCAGCCGATGCTAACTGCGATGGTATAATAACCATGGCAGATGCCAACAAGACAGTAAACATCTTCCTGGGTAATCAATAGACTATTTATACTCATAACATGCAAAACGACAATTCAGGCAACTTGACATTTAAGTAGTCTGTATTGTCGTTTTATTCGTTTTCATTCACCCTATAACATTACACATATCATTAAATGTCCTAATAGTTATCACATTTATTCTGTTTTTCTTTGATAATTCGCAGAAAATGCGTAACTTTGCACTTGATTAAGTCATTACAGCTTATCTAAAACATTAACAAGGCTATTCGATAATACCATAAAACATTGTGGAAACAAAATGATTACAAAATCAAAAAGTATGATTATGAATACAAGAAACATATACAACAAGGCATTAGTTATCATGGTGTCTTGTCTGCTTTGCTGTAGCACCACACTTGCTGCCACCAAGATAACAGCGACACTTGAACATACGGGAGCTACGTACTATATGAACGGTGAAACCTACAAGCAGACCTATGATGCAGAAACCGAACGTTACAATAACGCTGGCGGCCAGCGAAGCTGGAATGGTCAGGCTGCAATGAAGTTCTCTTTCAACCTGCCTGCAGGTAAGACTGTCATTGCGGCAACACTCACATGGAGCACGACAATCTATGGTAATCCTTCTACACGCAACAACAGTTTCTACTACATGAACCTTGGCAAAGATCTTGATTGGGATGCCTTTGCACGAGGACGCGGGAACATGATTATGGCTATGCCAGGCAGTCCCTACACTTATTTCACGAACGTGGAACTCAATGGCACCAACCAAGGCACTTTACACACGAACGTAGAAACCGACGTAACCTCTGCCGTGCAAGCTGTAGAGAGCCAGGGCTACATTACTTTGTTTGTAACAAACAACGCCGTAGGCGGTGACCTCAATGGTAAGGGAAGCAGCCATGCGCCATCACTCAGCATAACGTACGCAGACAAGCGCACCGTAACTTTCGTTGCCGGTGACGATGCTACCTGCGCCACCACCTCACTGTCTTGTGCAAGCGAAGGCAGCGTAACATCCGTGACACTGCCTACCGCAACAGACAACAACGGTGCAGAGTTTATGGGGTGGTACACCGCGCCTATCGGCGGCACTCGCATCGGCGGTGCTGGCGACACATACGAGCCAAGCGGCGACATCACACTGTATGCACAATACAACCGCATGCCTACAGCTATCACCGTCGCCGGCGAATCTACAATCAAATACGGTACAACGACAACACTTACCGCTACATTGTCTCCGTCTAACACCGTCAACAGCGGTATACAATGGTTTAGCGGAGACGCCGACATTGCAACCGTTGACCAAAACGGCGTAGTGACAGCAACAGGATTAGGAACAGTAGATATCACAGTAAGGGCAACTGCAGACCCTACAAACGTAAGAAAAGTGTTCAAACTGACTGTAGAGTCAAACAACTACAGTTATACCGTCAATGCTGTTGATGGAAACAACAATGTTCTCAAAGTTCTTGCAACTGGTACATATACAACAGAACCAAACAATATTGCAATACCGGTTCCTCAATATGTGCTTAGTGGCACTACTCTATATGAGACGGCAAGGGTAAACGGCAACCATTACAATTATTACATCATACCTGATGCTGACGGTTATGTTGCAAACAAGCCATATACCAACAGCACCGTGGATGATGTGGTTTACTACACCGAAGCAGAAGAATGCACTGCTTTACCTATAAAAGTAGTTAACAGTACCACGCAAGTAAGGGCCTCTAACGACACTATAGCAAGAAACACTGCATACGAAGCTGTAATCACGCTTGTTCCTGGAACGTACACTATAAAAGCAAGTGCAAGCAACGGAAACGATAACGCTTTCACCTACAAATTTAAAGTTGGCAATGAGGAAGTGATGAGTTCTGACGTTGTTGCAAAAGGAAACAACATCAACGCAACATCCTCGCCATTCACAATAAATGAGAAAAAAACGCTCTACGTTTATTGTCCGGCTGGCAATAGCGGCGGCCTCGACAATTTCTACATCGTTCAGGACCCTGTATATCATGTAACGACAAACGAGCAAAAGCTTGAGCTTAACAAGGCTACCATTGACGCTACGATATACACTACCGTAAACCCAGTAAACAAAAATGGTAATGACAACGGCACACACAACGGAGTAACAGGTCCTTTCTATAACATCAAGAACAAGAAGAATTACGTTACGGTTACATTCGACGGTGCAACAGCATTCCGTGTGGATGCTTTCCACAACAACACCAAGGACACACGAACCATACACATCTATATAGATGGTGAGGAGAGTGTTTCACTCAACGTAACTCCTGGAACATACGTATCATCTCCTGTGATAGCCACAGGCGGCACCGGACAGCACACCATCAAGTTAACTGGTGACGGTGACGACGTATATATTGCTGACGTCGTATTCTACAAAGACCCTGTAACTCCGACTATCAACTACACCAATGCAGCGGTGAAGGTTGGTGAGACTTTGGAACTTACACTCCGCCTGCCATACGGATGTATATTCAATGAGAACGCAATGACCAATGCCGGCGACGCAAGCAAGGTAACGGCAACATTCACCCGAATGCTTGATTCTGACAATACTTACAGAAAAGGCACACTTACGCTTGTTGGTATTGCCGCAACTGGCAACACGCCAACGAACCTTACTTTCAGCATAAAGGGTAACGGCACCGTATATATGGATGGTGAGAGTAACATCAGCGTTGATGTCCTCAAAGCAGGACTGACACTCAGTTACACCGACGGTGACACTGGCGATGACGCAACGGAATACGTATGTAATGCCGATGTCTCAACGCCTGCACTGCCTACAACACTTAGACTGAACGCAACAGACGACAACGGTGCCCCTGTATCATTGAACACTCTGACCATTTCATACGCTTCTGATGACCCATCCGTGGCTACAGTAGATGCAAATGGCAACATTACACTGGTTCAGCCTTACGGCAACGGTACGGCTACTATCACAGCAACCTCTACGAACAACAGCAACTATGACGACGCCAAGGCACAGTACTCTATAACAATACAGCGTGGTATAAACTGGAAGGTGGCTACCCACCCTGTATTCAAGAACAACGCACCTGCCGTACGCGACACATTCCATGTATATAGGAATGAGGCAGGCGTAGAGAAACTTTATCTTGTAGGAACCTTCGGTGGTTGGAACAGAAACAACAATACGTACAATTATCCTCAGACCAATGGCTCGACTAAAGCTAGAACAGACAGCTGGGGAGGTCTTACCAACTCATCAGGCTCGGGTATTGATGGATTCTCTAAGTATCGTAGTGGTAAACAGGATGCATGCAATGAAACGATGTACAGTTCTTTGCAACAGTATTATAATGATGTGATTTATGGTGTAGAACGCTTCGGTTGGTTCAAGCAGCCTGACGGCAACACTACATACCCATTCACACTGCCTGTGCGCGGTTCATACATTACACTTGAGCCAGAGGTAAACGGTACACTATCTATATATATAGAACAGAACGGACCATGGAACCCCAGCAAGAATGATGTCTATGACAACGACGGTAATTTTATATCCGTTGATGCTAATGGCAATGCTGTAAAGTTCCCGGGTAATGCCCCCTTCCAGTACCGCCCACACGCATTCTTCATTGTTGACCAGAACGGCAACTTAGTTGAAAAAAACACACCTGTAAAGATAATAACACGAACAAAGGTCAAAACAGGTATAGCCGAAAGTAGCAACAAAGATGCCGAAATGGCCGTACTTGAAGCTTTCTGTGCAAACTACGCATGTGAGAAGGGCGAGAAGTTCAAGTGTATCCTTGATGAGAATGCCGACGGATACAATGACGTTACGAACATAGGCAACTGGAAGGAATTCAAGGAATACATGTCACCAGGCGAACAGCAACGAGTTCACGACAACTGGGCGGCTGGCGTGAATGGCGCCCAGATCGTCACGAAACTTGACAACGGTGCTTACCTCGCCTTAGACCCTGGTATGGTGAAATACACCTTCCATGTGATTGCCGGACAGACATACTATATCTTCTCTAACTTCTCAAAGATTGGTTTCTCTGGCGTAAACTTCGTACCTGATGATGAAAACCAGCCAAGCGGCACCCTTGCACTGTCTGAGAAGGTGGCTTACGACCCTTCATCTCTCAATCCAGGCGACGCGGTCAACACCAAGCCGATGTATGAGACGATAACCCTTGACCGCAAGTTCACCACTGGTAAGTGGAACACTATCTGCCTGCCATTCACGATGACAGAGAAGGAGGTAGAGACTGTATTCGGCAAGAACACCGAGCTTATCATCCTTGACCGAGTGAACGTAGATGCAGGCCATGCCTCAATCTTCATGACCTATCATGAGATTCAGAACATACTCGCAGGCTATCCTTATCTTATAAAGCCTACACAGGACGTTGACCACATAGAGGTTCACAACAAGGTTATAGACCCTGACCAACAGGTATTGGCGTTCTCTAACAACGGCTACACCTCAAAGGGAACACGTAATTTCTGCACAGCCGACGTAACCAATGCAAAAGGCACTGTAAACAACTACAGCTATTGTCTGAAAGCTGGCGACATATTCCTTAACAGCAATACGCTGTACGTATCTGCCGGCAACTCATATCTGTATGGCTATCGTTCATACTTAGAGCTGGAGCCTGGTGCAACAGGTGCCAAGTCTGTAAGCATGAACTACTCTAACGCTTGGTTTGACGATGAAGAAGAATCTGAGACGACAAGCATCGCTGTAGCAGAGTTTGCACCTGATGCCCTGGAGGCTATGGGCATCACCACCACAGGCAACGGTGTATATAACCTCGGCGGTCAGAGGGTTGCTGACACCCTGACAGGTCTGCCAAAGGGTATATATATAATGAATGGCAACAAGGTTGTGGTAGAGTAAGGCTAAGGCCCTACTCTCCACACCCACAAAAAACATATTGTAAAAGATACTTCTAAAAAGATAGATGCAAAGATTATTTGAAAGGAAATGAAAAAACTTTACAAAGCCCCAATAGTTGAATTCGAACCTTTGGAGATTGACAGCGTCATGAACGCTCACCCAAGTCAATGGACTATCAACGTGAACAACGAGGCACCGGACAACAACGAAGAGCATGGTAGCGACATCGGTGGCTCTGACATCTTCGGTCCTAATTTACCACCAGAGGAGGGTGATTAAAGAAAACCCCACCCTATATCAGAGCGGGAGGGAAAGAAACAGAAAAGCAAAAGAGTGAAAATAGCACCAACGATATGGTATATTTTCACTCTTTTGCTTTTTTTAGTTATTCAAGTAATCCGTCATCATCTTGCGATAATCGATATCATTCTTAATGTCTGTGAAGTTATCGATCATCCACTTGCCGTTTTCCTTAACGAGATCTACGCGTACAGGAGTTACAGAACCGCAGTTATGAACCTTCAGCGTGAAAGCCGCCACGGAGCCATGCTTTGCATCGTCCAGCATAATCTTCTCCAGATAATAGTTTGTCACTTTCACGTTCTCATAGTCCTGCCCCATAACCCAGTAGTCGCAGTCAAGGCATAAATCATCTGTCTTGTTCTGCTTTGCAGAAACAGCCTTTACGGTTTGTCTCCATGCCTTTGAGCAATACTTTGCATCAAGGTCTGTGTTCGGCAGCGCGTCACGCTTATACACCCTCTCTACAGTGCCGTATATTTCCTTTATACGACTGTTAAGGGCAGCCACCTCCTCCTCTACACTCTTCGTCTGACTTACGGGCTGCTGTGTTTCTTGAACCGCAGGTACGCTGTCATGCACCTGCGTACTGTCATCGTTTTCCTTCTCTGTAATCTTTGCCTCATGGGGCTTAATCCATTTACAGGAACTGATCAGGCTGATAGGGGCTGCTACAGCCATCAGCCTAAGAAATGATTTAATTCTGTGGTCCTTCATAATCTTCATGGTTTTATTAGGTTTATTTAAAGCTAAAAGAATTAAGAGAATTAAGAGTTATGAATTAAGAATTAAGAGTTCTTTTAGTCGGCTTGCAGCCTTTGTAAAAGCGTCGCAAAGCGCCGAGCGAAGAATTAAGAATTAAGAGTTAAGAATTATGAATTATCTTACTCCTCCTCTGAATAGTCTATCAATCCGAATGTGTTTTCGCGAGCATTGGCATCAAAAGTGCCGTTGCCGTTGCCATCAGTCTTGCCTTCCTCTATATATGAGCCAGCCATAATAGTTGTAAGGTCAAGACTTATGCTCTGCATTTCCGGAGCTATATAATCGTTTTTTTTCATAATATATACAAGTTAATCTTATTACTTCACTGCTATCTTACGATGATTCTGCAGCAACAATCCCTTGGCACCATTAGTCACGCGCTGACCTATTATATTATATATAGGTGCATCGTCGTTCATTGCTACCGCCTTTACGTTCTGTACGCCATCAGCTTCCTCTTCTTCCATGAACTTTATGGAATACATCTTAGCCTGCGCACCCGTTGACGTCACATAAGCCCTGAAAGGTTTCATCTGGTTCAGATAGGTGCAGTCGTAGAACTTGTTATCATATATGAAATAGTCTGAGGCACCGAGGTCGCCATTCGCCCCGCCTGTAAGCAAGGCGTATGTACCTATCATCTGCACACCGCCGGCAGCACTTGTTGCAGTGCCGTTTTTCACTGTTACATCCTTAAAGGTGTAGGTATCGTCAGAACTCTTCTCTTCTATCTTTATAAACACAGGTTCATTGGCATTGATGTAGCTTTGTGTCTTTACATACATCTTGTCTGCATCAAGCTGCTGCAATACCGCCACAACGGAGCCATTGGCGAAAGTCTCGCTTATCTGTGTGGCGGTAACGTCAAAAGGGAGCACCAACGTATTCCACTCACCTGCCGGAATGTTGCGCGTAAGCTTTACCTCGCTGAAGTCACTCTCAGGAAAGGTGGTGTACTCGCCTGCGTCAGTGAGCTCCAGCTTCTTGTCTATGAACAAGCGCTCATACTCAGTAGCAGCGAGGATGAAACCACCGAACACCTTACCCTCGGTGTAGAATATAGCTTTATTGTCATGAGTTTTTGCATTAGGATCTTTGGAAGTAGGTTCGGTATCTTCACCCATTAGATAATACTCAGCAGAGCCGTCACGATTACTAGAACCGCCAAGTCCGGCAGACTTAGAACAGCAAACGAGGTGTACGCCGCCGTTGCCGTCAGCCACCATGAATTGCTCAACGATGCCCTGATATGCTTTCTTGGCTATTGCTGTGTAGTCAGTGTCATAGAGTCCGAGGCGCATACCCTTCAGGTAAGCAGCGGTGAAGATTGCTGAAGCAGAAGACTCAAGGTAGTTTGCTACGGGATTTGATGTGTAGCTACTACCGCTGTAGGATTGTGCTACGAATGTACCGTCATGGTTCAGCAACTGATACCAACAACCTGTTGCTGCATCCTGCTTTGCCGCGATACCTGCAGCAAGCTCATTAAGATAGCCGTGCAAGGTCTTATAGTTCTGTGTCTTTGTCAGTCCAGCTATCTGCATCTGCTCAAGCACGTCAACGAGTGCGAGGAAATACCAACCCTCGGCCCTGCCCCAGTATTCGGCAGAGTGATAAATCTCATTCCCAGGTGTTGAAGATATTCCATACCAAGAAGACGCAGCAGAGCCGGCTGGGTCTGCAGTGAAAGCATGGTAAAGCAACTTCACTTCTGGGTTCCAGAGGTAGTTCCATGAAATAGTAAACTGTTTTGTAACTAAGTCCCAATCTGCAGACTTGCTGCCAGTAATAGGTGTATAATCACTATATTCATTTAGCATTTGTGCAAGCAATGCAGGACCCATATATTGACCGTCACACCACATCTGGTTTGTATAATCACTTTTGTGGAACCAACCACCAGCAGCAGCAGGTAGCAGACTTTCACTAATAGAGTATGAAGTGTTTGCTAAATCGATACCATGAAGTGCTTCTGCAAATCTTGTGTTTGCAGTTGAAATGCTCTTACTATTGCTAATATTTGTATCTGTGGCATCAGGGAATATTCCTGTCTGTGCCAATTCCTTTAATTTGAAGTAAAGTTTTACGGCATTAAGGTCATCGAAACTTTGACCATTTTTGCCTTTGGAGGGTATAGTGTTATTGGCATAGTCTTGTACAGCATAGAACCAAGGCTTTACATTTATTTCTGTGTTGTTCTTGTAATAATCAATAGTCTCTAATACTGCCTTTGCAACTAAACCTGGTACATAATCGAGTGAAGTAGATTTTCCGGAAGTTGTTTTTGTTCCATCGTTTGTATATGTGGCAAAGTTCATAACTTTTTCATTGCCATAGAAATCACTTAAACGTGAGTTGATTACCCACTCAGAGTAACGCTTTGTGGCATCAAAGGTTATGGCACTGCCTGCGGCAGGGAGCGCGGGAGCGTTCTCGTCAACCTCATAAATGGCATAGAGAGTAATGTTTGCACTTGGCTTATATGTAGCGCCGGCACTGTATGAAGCCGTTGTAGCAGTGCTGCTTGTTGACCAACCCAGGAAGTTATAGCCGTAGTTAGCCGTTGCTGTTGGCAACGTCACACCTGCGCCTTCGCTTGCTTCGGTAAGGCTTGAGGTAGAACACGTTCCGTTAGTGTTTGCATTAAATGATACTGTGTAGCGAGTACCAAGTTCTTCTGCTGACACTCCTCTTGTTACGGTAAACGATGTCATTGTTGTTGTTGTGCCATCATAACGAGCTATATAGATATAATCTTGGTCAGAAGACAAGCTCAGTGTTATAGTACAGCCATTGGCAGCTTCCGAACCTGCCACATAGTTACTCGTTATTAGAGTAGAACCGTTGCTTGCGTATATTTTTAGTCCATAATTCTTACTTGTATTACCAACTGTACCAGAAAAGCTAATTACATCTCCATTTTGGAACTTATAACCTGTTGCCGGTGTAATCTTTATTCTTCCAGCGCTATTTGTCAGCACCAACGAGACGCCTGCATTGACTGTGGCATTCGCAGCTGTGACCTCTGCTGTACCGATGCCTTCAAGTAACGAATAGGTTGTGATGTTCGCAGCATATGAAACGCTGCTTACTACCGCCATAATGGCGAGAAGTATCATTTTTTTTGTTTTCGTAATATTTTTCATAATCTTGTAATATTTCATATATAACAGTTTATGGTGCAAAGGTAATAAAAATTATTCATTCCAACAAACAAGTTACAAAAAAGTACATATTTACATAGTGAAACTTTTCTGTAGTGACAAAACAAAACGCCAAGACTGAAATATTTATCGCAAAAGATGATTTCGAAAACTTTACAAACTCAAAAAAACACGCTTTTTCGCCGTTTAGAACTAACTGTCTTTCAACGTATTAAAAAAGGCGTCGTAAAAGCTATCAAATCACAACGTAATATGATAGCTTTTACAGTGTAATTCGATAGCTTTTACAATGTAATTTGATAGCTTTTACAACGCCATACATCACAGCTTTTACCACGTAATTTGCAAAACTGTAATTTTGGTGCGATTTCAATGAAAAATAAAAATAAAAAAAACTTGAAAAAATTTGGATTATAAAAGAGAATTTAGTACCTTTGTACCCAGAAAGAAAAGATATACCTAAGTATTTACGAACTAAACCTTTACAATTATGAAACTAAAACGACTTACTAACTGCGGCAATGGTTTCGAGGCAAGCCTGCTGCAACGCAAATTAGAGAACGAGGGAATCCCTTCTACTATCAAAAACGAAGTGACAAGCGCATACCCTCCTATGGGCGGCTGCGTGATGTTTGTCTATGACTACGACTACGACAAGGCAGTAATGGTAATGACACACCTGGCTGGCGAAGCATAATACTCACACAGTAGGCAAGCAGCCATACTGCATGGCTATACCACAAACGACAATTCCAACAGTTTCTGACAATCCCACTGCTGCATGACGCAGAAATAATTGTCAAAATTCGTTGGAATTGTCGTTTTTTTATTGAAAAGTTTGGCATTTCCAAAACTTTTAGTTAACTTTGTAGTCTTTAAGACTAATGGATTTCACTGACATCATAGGACAGCAGGAAATGGCGGAGCGCTTGCGCTCGCTTGCCGACGCAGAGCGTCTGCCGCATGCCATAATGTTCAGCGGCCCCGACGGCTGCGGCAAAATGGCCATGGCGGTAGCACTCGCATCATACATCCTGAACAAGGGCGCATACAAGGTCAGGGGCATACAGCACCCCGACCTGCACTTTACATTCCCAACCATTAAACTCAAGAAGTGGAACAGCGAATACAAGCCTGTAAGCGACGACTTCATAGAGCAGTGGGAGGAGATGCTGAAGCAGGGGCCTTACTTCTCGCTGGCGCAATGGACTGAGATGATGAAGGTGGAAAACCAACAGGCTGTGATAACCGTAGGCGAGGCAGACTATCTGCTGAAGCGCTTCAGCATGAAGTCAAACCAGGGCGGATGGAAGGTCTGCATAATATGGCTGCCTGAGCGCATGAACATTGAATGCGCCAACAAGGTGCTGAAACTGATAGAGGAACCACCTACGCAGTCGCTCTTCATCATGGTATGCCGTGAGCCTGAGGCACTGCTCGAGACGATACGCTCGAGAACGCAACGCTTCGAAATGAAGGCTATAGACGCTGCTGACATAGAGAAGGCTCTGATTGAAAGACGCGGATTGGCTGAGAATGACGCACGACGCATAGCCCGACTGGCTGGAGGCAACTGGCTCAATGCGCTTGAAATGCTCGATGCCGGCAACGAGGACAGGTTGTTCTTCGACTATTTCGTCACATTAATGCGCAAGGCCTACACCAAGGACGTCAGGGAACTGAAACGATGGAGCGAGAGCGTGGCCACACTGGGACGTGAGCAACAGAAACGCATGCTGGTGTATTTCCTCAGGATGGCAAGAGAGGCGTTCATGTATAACTTCAGGAATGAGGACCTGTCGTACATGAATGAGGAGGAGGAGCACTTCTGCCAGAAGTTTGCACGCTTCGTGAATGAAGGCAACATCCTGGGTTTCCAGCAACTATACCAGGATGCTCTGCGCGACATAGGGCAGAATGCAAATCCTAAGATCGTGTTCTTCGACATAACGATGAAGGTGGCGGTGCTGCTGCACACTACCTAAAGGCTTGCCTACTCACCCCCACCCCACCACGAGAGGGAGGATGACAGAAAACATACATTCAATTCAAATATATATACATAAAATTAATTTACGTGGATAATAACAAAGAAAATATACAAAAAGACGACTGGGCTAACATGAAGTTCACCCTGGGACCTACATGCGCAAGGGGACTTTGCGCCAAGGGCGTCTCAAGGAGCGACCACCAGCTGAACACATACGACTGGCTGGCTGACGTGCCCGGCAATGCTGAAAGCACCGATCTGGTGGAGGTGCAGTTCAAGAATACACGCAAGGGATATTACCACAACGCGAACGGTCTTGACCTGAAGAAAGGTGACTGGGTGGCTGTAGAGGCAAGCCCGGGCCACGACATCGGCGTGGTGTCAATGACCGGAAGACTGGTGACTCTGCAGATAAAGAAAGCCAACCTGAAGTCGGCAGACGAGATACGCACCGTATATCGCTTTGCCAAAGACACCGACATGGAGCGCTACTACGAGGCAAAGAGCCGCGAGGAGGCTACCATGATACAGAGCCGCCAGATAGCAAAGGACCTGGGACTCGACATGAAGATAGGCGACGTGGAGTATCAGGGAGATGGCGGCAAGGCTATTTTCTACTATATTGCAGACGAGCGAGTGGATTTCCGACAGCTCATCAAGGTGCTGGCAGAGACTTTCCACGTCAGAATAGAGATGAAGCAGATAGGTGCGCGACAGGAGGCTGGACGCATCGGCGGTACGGGACCATGCGGCAGGGAACTGTGCTGCGCAACTTGGATGAAGTCGTTCTCAAGCGTAGGCACCACTGCTGCAAGGTTGCAGGACATATCGCCTAACCCTCAGAAGCTGGCAGGCATGTGTGCCAAGCTGAAATGCTGCATGAACTACGAGGTGGATTGCTATATGGATGCTGCTAAGGATTTCCCTTCAAGGGACATTATTCTGCAGACCATGGACAGCGACTACTATTTCTTCAAGCAGGATATACTCGCCGGCATCATAACATACTCTACCGACAAGCGCAAGCCTGTAAATCTGGAGACCATAACACCGGCAAGGGCTAACGAGATAATAGCCATGAACAAGGAGGGCAAGAAGCCTCTGTCGCTGTTGGAAGACGACAAGACGAAGGCTCCTGAACGCCCGAAGGATATGCTCTTCGGCTCTGACCTTACACGTTTTGACAAGGCGAAGAAGAAAAAGAAAAAGAAGAAAAAGAAAGACCAGGGACAGCAATCTGCTGCTAACAACCAGCAGCCTACAAACGCACCGGAGCAAGCAAAATGACATCACACCGCATACTGAACATTGCGACACCGCTCATGGCTTTGCTAATAATGACAATGGCATGGAGCTGTACTGCTGATACTACATACCATAAGTATGTGGCTGTCGGCGAGGAGGGATGGTCTGCCCACGATACGCTGGTGTTTGATATCGACACACTGCGCACGAACGGCAACTTCACCACCTATGTATGCCTGCGTGCAAAACCTGACTTTCCCTATCGCTTCCTGTCGATGATAGTGGAGCAGACTTGCATGCCGTCTGGCAACAAAGAACGCAAGACCGTAAGATGCGAGGTGGTAAACAGCGACGGTGTGATGGCTGGCGTAGGCATAACATATCACACCTACGAGGTTCCTGTATTCACCGGTACGCACAGACCTGGCGAACACATCAAGGTTGCGATAAAGCATAACATGACACGCGAATACATGCCGGGGCTAATGGATGTAGGCGTGAAACTGAAGGTGGCAACAAAGTGATTTAGGTGGGTTCTAATAATTCCCACTGTCAGATTTTTGAATTTGTTTCGAGGGCAAAATGTTAACTGATAAGGGTTGCGCTCCCCCGCAAAACGGGGGAGAAGCGAAGCGGAGGGGGCGTAAATAGCGGGCTATGTGACCGCAGAAGTTAACAGTTTGCACCGAAAGAAAACAAAAATATGACATAATGTTATTCATGTAATTAACTAATTTAACTCGTGGGAATTTTTAGAACCCACCTTAACAAAACACACCCGAAGAAACTACAATTATATGAGCACAAGACTACTGTGGGTGGATGACGAGATAGAGCATCTGCGCGCACACATACTTTTCCTTGAGAAGAAGGGCTACGACGTGGTCGTGGCCTCCAATGGTCTTGACGCTATAGAACAGTGTCAGCAACAGACGTTTGACCTCGTGCTGCTCGATGAGATGATGCCCGGACTAACCGGACTCGAGACTTTGCAACGCATCAAGGATATACAACCGCAGACTCCGGTAGTGATGGTGACAAAGAGTGAGGAGGAAGACATCATGGACCAGGCTATAGGTTCAAAGATTGCCGACTATCTCATAAAGCCAGTAAACCCTATGCAGATACTGCTGGCGCTGAAGAAGCACGTTCACCAAAGGGAGATAGTGACCGAGGTGACGCAGCAGAGCTACCAACAGTCCTTTATGGACATATCCATGCAGATAAGTGACTGCAACAGCTTTAACGACTGGAAGGAGATATACAAGCGATTGGTAAGGTGGGAACTGGAACTCGATGCTACCGGCAGTAACATGACGGAGATGCTGCGCATGCAGAAGGAAGAGGCTAACAACGGTTTTGCGAAGTTCATCAAAAAGAACTACACTAAGTGGACGACGACATTCGCTAACGGCAAGAAGGACGATGACATGCCTATGACGTCAAACCGAATTATGCCTGACTACGTTTTCCCCATGCTGGCAAAGGACGAGAAAGTGTTCCTTATCGTAATAGACAATTTCCGCTATGACCAATGGCGTGTACTTGCAGAGGAGATAGGCGACATGTTCGATATCGAAGAGGATTTGTACTGCAGCATATTGCCTACGGCTACGATGTACGCAAGGAACGCTATATTCTCCGGACTGATGCCTGAACAGATAGAAAGACAGTTCCCTGACCTGTGGGTGGACGAAGAGTCGGAAGAGGGCAAGAACCTTAACGAGTCGCCGCTGATAAAGACTCAGTTGGAGCGCTACCGACGTAAGGAATCGTTTTCATATCACAAGATAAACGACTCACAAGGTGCTGAAAAACTGATGCAGCAGTTTAACAACCTGCATCAATACGACCTCAACGTGGTAGTGATAAACTTCATTGACATGCTGTCTCACGCACGAACGGAATCAAAGATGGTGCGCGAACTTGCTAACAATGAGGCGGCTTACCGCAGCATATCATTGTCATGGGTGCGTCATAGCGTTCTTGGAGAGTTGTTCAAGCGATTGGCACAGACAGACTACCACATCGTACTGACTACCGACCACGGTTCCATACGATGCGACAAGCCAGTGAAGATTATCGGCGATAAGAATACAAATACAAACCTAAGATACAAACTTGGAAGGTCGCTGAGCTGCCAGTCAAAGGAAGTGTTTGAGATAAACAACCCGAAGGAGGCTTGCCTGCCTGCACCTAACATATCATCATCTTATATTTTCGCGACAGGCAACTCATTCTTTGCGTATCCAAACAACTACAACCACTATGTGCAGTATTACAAGGATACATTCCAACACGGCGGCGTGTCAATGGAGGAAATGATCATACCACTCATCTCCATGAAAGGAAGGAAGAAGTAATATATAAGGATAGAAAAAGAAGTGAAGATTACAATTGAGAATATTGACAGCATTCGCGATGCTGCAAGAGAGTTTATAAGCGCCATAGATGGCAAGGGCACATGCTTTGCCTTCTATGCGCCGATGGGTGCCGGCAAGACCACATTCATCAAGGCCATATGTGAAGAACTGGGTGTCACCGACGTTATAACATCGCCTACATTCGCCATTGTAAACGAATATACCGACGGTAACGGTGCGCCGATATACCACTTTGACTTCTACAGAATAAAGAAGATGGAGGAACTTGCCGACATGGGTGCCGACGAGTATTTCTATTCCGGTGACCTTTGTCTTATGGAGTGGCCTGAACTCGTAGAGGATGCACTGCCTGATGATACGGTGAAGATAACGATAACGCCTCAGGAAGATGGCTCACGCATAGTTGAGTTCTAATGTTTTCGCAAGGTGTGACATTCGAAAGGTAAGACATTCACAAGGTAAGACACTTGCAAGGTAAGACACTTGCAAGATGTGACATTAACAAGGTGTGGTATCTATAAAGTGTGACAAAGTGGAGCCATCAACTACCTACTTTTGGGACAGTGGGTGTCCGACAACTCTCACACCGTACACAATTAGATAAAAGATAAAAGACAAAAGATAAAAGATAAAAATTCACAGTAACAAACAAAGGGTGAAAAGAAACCAACTAACAAGGTTTCTTTTCACCCTTTTACTATTCACCTTTTATATTATATATCATGCCAAGGCACCAAAGTTATGCCAGAGCATCAAACTTTGACTGAAGCGCCGTCTTGCTCTGTGCACCTACGGCACGATCAACTTCCTGACCATCCTTGAAGAATATAAGTGTTGGGATATTGCGGATGCCCATCTCTGCTGCAACATCCTCAGCCTCCTCTACATTGCACTTGCCTACAACGACCTTGCCGTCATACTCCTCTGCAAGCTGAGCTATGATTGGAGACAACATCTTGCAAGGTCCGCACCACTCTGCCCAAAAATCAACCACGAATGGCTGTGCACCATTCTTCAAAGACTCAAAATTCTCGTTTGTAACTACTACTTCCATTGTCTGTCTTCCTTTCTTTTAATTATTACACTTCGTTTTATTAACCACCTCTCTCTCCTTTTTATATAGCTTATTGCATCAGAAACCGTCGAGCTCGTAGTATTCATCCTCTATATCGCGTGACGATTTCTTTCCTTCGTCATCGCTGAACTCGAATGTCTCGCTATCATCGTTGCTCTCTGTCTTCGTGCTTTCACCATCAGAGAATTCAAACGTCTCACCGCCATTATCGGCATTATCCTTGCCGCTATCACTGTCACCGTCACCTATGACGATTTCCATTGCGCCATCATCTTTCTTCTTGTCGCCAGCGCCATCGTCTGGTATTGCGAAGTCGTTTGCATCAGACTGTGATGAGGATTTCTTGGTTGGCTCTGCATCATCAGGTATTGCAAAGCCATCACTTACATCAGACTTGGTTGCAGGAGCCACGTTTTCTGGTTCTGCAGGTATGACGAAGCCTTCATTGCTGCCAGACTGCGATACAGGTTCCCTCACTGTTTCCTGCTCTGCCGGATATTCCGGAATATCCATCGACTCCGTTGTTGCAGAAGATATCGGCGTTTCCTGTGCATCAGGTATTGCAAACTCATTACTATCGTCACGCTTTACGGCAGGAGCCTTACTCTCCATTTCTACCGGAATGGCGAAGCCTTCGTCACTCTTAGTCTGCTTCGCAGGCTCATTATCGGCAGGAACATCGAACATACCGTCATCACTCTTGGTCTGCTTCGCAGGCTCGCTGTCGGCAGGAACATCAAACATACCATTGTTATCAACTGATGACTGCCGTGGTGACTCAGCAGGCATATCAATAGTCTCGCCACCGCTCTGCGAAGGAACATTGTCGGCTGGTATGTCAAATGCCTCACCTGTCTGCGCAGCTTTTGAAGTATCCTCATCAGTAGGCATATCAATTTCCGTGCCAACTGGCGCTACTGTCTCTTTGTCTTCTGGTATGGCAATGGTTTCAATGTTGTCATTACGCGTCTCTTCCTCGCCTTCATTCTGGCTTATAGGCTTAGCGCCGCCAGGTGCCACTTCGTCAGTAGGCAGGAACGGCTTCACCGGATCAGGGTTCTCACGCGTACCTTCCTCTTCCGACTTCACCACCACAGGGTCATAGAGTTGCTCCGGTCTGCTCACCGGCAGCGGCGCGAAGTGGTGCACATAGAAAGTATCGTAGTCGTTGTATGAATAGCGATTACCTATCAAGGCAAGGTTTTCCTCACTGATCACGATAGGTCGTGCCTTGCCCATCACCCTCTTTATGCCATCTTGCTGCAGTAACAAGCGCGAGTACTGGCGAGCCTCGTCAAAGTTACGGAAGCCACTCACTATCATGTGGTGCATGCCATAGGAATCATCGATGTCAATATCGAAGTTGCGCACAATGAAACTGGTGAAGTTATATCTCGCCATCTGGAACAGCAACTGATTCTCCTGTACGCTGTCCGGTGCATAAGCCATGACAAACAAGTAGTCAGTGTTCTTCTCGTCAGAGAACGTCTGGACATTTGCCGAGTCACTACCCTCCGTAAGCGCCACATTCCTTCTGTCCCATACGTTGGAGAGGTCAAACTTCGCTCCGTATAGCTTCTTGCCCGCCCTGACACCGTTTATTATCATGCCAGCCATTTCGCTCACCGCACTCTGAGGATAATCCTTCACCACATTCTCCATGGCAGACACGCACTCATCTACATCTCCGTCATTAAGTTTCGTCATACCATAGAAGAAAATGAATCGGTCGCGGTTGTCACCAAGTGGGAAGCGCTGCTTTGAAATCTCGGCATTGGAATATACTTCCAGAAAGCGGTCTGCCTTGAATGCCTCGTATGTGGCACCGTAGAGAGAATCCTCTATGTGCTTACCGAACTTTGCATTCTCGGCAAAATAAGGATCAGTCAGGAGTACTGTGTATTTAGAGTCTTCACAATATTGCTTCAAACTATCCACGAAGGTCTTTGCAACATCATGCTCTCCCTTGCGTGAATGCAACAGGAACAGGTGGTAATACACCTCATCCTTCGGTTCATATTCAGGATATTGCGAACGCAGCCGGTCGAACTGCTTTTCACTTAAACGCAGATTATCGAGCTTATCCTTGAATATTATGGCAGATTTCACCAGCCCCTCCTTAATTATCTCATGGCAGGCAGCCTTCTGTTCTTCCGTGAATGGTATCTGCGCCAGGTAGTACTCACGCTTATGAGGATCCTGCTCCACACTGTCAGACAGCAGTTCCTCTTCCTGCATCCTTTCCTTCTCAGCAGCTATCGAGTCACGCTGCTCATCGGTAAGGTTTGCAAGCTCAGCCTCGTCGTCAGACGCCTGACTGCCCACCACGGTTTTGTTATTACGCTGCCAGTCATCTATGTTGTCGCGCCTGCCCCACTGTCTTTGGAAAGCCTGCTTACCTTGAACCACAGCCTGTGTATTGTAGAAATACCATGCGCCAGCCGCTCCCGCCGTAGAACCCAAAGCAGGCATCTGAGGAATCTTGTTCTCCGTCATGCTAATATTACCATACTTCTGCTGACGCTTTGCCACTTCTTCTTCAGTACCCTTGGCAGCCTCTTCCTTCTCTTTCTTCTTCAGGGCATCAATCACCCTGTCTATCGCCGCTAGGCGGTCTTTCTCAGGCATGACAGACAACTCAAGCAGTGAGTCTTGCAAATGTATGGCATCGGTGAACGGCACCAATTCGTCGAGCACCTTTGAGCGATGTGCCAACTCCTCATAATCAGGGCGTTCCTTGTCAAGCAGACCTATAGCTTCGCCATAGCAACGCTTGGCATCGCCATACTTCTCCATCTGCCAATAGAGGTCACCCAGATGTAGCAGCAACACACCCTTCTCTATGCCCGAACGCGTAGCCTTCTCGTTACCTTTTTCGTAGGCACTGATGGCATTGGCAGTATCTTTCTCCGCCAGGTATATATTACCTATGGCATAATACACCTGATCAAGATACTCCTTGTTGTTTTCATTGCGTGCCATGCGTTTCAGCTTGCTGATCATCTTCTTAGACTGACCCTCAGCCATAACCTCGGTCATGGATATCCTCGCATTGAACTCCAACTGATACGGTGGGTTCTGCCTTACAACCTTGCGAAACGCATTGTATGCCTCAAGCTTATGTCCCTGCGCTGCCTCTATCTGTCCGAGCAGATAATACTCACGTGCCCTCTGCTTGCGTCGCATCTCATGCTTTATTACCTTGCGCAGATATTCCGCAGCCTTCGGCAGGTCGTTCACATGCAGATAGTAGTCACACAAGGTATAGTCCCACTCCTTCTGCGCCCTCCAGTCTATGCTGTCGCGCATCATATTGCGTATGACATCCTCTGCATCATACAGCCAGCCGCTCTCTATATAGCATTTTGCCAGCCAAGCTCTCGCCTTACCATAGATGGAAGGCTGCCCCTTGTACAAACGAGACATATACGAGAAGGTTGCGGCAGCCTCATCAAACTCTCCTTGATGAAACTGCGACCTGCCCATCAGCATCCATGCACGCCACAAGAACGGATTGTACTCCTTCCTTGACAGCCATTCTATGTCTGCCTGAGTCTTTTTACGGTCTTTGTTCCACTCCGGCTTTGCCTTAATGCTATGTATCTGTATAGCCTTCTGAGCCTTCAGTATGGCAGCGTCGAAGTTGCCCTTGCCAAGTTCACGACTGGCCTTGTTGCCTACGGTGTAGAGCGGCAGCATCTCCGTATAGTTGTCCTTATTGCCTTTCTCCTTCTCCAAAGAGCCTTCAATATAGGCCTGCGCACCGTTATAGTAAACATTATACCTTGCCGTGAATGAATGCCAGAAACGCGTCATTCCCGTGTTCTTCTTCGTTGAACACGAAGCCAGCACGAGCATGATGACAAGTATGGAGTATATGTATTTTCTGGTCTTCACTTAGCGTTTTTTACCTTATGGTGGGTTCTATTAATTCCCACCGTAATTGATTAGCTATTTATAGGTTTGACGTTTTGTCATCTTTTCTATTTCTTTCGGTGCATACTGTCAGTTCTTTCGGTCACATAGCCCGCTATGCTCCCTCAATAACTAACACTCTGCATTCGAAATAAATTCGAAAATATAACAAAGCGAATTAATAGAACCCACCTTATGGTTTTCGCACCAATTTTACAGTTGCGCTATTTTGCATCGTAAAAGCTATCATATTACGCTGTAAAAGCTATCATATTACATCGTAAAAGCTATCAAATTACACCGTAATAGCTATGCTTTTACAGCGTCTTTCATAACGCCCTGGAATGCAACATGTTGCAAAACGGCTCTTTTTTCGGATTTTTGATACAAACTACAGTTCCGGGGTTATCTCAAAACCTGCGGTTTTCAGGTCGTCCCAGAACCTCGGATAGCTCTTTGTAACCACCTCAGGATTGTTTATCTTCAAGCCTGGGAACATGATGGCAGCGGGTGCAAATGCCATTGCCATGCGATGGTCCTCATAGGTATCAATCACCGGATTCTCATCAGGTTCGCACATCGTACCATCCCATGACAGCACTCCCTCTACGCTGTCGTCGAGCACATAGCCCAGTTTCTTCATTTCATTCTTCAGCGCTGCTATACGGTCGGTTTCCTTAATACGCAGCGTCTGCAATCCCTCAAAGCGGAATGGGATGCCCATCAATGCGGTTGTCACCACCACCGTCTGCGCCAGGTCCGGCTGTCCGATGAGGTTAAAGTCAAAGCGTGGCAATCCCCTATGGTGAGCCGTAAGCGTCACGTCGGTAGGCTGCATGGGTTCTTTCCTGTCGAACTGTGTCTTCACTCCCAGCATGCTGAATATATACCTGACGGCACTGTCGCCCTGACGGCTGCTGTCCATCAATCCAGGCATTACCACCTGATGCTCAGCATCCACGCCATGTTTCTTGCTCAGAAGGGCAACTATCTCATACCAATAGCTTGCCGCACTCCAGTCGTTCTCTATATAGAAGGCTGTTTCCCTATACGGCTGTGGCTTAACGTCTATCGTCGATGCATCTATCCAGTCTGCATCAGCGCCAAACTCGCGCATGGTACATACCGTAAGATCTATGTACGGGCGCGATATCACGTTGCCGGTAAGCTGCAGACGCAGTCCGTTTGCCATTGCCGGACCAATCATGAGCAGTGCAGATATATACTGCGACGACACATTGCCCGGTATCTGCAGTTTTCCGCCTTCTAGTTTCTTACCTTTTATGCGAAGCGGTGGAAAGCCCTCCTTCTCCACATATTCTATATCGGCACCCAGTCGGCGCAGAGCATCCACCAATACGGATATCGGTCTGTGTTTCATGCGATCGGTACCAGTAATAACGTGTTCACCCTCCGTCACGCTGAGCAGCGCAGTAGTGAAGCGCATAGCAGTACCTGCCGCCTTTATGTCAATCTCATACGGCATCTCACCGAGAGCCTTCACCATAACGTCGGTATCATCGCATTTACTAAGGTTAGCGGGATGATTGCCGTTTCCCGCAAGTGCATTTATCATCAGTGCCCTGTTGCTGATGCTCTTTGAGGCTGGCAATGTCACCTCGCAGTTCATCGTCAGGGGAGCATTTATTGTATATTGCATTTTATGTTTGAGTGTTTACCTAATAAACGCAAATTTAACAAATATATTTGACACAGGCAAACAAACGCTGATGTTTTTCCTCGTTTTATGTAATAATTAACAAAAAAAGCAATGTATTGTTTGCACAACTGAAGATTTCTTATTATCTTTGCATTCGATTTTCGAATCAATCGGGATGTGGCGCAGTTGGTTAGCGTACGCGTCTGGGGGGCGTGTGGTCGCCAGTTCGAGTCTGGTCATCCCGACAATAGAAAGCACCGCAAGGTATGCAGTTCTGAACTGTCAGCCTTGCGGTGTTTTTTATCTTTATCGGTTTATCAGATAATCTATTATTTTCTTATTTACAGTCAGCAATGCCTCTGAGGCTTTGCGCAGATTCCTATGAAAGGCATCCATGTCGTCTTCTGCTGCATCTCTAAGGTTCGTCACTGCCTTCACCAGCATTACAGGAACATTATGGAGCGAGCATACGAAAGCCACGGCTGCGCCTTCCATCTCCTTTAGCCTTCCGCCGTTTTCTTCTATTATCGTTTCCTCTTCCGGCGTAAGGTCGAATGACGAGCCCGTAGTAACCTTGCCCATCCCCACTCCTATCTCCTTCGCCATTGCCTCCGCACCATCCCACACGGGATAGTTGCCGATTCCCTGGGTATGCCACGTGTTGTCACCAGGTACGCGACGGTCATGAAACATGGCTCCGTTACCAAGGTACACCTTGCCTACCTCCATGCCATAGCGTTGCCATGCGCCGCACGTGCCGCTGCTTATGACGATATCAGGATGCAGGCGGTCTATCGCCACCTGCGTAGCAAGCGTGGCAGCCTCACAACCTATCAGGTCGCGATCATGCTGCACTCCGTTTATAACCACATACAGGTCGTGCGCAGCCAGTCTTGCCTCATACAATTCACATGGGAGCGGTGCGAAGAAAGCCTCCCTGTGCTCCATGCCGTAGCACTCTATAAGCGGTTTGGCCTCCGCCCTCATAGCTATTATATAACAAATCTTCATGGCTTAATCGTCATTGCTGTGCAAACCGTCACGAAACGACATTCCATTCCAACGCAGCGTGCGGTAACGGCAGTTTCCGTCACCTTCCTTTTCCATAACCTTTATATCCTTTCCCTTTTGAGGAAGTATTAAATAGCGATGGCCGTTAAACTCTGACAGGTTACCTAAGATGGATATGTCATATTTCAATTCCAGCATGCGGGTCTTTTCGTTAAAGATATAGGTCAAATAGCCACTCTCCTCAGTCCTATAGTAGCCATCACCTGCATTCTCCACGTCGAAGTGCATCCACGGACTTGAAGCATATTTCACGCCTCTGCATTCTCCCGTACGCTTGTCTGCGAATTCCACGCCTGTGTTGTCCCAACTGATAATGAACAGTTTCTTGCCGTCGTTCCTATTCCAGTAGGCTGCATTTACGCGAAACATACCGTCGCCCTCTTCAATGGATTGGAAATATCCATTACGCAAATCGTAGCATTCCGATTCAAACTCATACCCCAGACTTCCCAATGTGGCTTCTACGAAGCTTCTGATATTCGGTGTACCATTAACCATAAAGTCTGCATCCAGCTCATTATACAACATAGGCCTTGCTTCGGTCTCTCCCTCGAAGTCCGGTCCCGTACCGTACTCCATACCTGTATCCTCCTTATAGTACGCCTTGCATAGTTCTACGATCTCAGGCTTTAGGTATTCCTCCAACTTCGTAAAATGCACCTCAGCCTCCGGCATTCCGCCTGCAAACGACGTAATCTCATAAGGACAATACTTGAACATCAGCAGGGTTCCCTTCAGCCAAGGGGAGCGTGAGGGCAGCTTCCTTATCTTCGTAGGGTCATCAAATAGGTACGGATCCAAAGCATTGCTTATGACAGGACGCATAAACTCTGCACGTGAAGTATAGTCTTTCCACTCCAGGTGCTTACCATTGCTCGTAAGGAACGTAACACAGTAATCAAACGGCATTCCATGAGCTCCGCCAAGATAGTCGTATCCTACGACAGACATAGTGATATACTGTGAACAATATGTATCGACGCCTATCTCTATTTCATAATACCAAGGCAGGCCGCCACCAGTTTCCTCTGTCTCTTTCCTGTAGTTGTCAAAGTATTCCTTAGAGGCTTTCTTGAATACCTTCTCTATATTATCCGACTTTTCCTGTCCGAACAGCGCACAAACAAATGCATTTATACTATCACGCACCGGACCGTCAACCATCGGCAGTTCTACCTTAGCCGTGTAATGACTGTAATCTTCCACTACCTTTACACTGTCACGCAGGTAAAACTGCTTGGTCGCCATACGCGGTATCAGTGACTCTGCATTTGCTTCACATACAAATGCGAACAACATGGTCATCATTGCCATTATGACCATTATGTTTCTTCCGTGTTGTAACTTGTTTCTCATTTTTTCTTTACTTATTAGTTAGTAGTTCTTGCGGTTTTTCTATCATGCACTGTGCACCATGCGCCATAAGGAACTCACGATCACGAAAGCCCCACAGCACACTGACACATGGCAGTCCTGAGTTACGGGCTGTAGCAATATCCACATCAGAATCGCCTACATACACCGCGTCAGACTTATCCACGCCCAGCCTTTCAAGCGCAGCCTCAACCATGTCCGGCGCCGGCTTACGCCTTACGTCACTGCTCTCACCTATTGCCACCTCTATGGTATCGGCAAACCATTTCTCGTGCAGTTCCGTAACGCCTTCCTGCAGTTTGTTGCTTACTATCGCCATGCGCTTGCCATCAGCCTTCAACTGCTTCAGTGTTTCGCTTATACCAGGATACAGGCAGGTATTGTCCTGACAGTGCTCAACGTAATATCTCTTAAATTCCGCAAACACTTCGCCGAACAATGGATTATCCTCTCCATCCGGCACAGCTCTCTCTATCAGTTTCCTCACGCCATTACCCACGAAGTTTCTCACTTCGTCAAGCGTACGTTGCGGCATGCCGTATGTACGCAGGGCATGGTTGGTGGCAAGCCACAAGTCTTGCAGCGTATCGAGCAAGGTGCCATCCAGGTCCCATATAATGGTATTGTATCTCATATATCTACAGTGCAAAATTACAATCTTATTTTCAATCTGACAACTTTTTCCCGTCTTTTCTTCATTTTACTTTAAGCATACGTATCAGCAATGGCGGAATGAAACATGCCATTACCACCACGCAAGCCATGCCGATTATCGTCACCACCGCAAGCGAATGAAGCGCTGGATGACGCGCTAATATCAGTGTGCCGATGCCTGTCAGCATGATAAGAGCCGATAGTATTATGCCACGCTTATACGAAGCCAGCACGTGCTTTCCCGTACGCATCTCATACAGGCAGCCTTCCGTTACGAATATCGTATAGTCGTCACCCTGTCCGAAGATAAATGTGGCGAGTATTATGTTTACTATGTTGAACTTTACGCCTAATATTGACATTATACCGAGTATCCATACCCAACTGACTGCCATAGGCACAAAGGCTATAACGGCAACCTTCAGACTACGGAACGAGAACCATAGGAATACGAATACTATCAATGAGCATACCAAGCCTATATAGTTAAAATTGTCTGACAATGTTGATGCCATTGCACCATTCATACTCTCCACATCAAAACTACCTGGATGGCGCTGGCGCATCATCGGCAGTTCATCTGCTTTCACCTGCAATGGCGTGACAACAGTATAGCGTCGTGCCACACTGTCTATACTGAAGTTACCACGCAGCAACGTAGATGTCAATGGTTTGAAGTATTCGTATGGTTGTGGTTTGAATTCCTTCGTCAGCAATCCGTCGAATTCCTCGAAAGCCGATGCAGAGAAACCATTTCGCGCTGCTGACTCCGACAGTTCCTTTCCTAACAGGTTGGCATGCCGGCCTACGAAATCTCTCCACTTCGCAATGCGACGTTCCTGCACAGCCTGCGATGCAATCCATCGTGTAGGACATTCATCACCGAGTCCGTCAGCCATTCCTTCACACTTTGCCAGCGCACCATTCATAGTCGTATCGGTAGCCGTCACATACAGAGTCTTTAGGTTTTTGTCTTTCCCTCCACCGCCGAATGATTGCTGGTATTCCATATCCGCTTTCTGTTCATCCGTCATGTAGTTTATGTTTGACATGTCGGAGTCAAACTCTGTCTGCATGGCAAAATATGCAAACACGCACGTCAACACTGCAAGAACGCAGAGCGAATAACGTGGAGTGAACCTGCTTAAGGTCTCTGTTTCTCCCACAGGTATTTGGCGCAGGGCTTTTCTCTCTACTATATGAGGCAGGAATACCAATACGAATGTTATGGTACCCACAAGCAGCAGCGAAGCAAACAGTCCGAGGTCGCACAATGCCGTTGAGCGCAATGGTATCAATGCAGCAAAAGCTCCTACCGTAGTTACGTTACCTATCAGTAACGGCGACTTTATCTCTCGCAGTGCCTGCCTCATATCTTGCTCATGCGTGGCATGGTCTATCAGGTGGAGCGGATAGTTTGCCGCTATTCCCGCTATTATGCTCGATATGCCAATGACTATTATCGACACACTGTCTCGCAGCAGCGACATCATACCAAGTGCAAACACCGCGCCCCATGCTACCGACACGGCTACAAGCAACATGTTTCTTACCGAACGGAACGACCACATCAGCAATGCCAACACTAATATTGCCGACAATGCCACAGCCAATATGCTGTCATGCTTTATCTGCCTTGCGTTCCCCACCGCTATTTGCGGACCGCCTATCACATGTACGTCTATTACGGGATGCGCAGCCTGCACATCGCCTGCCACTTGCGCCAACATATCCGTAAGCCTTGCATTCATGTCCGTTTCTGCATTGCCAAACGGTGACTTCAGCGTTATAACGGCACGTTTCATGTCTGGCGTAAATATATAGCCATCATATATCTCAAACTCCGTCTGGCTCTTTGACTGGCACAACCGCTCTATCGTAGGTGCGAACAATCCCAGAGGGTCATTGCCTATGCTGCCTGCCAACATCCCGCCGGTAGGCAGTGTCAAGATCTCTTTGTCGTCATTCAGCCGTTGCCCTACATAGCCTGGCACGCTAAGCAGCGAGTCCATGCGTCTGTAATCGGCATCATCAAGCAGGTATGGTATGTTCCCATAGGCAAATTCACGTACTTGTTCCATCTGCTCCATATCCACCTGCGCCGTCATCCCTGACGTCCATCCGGCAGTATCGCACTCTGCCACAAGACTACAGAACATATCCACAGCATCGCACAACGTGTCTGGCGACACCATGGCATCCTTTGCACCAAGCGTCACTACGAGCATGTCTGCCCCAGATATATCCTGATATACGGAGAGTGCGTCACGACTATCTCCGTCAAGCGGCAGGAAGTCAGATATATCCTCTTTGTATGTCAGTCGTGAGGCAAGCACAGCCATCACCACCGTTATAGTCAGCAGCACCATGCGTCTGACGGCGCGGTGCCCTGCCATATAGTCGTATATGCGTAGTATCATATCTTACCTGCAAACAAGCGTGGCAGCAGGTCGAGCAAATACTTGCGCCAGTTATTCCATGTATGTCCGCCGTCGCTCTCGTTGTAATAATACTTGTAGCCTGCAGCATCAAGGCGTTCACGGTGCATATCCACCAGTTTCTTTACATAATCATCCTTGCCCACGGCTATATAGTAAAGGCTTGGGGGCGTGGCAAACTGTGCCGACAGCTTTTGGTCTATGCTGTCATAAACGGTTATCTCTGAGTAGCGGTCAAACTTCTCACCCAGCTTATTCTCCCACTTTTCACCTACTACCGGTATCTGAGAGGCAAGGTCACGCAGTCCCTTCGTTATTCCTTTGAATCCTCTTATCTTTTTATTGTTTAGTGCATTGGTAGTCTGTGCAGAGAACAGTCCTACATAGTCAAACAATTCCGGGTTGTTGGCAGTAATGAACAGCGTATGCAGTCCGCCGAGCGACAGTCCGGCAATGGCCCTATGTTCCTTGTCATTGATAGTTCTGTAGTGTTGCTCCACGTACGTCATCACTTCACGCGGAAAGGCTGTCTCTATCCTACCCGTCATTGACGACACATTGTTTGCCTTTGGCTTAGCCTGCATATACGGACTTTCACCTGGTGCGGCATCAAGTTCTACATTACCGTTGGGCATCACCACTATCATGGGCTGGCACTTTCCTTCTGCCAGCATATTGTCCATTATCTGCGCAAGCCTACCCATGTCGAGCCACGAATTCTCATCGCCACCGGAACCATGGAGCAGATACAGCACCGGGTATCGTTTGTCAGGATTACTGTCATATTCCGCAGGCAGATACACCGACATCCTACGTTGCTGCATTCCATTAAGCGTTGATGGATACCACACCTTCGTAATCCTACCGTGTGGCACATTGCTCTCCATATAGTAATTTGCCGGATACCCTTGCACGAAGAATACGTTGTAGTAGTTGTCTATATCGCGCACCACCTGCTGGTTTCCCGGATCGAGCTGAGCCACCTCCTCATCTATGAGGAAGTTATAAGCATACATGTCTGACGGCAAAGTCGGTGTAGTATAGGTCCACACGCCGTCACTCTGCCTTAGCATCTTACATTTGTGCAGTGCCCCCGTACCCTGCAGGGTAACCTCGTCTGCCATCGGGGCATAGTAAGAGAACTTGTAGGTACCGTCGGCATACGCCACCGGCGACTGTGCGCTGACGCTCGTCACTGATGCCAAGCACATACAGAGCAGCACTATCATTGTATTCTTCATCATCTTATTATCATTTATGTGCAGAGCCTATTGGCTTTCACCGTAATAAATTCGTTATCTTTCGGTTGGGCGTTCTGCTATCTTTTTTATCATCGCCAATAATATTATCAAAAGGCAAAGTTACTACTTTTTATCTTTACATGCAAAAAAAGACTGATGTTTTCTGATTATTTCACAGAATTAAAGAGTAATGCGCCACGAGCGACTGTCGATGCTTTCATATTTTTAATATAAAAGGTTTGTGCATATCGGAAAGTTTTTGTACTTTTGCATTAACAATCCACATACTGTGTGCGTATAATATCATCAAACATAACATCGCCCTTAGGGACTACCACCGAGGAGAACTACCGCGCCGTAAGGAGTGGGCGCAGTGCGTGCCTGCCACACAAAGCCGGCGAGCGTGACGTGCCATTTGATTTCTGTGCGGCTCTTTTCCCTGAGCCTATCGACTTCGAACGCCTTGCCATCTCGTCTGCCACTGATGCCTTGGGCAAAGCAGGAAAGATAGATACCGAGAGGACCATACTCATACTGAGCACCACGAAGGGTGACACCGACTCTCCACTCGGCGACACTGCATCACGTATTGCCGTTGCCCTCGGTATTCCCACGCCACCTATTGTGGTATGCAACGCCTGCATATCCGGTGCTGCCGCCATGGTGCTTGCCTTGCGACTGCTTCGCAGTGGCACATACGACTATGCCGTAGTCATAGGTGCCGACGTACAGACTCGCTTTACCCTGGCAGGCTTCAATTCGCTGATGGCTCTGTCTGATGAACCTTGCCGACCGTTTGACGCTGAGCGTCGCGGACTTAACCTTGGCGAGGCTGCCGCCACCGTGGTGATAACAAGCAAGCCATCAGATGGCGAGGACTGGCACCTGACCGCCGGTGCTATCACCAACGATGCATACCATACGAGTACTCCTCACCCGAAGGGAGAAGGGTGCATGCGCGCCATAAATCAGGTTATGGAAGGCTACGACGCAAGCAGACTTGCCACCATCAGCGTGCATGGCACCGCCACCATGTATAACGACCAGATGGAGTCAAAGGCCATCGAGCGCACCGGACTGTCTGCCACTCCACTGTCTGCCCTGAAAGGATATTACGGACATACGCTGGGAGCTGCCGGACTACTTGAGACAATACTCACCGCAAGGGCTCTCGACGATGGTATCATACTGCCATGTCTTGGCTATGATGAGATTGGCGTAAGCGGCAAGGTGTGCATATCGCAGCACATGATCAAGACCGACAAGCATGATTTCCTGAAGATAATATCGGGATTCGGCGGTTGCAACGCTGCACTGCTCTTACGCAAGCAGACGAATAGCAACGACATTTCACTACGCAGCGACGACATACATTTAAACACCGTGCATCGCGTACGCATCACTAAAAACAGCATTGTACTCGATGACACAGCCATACCAACCACTACCACCGGCAGGGCTATGCTGACAGAAGTCTATAGACAGCGAACAGGGCAATACCCTCGCTTCCACAAGATGGATACTCTCTGCCGACTTGCTTTCGTAGCAACCGAACTGCTCACAGAGGACCTTGACGGTTGTACCGACGATATGTGCATAGTGCTTTTCAACAAGACGAGTTCCATGGTGTCTGACAGGAAGTTCCGCGAGACTATCAGCGACGATGAGCATTTCTTTCCGTCACCGTCAATATTCGTATATACGTTGCCTAACATCTGCACCGGAGAGATTGCATTACGGCACAAGACTCTTAACGAGACGTCTTTCTACATATTGCCATGCAAGGACGATGCCACCATGCACACCATACTGCAAGCCACCATGCTGGAGTGTAAGGCTAAATGGTTCATAGGCGGATGGATTGACTGCAAGGATGACGACGACTTTGAATGTGAGGTGGGGAGGATTGAAGGATTGAAGAATTGAAGAATGAAAATTAAAAAATAAAATACAGAAAATAACATGGAGAATCTAATAGAAACACTGAAGGAACAGATTATCGAGGCTCTGAACCTTGAAGATATGACCGCTGCTGACATCGATAACGATGCACCTATATTCGGCGAAGACGGTCTGGGACTCGACTCTATCGATGCACTGGAGCTCATCGTGATGCTCGAGAAGAACTACGGCATACGCCTCGCTAACGCCAAGGAGGGCAAGGATGTCTTCAAGAGCGTAAGGATTATGGCGGAGTACATTGAGCAGAACAGAAAGAAATAATGCCATGAATACTCTGTTTTACAGAATTACGCTTACAGCACTATGCCTTTGGCTGACCATAACCGCAGGCGCACAGGTGAGCACCATACAGGCTGACTTCATCCAGACGAAGACGATGAAGATGCTCGGCGACAAGATCGTGTCGCACGGTAAGATGTACCATCAGCAAAGCGACAAACTGCACTGGGAGTACACATCACCGTATAAGTACACCTTCATAATGAACGGAGGCAAGGTTCTGCTGATGAAGAACGGCAGGAAGGACGTCATCGACACCAGCAAGAACAAGATGTTCCGAGAGATTGGCCGTATAATGCTCAGCAGCGTCACCACCAAGAGCAGGCAGAAGAGCATGGACCTGCCTCTGTCCAAGCAGATGAAGGCCATGTATAAGCGCATCGTACTTCACTTCAACCAGAAGACTTCGCTGGTGGAGCGCGTGGTGATGTATGAGAAGAACGGAGACACTACCGATATAGAACTGAAGAATGTCACGACTAACAAGACCATTCCTGCTGCTGTCTTTGCTGTGCGTTAGCCTATGCACAGCGGCACAACTGCCACGCGAGGACGGCGAGCGCATGCGCTACGGCATCGAAATCGACATGCGTGGCGCATACCTCAGCGGCATCTGCTCCATGCTTTACGAAGACGGTATGCTGAAGGCTGCCATCGTCAATGAGTTTGGCGTGTCTGCCATAGCCTTCACCTACGACCCACGCAAGGACAAGGTGCGCATAGTCAGTGCCACAGACAAACTCGACAAGTGGTACATACGCCGCATGTTGCGCCACGACCTGCGCGAGTGCCTGCACTGTCTGCAACAGGGTGTCTTTACATACGAGAACAAGAAAAGGGGCATGACATATATGTTCAGTCCCCAAGATAACCCGTTGACTTCCCAGCAATGAACTACGAACAGATTTTCGCTGTGCACTTTCCCGGCCACCCTATACTGCCGGGTGTCTGCATCATGCAGATGGTGGTGGAGCATGCCGAGCGCACTATGGGCTGCCAACTGGTGCCCACCACTGCGAAAGACGTTAAGTTCCTTGTGCCCGTGACTCCCGAGGTGTTAGATAACATACATTGCGACATCTCCGCCACTGACGACGGCAAAGGCATGGTGACACTGCGCGCCAAGGTGAAAGATGCAGCGACTACATACGCAAAGATGACACTGAAATGCAAGAAATAACTTCACTGAACACTGACTGCAGGCAGAGGCTGCGCTCGCGTGGCATCTGCGTGATAGTGCCGACATTCAACAATGCCGGCACTATACTCGATGTGGTGACTCGTACGCATGCCATGTGTCACGACGTCATTGTGGTCAACGACGGTTGCACCGACTCTACTCCGCAGATTCTATCTGCCGTTGAGGGCATCACCGTGGTCACCCTGCCACGCAACAGCGGCAAGGGCTGCGCACTGAAGGCAGGATTCCGCAAGGCTATCGAGATGGGGTTCGCATACGCCATAACGCTTGATGCCGACGGACAGCATTTCCCTGAGGACATTCCGTTGCTGCTGGAGGCAAACATAAAGCATCCTGACGCCCTGATAGTAGGTGAGCGCAAGGACCTGGAGAAGCAGTCGCGCTCAGGCGGAAGCAAGTTTGCCAACAAGTTTGCCAACTTCTGGTTCTGCATACAGACGCTTCACCATCTGCGCGACACCCAGACGGGCTACCGCCTTTACCCCCTGCGCAAGCTTCATGGCCTGTGCCTGCTCACATCCCGCTATGAGGCAGAACTTGAGCTATTGGTATTCTCCGCATGGCACGGCGTGAGAATTGTCTCCACGCCAGTGCGTGTGTTCTATCCATCAAAGGAGGAGAGGGTGAGCCATTTCCGTCCGGTATACGACTTCACACGTATCTTTATCCTCAACACCTGCCTGTGCTTCCTCGCCTTGTGCTACGGACTGCCACTGGCATTGCTGCGCCTCATCCGCACCATCATATATACGGTGTACTCGCTGCTGTTCTTCGTAGCATGGTGCCTGTTCTACCTGTTGCCGGTATCATTATACTACGTGCTCTTCGTAAAGGACCAGGAGAGGCGCACCATGGGACTGCACAAGACGCTGTGCTTCCTTGGCAAACTCGTAATGCTGTGGCACGGCATACCTGGCGTAAGACGCAGCATGGCCAACAAATACGGTGAAGACTACTCGCGCCCTGCCATGGTGATATGCAATCACCAGTCGTCACTCGACCTCATGGCTATGCTGGCGCAGTCACCACGCCTCACCATACTCACTAACGACTGGGTGTACCATAATCCTTTCTTCGGTTTTGCACTACGCCATGCAGAGTATTACCCCGTAACCGAGGGCTTCGACACCCTGTTGCCAAAACTCCGTTCGCTCGTGGAGCGTGGTTACAGCATAGCCGTATATCCAGAAGGCACACGCTCTGCCGACTGTGAGATAATGCGCTTCCGCAAGGGGGCTTTCCGCATTGCCCGCGAACTGCAGCTCGACATACTGCCGCTGGTGGAGTATGCACCCGGCAAGTGCCTGCCAAAGGGAGGCAATTTCCTGCGCAAGGGACTTTTCCATGTTGAGACCTACGAGCGCATTCCTTATTCTGAATATTCGCAGCATGGCGAGGACAAGGACATCGCATCATGGTTCCGCAGATACTATGTCAAGAGATATGACGAACTGAGGGACAGACTTGACCAGACACTGTAAAGGCCGCGGGGGTATATAATCATGCACTGAACCTACGTCATCATGCAATAAAAATAATTATGCACACCTACTTACGCAGATTACTATATAGCATATTCGTACTGATCGCTACGATATCAGTAACGGCGCAGCAGAAAGTGAGACTTTCTGCAAAGAGCG
>JAEEGH010001665.1_pt1 | contig 62989 bp, 60 predicted proteins | sample 9134181 | NCBI WGS metagenome assembly JAEEGH01 (sample SAMN16246544, study PRJNA631951) | gut metagenome | biome: gut microbiome; feature: rumen; material: DP-attached | host: Bos | place: Iran: Karaj | collected 2018-10
ACCAAAGCCTGAATGAAAAGAAGGTAGCAGTGCTGAATTTCATGTCTTCTGATTTATACAAAGCCTGCATGAAGACGATACAGAACAATCAGTTCGAGGCGGATGAGATAACTTCATCAGGGCTTACCGTGGAAAAAGCTTCGTGGATAGACGCACCGATGGTCGCTGAATGTTTCATGAACCTTGAGTGCAAATATGTGTGGGAGAAAGAAATTGTTCCCGGTGATGATCACGTTATGATTTGCCTTGAAGTCGTAGGCGGCCATATAGAAAAGGATTATATGGAGGATATGTTCGGAGATAAAGGAGTGCTTTATAATGTCCATTATCCGATAAATCCGGAAGCTGTGAAAGAAAAAGGTTGCGATTACGTAGCTGCACTTAAGAAAGTAAATCAATCTTACGAATATTGATCATCTACAAGGCAGCGCAATGCTAAAGCAGTGACAAATTCGAGTTTGTCGGGCTGAAGTTGGCGTGTTATATCGGAATATAAAAGTTTCACATTAAATTCCAGTTAAATGTATAATGTATTTTATTTTTCTTGGTATAGAAAATCATCAGTAAGTACTACTAAGGAGATGGGAATAATATGGATAAAATACCATTTTGGGAAGAGACATATAGAAACAATGAAATAAATACCTTTCCGGCAGAACCAAACGGAACGATTTTGGAATTTGAACATCTCCTGAGAAAAGACTCGGCTATCCTTGAAGCCGGATGTGGAGAAGGTCAGAATGTCAGATATCTGGCTAAAAACGGATACTCTGACATAGATGCTTTTGATCTGTCAGAGGCTGGAATATCAAAGCTTAACAGGCTTTGTGAAAAAGAAGGATTAAGAATTAATGCTTTTGTAGATGATCTTACAAAGTATCGTTTTACTAAATCATATGATTTAATTATGACTTTCGCTACACTTTGCTTTGTCGAAAAGGATAAGTGGAGACACTTTATCGAAGATGCTAAAGAGCATACAAATCCGAATGGAATACATATTATCCATACTTTTACGAATACGGTTCCGGCTTCCCCTGACATCGCACCTTTCGCGGTTGGATTGGCAGATGAAGGTGAAATAATGGATTTATATTCAGACTGGGAAGTTTTACAATTTAAGACATATGTATTTGATGATGAACATCCTAATGTTCCAAAACATCAGCATGCAGTAAATAAGTTGGTAGCACGGAAAAAAGCATCAAGTTAATGTAAAAAATGTCAGAAGTGCAAAATTCAAGAATTATTATTACCCTGAAAATTATTATTTCTATCTTTCTATGGACGATGGTCACGAAATATTAATGTCTATATCAGATGTAAACAGAAAAGAAGGCACTATAAAGTGTAGTTTTGATATTATCAAATTTGATGATAAGTATGCTGAGGATTCTGATGTAAGTGTAATTGATTTTAAAAATCCTACAGATGAGTTTTATCCTATGTCAGGCTATGACTGTCTTGGAAAATATAATTCATACAGAGATTTTTTTGATAATTATGAAAAAATGCCAGATATAATTGCAGACTTTATAAGTAACTCTGAATTTTGTAAACAAAAACGATATGAAGAGAATCCTAATCGAAAAGAAAAGCACCATGAATATATTGAACTGAAATAGCTTTCCGCACCATGCGGTTTCTTGCCCAGACAAAAAACAGGTTTCCGCAAAATGCGGAAGCCCGCCCAGACGAAAAACGCGCTTTCCGCAAAATGCGGAAGCCCGCCCAGACGAAAAAAAACGCGCTTTCCGCAAAATGCGGAAGCCCGCCCAGACGAAAAACGCGCTTTCCGCAAAATGCGGAAGTCTGCCCAGACAAAAAACAGGTTTCCGCAAAATGCGGAAGCTTGCCCAGAGAAAAAATGACTTTCCGCAAAATGCGGAAGCAAAACTTTGATAGATTGTATTTTTCTGGCGGAAAGTAGTGACTTGCGGACGCGGACTGCCTCATGGCTTGCCATGCGAGCAGTCCGACGGACGCAATGAAACGGATTTCCGCCGGGCGAAGTGCATATTTTGTTAGTGTCTTGTTGTATTCGCCAAAGTAAGATATAATCGCTTCTATGAACAAAGCATCAGTCTTAATAGTTGAAGATCACCCGATTTTCAGCAAAGGTTTGTCTCTGCTTATAAACGCGGAAGAAAGCTTCACCGTTGTCGGCGAGGCGCGCAACGGCTCAGAAGCATTGTCTATGCTTGTTGAGAAAAAGCCCGATTTGGCTGTAGTAGACCTGAACCTCGGCGATGAAGACGGCCTTGAGATTATCGCCGCGATGAAGTCAAGAGCCGCAAACCTTAAGATTCTCGTGCTTTCAATGTATGACGAGCGTTATTACGCCGAGCGTGCCTTAAAAGCCGGTGCGAGCGGCTATGTGATGAAAGAAGAGGCGAGTACGCTTGTGATTGACGCTTTGAAGACCGTGCTTCAGGGCAAAATCTGGCTTAGCGAAAACGAGCAGAACTATCTTAACGAGCATCTTGAAGGCCAGGATATTTCGTCTTCTGATGACTGCTTTGCTTCTATTAATCAGCTTTCAAACAGACAGCTTCAGGTTTTCCTGCTTATAGGCAAAGGCTTCGGCACGATAGAGATTGCCGCAAAGCTTGACCTTAGCACAAAGACGATTGACGCTCATAAAGAGCATATAAAGCAGAAGCTTCACTGCGCAAATTCGCAGGAACTGCGCCAGCTTGCCGTTCAGTGGAACGCGCGCTAGGAAAAAAGGCTGAATGAGCAAGATACGCCACATCATTTTGTTTTTGCGTTCATTGAACGACCCATATCAGCTAGCGATTTTCAAATCTATAAACCAGAGCGTCAAAAATTCAAACCTGCTTGTCTGGGCAGTGCAGAGCGAGCGCATTGACCACACTTTTTCGTTTGACAAACATTCGGCTTGCAAATTCCTCAAATTTTTTGAAGCAGACGGCGTGCTTTTCTTGTCTTCTGCAATGTTCTTAGACGGCAACATGACGACGGAACGCCTCAAAAAATGCATAAACAATCTTCCGTGCATTTCGGTCGGCTACAATTATTCAGGCATTCCTTCAATATTGATACGCAACAGAATTTCGATGACGCAAATAGTTGAGCACCTTATAAAAGACCATGGCTACAAGTCGTTTCTTTTTATAGGCGGCGAAAAATTCCACAACGACAACAGGGTCCGTGAAACTGTTTTCCGGCGCACCATCGAGCGTTATGCTGAAACTTCGCCGGGCATTCATGCTGAATATGCGCACTGCAACTGGTCTGAGCACCAGACTTTCGCGTTTATGAAAGAATATCTTTCGCGCCACCCGGACAAAGCCCCGGACGCAATTGTCGCCGCAAATGACAACATGGCTATCGGCGTGCTGAAATTCTTGCGTTCGGCGCAGGAACCTGCCTGGCAGAACGTGGCCGTTACAGGCTATGACGACATTCCGCAGGCCGCGCTTGAAATTCCGGCGCTTACCACAGTTTCGCAGCCTTTGCAGAAGCTTGGCGCGGCGGCTGTTTCAGAGCTTAGGTCTTTGATGGAAGGCGAGGAAGTGCCGATAAGGACGCACATCGACACCGAAGTGCGCATAAGAAGCTCGTGCGGCTGTTCTTCTGAAACGAACGGCGGAAAGCATGAGCTTGTCTATAAGAACGAATACGCGCCGAACTATCAGTTCCGCTTTAAGTCTGATTATTACTGGAACATCGTCAGCTCTTTTTCGCAGGAACTGACCGACATTGATACGATGCCTGCTTTGTGCGCTTCTCTTACAGGCTTTCTCAACATGCTCGAAGTGCCGATGTTCTATCTTTTCAGCTTTTCGTCGCAAGATGAATTGCCATGGTACGAGCGCGGCACGGCGCAGCTTATTTACAGCCGCATTCCGGGCAAAGAAGTGCACACAAACTGCTTCGGCGAGCAGACAGACTTGCGCGAATTCTTTCACAGAGATTTTTCAAGCACCGTCCGCTCGATTTTTCAGTTAAGGGCGGGGCAAAAAGAAATCGGGTTTATCCTTTACGACATTGACCCGGAGCTTCAGCCTTATATTTGCAGCGCGTTCACTTTTATTGAGAACGTCTTGCGCCGCATTAACGACCTTGAATCAGAGAAGCAGCATTCGGCCTTGCTCGAAAAGGAAGTGCGGCTAAGGTCAAAAGACCTTGTTGCCGTGCATGAAAAGCTCAAGCAAGAAGCCGAGCGGCGCCTTGCGGTTGAAGCCGAAGTTTTGCGCATAAGCGAGCTTGAACGCCTGCGCTTTTCGATTGACCTTCATGACGATATTTGCCAGCGTCTTGCCGGAATTTCGCTTTACTGCAAGAGCCTTGTAAAGATGAATAAGCTGCCCGAAGACGCGCTGCCTGATTTAGCCGCGCTTGTTGATGAGACTTTGACAAGAACGCGCGCCTATGCACATGACTTTTTTCCGCTTGAGCTTGATGCGGTAGACTTAAAAGAAGCGCTTTCTCTGCTTTGCGAAAGTTCCGGCTCTCAAATGGGGCTTCACTGCGATTTTGAGTGGCAGATTCGCGAATCCGTGGAATTCCTTCCGGCGCAGAAGCTCAATATTTACAGAATCTTTCAGGAAGCGCTGCATAATGTTTCAAAGCACGCAAAGGCGCGAAAGGCGGTTTTGCGCGTTTCAGAAGATTCAGCCTGCACGCGGTTTGAGCTTATCGACGACGGCATCGGTGTAAAGCAGTCGCAGGAAAATGCGCTTAAGACAAAGAAAAAATCTGCCGGCCTTGGCCTCCGCTCAATGGAATACCGGGCGCACCAGATTGGCGCAGAATATTCGATAAAGCCTGCCGAGCCGTGCGGCACAGTAGTGTCAATCGTCCTTCCGCGCACATTGCTGCTGGAAAAGATATAAGCTCTGCTGTATTTATATAAAATGCTTGTTTACAAATTCCCATTGAACAGAGGTTTCTGGATCTTCAACAACAGGACCACCTCTTCCACGACTTAATTTTTTAGCAGGAACCCAACCTTCCTGTTCATTGAATTGTATTTTAACCCAATTGTAATCTGCTGTAATTGCAATTGATTTAACGATACTAGATACAAAACCTAGTTCACAGACATTTTCTGAAGTTTCAGAGGGAAGTTCTTTGAGATTAGGATAATCGAAGTCGCAAAAGCTGTCGTCCATTTTTAAAATTGTTATTTGTTTATCGTCAACTGTCAGTTTTCCTATTGGAGTGAAATTATCATTTATATAAGGATTAAATTTGCATTTTATGTAGCCGGTTGTATTATCTGGAAGTATTACTCTGATGTAGCTTTCTGTTCCGTATTCAATAAAACTTTTAACAATGATTTTGTCATTCGTTTGAGCTGTATAAATAACTTCATCATTTAACGGATATTTATAGATTTCCGGCAAATCAGATGTAACTTCCTCAAAATTTAGAACAGTATCAAGTTTATGAACGATAATTTTCGCTTCTGTTTCAATGCCGGTACTATAAAGTTCAAGATTTTCTTCTAGCTCTGCATTGCGTACAGAAAGCTCTTGTATATGGTTTTCGTAACTTTCGCTTTTTTCGCTTAAATTCTTATTATTCAGTTCAAGTTCTTCTTTTTCTTTGATGAGCTCTGCATTCTTCGCCTGAAGTTCCTCAACCTGATTTTTCATTTCTTCAGCTAAATTTTCTTTGTCTTTTGTACAGCCTACTAGAATAATAAGCATACACACCGCTGATAAAATTGTACATTTTTTCATTTTTTTTTCGTCTCCTTTGGAGTTTTTACACTGTTTATCATAAATCATATTCTGGCAGATTTCAACTAAGACTCGTAGAGTTTGCCAGTTAAAGTCGCGGTCAGTTCAAAGCTTAAAATCGTATTTACTTTTGTTTTGCGCTTAAGTATAATTGCCATGTGCAGGAAAACGTTGTAACAGAAAAACAAAAGCAGTTTGTTCTTATAAGGCTTTTGCAGCGGCTTAATGTCTGTCTGTTCCTATATCTTTTTGTGCTGGCTTTTGTCTATATTCTTGGAAACATGCAGAATTTTCTTGATTCTTCTCAAGTTTTAATCCTTCAGATAATTTCTTTTACTTCTATTTTATTGATTTTGCTTTCTATATGCGCTATTGTTCTTTCTGTGTTTTTTGCTGTATACCAGAAGACATCCGTATATTTCGGGCGTATTGTCTTCAATCTGATTTCCTGCTTGATTGCGGCTGTGTTTCTTTTTCTTTCGGCGGGAATCAACTTTCTTGCATCTGGGACGGGGGCTTAGTCTTTTATGGGTGGCAAAGGTCGAACGCTTAATGTCTGGCATGTTACAAGGGAATATGCCGGAATAGCAGAAGCTGGCGGCGTAAAGAATGTTGCATGTTCTTTGGCAGAAGGGCTTGTACGGCAGGGCGCAAAATGCACGGTCTTTATTCCGTTTTACGGCTGCACCATGATGAAGCGGCTTTCAAAAATCACTGAATTATCTTCATCTATAGCCGGAATTATTTGCGGCAATTCAATTTACAGGGTGGCTTACGGTCAGGCTGAAGTGAAGGGCGTGCGCATAATCTTTGTTATGCACCGCATTTTTACTGAAAAGCGCAGCGTTTATGTTTACACAGCCGAAGACGAAAAGGAAAATCCCGAATTTGTGCGCGGCTCTGGCCATAAAGACGCGAACATAATGAACACGGTCTTTCAAAAAGCCGTAATCGCTTTTGCGCAGCTATCCGGCGAATACCCCGACATCATTCAGTGCCAGGATGCGCACACCGCGCTGATTCCGGCATTTGCAAAGGCTTCTCCACAGCATGCAAAGGCTTTTGCAAATACACGCTTTTTCGTTACAATCCACAATGCAGGCGAAGGCTACCGCCAGCAGTTCAATTCGATGCTTGAAGCATATTCTTTGACGGGGCTTCCGATGCCGATGCTGCAGACCGGGCTTATGAACGGCCGCATCGAGCCTTTCTTGGTCGCTTCGGTTTATGCAACGCTTTCTACAGTTTCGCCGTGGTATGCAGATGAGCTCCGCGACGTGAACGACAAATTTACAGGCGGCCTTGCTCAGACTTTCGCAGAAAAGAACATCGCCATAAAAGGCATAACTAACGGCATTGACGTTGACAGATATTGTCCTGAAGACAAAACAAAGTCACTGCTGCCTTATACTTTCAACCCGAAAAAAGGCAGCTTCCGCGGAAAATATTCATGCAGAAGCTGGTTCATCAAGAACACAGGCGAAAAATTCAATATCCCGGGGCTTGAGCGTTACGGCGGCATAACCCATAAGCCGGGCAACGTATATTTTGCTTATCACGGCAGGCTTGTGCACCAAAAAGGGCTTGAAGTGCTTGCAGACGCCGCCGAAATCGTGCTGAAGAAAAACCCAAATGCATGTTTCATCGTTACCGGCCAGGGCGATTCTTCTTTGGAAGAGTGCCACAAGCTGCTTGCCGAGCAGAACAAGGGCAGATACATCTATATACGCGGCTACGAACGCTCTTTTGTAAGGCTTTGCGTTGCAGTTGCAGATTTTATCGTGCTGCCGAGCTTTTTTGAGCCGTGCGGCCTTGAGGACTTCATCGCGCAGATTTTCGGCACTATTCCTGTGGCTCATGCTGTGGGCGGCTTGAACAAAATCATTGACGGCAAGACCGGCTTTTTGTATGAGCCGAACACATGCGACAAGCTCGCCGATGTGCTTCTTGAGCTTATTGACAAATTCCAGAAATCGCCGTCAGAATTTACAGCGGTTGCAAAGAATGCTGCTACGTATGTTGAGCAGGAATATTCCTGGGACAGGGTAATCGAGCAGCAGTATCTTCCAATGTATACGTGCGAAGACGCATAAGAGAGGGAGCTTATGAAGTTATTTCTTAGAATTGCTATTATTGTTCTCGCCGTTCTGGTTGCAGGCGTTGGCGCTGTAACAGGCTATTATTTTTACATGCAGACTGCGCCTGTTAAAGCAGGTGAAGCAGCCGTTGCTTCTCAAGACAGCGCTGACGCTGGCGTAGAAACTTTGACTGACGGCGCTGGTGAAGCTTCTGAATCCGCAGAAAATACAGATGAGCCTTATATCCTAAAAATTCCAGTCGGAACAGGCGTGCCGGCTGTTGCGGCCGAGCTTGAAGAGCACGGCCTTATCCGTTCAGCCGATATTTTCTATCTTAAGGCGCGGCTTGAAAAATTCGAGATGAAGGCCGGCCGATATACAGTGCGCCCGACAATGAGCATGTCTGAAATTTTTGCGCTGCTCGCTTCCGGCAAGCAGGATCACATAAGCGTCAGCATTCCAGAAGGTCTTACGACATCGCAGATTGCGCAGCTTCTCGTTGATTCAGACGTAATTCTCTCAAAAGAAGAATTCATAAAAGAAACGAAAAATCCAGAAATTTTAGAGAAGTACAAAATTGCGGCATCAAGCCTTGAAGGCTATCTTTTCCCAGATACGTATTTCTTCAATCCTTCGATGAACCCGGATGATGTTATTGAACGGCTTGTAGACAATTTCTTTGCAAGAATCGATTCGCTTGAAATTCCGTCTGACGACATGAAAAAGCTGCATGACACAGTTATTCTTGCTTCTATTGTTGAGCGCGAATACTGCCGCGAAGAAGAAGCGCCGCTTATCGCAAGCGTTTTCAAGAACAGGCTTGACCACCATATCGGGCTTGAATCTTGCGCCACAATCGTCTATATACTCACTGAAATCGAAGGGCGGCCGCACCCGGAGCGCATCACTTATGAAGATTTGAAAATCGACAGCATTTACAACACTTATAAATGGGCGGGGCTTCCGGCCGGACCAATCTCTAACCCGGGTGCAATTGCGCTTAAAGCAGCCGCGAACCCGCCGAAAACAAACTACTATTATTTCCGTGTTGTAGACGAAGCGACCGGCACGCATCATTTTTCGTCTTCTCTTGAAGAACATGCAAAGACAGGGCGCGACCTTGCTATAAAGGCGGCTGCAAGAAAATAATGGGCCGCCACATTTCGTCTGCTACAATAGATGCAGTAAGTAACAGCGTCGATATTGTTTCTCTTGTCAGCGAGTATGTCCACCTTGAAAAGAAAGGTTCAACTTTCTGGGGCTGCTGTCCGTTTCATAATGAAAAAACACCGTCATTTGCTGTAAGCCCTGAAAAAAGAATATATCATTGTTTCGGCTGCGGCAAAGGCGGCGGCGTTATTCAGTTTTACAGAGAAATTGAAAACGTTTCTTTTGTTGAAGCTGTTGAGCAGCTTGCCAAAAAAAACGCCATAGAAGTAATTTACGACGGTGTATCTTCTAAAAAAGATGACGAAGAATACGCCAAAGCCCGCCAGTTCAAAGACGATATGCTTGATTTATACCGGCGCACGGCGGCGCTTTTCCGCTATTTTTTGAATGAAACCGAGCAGGGTAAGCCTGTGCTTTCCTATCTTGCAAAACGCGGCGTTTCGCCTGAAATTGCAGATGCGTTCGGGCTTGGCTTTGCGCCCGAAGACAGGCGATGGCTCAAGAAATTCCTTTTGCAGAAAAACTATTCAAATGATTTTCTTTCGCAGTCCGGACTTTTTTCAAAGAATTACCCCGATGTCGCGTTTTTCTCAAACAGGCTCATGTTCCCGATCTGTAACAGGAACGGCGAAGTTGTAGCTTTTGGCGGACGCATTCTTGAAGGCGACGGCCCGAAGTATCTAAACTCTGGCGATTTGCCTCAGTACAAAAAGTCAGAGACGCTTTACGCATTTCATCTTGCAAAAAACCAGATAAACAGACTTAAGACCGTTATTTTATGCGAAGGCTACATGGACGTTATTGCATATCATCAGGCAGGGCTGAACTTCGCCGTCGCGCCTCTTGGAACAGCCTTAACAGAGGAACAAATCCATATACTGAAACCATTTGTAGATACCTTCATACTTTCGTTTGACGGCGACGAGGCGGGACAGAAAGCAACGTACAGGGCTATTCTGATGTGCAGAAAAGCCGGTGCAGTTGTCAAGATTGTAAATATCGCCGGCTTCAATTTTGGTGACAAGCCTAAGCCGAAAGATCCTGCTGATGTTCTGCTAAATTTCGGTGCAGAAACCTTGACGAGTATTGTAGATAACAGTATAATTGATTCCGATTATTTATTGTCTAGACTGGCAAAAAAGTATCCTATAGATACACCTGACGGAAAAACCAAGGCTTCTTTGGAATTTTTCCCGTATATTGATGTTTTGCCGTCAGATATACAAAAAGAATCATGTCTTGAGCAGCTGTGCAATACTTACGGATTATCGCTGCAGGCTGTACGCTCTGACTTTAACCGCAGGGACGCTGCTCAGAAAAGGACTGGACCGAACGGACATACATCAGAATCTATAGTACCAGACAACCCTGATATAAAGAAAAATGCCGAATTACGTGCGATGCTCGCTGTTGTGTCAAATACTGAATATTTCACAAAAATGCGCTCAATGCTTTCGCCTGAAGACTTTGAAGAACCGGCTGCAAAAGAGTTGTTTTATGCTTTAGAAGAATGCTTTAGAGAAGATGTCCTAAGTTCGGATGCAATACTTGCCAAATGCGAAAATGAAAAATTGCGTAAATTGGTAAGTGAGACGGTTGCTTCTGATGAATTTACAATTAATTCAGAGAAGACAATTGAAGACAGTATTGCTTTAGTGCATCGAAACAGTTTAGAGAGAAAAAGGGAGAGACTGATGAATAAGATTCGTCAGTGTGGTGGTAAAACTCTTGAAGAACTGCAAGAGTTACGCAACATGCAGTATGAAAAAATGGCCATCGATAACGAATTGAACGTAAAGGATGTAACTGAATGACGGATCAAGAACTAGATCCAGCAATAGTAAAACTTGTTGAATACGGAAAAGCTAAAAAAGTCCTTAACTGGGATGAAATCAATGATTTGTTACCGCCTGAAATTTTGAACTCAGACAAAATGGATACGGTACTCATGGTTCTTGAACAGAATAAGATTCAGGTTATAGAAGAAGACCTGGTTCTTGAAGATGAGGACGATGAAGAGGCCAGAGAGCAGGCTGAAGAAGCTGCTGCAAATGCTGACCCGGATAAACCAGAAAAAGATGATGATTTAGGACGTAAGCGCCTTGTAAACAACGACAAGGATTCGTCAATCGACGACCCGATCCGTCTTTATCTGCGTGAAATCGGAAAAGAAAACCTGCTTACAGCTGAACAGGAAGTTGAGCTTTCCAAAAAAATGGAAAGCGGTGAAAACATCATAAAAGACGTAATCAAAAATTCCGGCATGATTATTCCTGAATTTTATGCGATTGCACAGCGTGCTTTCACTAAGATTGATCCTCATGAAGCAGGCCGCCCGAGAAAAGAAATAAACGAAGAAATGGCAGAAAAACGCCGCCTCAAGGCTAACTACAGCGACGCCTTAAAACAGGTTCTGCCTGAAATGAAGCAGTATATTGCCCTTAAGAAGCAGCTTTACGAAAAAGACCAGAACGTCTCAATTTTTGAGAACGAAGATCTGGTTGCGCTCCGTAATAAGATTCTTCCTGTTCTGCAGGGCGTAGATATTCAGTCTGAAGAGATTGAACGTTTTTCTGACAGATTTATTGAAGCTACAAAGAAAATCAAGGAATACCGCCACAGACAGGAAAAGAAAGAGAAAGAGCTCCGCATTTCTGACTATACGGAACTCCGTGCTCTCGGAAAGCGTGTTTCTCTTAAATCTGAACGTGCAAAGCTTGAAGAAGAGCTTGGTATTCCGGCTGATGATATCCGCGAGATTTATACGCAGATTCAGAAGATTGACCGCAAGCTCCGGAGACTTGAGTACGAGTTTGAGAACGATGTTTCTGAAATTCTGACAATGGCAAGAGAAATTCAGCGCGGCCGCATTATGATGAAAAAGGCAAAAGACCGCCTTATCAATGCAAACCTGCGTCTTGTAGTTTCTATTGCAAAGAAATACACGAACCGCGGTCTTCACTTGTTCGACCTCATTCAGGAAGGCAACATCGGTCTTATTAAGGCTGTTGAAAAATTTGAGTACAGCAAAGGCTTTAAGTTCTCTACATATGCAACATGGTGGATACGCCAGGCGATTACACGCTCAATTTCAGACCAGGCGCGCACTATCCGTGTGCCGGTTCACATGATTGAGCAGATAAACAAAGTTGTACGCGAAAGCCGTCAGCTTATGCAGCGTCTTGGCCGAGAACCTTCTGACGAAGAGATTGCAGCCCAGCTTGGTTGGGCTGTAAGCCGCGTTAAGCAGGTTAAGAATGTTGCGCGCGAGCCAATTTCGCTTGAAACTCCGATTGGCGAGGAAGAAGATTCTCTGCTCGGAGATTTTATTGAGGACAAGGAAGTTGAGAATCCTGCAAATCAGACGGCGTTTACGCTCTTGCAGGAACAGCTTCAGACTGTGCTTGAAACGCTGCCGCCGCGTGAACAGGAAGTTCTTAAGATGCGTTTTGGTCTTGATGACGGATATTCGCTTACTCTTGAGGAAGTCGGTTTGTACTTTAACGTAACACGCGAACGTATACGTCAGATTGAGGCTAAGGCGTTGAGAAGACTGAGACACCCGAGACGCTCAAGCCCATTGCGCGATTATCTTGACAATTAATATAGAAGAGGTTTTGTACTTATGGAAATGACTGAAGTTTTCGACAAATTAAAAACTTTGCAGGAAGTTCTTTCTGAAAAATATGAACTTGAGACGCTTATAGCCGATGCTCCAAAACGGCTTACAAATCAGGAAGAGCTTCTAGAGCGCATGAAGAAGCAGTTTATAGAAAAAAACGCGGAATATGAAACACTCCGTTCAAAGGTTGTTCTTTTGAAGACACAGCTTGCTGATGCAGAAGCAAAACGCGAGCGCGGCGAAAAGGGAATGGATTCAATTACAACACACCGCGAGTACGAAGCTCTTGAAAAAGAAATTAAAGACGCTACAGAGCTTGAGCAGCAGATCCGTAAAGAGCTGCAGAAAGAAGAAAAGAACTTTGTCGAGCTTGATGAAAATATCAAACAGGACGAGCAGTTCATTGCCCAGCAGGAGTCTGAGCTGAACCAGAACAAGCAGAATCTTTCACAGGAAATTGAAAACCTGAAAGCAAAACTTGACGCTCTGCATAAACAGGAAGAAGAAATTGTTCCTGGAATCGATTCTGAGATTATTTTCAAATTTGAGCGTATTATCAAGAGCAAGCACAGCAAAGGTATCGTTGCTGTAAAAGGCAACGTCTGCGACGGCTGCCACATGATTCTTCCGGCACAGTTTGCTAATGAAGTTCATACAGGCGAAAAGATTGTATTCTGCCCGTATTGCAGCCGTATTCTGTATTACGAAGAAGATGAATCAGGTGAAAGCGAATACTTCCACCTTGATGATACAGGAAGCCTTGCAGATCTTGATGATGATTTCAGCGATGAGGATGAAGAGAACGATGAAGATGAATTGGATGAAGAAGAACACCGTTCCCGTGATGAAATCAAAGAAATGGGCTTTGATGAGTAAGTTGTTCTCTTAATCTGGCGGATGACTGACAGGTTGAGAGTAAAATTGGGCTGCCCGGAGCTTCAAAATTTCGGGCAGTTCAAGATATAATGAGGTTAATTCTGGCAGAAGGGATATAATCGCTGCGGTCAGTCCGTAGAGGAAAGTCCGGGCTCCTTCGGAAAAAATGCCGGCTAACAGCCGGGGGCTTTTTTATAATGAAAAAGCTACAGAGAGCGCAACAGAAAACAAACCGCCGCAAGGTAAGGGTGAAATGGCGGGGTAAGAGCCCACCGGGTTTTTGGCAACAAAGGCCGCATTGCAAGCCTCATTTGGAGCAAAGTTAAATAGCAGCCTGATTTCCGATTCCGGGCGCAAGTCCGGGCGGCTGCTGGTAAACTGCTGGAGACAAAACGTAAGTTTTGTTCAAGATAGATGATTATGGTAAATTGTTGCTTTGCAATGATTTATTGACAGAACTCGGCTTATTGTCTCTTCTGCTTTTTTTTCATAAAGCTGTTAATTGATTCGTGCCGAGGCAAAGGGTATCAATGCCGAGTGCGATTACTTATTAAGAACAACAACCTTGTCGCTCTGCGGCGAGGTTGTTGATTAACAGTACCAAATTGGGGTGGGATTGGTTAAAAAATGAAAATGAATCAACTGCGTGAATATGATAGTTATGACAGAAGAAAAAAACAAAAATTCTTGTGGACTTGTATCATTATAATTGTTTTGGCAGTTGCATTCGCTGCAGGTGTGTCGATGAGAACACTTGCAAAACATAAAGAAATTTCAAAAGAACTGTCATTAGAAAACCTTGAAAATTTGTGGAATTCTGAAGATTACGAGGGCGTTTATGCTCAGGCAGACCGTATGCTTGAAGAAAAGCCTATGCAGCAGTCAGTTCTTGTTTATAAAGGTTATTCTGCATTTTATCTTGCTGTTTCGCAGACAGACACATCTGCTGCACTTGCCTATATCGAGGACGCAATAAACGCGCTGCGTCTTGCATTAATTTCAAATTATTCAAAATCAAAACCTCAGATTGAGTATATGCTTGCAAGGGCATATTACCAGAAAGATGTTTTTGCTGCATATAACTGCTATGCGGATCTTGCCATAAAGTATTTTACACTGGCTAAAAATGACGGCTATGTATCAAATGATATTCCCGAATATTTAGGACTTTCTTATGCTGCGCTGAATATGACTGAAGAAAGCATAAGCGCTTTTACAGAAGCGCTCGGTATTCATGAATCAGAAAAGCTTCTTCACGCAATCGGCGAGCAATATTACAAGTCAGAAGACTATTCAAAGGCAAAACAATACCTTTTTCGTGTTGTAAGTGAGTCTAATGATGACATTTTGGTGTTGAAAAGTCGCAACATTCTGGGTAAAATATATCTCGAAGAAAATAATCTTTTTGATGCAAAAAGAGAATTTGATGCTATTTTAGCTAAAGATGCAAATTATGCCGATGCCTATTATGGGCTTGGGATAATATATGAAAAACAAGGTGATTCGACAAAAGCGCGTTCAGAATGGCGTAAAGCTCTGCGGGTGCAGGTAAATCATCCTGGTGCACTTCAAAAATTGAATAACGGTTAGGGGGGGTTATGAGCTTAATTGATAAGTTTACAACAGATATAGGAATTGATTTGGGAACATGTAACACGCTTGTTTATGTTCGTGGAAAAGGTATTGTAATAAACGAGCCTTCTGTTGTTGCTGTAGAATGCGGAACAAAACGTGTTGTAGCTGTAGGTTCTGCCGCAAAACAAATGCTGTGGAAAACTCCGGATAATATCACTGCGAAACGCCCCCTTAAAGACGGTGTTATTGCTGACATGGATTTGACTGAAAAAATGATTAAGTTTTTCATTCAAAAGGTTATTCCGCGCTATAAGCTTACAAGAACAAGAATGAAAATCGGTATTCCGTCTTGCATTACAGAAGTTGAGCGCCGCGCCGTTATGGAAGCAGCTGTTCACGCCGGTGCAAGGGAAGTAAACGTAATTCAGGAATCTCTTGCTGCTGCAATCGGTGCAGAAATCCCGATTCACGAGCCGGCAGGCCACATGGTCTGTGACATCGGCGGCGGCACAACTGAAATTTCAGTTATTTCTTTGAGCGGCATGGTCGTCACAAGGGCAATCCGTCTTGGCGGCGACGAATTTGACGAAGCAATCATCAAATATGTAAGAAGCGTACACAACCTTGTAATCGGTCAGCAGACAGCTGAAAAGCTCAAGACTGAAATCGGTAACGCCGTTCCAGACAAGAACATTGAAAAGCGCGAGATTAAAGGTACAGATGCTATTACCGGTCTTCCTCGCCGCCTTGAGATAGACTCTGTTGAAGTACGCGAAGCTTTGAAAGACCCGATAACTCAAATTCTTGATGAAATAAAACTTACATTGTCTACAACTCCGCCGGAACTTGCCGCCGATATTGTTGAGCGCGGTATTGTTATGACCGGCGGCGGCTCTCTCTTAAAGGGCTTCCCGAAGCTTATTTCAAAAGAGACAGGCGTTCCTGTAATTCTTGCAGAAGCTCCTCTTGACTGTGTTGCAATCGGTGCAGGCAAGTCTTTTGAGCTTGAAAGAGAAATTTCTTCTGACCGCAGCATTTACGATATGCTGAACAACTAAAAATATGGCTCAGTCAAAAACAACTGCCTGGTTCAGTTTACCGGTTTTCCTTCTGGTTTTACTGGTTGTCATATCTGGAGTTATTCTCGCATTGCAGACTGGCGGCTTTATAGTCGATTTTAAAGAAACCGGTTTTTCCATTGCTTCAACCGCACAGCTTTCAGTACATTCTGTCGCGAATTCTATAGGCGGAACATTTACCGCAATTAGAGAGCTTTCAGATTTGCGCAAAGACTATGAAGCGCTGACTGAAAAGCTCAAGGATTATGAATATCTTCAAAGAAACAATGTTGAGATAAGACGCGAAAATGAGCGGCTGAGGGAGCAGCTCGGGCTTTCTGACTCGCTGAATAAAAAGAATTATCCTGCATATATTATCGGCAGAGACCCTCAGGCGCCGTATTCTGCAATTACAATAAGCAAAGGCAGTAAAGCCGGCATAAAGAAAAATATGCCTGTTATTGCTTTGCAGCGGGGCAATGTCGGTCTTGTCGGCAAAGTTATCGAAGTCGGTCATTATACTAGTCTTGTAATGCCTATTTATGACTATCAGTGCAATGTTTCAGCCAGAGTCCGTAGTACAAGAGATTTAGGCCTCATATCAGGAAATGGTTCGGAAAGTCAAAGTCTTTCATTAAGATACATCAATAAGAGAAGCCTTGATACATTGCAGATGGGTGATGTTGTTGTTACTTCCGGTGAAAACGGAAATTTTGAGCGTGATATTCCTATAGGTTCAATTTCTCTGATAAAAATTCTCGAATATGATTCATCTCTTGAAATTGAAGTAACGCCGATTATTGATTTTTCCCGTCTTGAATCTGTAATTGTCATGGACAGAGAGGAATTAAATGATTAAATCAAGTTTTTTTTCTTTTATTTTTTCTTTGAGCTTTTTGATTATTGAAACAGCGCTGCTTTCTAATATCAGTTTTCTGCCCGTTGTTCCGGATCTGGCATTGCTGATTCTTATTTATGTTTCATTTTATAATGGTTCAATTTCCGGGGAGGTCAACGGCTTCTTGTCAGGAATGATCCTAGATTTTTTATCGGTTTCGCCGCTGGGTTTGAATTCATTGTTAAGGACTATCATCGGTTTTATAACCGGATGTTTCAAAGATTTTATCAATGTTGATACTGTATTTTTCCCGGCAATTCTTGCGGCAATCGCGACATTTATAAAAGCTATGCTGTTATTTGTTGTCTCATTTTTGTTCGGCGGAAAAATTGCTGTCTATCATTTATCAGAGTCTCTCTTCTGGATTGAACTGTGTATGAATACAGTTCTGGCACCGTTGATGTTTGCTTTTTTGCGTTTATTTTCTTCATGGCTTTTGATTCAGCCAAAGAGCGCGTCGTATGCGAAAGAATGATTTTATCAATGCACCGGAAATATCTGAAACAAAAAATGCAAAGATTACTGTAATCGGCATAATCATTTTTCTAGTTTTAACTGTTTATTTGTTTAAGTTATTTTCAATGCAGGTAGTTCAAGGTCAGAATTACCGTACACAGTCAAAAAAGATTTCAAGCACTGTAAAAGAAATTCCTGCCCAGCGCGGTGAGATTTACGATAGAAATTCCGATCAGGCTCTTGCTGTAAATATTGATTCATTTGCTGTTGATATAACTCTTGGTGAAATACCAGATGAAAAATACAATACGGTCCTGTCACGTCTTGCGTCTCAGCTGGAAGTAAGCAGAAGTTACATAGACAATAAAATCAAAGACGTTCCGCGCTATTCATTCAGGGCGGTTGAAGTTAAGTCAAATGTTTCATTTCAGACTATTACCATTATCGCGGAAAATCTTGTTGATTTGCCCGGTGTTTCATGGCGCACAAAGCCTGTCAGAAGCTATCTTGTTACTGGTTCTTTCTGCCATATTCTTGGTTATCTTGGAAAAATTACCAAAGACCAGCTTAATGTGCGCTATAACATGCATGATAATGACTCAAAGCGTATCTACAATGAAAATAGTATTATCGGACAGAGCGGCATAGAAAGCAGATACGATGAGATTCTTCAAGGTGAACCGGGAAGAGAGTCAAGAACTGTTGACGCAAAGGGCCGTTTTGTTTCAACTGCACCTGTCGTTATTCCGCCAAAAATGGGTAATAACCTTGTTTTGACTATAGACCGGTCAATTCAGGAACTTGCAGAAAAAGCTCTCGGTGAGCGTTATGGTTCAGCTGTTGTTTTAAAGCCGTCAACAGGTGAAATACTGGCTATGGCTTCTTATCCATCTTATGATGCGAATGTAATTACTTCAGGTGAAAACACATCTGAAACGCGCAGAATTCTGAATGACCCAAGAAAACCGATGCTGAACCGCGCTGTTGAAGGAACTTATCCTCCGGCTTCAACTTTTAAAGTTATTATGTCTGCGGCAATGCTTCAGGAAGGCTCATTTGATCCGCTTAAAAAGGTAGAATGTAACGGTTTCATTGAATATGGCAGCCGTGTTTTCAAATGCCATATCGGTATACCTGGTCACGGCAAGCTTGACTTGAAAAATGGTCTTGCCCAGTCATGCAACGTCTATTTCTGGACTATAGGACGTGAGGCTCTTGGAATTGAGCGTATTTCAAAATATGCAAGAATGTTCGGTTATGGTCAGGAAACTGAAATTGATTTGCCGTCACAGGCGAGAGGCTTGGTTCCTACACCGCAATGGAAAGAGCGTACTTTCCATGAAAAATGGCTTGGCGGTGATACTCTTAATGCTTCAATCGGACAGAGCTATACGCTTGTAACGCCTCTGCATGTAGCAAATATGATGGCAATGGTTGTAAACAAAGGCGTAATATACAAGCCGCATATTCTGAAAATTGCTTATGATCCTGCAACAAAAGAAATAACAAAGGAATTGAAACCTGAGATTCTTCATAAAGCTGATATTGATGCATCTGTTTGGGAAGAATTGCAGACAGACTTAAGATATACTGTAACAAACGGTTCTGCTCAGTGGCCGTTAAGAAACAAAGTCGTTCAGATAGCAGGAAAAACCGGTACTGCTGAAGTCGGTTTGAATAACCGCTGGCATTCATGGTTTGTTGCCTATGCACCGTTTGATGCACCGCCTGAAGATGCGGTTGTTGTCTGTGTTTCTGTAGAAGCTACAAATGAATGGGAATGGTGGGCGCCGTATGCTTCCAATATTATTTTTCAGGGCATTTTTGCAAAACAGACTTATGAAGAAGCTATTGAAACATTAGGATTTTCTGCTATCAAAAAACCTGTGGGAAGACAAGAATGAAATTACGTGTATTCAGTTATTTAGATTATTTTCTCTTTTTTGCAGTATTGATATTAATCTTTATCGGAATCTTGTTTATTTATTCATCAGGTTTTGACCAGTACGGAATGATGCAGTCAAAAGAATATACTAGACAGATATTCTTTGCAATTACAGGGCTTATTCTGCTTATTGCAATGATTGTGATTGACTACCGCAAATTCAGACAATGGTCACCGTTCCTGTATCTGGGGCTGCTCTTGGTTCTTGTCTATACATTAGTGTTCGGAAAGAATGTAAAAGGCGCAAGAAGCTGGCTTGGTATCGGCGATTTTGGTGTTCAGCCTTCAGAATTCGGTAAAATCATTTTTATTCTTTATCTTGCAAGATACCTTGAAACATCTTCTAAAGTGGCGGAATTAAAACGCTTTATAAAGGGAATGTTCATAATGCTTATTCCGATCGGCTTAATTCTTCTGCAGCCTGATCTTGGATCTGCAAGTGTTTACATACCAATATTCCTTGTAATGTGCTATATGGCCGGTCTCCCCAAAAGATATATCTTTTATCTGCTCGGCATTGGATGTCTGACCGTTGTAATGGCAATTCTTCCTGTTTGGGAATTAAAGATTTATCAGCAGCAGATTCCTTTTCTCAAGATTTTCAGGGACTTCCGCCTGAGACTTTTGATTATAGGCTTTATGTCTGTTATAACGTTAATTTCCGTAGCCGGATATATCTTATTCAGAACAAAATATTTTTATTGGCTTGCTTATATTTTCAGTATTATAACCATATCACTCGGTGCTTCAGCTTTATGCGCTAAAGTTCTGAAAGAATATCAGGTTATGCGTCTGATTGTGTTCTTGAATCCTGAAGTTGATCCGCGTGGTTCAGGCTGGAATATTATTCAGTCTAAAATAGCCATCGGTTCGGGTAATTTATTAGGTCAGGGTTTTCTTCAGGGAACACAGAGTCATTACCGGTTTTTGCCTGAACAGAGCACAGACTTTATTTTCAGCATTCTGTCTGAAGAGTGGGGCTTTGTAGGCTGTCTTTTTGTTTTTGCGCTTTTTGTGCTGATTTTTATCCGCGGTCTTATAATTGTAAGAAATACAACGAACGTTTATGGATATTATGTTTCTATTGGAATTGTATTCATGATCTTCTTTCACTTTATCATTAATGTCGGAATGGTTATGGGTGTAATGCCGATTACAGGTATTCCGCTTATGTTCTTGTCTTACGGCGGTTCGTCTTTATGGACGGCCATGACAGGAATCGGTCTGCTTATGGGTGTTAATTTGCGCCGTGAAGACTTTTATGATTCATACAGAGCCGAGAACTGATAAACTGACGGATGTAATTATGGCTAAACTATGGCTGTTGACCATTTTTGCAAAAAAAGCTATATTAACATAAACCCCTTGCCCAAACAAAGGGCCAAAAGTCCATAAGGAGTAAACATGAGAAAGTACGAATTAATGACAATCTTCCCTGTAGAGGAAGATCAATGTCAGGCTGGTCTTACAAACGTTCGCGCTGCATTAAATGAATTCGGCGCAGAAATCGAAAAAGAAGATTTCTTCGGAGAAAGAGATCTTACTTACGAAGTTAAAAAGAGAAACCGTGGTAAGTTCTATCTTTTCAACATCAAAGTAAATCCTGCAAAGGTCATTGATATTGACCACAAATTTAAGCTTGATCCAATCTTGATGAAATTTATGTTTGTTCGCATTGACGAATAGTGAATAACTGAAAGATTTTAATTGCGTTGAAGGAGTTTACAGCATGAATGATTTAAATCAGGTAATGATTATTGGAAGGCTGACACGTGATGCTGAAATGAAATATACAGCAGGCGGTTTTGCTATTGCAAGTTTTTCAATTGCTGTGAACCGTAAACGCAAAAATGGGGATCAGTGGGTTGATGAAGTAAGTTATTTCGATGTCAACTTGTTCGGTAAATCTGCTGAAAACCTCAATCAATATCTCATTAAGGGAAAGCAGGTCGGAATTCAAGGTGAATTACGCCAGGATCGTTGGGAACAGGACGGACAGAACAGAAGCAAAGTTATTATTGTTGCTACTAATGTTCAGTTGTTAGGCGGAAATTCTGGAGGAAGTACCGGAATGGCACAGCCATCCGGAGGGGGTTACAGCCAGAATCGCAGTCAGCAGTCTTATCAACAGCGGCCATCAAATGCACAGCCACAGCAGAATGACTATGATGCCGGGCAGTCTTATGGTGGTGATTCAGATTTTCCTGAAGAGATTCCTTTTTAAGAGAAGCTGAAAAGCTTTTCTGTCAAACTTTGAACAGGAGATTATAGTTATGTCAGATATTAAAAACAAAGACGTAGATCAGGTAACAGAAGCTCAGTTGCAGGATGCAGGCCGTGAAGGCGAAGAACGTGGTGCCCGCGGCGGTAAAAACAAGGCTTTTTTCCGCAAAAAGGTTTGCCGTTTCTGTGCAAATAAAACACCTATCACATACAAAGATGTAGATGTATTGCGCCGCTTTACAACAGAGCGCGGAAAGATTCTTCCACGCCGCATTACAGGTACATGCGCAAAGCATCAGAGACGCCTTGCACTTGAAATTAAACGTGCACGCGCAATCTGCCTGCTGCCATTTGTCTGCGAGTAAACATCAGTCTATTGGTTATTCAATGGTTCTTTGAAAGCTTGTCTTTTGAAGAACCTAATTTTTTGTAAAAAAGACTTAAGCTGTACTCCGGCTTTGTCTTAAAAATATAGGAGCTTGAAATGAAAGTTATTCTTAATCAAGATGTAAAACACCTCGGTGAAGAAGGTGACGTAAAGAATGTAGCAAATGGTTATGCGCGTAACTATTTGTTCCCACGCAATTTTGCTTTGCCATACAACGATGTAACAGTTGCTTATTTTGAAAGCCGCAAAGCTGAAATCGAAGCTAAGAAAGAGCAGAAACGCAAGAATTCTGCTTCATTGAAAGACAAACTTCAGTCAGAAGTTCTTACAATCATTATGCCTGCCGGTTCAAACGGTAAGCTTTATGGTGCTGTTACAAACCAGACTGTTGCTGAATATCTTCAGAAACAGGGTTATGACATTGAGCGCAAGCGTATTGAAATTCCTGGTTCTACAATTAAGAGCGTAGGTAAATATTCTGCTGTAATCCGTTTGTACGAAACAACATCAGCTGAAATTTCTATCATCGTAAAAGGTCAGGAACAGGCTGAAAAAGAAGCTGCCGAAGCAGCAGCTGCAGCAGCCGCACCTGCTGCTGATAAGCCGGAAGAAACAAAGGCTGAATAATGGCACTCAAGGATAAAGTGCCTCCTTCAAATATTGAGGCCGAACAGGCAACATTAGGCGCTTTACTCCTTGACTGGGAAGCTGTCGGAACGGTAATAACTTATCTGCGTCCCGACAACTTCTACTCAATTCAAAATAAAAAAATATTCGAAGCCATGCTTAAATTGTATAACAATAGCCAGCGTGGTGATTTAATAACATTAACAGAACAGCTTAGAAGTGATAATGAGCTTGAAAATGCCGGTGGACCTGGATATATCACAGCTCTGACTGATACGGTTGCTACAAGTGCAAACGTTGAATATTATGCCAAAATAGTGCTTGAACAGTCTGTCCGGCGCGACCTCATAAAAGTATCAAATAAAATAATAGCTCAATCTTATGATGAAACAGTCGGAAGCAGAGCCGTCCTTGAAGACGCCCAGAAAATGATTTTTGAGCTTTCCGATTCAAATCAAACATCAAGTTATAAAGAAGCTGGACCTGTAGTTGTTTCAACCATTGAGATGATTGAAAAGCTGTATAACAATAAAAATGCATTCACAGGAATCCCGTCTGGTTTCAGAGACTTGGACACAATGACGAGCGGCTTTCAGGATTCTGAACTGATAATAATTGGTGCGCGTCCTTCAATGGGAAAAACTGCAATGGCTCTTTCTATGATTCAGAATATCGCCATAAAGGAAAAAATCCCGGCTGCTTTGTTTTCACTTGAAATGTCTGACAAGCAGATTATGCAGCGTCTTTTGGCGGCGCAGGGGAGAATACCGTCTCAGAAAATTCGAACTGGTCTTTTGACAATGCAGGAACTGCAAAGAATGCAGGATGCCGCCGGCATAATCTATGAATCACCGCTTTATATCGTAGACACGCCGAATATGAAGCTGCTTGATTTGCGCGCACTTGCAAGAAGAATGAAAATTCAGCGCGGCATAAAGATTATTTTTATTGACTATATTACTTTGATAACAAGTGAAAATACATCAATTCCAAGACATGAGCAGATTGCTGAAATTTCACGTTCGCTTAAAAGTCTTGCGCGTGAACTGAATATACCTGTTGTAGCCCTGTCACAGGTAAGACGTGACGCTGAAGGTCAGGAACCGACACTTGCGGATTTGCGTGAATCAGGCTCAATCGAACAGGATGCAGACGTTGTAATGTTCATTCACCGTGAAAGACAGAAAAAACAGAATGAAGAAGACCCTTCACAAAAGACACTGGGAATGCCCACAAAGCTTATAGTTGCAAAGCAGCGTAATGGTCCAATTGGTGATGTAGAGCTTGTTTTCTTGCCGTCATTTACAAGATTTGAAACAGCTGAAAAAGAAATGTGACCGCGAAGCGTTTCAGTATAGATTATTTGTCAACTGTAATGACAATCTTAATGGAATACAACGCCGAAGCTATGAGCGTGGTTAGCGGAATACCGCACAGGATACCGATTGAGCCGGTCAGAGCCTGCATAATCTCAAAAGCTATAATCTGATTATTGATAAGCCCCAAAAATGACGAATTATACGCAATTAAGACAAGAATAAACGAGAGTGAGCTGCCTGTGTAGGCAAGAATCAGTGTGTTTGCCATTGTTCCCATCATGTCTCGGCCAATTGCAAAGCCAGATTTTACAAGCTGCTTGAATGAAATGTTCTTAACTGAAGTTGAAAGCTCGTATAGTGCCGAAGCGAGTGACATTGAAACGTCCATTACTGCACCGACAGCGCCTATAATAATAGCTGAAAAAAGCACAGCAACCAGGTCTTTCTGTCCGCCGGGCAGAAGCGCCTCCAAATAGAGCGAGTCGTTGTTCAGATAGCCGTTGATGTGCATTGCGTTTTTCATTATTACCGAGAGAAAAGCCGCGATAAGCACGCCTCCAAAACAGCCGGTGATTGATGCTATGCTTTTTTTATTGAAGCCGTTTACTATTATTACGGTCATCACAATAATGAAAAGGCAGACTGAAATGCTTGTGACATAAAGGTTTGCACCATAAAAAATAGACGGAATGAACCAGCAGAAAATTGAAGCGCATGTAAATACAAGCGAAATCAATGTGTTCATGCCTTTTAAGCCGCCAAAAACCAAAAGAAGAATTACAAAAACAAAAAGCAGCACCGTCATTGAGGTAAATCTGTAAAATTCTTCAAAGACAAAAACTGGATTGTCAAAGATTTCCTGATTGGGCGTGTTCTCTGATAGAGAAGGAGCGGTATTTTCACCGAGCTGAAGAATGATCACACTGTCGCCTTTTTTTACGGCATCGCTTTTTAGTGCAATAAAGTCGTCCTGCATTTGTACGGCTTTAACAGTTCTGTGCTTGAATTCTCTGTCATAAAGCTTTACGTTGAAAAGAATTGCTGTTTTCTTTAAGCCGTTTCCGTTCTCATAATATTCTGTAGATGTGTCAACAATATCTATGACTTTTCCCCTGTAAGAAGCCCAGCCGTTTTTTTCTGCAGCCAGTGTGTTTTTTAAAGGCGGGTATCTGAGCGAAACAAAAAACAGAATGGCGGCAGAAATAATAACTGTTAGAATATGTGGAACGGAAACTTTCATGCTAATTCTGCGTTATATCAATAAGCTGATTGTCAAACGAAAGGGCGACATTTCCAATTTGGGTAAAATCAGAATCGTTCTCATAAACGAATAATGTGCCTTTTGAGTTTAGGATATAAAGCTTGTTGTCAAATACTGCAACTTTTGCAGCACCGCCTGAAGCGAGCCGTCTTCTCTGCGAAGTATTTGAAAGATTTATTGAGACAAGCTGATTTTTTGAAAAGTCTGTGAACAGTGTTCCGTCAACAATCTGCATAAACGAAGAAGTTGATTCGCCTTTTTCAGTCCAAAGAATCTTGTAGTCGCGCTGTTCAGGTCTGAATGTAAAAATTGAGCATGAAGGGGTGTTATTGTTTTCAGTGTACATCTGCCCGAAAATCATGCCGTTTGCTGTGTCAAAGCTGTAAACAGCGTTTGCCTTAATGTTGAGGCTGACTGTTTCGCCGGTTTTTGTATCGATAAGTAGAAATGGCACTTTTGGGTTTGTCGCGCTGGATTTCCCGACATAAATCTCTGTACCGTTAATTAACGCTGCATCAAGATAACCTGTACCAGTGTATTTGTTTATTACAGTGTTTGTTACTGCATCAATAAGCGTAACAGCTGAATTGCCTTCAAGCAGCAGAATCTTATCGCCGTAAGTCTTTAAAAACTGAATCGAATAGCTTGGCGTGTAAACAAAAGCAGGTTTGTCTGTAGGTTCTGTAAAATTAAAGGCATAAATCGATTTTCTTGTATTTTTATTCCACAAATAAAGATTGTCATCTGTGGCAGAAATATTGGTAAAGCCTGAATTCTGTAAAACCGGCTCTGTTGTGCAGCCGTCATCAAGCACGTGTAGAATTTCTGACTCAGTAAGAATAAATGCGTTTCCGTCTGGAGTAGTGCAGATATCTTTTATGATTGCATATGTCGGTGTGGTCAGCGGCTCTAATTGACTGACTGCATAGCTTTCGGTTTTATTCAGCTTGTAGATATCGCCTGAAGAAGTTCCAATATAATATCCGCCGGCTGTCTTTACAATTGATTTAGGCTCGTCTTTATAAGAAAAAGCCTGTTCGCGTGCGGCATTTCCTTTTGGTGCAACGGAATAAATTGTAGTCAGCTTAGAATCGTTCTGAGCATAGTAAAGCGCCGCATCTGAATCAACTGTACAGAAAATAGGGTCGTAGGCATAGGCTGTTGTTTCAGTCTTGCCAGTTGTAGCCGCAATTGTGTAGATTTTGTTGTCTTTGTAGCCTGCAAAGCTTACATTGTTGTTAAAAAGCACTGGCTGTTCAAGATTCGGTTCAACTGCAAAGCGGCCTTTTTCTGTGCCTTTTTTCAAGTCGTAATAACTTAGCAAGCCTGTCGGAGAATAAACTACAAGCGTTGATTCTGTGCCGCTTGTCTTAGCCATTGTAACTGCGCCTGTTGAAGCCGTAAGAAGGTTGCGCGGCATTCCGTTTTCTGACAAAAAGAAGTTGACACCTTTGAGCGAAGTTGTTCCTACAATGAGATATGTGCCCTGTGCAGAAAAAGCGATGCATGTTACAGAATCTTTGAAAGTTTTTGTATATTTCTTGTTTTTATATGTCCAGTCTATAACCGTAACCCTGAAAATTTCTGTGTTATCTGTCTCATAAACTGCTATTTCGTTTTTCTGCGGGTTGAGCGCAATTGCGCGGATCGGCAGGTTTGAGCACTGAAAGTGGTCGCCTGTTCCTGTAGCATTGTTCCAGGCTATAACCATTCCGTCTTCACCGCATGAAAAAACTGTGTCAGAAGCTTCTCTATAAGCAAGTGCAGTAACAGTAGAGAAGTGAGGCTGTGTTGAATAATTTTGCGAAAAAACAGCGGCAAGGCAGATTAAAAAGCCTGCTGTCATAAAAGTTTTCTTAAAAGAATTGTTAAATGCAGTAAGTTGTTTCATACTAATTGAATCCTTTAATTGCTATTTTGTTACACATTTTAGAGAAAATATAGAAAATTTATTTTGCAAAAAATGCTTTAACAGCTTTAAAAACATAGTTAAAGTCGCTTGTAAGTGCCACAACAAACAATAGCCCGATAATAAAAATGCCTATATACTGAACTCTCTGCATTGTTTTTGGTGAAACGCCTTTGCCCCGGATAATCTCGATAATAGCAAACAAAATGATTCCGCCGTCAAGAATCGGAATTGGCAGCAGGTTCATTATAAAAAGCGAAACACTGATAAGCGCGAGAAAATTCAGCATTGTAACAAGACCTTCTGTAAAACCTGCTGCAAAACCCGTTTTTGCTGTCTCACCGAGCATTACAGTAATTCTTATAGGTCCTGCAACAGCCTGTGTTACGTCGATGCCCTTAAAGAACCATGTAATTGTCTTTAAAGTAAGCGCGATAAGCTCACCGGTCTGCTTAAAGCCTTCCGCAATGCCGCCAAAGAACGAATCTGCCTTTTCTGTAACTGCAACGTAATCAAATTCTATGCCAAGGTTGTAGCTTCCGTCTTTTGTCTTTTCAAGCGGAATCTCAATGTCTACAATCTGGTCTTGCCGCTGAACTTTAAGTTTTGCAACGGAAGCGTCTTCAAAAGTTTTTACAAGTTCCATGACATGATGAACTTCAACGCCGTTAGATTCTATAATAAGGTCAAATGGCTTGAGGCCTGCTTTACCGGCTGGGGAATTTTCTTCGATATGCTTGATTTTCGGTGTTACCCAGTTTATTACACCGATTTTACCGCTTGCAGAAGCCTTGTCCATTGCAATAAAAACTGGAATTTTCAAAAGCCCGCCATTTCTGATTATTCCGAAATCAAGTGTCTCGTCCGGGTGCAGGGCTACAGCTGTCTGAAGGTCTGCAAAAGTTTTTATTTCATCTTTTCCAATTGAATAAATGTAGTCGCCTGTCAGAAGACCTGCTTCTTTCGCGGTGCTTGTCATTTCAGGATAAACATCTGTTGCAAGAATAATTACCGGATCTGTGGAGTAATAAGTCTTTCCTGCAAAAGCAATTATGATAAACGCAAAAACCGTAAAGACAATGTTTGCAAAAGGTCCTGCAAACGCAATAATGAGCCGCTTGAAAGGATTCTCAAAAAATGAACGCGGTTCTGGATGTATGCGGTCAAGATCAGCTTCAATTGCCTTTTGAAAATCAGATTCGCCTTTTATACCGCAGTAGCCGCCTACAGGCAGAAGCGAGAGCCGGAACTCTGTCGAGCCAATCTGCTTACGCGCAAGAACAGGCCCCATGCCGACAGAAAAACTCTCAACGTCTATATTCAAAAGCTTTGCCGCGATAAAATGGCCGAATTCGTGGACAACTACAATGATGCATAAGCCGAGAAGCCCCCAGACAATTATCATAATGCCCCCCATTTTGAAAGGACTTCTTTTGCAGCAGATCGTGCTTTTTTGTCTGCTTCAAATACTTCGTCAAAATCTGACGGCTCGCCAGTCCAGTCTCTGGCAAGCACTTCTTCTGTCAGATTAGGAATATCAAGAAACTTTATCTGTGTCTGTATAAAAGCAGCTACCGCAACTTCGTTTGCCGCGTTATAAGCGATTGTGTAACGCCCAGATTGTTTAGCCGCTTCAAAAGCAAGCGGCAGCATCTGAAAATCGTCTGTCCGCGGTTTCTGAAAAGTCATTTCAACATTGTCTGCCAAGTCAAAAAGCTTCAATTTGTTAGGCTGAAATTCCGGCCAGAAAAAAGCCTGGAGAATAGGGTGTTTCATGTCCGGTTCTGAAATTTGCGCATAAAGGACGCCGTCTTTTGTGCGTATCAACGAATGTACAAGGCTCTGCGGATGAACTACTACATGCACCTTTTCAGCCGGAACATCAAAAAGACGGCATGCTTCAATTACTTCAAGACCCTTGTTTGCAAGAGTGGCTGAGTCTATTGTTATTTTCTGCCCCATGTTCCATGTAGGGTGTTTCAAAGTGTCGGCAAGTGTGACTGTTTCAAGCTTTTCTTTCGGAGTATTTCTGAATGGTCCGCCAGAAGCAGTTAAAACAATTGAATCAAGCGCATCCTTTCCGTATTTTTGTGTAAGGCTGAAAACTGCTGAATGTTCAGAGTCTACAGGAAGTATACGCGCATTATTTTTGGCGGCAAGCTTTCTTATTAAAAGCCCTGCCATTACGATTGTCTCTTTGTTTGCAAGCGCAAGGTCTTTGTGATTTTCAAGTGCCGTAATTGAAGGCACTAAGCCGGCCGCGCCTGCAATTCCATTAAGGATAATGTCGCAGTCTGTAGACTTTATAAGCTCTTTAAGTCCGTCTGAGCCGTAAAAAGCAACGCTGTCAATGTGCTGTGTGCTTTCAGATGAAAGACACAAATTCTTGCAGTTGAATTCGCCGGCAGCTTGCAGAAGTGCGTCTGCATTTTTGTGTGCACTCATACCTGCAAGACAAAACTTGTCAGGGTGCTGCCTGATAATATCAAGACCGCTTTTTCCTATTGAACCGGTGGCTCCTAAAATGAGTATTTTTTTCATAATTAAGACAAGTTAAACAAAAACTGAATTGTAATATAAAAAACAGGGGCTGCAAACACAATTGAATCGATAGAATCTAAAATGCCGCCGCGCCCGGGAATAATGTTACCGGAATCTTTAATTCGGGCGGAACGCTTCATTACAGATTCTGCCAAATCACCAAGAATAGCAGCAAAAGCTGTTATAAAACCAAGAAGAATAACTTTTGAGATTGAATCAAAAACAGGAAAAACATAATGCGCAATAATTCCGATGGCGATAGAGCCGGCAAAACCGCCGATAAAGCCCATTACGCTTTTATTGGGGCTTACTTTGATTAGCCCTCTGTTGTTTTTGCCCATTGTAACGCCGAATAGCCATGCGACTGAATCGCACATAAAAACCATAAGCAGAAAAACAATAATGATTTCGCGTGAATAATGCCAGACAGTCATTCTCTGAATAAATGTAAAGAAAAAAGATGAATAGAGAATTGTAAAAGAAGATGTGACAATTCTTGTCAAAGACGTAGCAAACTGTTCTTCTCCGGCTTTTTTTGAAAAAATCTCAAAAATCAATATAAATGAAAGTGCAAAAACAAAAGAAAATGTGGCATATTCCATTGTATAGTTAAAAGTTGTACATAAGGTTGCTGTTGCAGAAACAAAAAAAGAAAGAAACAGTACAAATGGTTTAGGCTGAACAGAAAGATTCTGCTTAAAAAGTACCTGCATTTCGTTTGCTGCAATTACGGCTGCCGCAATTACAACAATGTTGAGCAATAAATGGTTCTGCCATTTGCCAAACCAGACAAGTGCAACACAAATAGGAATTGCAATTATAAATGTCAGCAGACGTTGCATTACTTTACTCATTTGACACCACCAAATCTTCTGTTTCTATGTTGATAATCAGCTATTGTTGCTAAGAATTCTTCTTTGGAATAATCTGGCCAGAGTGTGTCTGAAAATGCAAGCTCTGCATAAGCGACGTGCCATAAAAGAAAGTTGCTCAATCTCTTTTCTCCGCCAGTTCTTATAAGCAAATCTACTGGCGGAAGGTCTGGTATATCAAAAGATTTTTCTAAAACAGATTCATCAACTTTTGCCGGCAGACTGTCTGATGAGAGAATTTTATTTACGCCGCGGACTATTTCGTCTCTGCCGCCGTAGTTAATGGCAAGCACTACGGTTGTACCTCTTTTTGAGGCAGTTTTTTCCATGGCGTCTTTCAGTTCTTTCTGAACATCTTCTGGAAGCCCTGCCATGTCTCCCAAATGGAGCAGACGGATATCATCTTTGAGATAACGCTCAACTTCTGCATGCAGGTGGCTTGTAATAAGCCCCATAAGGAAACCGACTTCTTCTTTTGTACGTTTCCAGTTTTCTGTTGAGAACGTGTACAATGTAACGTATTTTACGCCAAGTTCAGCGGCTGCCGTCAAAATGCGGCGGGCGCTTTCAAGTCCTTCCTTGTGACCAAAAGAACGTGCAAGATTCCGTTTTTGAGCCCAGCGTCCATTCCCGTCCATGATGATTCCGATATGAACGGGAATGTTTTCTTTGTCTAAGGTTGACTCTGCCATTAGCCTTCCATTATCTCTTTTTCTTTATCTTCAAATATTTTATTAATTTCTGAAATGAATTTGTCTGTTGTTTTCTGAAGTGAATCTTCTGTTGTCTTCAATTCATCTTCTGTGATTGAACCGTCTTTCTGCTGCTTTTTAAGCTCATCGTTGCCGTCGCGGCGGATGTTGCGGATTGCAACGCGGCTGTTTTCAGCGATTGTCTTCGCCTGCTTTACAAGCTCTTTGCGGCGGTCTGCAGTTAACGGCGGAATTGCAATGCGGATAACCTTGCCGTCGTTAGAAGGGTTCAAACCAAGTTCTGAACGCTGAATGGCTTTTTCAATTTCACCTATAAGAGATTTATCCCAAGGAGTAATAACAACCATGCGTGCTTCAGGAATTGCAATATTTGCTACCTGCGAAAGCGGTGTTTTTTCTCCGTAATAGTCAACACGAACTTTATCAAAAAGAGCAGCCGATGCGCGGCCTGTGCGGATTGTATTGAATTCATCTTTAAGCGCATTGATTGTCTTTTCCATGCGCTTTACGCTTGCTTCGTTAATTTCAGACATAATTAATTCCTTAAAAGGCGGAAATTAGGCGCACACTGATTAAAACGGTGCGTACGCTCATATTATACCATAGTTTTGTTAAATACTCAAAAAAAAGCGGAATAGGGCTGCCATATGACAGCCCTATCTGATTATGCACCAAGTACGTAGTTAACGATTTTTTCAATCTTGATTTTGCAGCCGCAAGCTTTTGCAACTTCATCAATCTTCTTAGCTACTGTAACTTTGTCGTCTTTTACGAACATCTGATCCATAAAGCAGATGTCTGCCAGGTGCTTGTTGATTTTGCCCTGGAGAATGCCGGCCTTTACGTTTTCTGGCTTAGAAGCCATTTTTTCGTCCTGGTCAAGCTGTGCTTTAAAGATTTCTTTCTGTTCGTCAATGTACTGCTGAGAAACTTCGTCGCGTGTTATGTACAGCGGGTTGAATGCTGCGATGTGCAGACAGCAGTCATAAGCGAATTCCTGAAGTTTTGCATCGCTTGTTGCCGGTTCAGTCTTAAGAATTACGATTACGCCAGTCTTGTTGTCGCCGTGAACGTATTTTGCCATTACACAGCCAGCCGGTACTTCTACCATTTCGAGACGGCGGAGGCCCATGTTCTCGCGTGTCTTTGCAGCAAAGTCTTCCAAAAGACCTTTGAGCTCGTCATTAACAGAAGAATAGCCTTTTGCCATTGCTGTATCTACGATTTTCTGACCGCATGCAACAAAGTCTGCGTTGTTTGCTACAAAGTCTGTTTCACAAGTTACTTCGCCGATAACTACTTTTGAGCCTTCAACCTTGATGAAAATGCGGCCTTCTTTTGTTGCGCGTTCAGAACGCTTTGCAACAGCGGCAAGGCCTTTTTCTTTAAGCAGTTTGATTGCTTCTTCTTCGTTTCCGTTGCATTCAACGAGTGCCTTCTTGCACTCCATCATGCCGGCACCTGTCTTTTCGCGCAATGCTTTTACGTCAGCTGCTTTAATTTCCATTTATAATCTCCAGTGTGCGCGGCATATACAGCAAATGTCATTCCGAACTTGATTCGGAATCTGCACATTATTGCAACAGATGCTGAAACGAGTTCAGCATGACACTGATGCACAGCCGCTGCGTCTTTTATTTGTACAATTTGTCTTCGTCAACGAGAGAGTCGTCAGCTTCTTCTTCAACTTCATCCTTGTTTTCTGTAGGAGTGTAGTTAGAGTAGTCAACGATTTCTTCGTCTTCGGCTTTTGTTGTCTCGCTGATTTCATCATCTTCGTCCTGAAGACCTTCGATGATCTTGAGACCGTTCTCGTTATCAGCTTCAACAACTGCGTTTGCAATAATTGATGTGAAAAGTGTGATTGCACGGATTGCATCATCATTGCCTGGAATCGGGTAATCGATGCCGTCCGGGTTACAGTTTGTATCAACAACAGCTACAATAGGAATGCCCATGCGGCGTGCTTCTGCAACAGCAATTGCTTCTTTGTGTGTATCGATGATGAAGATAATTCCAGGGAGTTCCTTCATTTCTTTGATACCGCAAAGGTTCTTTTCGAGCTTTGCCTTTTCTTTCTGAATTGCGGCGATTTCTTTCTTTGTGATGCTTTCAAAAGTGCCGTCTACTTCCATTTTCTCAAGCTTCTTGAGACGGAGCAAAGACTTTTTGATTGTTGCGAAGTTTGTAAGCATACCGCCAAGCCAGCGGTTGTTTACGTAGAACATGCCGCAGCGTTCTGCTTCTTTGGCGATTGCCTGCTGTGCCTGTTTTTTTGTACCAACAAAAAGCACAGTTTTGCCAGCTGCTGCTGTCTTGCGGACTGCTTCGTAAGCGTCCTTGATTGAAACGATTGTTTTCTGCAAATCGATAATGTGGATTCCGTTGCGTTCAGCGAAGATGAACTTCTTCATACGGGGATCCCAGCGCTTAACCTGATGACCGAAATGTACACCAGATTCAAGCAGACTCTTCATGGTTACTACTGCCACGAAATGCTCCTTCATCGGGGGTGTAAAACCCTCACCTGACTCTATATCTTGGATTGCAGCTATGCTGCGCACCAGAAGATTCTGCCACCGCAAAAGCAGTGGAGAACAGCATCAGCCTAAAATAGAATAATGCTGCGACCGTAGTATGTCATAAAAATCAGAAATAGGCAAGCCCGCAACGCAACTTGGTGAGCCTTCAATGCTTTTTATAAGACATTCGCCGAGCCCCTGAACCCTGTAGCCGCCTGCCGCGCCCTGCCATTCGCCTGTATTCAGATATGCATTTATTTCTTGCGCATCAAGCTGCTTAAAAGTAACCGCCGTCTTGTTCTTAACTGAATGGTAAGTCTCTGTCTGCATATTGAAAACAACTATGGCAGTAACCGCAAAATGGTTCTTTCCGCTAAATGCTTCTAAAAACTGAAAAGCTTCGCTTCTGTCATGCGGCTTGCCGTATGCTTTGCCGTTCATCATTAAAAGCGTGTCTGCGGCAATTATAAGCGCGCTGCTGTATTTCTGGCGCTGTTCCGGCGGCAGTTGCTGTATTTTGGCGTGTACAGCTTCAGCCTTTGCTTTCGCTATAATCTCCGGTCTTTCTTCGCAGGCATATTTGTCTGCAAAAGATTCATCAATCTTAGAAATGATTGTCTCAAAGTTGAGGTTCATGCTTTCAAGTACCTGCTTTCTGTAGGCTGACCCCGAAGCAAGTATTAGTTTGGGCTGATTTGTATTTTGCTTGTTCATTTTATAAGACTTGCTGAAAACTGAAAAAGATACGAGAGATACAGGATTCGAACCTGCCGCCTCTTCCTCCGGAGGGAAGCGCTCTATCCAAATGAGCTAATCTCTCAAACCAATGGCATCATAATATAGAAAAACGCAATTTGTTGCAAGCTGATACTAGAAAGCATGCAGTCTATACGTAGCATTCTGGATTACACAGCGTCAAATTTCATACCAACGATTATATATAAGTTGCCATATATATGTGTGGGTCGTGCCTCCTCCGTCAGTCCAATAGGCCGTTACGCCGTCATTAAAAACTGAGTGCTCTGCAGCACCGTCTGTTCCGAAACCAATGCCACCAGATGACGATGGAATTGAAGGGTCTCTGTTAAAATAGAACGGACCAGGCACACCTTGAAATGCCGCTTGCTCAATTGTAGTCAGACCGCTGCCGAATGTGACGCTTCCACCGTTGCTGCCAAGTCGGGCACAGCCTTCGAATGCGCTTTCTCCAATTATTGTGCAGCTTGAGATGTCTATGCTTTCAAGTTTATTGCAGCCATTAAATGCTCTGTCTTTTATTTCTGTGCAAGCAGAAGAAACTGTTACCGTTTTCAGTGACGTGAATCCGTTGAACGTGTCTTCAGCAATGTTTATGCATCCTGAAAGGTTTACACTTTCTAGGGCAGTGCAGCCGGTAAACACACTTGGGCTAAGTGCACTGCATCCAGAAAGGTTCGCAGTTTTAAGGCTTGTGCATCCTGAAAATATGGCATTTTCTACAGATGTGCAACCCGAAAGGTCAGCAGAAACAAGTCTTGTGCAATCTTTGAATGCTTCTGAGCCTACCCATGTGCAAGCAGGAAAGCTCACAGAAGTAATGTTTTGACAGTCTTTAAATGCATGTTCAGAAACTTGCGTGCAGCTTGGCATTGATACTGCTCCGGAAAGATTTGTGCAGCCTTCAAATGCAGATGGACTGAGTCGAGTGCAATTTGGAAGATTAAGCGAACATGAAAGCTTTGTGCAACCTGCAAAAGTATGATGCCTAATCATATCGCAATTTGAAAGGTCGATTGTAGTCAGATTTGAACAACCGTAAAAACCATAATCGCCTATATATACGTTTGGCGACATAGTTACAGCGATAAGACTTGCGGGATTTGTTACACCCGGTGATGTTTCTGTGCCTGCAAAATCTACACCCGCTGTTGTGCTGCTCAAGTCAAGCGTCACGTTGCCAGAAGCAGGCAATTGTATAGAAGTAACTGGTTGGCTATCGTTCTTTATCTGAATCGTGCCAGAAGTCTTGTTTACGACGAGCGTTCCACCGTCAAAGCCATACGTTTTATCAGGCGCTTTTTCTATCGTGCTAATCGTTACATCGCCTACAGCAGGAACTGAAACGTTGCCTGGCGAATAAAGGTTGCTGCCTATTTTCCATTTGTTTGCATGATAGGTAACGCCGTCTTCTGTCACATAGTCTGAATCTGAAAGCGGTGGCAGCGTAATTGGCACGCCGTCGTTTTTGTAATAGAAAACTGTTTGAGTGGGGCCTGCACCGCCGTCAGCTGGCAATGTATAAGTTGCTTGATACTGATAATCGAAAGTGATGTCATCACTAGGGTTTGCTGCGCTGTTAGCCCTTATTCGCGCTTTTCTTGGTGCTGTTTCGCCGTCAACCATAAAATCAACATAAGTTATATCTTCGCTTATACCGGCTTCAACCATTGCTGTCATAAGCGATGTTATGTCGGAGTAGGTTGTGCCATTATATGTGTAACTTGTGACATTGAGCGTGGTGTTGCCTGTTATGGTTATTTCTGTATCGCCGCCAGAGCCAAAACCTCCGCCTTTTCCGCCGAAGCCGTTGCCATTAGATGCACCTTTTCCCCAGCCGCCACCACCTCCGCCGTTGTGCAGATGATCGCTTGAAGAATCAAAAGCAGCCATGCCGCCGCCACCACCTCCGCCACCGCAAGAAAAGAGCAGAATCGCTGCAAGACAAATTGCAACAGCCTTTATCGTTCCTGTATATGAAATGCGGGTAGAATTCGAATTAAGAATATGGCTCAAAAGCTTTTTTGAAAAAAAACGTGAAATCAAGCTTTGCTCCTTATGGCTTGCGTTTGTCGTAACCTCACCTCAAACAACAAGTCAGAGTGTCAAAATGTTGGAATTACCAATCTTTTATAGTATATGTTTTTTTCGATATTTTGTAACTCATTTAAAGAAGTAAATTTAACGGTTTTTAAAGATTTATCTATGTAACACTTTGTAATGAAACAAGATATTTCTTTTTGATATGGATTATACGCTGGCGTTTCCGTTTGTGTTTTTGTGCATTTTCCAGCAAGTTTTGCCGAATGGCAAAACTTGGCGTTTTGCTAGATAAGACTAAAACTTGAGCTTAATCTAAAGGCGAAACGCTTCGTCTTTTGCTCACTGAAATGCCGTCACCGAGGCTGTAGAAGATGGTCTCGAATTCTTGGTTAGTTTTTAAGAAGTCTATATATTTGCGGATTTTCCTTATGAGCTTTATTGTACTGTAGTTGTGGGTCAGACTCATGTCGCTGACCATACCGTGAAAAAAGAGGTTGTCGCTGATTATCACGCCGTTTTCGGTCAGATTGTTCTTGAACTTTTCAAAATAATTGATGTACTGCGACTTTGCGGCATCAATAAAAATCAGGTCGAATTTTTCTTTGAAAGTGTAGGATAGTGCGTTGCCGAGGTATATCGTAATGCGGTCCATAAGATTGTTGTCGTGAATGTTGCGCACAGCCTGCTGATAGCGCTCAATGTCAATTTCGATTGTAGAAATGAATATGTCATCGCGGAGTCTTGCAAAGCGCATTGCCGAATAGCCGATTGCTGTGCCAAGCTCTAGAACTGTCTGCACATTGTGTTCCTCTATGTATTTGCAGATAAAGTCTATGCTGTCGTCCATCATAATCGGAACGGCATGTTCTTTTGCATATTCCTTGATTTCTGATATTTCTTCCATAATGCCGGTTTTATTCTTTTTATGCAAAAAAAAAGCAGACTGAAAAACAGCCTGCTTTTTCAAGTTTAGAAAAAACTATTTGATAGAGATTTCTTTGAGTAATTCAAGTGCGCGGTTGCGTACTGGAGTTACATACTGATAGTTAGCAGCGATTCTTGAAATAGACTGAATCATTGCGTTTCTGTCTTTTGTGTATGGAAGAAGTTTTTCGTAAGCATTGAGAACTTCAAAAGCAAGGCTGCTTGTCGGGTTCAATGTTGAAAAACGCTTTTCTGTCCAAGCAATTGTAGAAACAACGTCGTCGTTGTTGTTGATTCCGATGATTCCCAAAGAACGGATTGCTGATGTGATTACCATTGGCTCTGTGTCACCAAGAACAATCTTAATAAGCACTTCTTTTGAATCTTCTGTCGGAATCTTTGCCATCAAATCAGCAGCTTTTGCACGGACATCAGGATAGTTATTAATCAGACGGCCGTTTTCACGGTTAGGATTCATGATTCCTTCACCAACCAAAGAATTCAATGCTTCCTGAATTTCCGGGCTGATGCGGTTTGCATTCAATGCATCTTCAATGTACTGCAAAGCAACGAGCTTGTTATCTCTTACGTCAGACTTTGTCATTTCTTTGATAATTACGTCTTCGATTGTTGAGAGATACTGCTCTTCAACTGTTACTTCTTTCTGCTGTGCAGAAATGCATGTTACTGCAAGTAAAACAGCTGCAACTACTAAAACCAATTTTTTGAAGTTCATAAATACTCCTACTGTTAGTTTTCAGATTTTCTCTTGAATTATTTCATTCAGAAATTCGCTTTTCAATGAATGAACTCTAAGAAGATTGTCGGATAATCTCTGGCAAAATTCTGTATGTAAAACATTCAATCTTATAGAAAAGTTACGAATTAGGGAATTTAATTAATTCTACATGGTATTTGAAAAAAAAGCCACTCTTTTTTTTGTAGAATTGAAAAAACGTAAAGTTGGTGTAGGGCGGGCTTCATGCTTTTTCAGATAAAAAAACCGTCCTAAGTTTAGGACGGTTCAAAAAGTTTAATTAAAGTGTATCAAGCTTTAACATCCAGTCGCCGGAAGATGCTTTCTCAAACATATAAAATATCAAATCTTCATCTTCTTTAGGCTCTACGGCTTTTGTTATAGTCTTTGAAACATAGCGGATTTCTTCGACTTTGCTGTTCTGCCGTGCCGGTATGAATACATAAAGGAAGTAATCTTTCATGCTGCGGATTTTAATGCCTTTAACCGGAAGGCGGTTTGCAACAGCAGCAAGATTTTTCGGGTTGCTCCAGTATTGTTTTGAAGAAGGGCTTACGTAAGCAAGCCAGGCGTCATAATCACGGTTCTTGATAATCTCATTGAGATCATCAATTATCATCATGATGTCTTTCTTGTCTTCAACAAATTCATCTTTTGAAATAGTACCCGACAAGTTAGAGACCGAACGGGCATATTCTTTATCTGCTTCAGAGAGTACTGGTTCTTGTTTTACAGCTGTACCTTTCTGAGTTTTTGGCTCTTCAGGTTTTTTCTCAACTACAGGTTTAGTCTCTGTTTCTGGTACAACAACTTCTGTTTCTGCAGCAGGTTTTACTGATTCTTGTTCAGCTTTTGATTCGACAACGGCTTTGTCTGCAGACGTGCAGGATACAAATATGAGCGTAGCAAAGCAAGCTAAAACTAATGCGGTTCTTTTCATGAGCACCCTCCTAACTGAATAATACCGTTGCAATCGTTTAAAGTCAAATGAATTTTTAAGAAAAATTCCAAATTTCTCCAATATCTTTACTTTTTTTGGCAGAAATTGTTTTTGTATGTAAGAACTGGCATATTGACCTGCCGCAAAGAAAAAGTATATTCTTTGCACATGGTTAGGGCTGTGTTTCCCGGATCTTTTGATCCGCCGACTTATGGACATCTCAATGTAATCGAAAGGGCTCTTTCGCTTTTTGACGAGATTCATGTAGTTGTTGCTGTTAATAGGAATAAATCTTATTGTTTTTCGCCGGATGAGCGTCAGTCAATGCTTGAAGAGCTTTTGAAGCAGTGGAAGAATGTTACAGTACATCAATGGGATTCTCTCATAGTTGATTATGCCACTAAGAATGAGGCTGCTGTGCTGATCCGCGGTGTGCGCAATGTTACAGATTTTTCTTATGAATTTGATTTGTCCATGATGAACAGAGGACTTTGTCCTTCACTTGAAACAATTTTTATTCCGACTGACCCGAAGTTTTTTCTGCTGAAATCAAGTGCCATAAAAGAGCTTGCTTCTTTTGGCGGTGATGTTTCAAGCATGGTTCCGCCTGTTGTTGCAGAAAATCTTAAGAAAAAGTTTTTGAAATAAAAAATATTTGTGACAAAAATATGAAAAATGTAATTTTGTAATTGACAAAATATGGATTTGTGTTATAATGGGCATTGACAGGTTAAGGTATATGTAGTATGTTGTCTTGACTATTATAACAAATTATAAAGAAGAGGTTTATATATGGCAGTACCTAGAGCGAAAACGTCAAAAGCTCGTACTAAGAGAAGACAGGCAATCAATATGCGTTTGACTGCCCCAAATCTTGTTGAGTGCGGCAATTGTGGCAACTTGACAATGTTGCACCGTGTTTGCCCGAAATGTGGTTTCTATCGTGGCAGACAGGTAATCGCACCTGAGAACAAAGGTTAACAGGAGATTTTACGATGGATGAATTATTTGATAAGATGAAAGCACTTATTGCTGACAAGTTGGAAATTGATGCTGACAAGATTACATTGGACTCATCATTCCGCCAGGATTTGGGTGCAGATAGTCTTGATACTTACGAACTTGTGTATGCAATTGAAGAAGAACTTGGTGTTAGTGTTCCTGATGACAAGGCTAATGAATTTGAAACTGTTCGCGATGCTTATGATTTTATCAAGGCTGCTAAGTCAAAATAAGTAATTCTATTATCTTGTTGTAATATGGGGATGGCTAGGCTATCCCCGTATTTATTTTAAATAATGCAATTTTCGTGAAATTGCACAAATATTTCATAAATTCTTTTTCATAAATGATTTACGAAACATTTGGCCGGTATAAAAAGGTGTTTTATGTCTCTTTTCCCAACTACTTCTTCAAAAGACAGAAAAACAGAATTGAATGAATTCCAGCGTTCAGCCGGAATCAAATTTAAAAATCTGGATCTTCTTGACCTGGCTTTTCATCACAGGTCTTTTTCAAATGAAAGCCAGCAGCATGTAAGACTGAATAATGAGCGTCTTGAATTTTTGGGTGATGCTGTTCTTGGAATGGTGACGGCCTCTCATCTGTATGAATCTATGGAAGATAAACCGGAAGGTGATTTGGCAAAGACTAAGGCTGTGGTTGTATCTGAGCCGGTTCTCTCTGAAATTGCTCTGCGCCTTGGTATTGACAAGTGCCTTATTTTAGGCAAAGGGGAAGAGCAGTCAGGTGGCAGAAAAAAGAAAGCAATTCTGGCTGATGCAATGGAAGCTGTTATTGGTGCTTATTATCTTGATTCAGGTTTTAGAGTTACGCAGGAATTCGTTCTGCGCAATATTGTTCCTGAAATTGCAAAGGCCTTAGATAACAGGCATATAAGAGATTATAAAACGCTTCTGCAGGAATATTTTCAGAAAAAGTACAAAGTCTGTCCTGTTTATGAGCTTGTAAAGAAGACCGGCCCCGAACATGACCGTACGTTCTGGACAAATGTTATACTGAACGGTGTAACATACGGTCCTGCAACCGGGAAAAACAAAAAAGAAGCCGAGCAGGCAGCAGCAAAACTTGCCTGGGAAAGAATTAATCCGCCGGAAGAGCACGAAAAATAAAGCAGATTTGTGCTGCCGCAGTACATGAAAGCGGGCGGAAGCTAATTCAAAGCGTTAATCACAGCATAGAACGCCGGTTTCGGTATGTATTTATTGTTTTCCAGCTGGAAAAGCAGCGGATACTGGGTTTTATTCTTGTGCCATTTAATCTGGTCTGGAGAATTCAGCCATGTCGATTCGTCATTCAAGCCCCAGATTGTAACGCAGCTTACACCGTGATTAGAATCAGTTTTTCTGTTTTTCACGTAATTCTTGAAAACATTGCTGTAAGCGTCTGCAAGTTCTTCTGGTTTGTAAGCTTCTTCTGTTGCAATATCAAGTTCTGTAATGTGAACATCAAGTCCTTTTGCGGCAAAATCATTAATAGCCTTATCAATGTCGGCAACTCTTGTTCTTTTAGAGATATGCGACTGCATTCCCATAACATCAATTCTTGCCGGCATATCAGAAGTTTTAGAATTTTCAATAACTTTGTCCAGCAGTGTCAGCATTCCGCGACGTTTTGTAGAGTTGTCGCAGCCGTAGTCGTTGTAGCACAAAAGTACGTCAGAAGGTGCATATTTGTTTGCAAAACGGAATGCATTTATGATGAAGTCGTAGTTGCCGTAAATCTTGTACCATGAAGAATTGCTTCGGAGTGAAGATGATCCGTCTCCGATTGCCTCGTTCACTACGTCCCATGCCCAGATTATGTGTTCTCCGCCGTTGTTTGCTTTTTCCCATTCGGCAATATGTTCAAGGACTGTTTTAATATACCATTCCTGTCTGGCTGTCATTTCTTCTTTAGAAACATACGGTTTTGAAGAATTATAGTCTTTGCGGAAAAAAGCTTCTTCTGTCTGTGAGTGCCAGACAAGAACGTGGCCTCGCATTTTCAAGTTGTTCTTTTTGCAGATTTCGAGAACAGCGTCAACGGAATTAAAGCCGTTAAGGGCAGGGGTTTTGATTGTCACTCCGTTTGATGCGGTAAAAGTCTGGGAAGTTACCCGCGGATTTTTTCCCCACCATGCCATTATAAACTGAGGCTTGAATTCATTGCCCATCGTTATTGTTGCGGCATGTTTTGCAAGGCCTTTTTGAACCTCTGGTGTTGCAAGTTCTTTTTCGCTCCAGCCTTTAATTCCATATTCGCACGCAAAACCGACATAATCAAAAGTATCTTTATAAGTTTCAGAAAATGAAGGTACTGAACTGTCAAGCCAGTCCTGTGCGAAAAAAGAAACAGTTAAAAGCAGAAAAACAGCTGCTGTTAAGAATTTTCTGTTCATAAGAACCTCCGGAAAAATCTCTTGTTGTACATGTTAGAAAAACACTTTGTTTCAAAACATGTTTCCATATTCTAATTGTAAGTTATGATTTATGCAAACTTTTTATCAAAAATCTCCAATTTTGTAAACAGGAAAACCTGCTGTTCATTGAATTATTAAAACAGACAAAAAAAGCGGGCATCTCAAAGTGAAATGCACCGCTTTTTTTTGGGTTGTTGTTCTCCGGATTGACCCGGGGGGCTTTTTTTGGCATGTCATGCTGAAATTGTTTCAGCATCTATTTAATAGACCCCGAAACAAGTTCGATGTGACAGGCTTAGCCCAATGTAATTTCTACATTGACTTCCTTTTTGCCTTCAACAAACGGAACAACGCAGCCGTCTACGGTTTTTCCGTCTACAACCATTGATTTTACGCCCTTGCAAACGTGGTTCGGGTTTTTGATTGTGATTTGCGTTCTTAGATTTTATTCCGTTCTGCTTTTTTGCGTTCTTCTATTTCGCGTTTAAGCCGTTCACAACGTTTGTCTAAATTCCGCTTCCCGATAATATTCGAAGCAATAGCAATAATACCCCATAACAATACAGGAACTGCTATCATTATAGAAAGCATAGTATCACCTTTGGGCAGTGGAATTCCAATTTTAGAAAGCAGAATTCCAGTTCCACTAATAATCAGATAGACAGCCCACATTATAAGTAAATATGGCTTGTCTATTCCTGATGAACCTTTTCTGAATAAATCTAAGACACAAAACATGGACATATATATGAGCCCAGCACCGACTACATATATAAATAGATCTATACCATTATTTCCTGATGAGAAGCCTGTTTTTTTTTGAATATCAAACACAATACATGCTACTATAAATGAAAAAATAATTGAAAGAAGATGATAAATAAATGATTTCATAATAATAAAATAGACTGAATTATAAAATAATGCAACTTTATATTTAAAACAAAAAAAGTCCGGGAACATAAATGCCCCGGACTCTGTTATTTAGAATAATCCTTCAAAAATCAGCCCAATGTAATTTCTACATTGACTTCCTTTTTGCCTTCAACAAACGGAACAACGCAGCCGTCTACGGCTTTTCCGTCTACAACCATTGATTTTACGCCCTTACAAACGTGGCTTGGGTTTTTAATCGTGATGTTGTATTTTGCACCGCGGAAAAGGCGGGTAGCTGTAAAGCCGTTCCAAGAAGCCGGAATAGACGGGTCAACTTTAAGACCGTCAAAATCAGGCTGAATACCCAAGATGTACTGGCTGATTGCAACCATGTTCCAGGCGGCAGTTCCTGTAAGCCATGAGTTTTTGCCCTGACCAAAGTTCTTGCCTGTCTGGCCGATATCTGAACCTGCGTCTTTTCCGCCAATCATCTGACCGTAAACATAAGGTTCGGTCTTGTGAATGTCAGAAGTCTCTTCTGTATAAGCCGGAGCAATTTCAGAGTAATACTTGAATGCCTGATCGCCTTCGCCAGCATAAGCTGCCGCACAGATAATCCATGCGTTGTTGTGGGTAAAGATACCGGCGTTCTCTTTGTATCCGCCCGGATAAGTAGAGATTTCGCCGTACTGAATGTAATACTTTGAGAAAGCCGGATTGTTGAGCACAAGGCCGTGCTGTGTGTTGAGCCTTTCGTCGATAGCGGCGAGCGTCTTTTTGTCTGCGCCCTGTTCCTTTCCGACATCAGACATGATTGCAAAGCCCTGCGGTTCAATGAAGATTTTGCCTTCTTCACATTCGTTTGAACCCATTTTCTGGCCGTTTGCGTCATAAGCGCGCAAGAACCAGTTGCCGTCCCAAGCTGAATCCATGATGACTTTCTTCATCTTGTCGATTTCTTTCTGTGCTTTTTCAGCATCTTTCTTTTTGCCGAGGTGGTTCAAGATGCCGACGAAGCTCGGGCCGACATAAGTGAACAAAGCCGCAACGAATACAGATTCTGCAACCTTTGAATAGCCGCCTTCCTTCTTGAATTTCGGGTTGGTGTAAGTCTGAAAGCTTTCGCCTGGTGTGTCAGAGAAGCAAGAAAGGTTGATGCAGTCGTTCCAGTCTGCGCGCATTGCAAGCGGCAGTCCGTGCGGGCCAAGATTCTTTACAATGTGATAGAAGCTTACGGTGAGGTGGTCGAGCATTGACTTTGCCTTAGATTCATCGTTGTCATAAGGCACTTTCTCGTCAAGAATTGACCAGTCGCCTGTTTCTTTGATGTAAGCAGCTACGGCCAAAATCATCCAAAGCGGGTCATCAGAGAAGTCGCCGCCGATGTCAGCGTTGCCTTTCTTTGTAAGAGGCTGATACTGGTGGTAGCAGCCACCGTCAGGCAGCTGTGTCGAAGCAATGTCGATAAGGCGCTCGCGGGCGCGGTCTGGAATCTGGTGTACAAAGCCCAAGATGTCCTGATTTGAGTCGCGGAAGCCCATGCCACGGCCGATGCCGCTTTCGAAGTAGCTTGCCGAGCGTGAAAGGTTGAACGTAACCATGCACTGATACTGGTTCCAGATATTCACCATGCGGTTTACTTTGTCTTCCGGCGTATTAACGTTGATGATGCCGAGAAGCTTATCCCAGTAAGCGCGGAGCTCTGCCATGCCGGCAGCAAACTTTTCAGGTGTGTTGTACTTTTCCATCATGGCAAGAGCTTTTTCTTTGTTGATTGTCTTGCCGTCTGCTTCGAATTTCTTGTCCTGCGGCATTTCAACATAACCGAGGATGAAAACCAAAGTCTTTGATTCGCCAGCTTTGAGCGTAATCTCTTTATAATGAGAAGCGATTGGTGACCAACCGTCTGCAAGAGAATTGCCGCATTTTCCGGCTGTTACTTGCTGCGGATCGTTGAAACCGTTATAAAGACCGATGAATGTGTCGCGGTCTGTGTCGTAGCCGTCAATTTTGTCGTTAACTGAATAGAACGCAAAATGGTTGCGGCGGTCGCGGTATTCTGTCTTATGATAGATTGTTGAGCCTACGATTTCTACGCGGCCTGTTGAGAAGTTTCTCTGAAAGTTTGTGCAGTCGTCCTGAGCGTCCCAAAGACACCATTCTGCGAAAGACCAGAATTTGAAAGTCTTATCTGATTTTCCTTCGTTTGTAAGTACAACCTGCTGAACTTCGCCGTCATAGTCCTGCGGAACAAAGAAAGTAACTTCTGCCTTGAGGTCGTTTTTCTTTCCTTTAATGATTGTGTAGCCCATACCGTGGCGGCATTCGTAAGCATCAAGCTCTGTCTTTACCGGCGACCAGCCAGGGTTCCAGATTGTGCCGTTGTCGTTGATGTAGAAATAGCGGCCGCCCATGTCGATAGGCACGTTGTTATAGCGGTAGCGTGTAATTCGGCGGAGCCGGGCATCTTTGTAAAAGCTGTAGCCGCCTGCTGTATTAGAAATTAACGAGAAAAAGCCTTGTGTTCCAAGATAGTTAATCCAAGGATAAGGTGTGCGAGGTGTTTCGATAACATACTCGCGGTTTGCATCATCAAAGTGTCCGAACTTCATGATTGTCTCCATCTTATTTAGTTAGTTGATTGCCAATTTCAACCAACTCAAGATAACATTCGCAATATTATTTGTCAATTCGTTTAAAGTTGTTTTAGAAGAAGTGTAGTGGTGATAAAAAAAGGCGCCTTTTAAGACGCCCTGTAAAGTGCCTGTAATCACAATCTGACTGGCACAATATTGTATATTCTCAGCGATTCAAGCCGCTGTAAGCTTTTTCTGATAATGTTTAAGCGCCGCTTTGACGCCAGACTAAATATTCGGACTCCTCATAAATGCCTCCCATACATGTAACCGGTGTCCGTCCTCATCTCGTTCCTGATTACGCTTTTAATACTAACACGAAAAACAGATATTGCAAGAATTATTTGTCTATATCTTTATGGCAAAAGCTGTGGTATAATATATGTCTTGTCTCTCAAGAAAGAGCTGGATATACTTATGTTATAATCTTGGAAATATTAAATAAAATAAAAGAAGTATGAAAAATAATACTATGTATTATTCAGTCTGTATAAAACAATATATTATAATTTAGTTTTTAATATTTTTCTTTTGTTTTTTTCGTGGACAGTTCTGCATTTTTTAATGATAATATGTATAGTAAATGAATGGAGGAAATTATGAATTTTTCAAGAAAAACAATTTTGGTAATTCTTGTTTGTATTATATCGCTTTTAATGACTGGCTGCTTCAATGAGAAAGAAAGTCCGTTATATGACAGCGAATGGCTTATGCAGAATATTGACGAAAAGGGCCAGCCGTATTGTCATCAGCTTTTTCTAAAGCCTGATCATGAGGTAACTATGCAGGCATATTATATGAATTCTCCGACAGTAATTGTATGGACAGGCAAATATAAGTTGACCTCAAATAAGCTGGTTTTCACTTTTGAAAAATGTTCCCGTTTTGAAGACGGCGTAAATACAGGAAGTTATAAAGCTGAACGTGTCATTAAATATTTCCAAGGTGAATTCTTTTATTCTGTAGGTCTGGTAGGCGAAAATAAAGATGAATATCACCTTGAACTTATAAGACCGAAAAACTTTTTCTATGGAAAAAATCTCGATTTCTTTGGAAATCCAATGGAAGAGTTTGTCCGCATAGAGAATGAGTAACGGGAATCTTCAAATCGCAATTTCGGGGCAGATAAACAAAAGTGCCTGCGGATATTTCAAAGAAAGAACATGCTCTTCCTTTTTAACGACGTATGAATTGTTCAGAAATTCAGTAAAAGAAGACCTTCCTGTCTCGGGGTTTTATTATATTCTGTTGAACAACGGTTTCAGGCGTTATAGCGATTTTTATTACATAAACGATTGCGAATCTAGCAGCGAATGTATACCAATCAGAATTCATGTAAATGATTTCAAGCCAAGCAAAAGCCAACGGGCAGTGTGGCGCAAAAATCAAGACATAGAAGTGTCGCTGGTCAAGCAGTTCCCTTCTGAATCTTGCCCGGAAAGTTTTGTTTCAGCTGAAAAATGTGCTCTTTTCAGAGATTATGATTATTACCATAACGGCGGCGAAGAAGGCTATTCAAAGATGATACTAGATGAAGCGGCGCGCAATCTAAGCCAGATGGTTTCGGGCTATTCTGATGTCTGGAATATGGAATACCGGCTTGACGGACGGCTAGTTGGCGTAGGGGTGCTTGATTTTGCAGAAGATGCTGTATCGGGAAAGAAAGCGCTTTCATCGAATTATTTTTATTATGACACAAGCGCAGAAACGCTCAAGCGCAGTATCGGTGTTTTCAGTGTGTTGAAAGAAATTGAATTGTGCCGCCTTGAAGGCATTGAATATTATTATCTTGGATTATATCTGCCTGGCTGTAGAAAAATGAGCTATAAGGTCAATTATAAGCCTTTTGAGCTGTTTTTGGACGGCAGGTGGACATAAATCACGTCTTAACAAAAAAAGCCGCCTTAACGCTGTGGCGGCTCTTTACGCAATTTTGTGACGCATTAAGCAATGATGTGTCTTAAAAGTTATCTGTACATGTAAAGGGCAAAAAAGCCTAAGCCCAAAACTATCAGTGTGAGCAGCACTAAGACCCACCACGGAGGCGAATCATTGCCTTTTAAATTTTTGTTTTTGTCGGAATGTTTGTACTTTATGCTTGAACCTGAATCCTCGCTGCTGTTGAATGCATAGCCGCAGACAGGGCAGCCGTCAAGAAATTCTGATTGTTTGCCTGTCTTGCCGCAGCGCGGGCAGCGCACTGATTCAAAGAATTTGCCGCATTTCGGGCAAGACCTTGCATTCGGTTTAACTTCATTTCCGCAGAAATCACAAAAAAATTTAGGCTTTTTCTTTTCCATTGCTTTTCTATAAAACCTTGTTTATGAGCATTTCTTGCAGCCGTCACAAGACGGTGCTTTCTGTGAATCGTTTACATAAAAGCCGCTTCCTTTGAAGCTGATACCTATGTCTGCACTTAAAACTCTATGTACATGCTTTCCGCAGACCGGACATTCCGTTAAAACAGGGTCTGACATTTTTTGAAATGCTTCAAATTTGTGACCGCATTCGTCACAAGCATAATCATAAGTTGGCATTATTTATTCCTCGTTCATATTAATAATACTAAAAATATCATTTTATGACTAGTATAATTTTTGACGATTATTTCTGAACAGATGCGGCGTCAATCTCTGTGTATGAGCCTTCAGGCAAATCTTCTGGCAGAGTATAACAGCCAAAAGAAATACGCTTTAAAGACACAACTTCGTTCTGAAGCGCCATGAACATGCGCCTTATAAGGTGAAATTTTCCTTCTGTTACGGTGACTTTGCATTCGTTTGGTGATAAAAACTCAATTTTTGCAGGTAATGCATTTTGAAGCGGCGCTTTTTTTTCTGGTGGAAGCATGATTCCTTTTTCAAATTCATTTATGTATTCAGACTGAAGCTGCGGGCTGACTTCGTTTTTCAGCAATGCAATGTATGTTTTTTCAATTTTATTTTGGGGGCTTGCCATCTTATGCGAAAACTGGCCGTCATTTGTGAATAGCAAAAGCCCGGAAGTTTCGCAGTCTAGTCTGCCGATTGTATGAAGCCGTCTGCCTCTCGGTGCGTTTCTTACAAGATCCTGCAATTCTTTTGAAAGAAGACTGTAAACAGGCTTGTGTCTGTCTGATACGCTTGAGCAGACATAACCGCAGGGCTTGTTCATGATTATGTAGATATTGTCTTTCAAAGCGCATCCTTTCAGGTTTGGGCATAAAAAAAGCTCATCATTTTGATGAGCTTTGAAGAGCGGCAGAAGGGAGTCGAACCCTCGTCATCAGCTTGGAAGGCTGAGATAATGAGCCGTTATATGACTGCCGCATAAACGATGATTACTTATATCAAAAATGCAAAACTTAGTCAATAGTTTTTCAGAGCTGTTTCAGAAAAAAAGCGCGGCGAGTAGTTGGTCTGATCAACCTGAGGCCAAAAAAAGCTCATAGCTTTCAAAAAAGCAAAAATTTTTTTTGAGAAGCTATTGACAATTATTTTGTATTAATGTATCTTCTAACAGTCAGTTACGCCAACTTAGCTCAGCTGGCCAGAGCACGTGATTTGTAATCTCGGGGTCTAGGGTTCGAATCCCTAAGTTGGCTGACTTTCTGGGGAGGTTCCAGAGTGGTCAAATGGGGCAGACTGTAAATCTGTTGGCTATGCCTTCGAAGGTCCGAATCCTTCTCTCCCCACAGTAAACTTGCAGCTTTTGGTTGCAAGTTTTTTTTTGCTCTAAAGGAAAATCTATGGATAAAGAAGATTCATTTTATAAAGACGGACTGAAATTTACCTGTAAGATGTGCTCTTATTGCTGCCGGGGCGAGCCTGGATTCGTCTATATTTCCAGAACAGACCTTGACAGGTTTCTTGCCGGGATGAATCTTGAAGCAGGGGAATTTATCGAAAAATATTGCCGGTGGGTTCCATATTATGACGGCAGCGAGGTGCTCTGCCTTAAAGAGACAAAAAACAATGACTGCATATTCTGGAACAACGGCTGTGCAGCTTATAAGGCAAGACCTCTCCAGTGTTCAACTTATCCGTTTTGGGATTTTATAGTGGAAAACAAAAAATCTTGGGATGAGGCCGCAGCAGACTGCCCAGGAATAAACAGCGGAGAACTTCATTCATATGAAGAAATAACAGAAAAAGCTGCCGCTTACCGCAGAAACAGACCAATTAAACGGCACGAATTTGAGCAGAAAACGGTGCAACAGGTTATACAATAAAAAAAGATTGAACTTTTGTAAATGTTCAGCTAGAATAATTAATATGCGTATTCATTTTTGGGGTGTCCGCGGTTCTTTACCGACTCCGCTGACAAATGCACAGATAAGAAACAAAATAACAGCCATTGTTCAGCGGATAACGCCAGAAGATCTTGTATCTGAAGATGCAAGAGAAAACTTCATTCAGCATTTGCCAGAATGGCTTACATCGACTGTGGGCGGCAACACTGCCTGTGTAGAAGTTGATACAGACGACGGCAATGTTTTCGTGCTTGACGCAGGTTCTGGTCTTAGAGAAATGTCGTACCGAGGCTTTGAAGAATCTGAAAAGACTATCCACTTGTTTTTTTCGCATTTCCATTGGGATCATATTATGGGCTTTCCGTTTTTCGGACCTGTCTACAACAAGAATTTCACGTTCCATATTTACAGTCCGTGGCCTGACACGATGAATATTCTTTCTGCACAGATGGAACCGCCGTATTTTCCTGTTAAATTTTCAACCTGCACGCCAAATATGAATTTTCATTTGCTTGAGCCTGAAAAGCCCATAAAAGTGGGCGATTCGACAATAATCTGCAAAAAGATGTTCCATCCGGGCGCGTCTTATTCTTATAAGATTATTGAAAACGGCAGGCAATTTGTCTATGCAACAGACGTTGAGCTTACTGCGGCTTCAAGCGAAGAAAAAGCTGCTTATAAGAAATTCTTCATGGATTCAGATATGCTTGTGCTTGATTCGCAGTACACTGTTGACGAGCTTTTTGACAAGCCGAACTGGGGTCATTCGACATGCTGCCACGGCGTTGAACTTGCGCAGGAATGCAACATAAAGAGATTGTACCTTTTCCATCACGAACCGACTTACGACGACAAGAAAATCAATTCTTTGGTGAAAATCGCAAGATGGTATGCGGATTCATCTGGAAAACCGAAATTCGAGATTCAGGCTGCTTCTGAAGGAACGGATGTGCTTCTATGATGGATTTAGACGTATCTGCAGACTTTAAATATGATTTTTCTGAAAAAGAACTTCGCTCGCTGATGCTTTTTTTAAGACGGTATCAGCAGCTTATGCCTGAAACACTGGAAAATTTTATTCAGGCTCTTGAGAAACATTTTTATGAGAATATGTCAATTGGTGAAGCAGAGGAGTTTTTTACGGGTAAGCACCCCGAGCTTTTGAATTAAGCTTAAATGCCGGTGCCCAAAAATTTATAGATTGTCATGCCGAATTTAGTTCGGCATCTATATAGAATAGAAAAAGCTAAAGAGATTCCGAAACAAGTTCGGAATGACAATAGACATAAAACAAAAAAAGGTTTGTCTTTTTTAGGCAAACCTTTTTTTATAGAATCTGAAGTTCAAGCTCAAGGCCGTTGTTGGCAAGCACCTTAACCGGCGGTTCTGTCGTTGTGTGACCAATCTTTAAAGTGCAGGACTTTATGACAGTGCCCGGCTTGATGTTGTCAATCAGATAGCGGCGTTCAGGCTTGAAAATAATTATCGACGAGAACATGCTCATAATTCTGCCGGTTACAATATGGTAATCAGCTGGATGTCTGAAAGCAAACTGCATGGAAGTCTTTTCTGTTACAAGGTCTTCCTGTACAAGCATGTTGTAGACGTTTTTTTTGTCGGTTTCAGTCAGCTTCCTCGGCAGAACTTTCTTAATGCCCAAAACCTGCGCCTTTTCCTGTTCTTTTTCGCTAAGGTCACTTCCTGAAACCAAAAAAATGATTACTTTGTCAAACTTTGAATCAGCTCTGATGAACTGAACAAAAGTCTTCCAAAGGCGCGGAAAATCATCAGCGTTGATGACCAGCACATGCGGGTCAATCTCGCTTATGTTGTCCATGGCTTTTACCGGCCAGCGATAAGTTATGTTTTCACTTCCAATGCTTTCAAGATACTGAGCGCAATTGTCAGTTTCATCTTTACTGGCGGTAATTAGCAATGTTTTCATTCTGTTCCTAAGTTTTCAACGCTGTAGTTATAAATCTGCCAGATGCCGTCGCGCTGACGTACATAATAGGTGTATCTCTTGATTTCTTTGAATGTATCATTCTGGAACCATTCTTTAACAGTTACAGTGCCTTCTGTTGCGCTGTACATTGTCTTTTCAATTTCAAAAGATACTGGAATAGCAACGATATCGCGGTCAATGCGTACTTGTCTTAAGTCAAGCTTGTAGTTTTCAAGCATTCTAGCACGCATGTCGGCAGATTCAGCATTGTACTTGCGCTTGCGTGTTCCGTCCTGAATATAAAGTTCTTCTACATCAAGATAGAGGAAATACTGATCCCAGAGGCTCTTCTGACGTGCAATGATTGTCTGCTCAACAACCTTGTCAGGAGAAATTGGCTCCGGTTTGAGGATTTCTTTAGTTCCTGCTGTCAAAGGCAGTGCAACAACACTTGCGGCACTTGGAGAAGGCTTAATTTCAAGTGTAAGTCTGTTTGTTACTACATAATCGTTTTTGTATGCTACCAAAGTTTTTGGGACTGCATGAGAAGACTTTTCTTTTACAGAAGCAAGCTGTGTTCTGTAAAGTTCAGGGTAGAATTTTAATTCAACGTAATAAATTGCCGGTTCAGGTATAACAAGATAATCCTTTAAGTTTTCAACAAAAGAATATTCTTCGCCGGCTTCAAGCGCAATCTCTCTGAAGAATACAGTCTGATTTGTGCTTCTTTTTCTAATGAATGTGCTTGTATGTTCAAGCTGTGAATTCTTCACTGTGTATCCGGTGAAATCAAGGCTGAACATACGGTCATCGGCAAGCTTGAAACGGACTGTTTCTGAACTTGTGTTTGCAATTGTAACTTTTACGTACACTGGATTATCAGGCGAATTTCCCGGATAATACATTGTCTTGTCGTAAAACTTAATTGAAACTGTTGCACCGTTTAATGCCGACGTCTGTGTCTGCGCCATTGCAGTCTGGGCAAAGAGCGCAATAATAGCTATAATGCTAATAAAGGTACGTTTCACATCAATACTCCTGCTGAGGCGCTTGGTTGCACAATTACATTGCGCTTCATCGTTTAGGATGCACACGCGCCTTCGTTTTATTATCGGAATGAAAATATGAATACCTTACAGTCAACTTTACAAAACAAAATCCACAGCTGGGCAGGCATGAAAAATGCCGTTGAAGCTATAAGCACAGGAAATTTTCCTTTTGATGTTGAAGGAATAAACGGCGGAATGCAGGGCTTTTTTATATCAGAGCTTGCGCAGAGCAGGCGTGCGGAACTTTTGCGCTCGCTTCAATACGGAAACAAGCCGCCTCTTAAAGAAGCCGGCGATTTTTTGTTGATTGTTCCGACTGAAAAAGACGCAGAAACACTGATTAATGACTTGCAGGGCGCGTTTCCGCCGGTAAAAGACGCGAAGACAGGCAAAGAAAAGCCTTCTGCCGAGAATTTATCTTTTCCATGGTGGGGGCTTGTACCTTACAGACCGGCTTCAAAAGGTTCGCTTGTTTTCGGCGAACGTGCCGCGCTTCTTTCAAAATTGGCGCAAAACGGCGTGCCGTTCAAGAAAGACTCAATTCCGCGCTTTTTTATTGCAACGCAGAGGGCGGCGCAGACACCTGTTCCACCAAAACAGTATATGCAGAAAATGCTCTTTTCAATTTCTAAGGGCGATCAGTTTGACCCGCAGGCTTTAGCGGAAAGGCTTATACTGCAAGGATATACGCGCGTTCCGAAAGTAACCGTAAAAGGCGAGTTTACGCTGCGCGGCGAAGTGCTTGACATTTATATGCCCGGCGAAACGTTTGCGCACCGCATCAATTTTGATTTTAATTCAGTTGAGCGCATTAAAACGTTCACGCCGGAAGACCAGGCTACATATTCAGAAGTTGAAACATTGCTGATTTACCCGATGAAAGAAGTCATCTGGGACGATGAGCGCATAAGCATTCTTGAAGAGCAGATTAAGAAGCTGCACGACGAGAAGGGCATTTTCAAGAACAACGCAGAAAATCTGCTTAGCGAGCTTTATGTGAACAAGCAGGCTGAAGGCGAAGAGCTTTTTTACAGCCTTAGCTTCGGCGACCAGGGTGGTGCATGCTCGATTTTCGATTATATTTCAGACGAAACCACGCTGATAATGCTTGATTTTGACAGGCTCTCTAATGCGCAGGAAAGCTTTAAGAATGAGTACAACGGCCTGTACAAACGTGCTTTGAGCGAAGGCAGGGATGTTCCGCTGCCGGAAGACATATTGTACGATTTTGATGAAATAAACTGCAAATGCAGGCGCACTATAAGATTACGCTCAATTCACGGCGACGATGCGCTTAATTCGGAGCGCATAATTCTTGAAACTGAACAGCCGAGAAGCTTCTTTGGCAACATCAATTATTTGAAGGAGCAGCTTGAAGGGCTTATCAAAGACAGCTGGAGCGTCTACATTTTTGCAGACAGCGCGAACCAGGCTTTGCGCATAAACGAAATCTTGAAAGATTTTCCGTCAATCGAGATTGTGCCGCTCAGCATTTCAAGCGGCTTCAGCATTCCAGAAGAAAAAATCATTGTCATTCAAGAAAACGAAATATTCGGCAGACGGCGGCACATTCCAAAGTCTGTAAAATATGTAAAGAGCGCGGTCATCGATACGTTTGTCGAGCTGAACCCCGGCGATTATGTCGTTCATGTGAATTACGGCATCGGCTTGTTCAAGGGCATAGAGCGCGTGCGCGCAATGGGCAACGAGCGCGACTACATCAAGATTGAATACGCCGACGAAGAGAGCGTCTGCATTCCGATTGAGCAGGTGAATCTTGTTCAGCGTTACATCGGCAACGAAGGCGATGCGCCGAAGCTTGACAGGCTCGGCTCAAAGTCTTGGGAAAACCGCAAGAACAAGGTTAAAAAGTCTGTCGAAGACATCGCAGAGCGGCTCATTCAGCTTTATTCAAAGCGCAAGGCTGCGCGTGGTTTTCCTTTCCCTAAAGACAATGAATTTCAGACCGCGTTCGAAGCCGCCTTTCCGTATGAGGAAACAGATGACCAGCTTACTTGCATTGCAGACGTAAAGGCCGATATGGAACGGCCGCAGCCGATGGACAGGCTTATTTGCGGCGACGTTGGCTACGGCAAGACAGAAATCGCTATGCGTGCCGCGTTCAAGGCTGTTATCGGCGGCAAGCAGGTTGCCTTTCTTGCGCCAACCACAATTCTTGCGGAACAGCATTACGAGAACTGCGTGGAACGTTTCGAGCATTTTCCTGTAAGAATTGCGCATCTTTCGCGCTTTGTTGCGCCAAAAGAGCAGAAGCAGATTCTTGAAAAGCTAAAGAACGGAGAAATCGACATAATAATCGGAACGCACCGCATAATTCAGAAAGATGTTGCGTTCAAAGACTTGGGGCTGATGATTATCGATGAGGAGCAGCGTTTCGGCGTTAAAGACAAAGAGCGGCTAAAAGAGCTGAAAACTTCCGTAGACTCACTCGCAATGAGCGCGACACCGATTCCGAGAACTCTGCACATGTCTTTGCTTAAAATCCGCGACATGAGCATATTGAACACGCCGCCGCAGAATCGCCAGCCGATTGAAACGATAATCGATGCGTACAACGACGACCGCGTTGCCGCCGCAATAAGGCGCGAAGTGGAGCGGGGCGGGCAGGTGTTCTATCTGCATAACAGGGTAGAGTCGCTTGACGAGACGCGGCTCAAGCTTGAGCGGCTTGTGCCTGAAATGCTGATTGACACGGCGCATGGCAAGATGACTTCTACAGAACTTGATGACATTTTCCACCGTTTTAAGATGGGCGGCTTTCATGTCCTTGTGTCAACAACAATTATCGAAAACGGAATCGATATTCCGAATGTGAACACGATTATCATTGACCGTGCTGATATGTACGGTGTTTCTCAGCTTTATCAGCTGCGTGGCCGTGTAGGCAGAAGCGACAGAAAGGCTTTTGCTTATCTGCTTTACCCTGAAGGCAGGGCGCTTTCTGAAATTGCTATGAAGCGCCTTCAGGTTATTTCTGACTTTACCGAGCTTGGCTCTGGCTTTAAGATTGCAATGAAAGACATGGAAATCCGCGGAGCTGGCAACCTGCTTGGCAAAGACCAGTCCGGCGATGTCTATTCTGTCGGCTTTGATCTTTATCTTAGGCTTCTTGAAGGCGCGATTCAGCGGCTTTCAAACGAAAATTTTGAAGAAGAGCAGGACGCTTTGCTTGAGCTTGAATATACCGGCTATATTCCGGAAACTTACATAACGAATCCGCAGATTAAGATGGAAATCTATAAGAAGATTGCGTCAGTTTCTTCATCTGATGAACTAGAACGCGTCTATGAAGAGCTTAACGACCGTTTCGGACCTGTGCCTGATGAAGTGCAAAGCCTTTTGGCCTTGGCCGAAATACGGATTTTCTGCAAGAAATTGTCAGTTTCAACCTTAAAAGAAAAGAATGGCGAGGTAAGGATAGAATTTGCAAAAGTGGCCAATGTGTCTGTCGAGAAAGTGCTTAAAATGATGCGCGAGAGTGCAGGGCGGGTTAAGCTCGATCCGGCTCATCCAAATGTGCTCATTCTAAAGACTGGCAAAATCGGGCTAAAAGAAAAGTCTGAATTCCTCCGCGAAAAGATTCAGGCACTTTTGGCTTAGCATTTTCCAAAAACTGTTCAGAAATTTCAGTTCTGAAAATGATGAATAGTGCAGGGCGGGGCAAGCTTGCCCTGTAATTTATGCTAGTATCTGTTCTGATTGTTCTGGCTGTTGCCCAAAATCTCGTCGCTAAGGCGCATAATCTGCGGTGCAAGCCTTGTGCGCTCTTTTTCAGTAACAAAGCCGTAAACAGGCTTTATCAAAAATGCGCAGCTCAGGCTTAAGACGCAGCAAATTGTTCCCGCCAGAATCTGGTTTAAGAGCGCAATCAGCGGAATGCCTGTGCCGATAAGCGCAAGGCTTATCAGAATCATTATGACTACAGCCTTTTTGCCAGGCTTTGTGGCCTGCTTGTCGAGTTTTTTCAGCTGCTCAAGCTTGTTCTGGTCTTGCGGAAGGTATTTGCTTCTAATCTGATTAACTTCAAAAGCAATTTGGGCTTTATATGCATCGTCTTTTTTATCCATAAAAGGAATCCTCTGTATTCAAATAAAAAATGTCATTGAACTTGTTCATCTTATGCCTTTTTCGGCTATTTAACAAGCTTTTCAAATTCAGCTTTTGCCTGGTTGAAATTTTCCCAGAGAATGCCGTTTATGCCTAATGCTTTTGCAGCGTCTATGTTTTTCTGCAAATCATCGAAAAATACGGCTTCTTCAGGCTTTACGCCAAGCCCGTCAAGCTCAAGCTTGTAGATTCGTGCATCTGGCTTGATAATGTGCACATTGCACGAAAAAACTGCATAATCGGCTTTTACAAATGGCGGAATATCCTGCTTGTATCTTTCAAGAAATTCGTAAGGCATATTAGAAAGCACACCAAGCTTGTAGCCCTGCCTTTGAAGCTCAAGTGCCCAGTCAGAGACTTGCGTGTTTATGTGGTTCCAGCTTGAAAGATCCATATCGCCAAGTTTTCGGCATAAATCTTTGTCTTGAGATTCTGAATCATAGCCGTTGTCTTTCAATATGCGCGAATAAAGCTCGGCTGCGCTTATTACGCCTAAATCGAAATCGCTACGTTGCGGGCCCATTGCCTTAAAGAAAATTTCATGCGGAATACCTGTCAGCTCGGCCATATCATAGAAGCAAGTATTTGGTTGTGTTACCGAAATGACATTGCCAAAATCAAAAATTACAGCTTTTATAGACACTACAGCCTCTTTCTTTTGTTTTGTTGCATTTTACATTTACTTATGTTTTTTGGCAATAAGCCGTTAGTTTCACTGAAAAGAGGTAATTGAATGGCCAATAAACGAATATATAAAACTACTTTTAATACATATTCTGTCTACCAATATACATTATTTTCAGAAACGCTTTATTGATAAACAGCTATATTTCCACTATTATATTTTCAATTCAGATTAATTTTGGAGCTAATATGAGAATTACCGGCGGAACATTATGCGGCAGAATTATTAAATGCCCTGATGGAATTATCAGACCAGCAATGGACAGAATGCGTGAATCATTGTTCAGTATATTGGGCGATTTATCAGGCAAATCTTTTTTAGACTTATTTGCCGGTTCAGGCGTGCTGTCTCTTGAAGCTGCATCAAGGGGCGCAACGCATATTGTGCTTGTTGAGAAAGACAAAATCAAAGTCAACACGATATTCGAAAATGTTTCGATTTCACCTGTAAAGATACAATGCCATTTTATGCCGGTTGAGCTGTTCATAATGCGCAACAAAGAACAGTTTGACTACATCTTCTTAGATCCGCCGTTCCCATATAAATTTCATCAGGATTTGATTTTGAAATGCTCTAAGACAAATGCTTTAAAGCCAGGCGGCACGCTGCTCATACACCGCCCCGCTGAAAAAAAGCTTGATGAGAAAATCGGGGATCTGATTAGAACAGATCACCGTGTTTATGGCCGCTCAGAAGTAGATTTTTATTCTGTAAACAACAAATAATGATTATTTTACAATTGAAGCAAATATTAAATCTTTACAAGCTCCAAAAAATCCATAAAGTATGCAAATTCCATGAAAAATTTAAGGAAAGCATGGAATTTTATATCAAATTTCTCCAAAAATTGAATTTATCATGGTATATATGGTTAAACTTAACGAAAAAAAGCTTGATTTATTTCGATAATGCTGTATAATTTTTCTTGAGAGAAAGTTATGTATGATGATTTAAAAAAACTGATTGAAGAAAAAAAAACTGTTGACGGGTTTATCAAGGTTACAGAATCACCAACAAAAACTCTCACTTCTGAACAGAAAGCTATTTTAAATCGAAAAGGAAATGTGTTATTTAATTCCGGTGATATTAACACTGCCAGACGTATTTGGCTGGCAACCGGTTACTCTGACGGTTTAACGCGTGTAGGAGATAGCTTTTTAAAATCAGGTGATGAACTCTCTGCATTAAAATACTACTGGCTTGCACACAATAAAAATAAGGCAATGCCGCTAATTGAAAAGACAGCCAACATGCTTTCAAGCTTATTGTCTGAAGAGGATTAAAGATATGGACAACTTAGAATCATTCGACATTCTTCCGCCTGATGAGCTTTCTGGAATTTCCACTACCGGAATGCCTAATAACAGAAACCCAGAAGCTGATTCTTTGCGTAATGAAATTGCAGAATTGTCAAAAGAAGGATATTTCTTCTTAAAAGGCGATAATATCTCTGCTGCAGTTGATTCTTTTAAAAAGATTCTTGCACTTGATGATAACAACAATTACGCGCTGGTTGGTCTTGGTGATTCTGCACGTAAGCAGCACAATTTTTCATTAGCAGCTGATTATTATAACCGCTGCCTGACTTACCACCCTTCAAACAATTATGCATTATTCGGTCTTGCTGACTGCTATAAAGCAATGCGGCAGTATCATAAAGCAATTGATATTTGGGAAAGATACCTTGCTCATGATGACCAGAACATTACAGTTTTGACACGTGTCGCTGATGCATACAGAAAAATCCGCGATTTCAAAAACTCAAAGGAGCTTTATCTTAAGGTTCTTGAAATGGAAAAAGACAACCCTTATGCGTTGATTGGTCTCGGTCATCTGCACTATGATTTCAAGGAATATGCTGATGCGCTTTATTACTGGATGCGCATGTACGAAATCGGTGATGATAAAGTTGACATAAGAGTTTTAACTTCTATTGGAAACTGTCACCGCAAGCTTAAGACTTTTGAAAAAGGTGTTCCTTTCTTTGAAAGAGCACTTGAAATGGACGCAAATAACTTTTATGCGCTTTTCGGTCTTGCTGACTGTTACCGTGGTATGAACATGCAGGCACGTTCAATTGAATATTGGAACAAAATCCTTAAGAATGACCCGCACAACAAGGTTATTCTGACACGTGCCGGTGATGCCTATAGAACTTTGGGTGATTTCAAAACAGCAACAGAATACTATGAAAAAGCCCTGAATATTGAATTTGACCTTTATGCAGTTCTTGGTCTTGCGCTTTTAAGCAAGGCACAGGGAAATTATGATGATGCCATTGAAAGTTTAGCCCGTCTTGTTCAGGCAGATCCAAAAAATTACAGATTATATATTGATTTGGCAGACTGCTATGAAAAGAAAGGCAACAAAAAACAGGCTGTAGAGGTTTTGCAGAATTGTCAGCGTCAGGGTATACGTTCTCAGATTATAAATGAAACTCTTGCAAGACTTCAGCAGGATGCTTGATTTATATGCTGTCTTCAATTACAGGTCTTTTGCCTCAAGAAATTACAGAGAAGCTTGAACTTGACGCTTCATTCAGGGGCAGACAAATATTTAAATGGATTGCACAGGGAGCAGAAACTTTTGATGACATGACAAATCTTTCAAAAGATTTGCGCATCAGACTGAAAGAAGCTTCATCAGTCTACTCTACCCGCATAAAACAAACTTTAACTGACCCTGACGGAACTATTAAACTTCAGATTGAGCTGCACGACGGCCGCTTTGTTGAGACAGTGCTTTTGACAGATGCAGACGGCAGAAAAACCGCCTGTGTTTCTTGCCAGGCTGGCTGCGGAATGAACTGCGCTTTCTGTCAGACAGGCAGACTAGGCTTCGGCAGAAATCTTGAAGCCGGCGAAATTGTCGAGCAGTTTCTTCATCTTGAAAGAAAAGCCGGAAAGCTTGACAACATTGTCTTTATGGGCATGGGCGAACCTATGCTGAATCTTGATGCCATAAGAAAAACTATAGAAATACTTGGCTCTGAAAACGGCAGAAATCTTTCAAAAAGACGGATTACATTATCTACATCAGGCATTATCCCAGGAATTTATGATTTAGCTGATAACGGTCCTGCTATCAGGCTTGCGGTTTCTCTGACAACAGCAAATGAAGAACTTAGAAAGCAGCTGATGCCAGTAACAAAAGCCAATCCTCTTCAGGATTTAAGAAAAGCTATAAAGTATTATACTGAAAAAACAGGCATTCGCTGTACCTTAGAAGCAGCGCTGATGCATAATGTTAATACAAATGACCAGGCTGCAGACGAGCTTATAGCTTTTGCCCGGGGAATTGACGTGCATTTTAATTTGATTCCATGGAATCCTGTTGAATCTTTGCCGTTTAAAGAGCCTTCACGTCAGGAAGTTAATCATTTAATGGAAAGACTTGAAAAAGGCGGAATTTCTGCAACGTTAAGAACTCGGCGTGGAAGAAGTATTGGCGGTGCGTGCGGTCAGCTTGGAAAATCACAAGCTGAAGACGGTAAAAACTGAATTAATCTGATGAAAGCTGTAAATTAATTACAGCTTTCCCTTTCAGATATTCCAATTAGATATTATAAAGCAATTTTCTAAGTATTAATTAAGAACAGTAACACCCAGAGAAGAAATAGCGGCATTAATGGCATCTTCTATTCCGCCTACACTTTCATCAAAAGTAACTAAAACCTGGGCTTTCATAGCTGCTGCTTTACATGCAGAAACACCTGCTACTGCACCAACAGCAGAGTTTATAGCTGCTTCTTTGTCTTCCTCAAGACCTTCTACATAGATTTTCTTATCCATAATTAGTCCTTATATGTATTTTCAACTTTGTAATATACACTTTACCAGTAAATAAAATATATCATACTAAATAAAGTTTTACTACAATAAACAGAAAAAAAATGTATTCTTTTATGTAAAAAATCACTAGTTAATATTAGTGAAAAGATTATTAAATGTCCAAGAAGATATTTCAAGTGAATATTCCGATAGTTTTCCGTTTACTTCACTTTGAACCGAATAAGTCTCATCTGCTTCGTTTTCAATAAAGAAAAGCCTTATGATTTTTTGCGGCGTTTCAATCAGCACCATGCGAGAAAATATTGTACTCTGATTGTTTGCAAAGCCTGGCTGAATAACAGAACCTCTTGCGGTTAGCAGCTTATGACAAAAAGATTCAAATTCTTTTAAAATGCGGATTTCTTGAACTTTTGGAATGGGGACAATTGAACAAGCCATAACTTCGGTTTCATCAAAAGTGGCATGTTCTGCTGGCAAAAGCTGCATGTCTGCCCAGCTTTCTGGTTCGGTGTGTCTGTAAGGTGCCAAATCAGATTCTGTTTCATAAATTGCAGTTGATTTTCCTGTTCTGAATGCTATTTTAGAAGCACTGTAATTCAGACTTCCTAAAAAAAGTTCGAGCAATATTGCCTTTGAGCTGTCTCTTGCTTCAATAGCAAAAGCATTGCTGTCAAGATTGTAGTCTTTGTAAAGCGAAACATTATCTGATATGTGGTAGACTTTTCTGATTGAAGATAAAGCCTTCAAGAATTCTGAAATTTTTACATTATTCAGCGGAAAAACTACCTCTTGGTTGTCAATCGTAGCCCTACCCAGCCAGAATCCGTCTTGTTTGAAAAGCCGCATCTCAGCTGCATCAGATTCAGCTGATTTAAGCAGAATTTCGCTTACGATGTCTTCGTATTTGGGGTTTAAGATTGCTGTATCTTTGCCTGAAATTCCTTTTGTACCTGAAAAAAGAATTGTTCTTATAAAAAGCAGAACGCCTATTAGAATTGAACAAATCATAAGAAAAAAGATAGATTTTTTCCATTTCGCAG
>JAEEGH010001666.1_pt1 | contig 62878 bp, 58 predicted proteins | sample 9134181 | NCBI WGS metagenome assembly JAEEGH01 (sample SAMN16246544, study PRJNA631951) | gut metagenome | biome: gut microbiome; feature: rumen; material: DP-attached | host: Bos | place: Iran: Karaj | collected 2018-10
GGTGCTGTTGGGCTCAATCTCGCTGGCGTTGGCACCTGCGTATGTTGTCATCACGGTGACGTAAGGCGGGTCCATCTCGGGCATCTGGTCAATAGGCAGACGCGAGAGGGAGAAAAGTCCCAATATTATCACAGCCACAAAGATAAGACCTGTGGTGATAGGCTTGTGTATAGCGGTTTTGTAGATTGACATTTTTTAAGTTGAAAATTTAAAATTGAAAGTTGAAAATTTGTTTTAGGTGAAGTTGTTAAGATGTTAAGACGTGAAGATGTTTAACTGCAAACTGCACATTCAAAACTCCAAACTAAAATCATTGTTAATTGTCAATTGTAAATTATTAATTGTTAACTACTTCCAGTTTGCTTCCGTCCACAAGGCGTGCCTGACCGACAACTACAAGTTTGTCGCCCTCTTTCAGTTCGCCTTCGGTTTCGGGAATCACCTCGATGCGGTCGTCGAAACGCTGTCCCATGGTAACAGCCACGCGACGGGCGGTGCCGTTGTCGTTTACAAACACATAGCGCTCGTTGCTTCCGGTGAGTTTAAGCACTGCCTGATAAGGCACCACGATGGTCTCTGCCTCGCCGAGGGCAAGGGTGGTTTTTACGTACATGCCGGGACGGATCTTCTCCTTGGCGTTGGGTATGCGCAGCTTGGCCTGGAAGGTGTGTGACGCCGGGTCGATGGTGGGGTACACAATCTCGATGGTGGCGGGGAAAACCTCGTCTTTGTAGATGTCGGAGCGCACCTCCACTTTCATGCCTTTCTTCACCAGCGGGTAATAGGCTTCAGGTATGTTGATTATGGCTTTGAGCATGCTTATCTGCTGCAGGCTGAGGATAGGTGCACCGCTGTACAGCTCGCCGTCCTCGTAGTTTTTGGCAGCGATGACGCCGGAGAACTGGGCTTTCACGAAAGTGTTGGCCTGCAAGAATTTCTCGTTCTCGGTGAGGTTGTCGAGCTGTGTCTTGGTTTGGTCGTACACCTGCTGCGACACGCTTCCGGTCTCTTTCAGGGCCTGCACACGGGCGAACTCGGTCTGGGCGCTGGCAAGGTTTATCTTGGTGGTGTTGAGCTGAGTCTGGTCCATGCGCACCAGCAGCTGTCCGCGTGACACGCGCGAGCCCACTTCAACGTAGATATGTTCGATTTTTCCTGTCAGCGAAGGGGAGATGCTCATGCTCTCGTAGCCCTCCAGCGTTGACGAAAGTTCCAGCTGACGCGCGATTTTCTCTTTGGCCAGCACCTGAGTCTGCACTTTTTCGGCCACGGAGGCGTCTTTCACCGAAGTGGCCTCTTTTTTGCCACCGCAGGACATCAGCAGTCCTGTAATTATTATAGTTGCGGATATTTTGAATAAATTGTTCATTTTGTGATATTTATGTTTAATGGTCAATTATTTGATGTCGATGTTTAAAAGGTTTTCAAGTTCTATTTTGGCGTTCACCAGTTCCATGATGGACTGTATGTAGTTGCTTTGGGCGGTGATGAGGTTGTTGCTCGAGTTGGTTACGTCGAGGCTGGAGGCCATGCCCACTTTGTATTTGTTAAGGATGTTGTTGAAAACGCGTTGCGACACTTCGATGTTGTCGTTTTGGTTCTGGTAGTTTTCGTAGGCCGAAACAAGGTTGTACCGCAGCTGGCGTTCTTGAACCATCAGGGCGTCCTCGGTACGTTGCACGGTGTTTTTGGTCTCTCGGTAGTTTATCTTGGCTTCGCGCACTTTGGCGGCGTTCACTCCGCTGCTGAAGATGGGCACGCTTATCGATGCACCTACCACATTTGGCGGTGTCATGTTCATGCCTTCGTCTTTGCCGAAATAGGTCTTGCTCGAATACTGGTAGTAAGCGCTGAGGGTGGGCAGGTAGTTCATCCACGCCATCAGCACCTGTTTTTGCGAGAGCTCTTCAGATTTCTTGAGCAGCTGGTAGTTGTAGTTGCGGTTGATGTCGAATTCTTCGTTCATCAAACTTTTTGTGTGTTCCATGTTGAGTATGTTGTCGAGTGTACCGGTGAGTTTGAGTTTCGTTCCGGGCTTGGCGCCGAGTTGCAGTATCAATGAGTTGTATAGCAGTTCGGTGGAGCGTTTGGTGGAGTTTATGTTGTTTTTCATGGAGTTCACTTGAATGGCTATCTGGTCGGCGTCCACCTGCTCCGAAGCTCCTGCGTTGACGGCGTTTTGGGCTGTTTTTTGGAGACTCTCGAGATTGTTGAGGCTGGAGTCGAGCAGGGCCAGGGTCTTTTCCATCACCAAAATGGAAAGATATACCGAATGCACGTTTTTGCGTGTGCTTTGTTCGGTCTGTTTTAGCGATATGTCGGCCATCTCTTTCGACAGGTTGCCCATCATCGTCCCAACAATCTGTGCACCGGTAAGTGCCACCGATGCCGTTACGGACAGCGTTCCGTAGGGGTTCATGGGGATGGTGATGCCGGCAGGTCCCATTCTCATTTCCATTTCGTAGCCGCACATGTTCTGGTAGTCGAAACCGGCTTTCACCTGCGGTAGCATTGTTCCCAGTGTCTGCCATTTCACTGCCTCGGCTTTGCGCACTTCGAGCGAGGCGTTCTGCAGCTCCTTGTTGTGTTCCAAGGCGTACTGCTCGGCGTCTTTCACCGAAAGCACGAGGGTGGTGTCCTGCGCGTGCAGGGCTCCCGCCATCGCGGCAAGCAGTATCAGGGCTGTAAAGGTTTTCTTTCGTGTCATTGTCGTTGTATATACTTTATTTATATGGTATCTAATAATTCGTTTTTATTCGCAATCATGCTTGCATGATAATAAATTCAATCCGTTAGATTCGTGTTATCCGTGTTCAGAAAAATTATGTTTCTTTGTTTTTGTCGTCGTCGCATTTCTGCCAGAAAGAGTCCATCATTATCCCGCCGAAGATAATGGCCCAGAAATTTTTCATCGTGTCGCTTCTGCCGAAGCCTTCTACATGCAGGCGGTCGAAGATGATGTGGTCGAAAATCTCCACCATGAAACCGGCGGCGAAATCCACATCGACATTGGGTTTTACGTATCCGTCGGCAGCGGCGCGGCTCAGAAATTCGCGCAGGTATTTGATATGCTCTTTCTTGTATTTGGCGGTGTGTTTCTCGAAAAGGTCTGGGTAGTTTTGGTAAAGCTCTTCGCTGAAAATGTGGTTTATCCTGAAAATGTTGTTTTTTGAGCTGCAGGTCTTGCGTATTGCCGCCATAATTTTTGTCGCGTCCTGCTCGTAGTCCAGCACCGACTCGATGGTACGGTTCAGCGTCTCGGTGAGCAGCAGCAGACACTCCTCTATCAGCACCTCCTTGCTGGGATAGTTCTCGTACAGGGTGCGTTTCGACATACCCAGCTCCTTGGCAATGGTGTCCATCTTCACTTTTTTCACACCGTTGCTTACAAAGAGGTCGGTAGCCTTCTCGGCGATTTTCCGTTTCAATGTGTCGTTGTTTTCGCTCACTTTGTCCGTTTTTTTGGGAGTGCAAAGATACAAAGAAAACTTGAAACGACAAAATAGTTTTCAATGTTTTTCAGTACGAATACACAACTTATTGATTGTAAAAGAAATATATTGTGTTAAAATTGTAATTACGGCATAAAACTCCGAAAACTCGATTGAAAAAAGGAGTTTCCTAAGGGAGAAATGTCGGTTTTTGGAGATGGAAAATGGAGGTTTTTAAAATCTGGGGGCAGTGACAATAAAATATGAAATTCGGGAACACCTAAATAACGAAAATCAACGAAATTTTCTTTTTTTCGTGTTTCCTGATTTTAAATATTGAAAAAGTGCTTGATTCTTTCCGAAATCGCATAAAATTACACCACATTTCGGAACGTATCGCCATAAAATAGCCAGATATTTTCCGAAATCACACTTTTTTCTTGCACATTTCGGAAATTATTCGTAACTTTGCAGTCGATTTTAAACAACTTTAATTATGTTGATAGGAAGAGAAAAACAACAGCAGGAGTTACTCGATTTGCTTCGGAGCAAAGAGTCGCAGTTCTGTGCTATCTACGGCCGCCGCCGCGTGGGAAAGACTTTTTTGGTGAAACAGACTTTCGAAGGACAGTTCGCTTTTGTCCACACGGGTCTCAACGATGCCACCAAAGAAGAGCAACTTTGGGAGTTCCGCGAGTCGTTGCGGAGTGCCGGCATGAAACATTGCCGATTGCCAAAAACTTGGTTCGAGGCATTCCATCTGCTCGAGCAGCATCTTTCCACCCTTCCGCAAAAGAAAAAGATTGTCTTTATAGACGAACTGCCATGGCTGGACACCCCCAAAAGCCGTTTCGTGAGTGCGTTGGAGCATTTCTGGAACGGTTGGGCGAATATGCGCAACGACATCGTTTTAATTGTCTGCGGCAGCGCCACCTCATGGATTATCAGCAAAATTGTACGCAATTATGGAGGCTTGCACAACCGTTTGACAAGACAGATATATCTGCAGCCGTTTTCTCTCAAGGAGTGCGAGCAGTATGCCCAGAAACAATCGTTGCAGATGTCGCGCCAGAACATCGTGGAGACATATATGGTGCTTGGCGGCGTGCCGTACTATTGGAGTCTGCTCAAACCCAACCTTTCATCAGCACAAAATATCGACCAACTGTTTTTTGCCAAACATGGGCCGCTGTGCGACGAATTCAAAGCATTGTACGCCTCGCTTTTCCGTTCGCCGCAACCCTATATCGATATTGTTACAGCCCTTGGCACAAAGAAAGTCGGTATGACTTTTGATGAGATAACGGCGGCCATACCCACAAATCTCGGTGGCAAACTGTCCGAAAAACTGGAAGAGCTGGAGCAATGCGATTTCATCCGTTCCTACACTGCTTTGGGCAAAAAGAAAAAGAACACAAGGTATCAGCTGATAGACAATTTTACTTTGTTTCATTTTAAATTCATTGCTAACCAAGCAGTTGATAACGATCAGTTTTGGACTTCCTCAATAGGCAAGCCCAAGTACAACACATGGTGCGGTTTGGCGTTCGAGCGCGTGTGTTTGCTGCACACAAGGCAGATACTTGTCGCTCTCGGCATTTCCGGTATCAGTAGTGGAATATTTTCGTGGACATACCGTCCGAAAGATAAAAGCGAGGAGGGCGCTCAGGTGGACTTGCTTATCGACCGCAGCGACAACGTTATAAATCTTTGCGAAATAAAGTTCTCTAAAGGTCCGTTTGTGCTTACCAAGCAGTATGATGCCAAACTGCGACGAAAATTGGGGATTTTTCTTGACTCAACAAAAACCCGCAAAGCGGTGTGGCCAACAATGATTACCTCATACGGTATGGTGCGTAATGCCTATTCCAACGGCATTATACATCAATTGACAATGGAAGATCTGTTTGTACAATGATGATAAAAATAGCCGATATTTTCCGAAATCGCATAAATTTTTACCACATTTCGGAACGTATCGCCACAAAACAACCCGATATTTTCCGAAATCGCACTTTTTCCCTGCACATTTCGGAAAGGATAGGAAATGGTTCATTTCTCCACCCGTCGCGCTATTATGATGCAGAGCTCGTTGCAAATAGCAACAGATTACCAGAAACTCATATTGATGAGCATATCTATCCAAACTTCCAAGTCATATTTCCCCTCTACGCCGCTTTTCACATCGCCCGAAGTTTCATCGCTATAACCTCCAGGCTCAATAAAATTCACTTTAAAATGTCCGGGGTCGATGTTGGGTGAAAAATAGCGGTGATCGATGCTAATAAGATTGAATTTCTGGTTGGAAATGCGGAAAACGAATTTCGAATTATACATGAACTTGCCACCGCCATAAGACACCTCGACCAACAGACTGTCGGAGTCTTTTGCCAATTTATCAAGATTTAGATTTTTTACTTCTTCGAACGATGGTATTGTTATTTCTGATTTGGTTATGTCGTTAGAAACAAGAACTATAGTATTTGCCGATTCGTAATCGTTGTCAGATGAGTTAATTACAAGGATGTTGTATTCGTTTGAGACGAATAAATACGAGGTGTCAGCATGCACATTTGCCAAACAGCCACAAACGGGAGCAAGTAGAAAAAGGGCTTGGTATAATATTTTTCGTTTCATTGTCACTATCCAAACAGCTCCATAAATTTTTTCGGGAAGGGTGTCTCGAAACGCAGGTCCTCACCCGTTACGGGGTGGGAGAAACAGAGTTTGTAGGCGTGCAGTCCGAGGCGGCCTATGGGGTCGTCGAAGTTCAGGTAGCGGAAGTCGCCCACCACGGGGTGTCCCATCACTTTGGAGTGAATGCGAATCTGGTTTTTGCGTCCGGTGTCGAGTTTGAACTCCACCAGCGAGTAGCGTTTGCTCGTTTTCAGCGTGCGGTAGTGTGTCACAGCCCATTTGCCCCCGTTGTCGGTGGCGCTGCAGGTAAAACGCCCGTCGTCCTCGTAGCGTATGTACGACTCGATGGTGCCCTCTTTCTGCATCTGTCCCGAGAGCACGGCCACATAACGGCGGTCGTACACCGTGCCTTTCCAGTCTTTTTCGAACAGCAGCTCCACTTTTTTGTCCTTGGTGAAGATAAGCAGTCCCGAGGTGTCGCGGTCGAGACGGTGCACCACGTGTGCACGGCATTTCTGGTGCGTAAAAAGCAGGTAGTCGTTGAGTATGTTCTGCAGCGAGGGGTCGTTCAGAGTCAGGCTGTGGGTTAGGATGCCCTCTTTCTTCTCCACCACCAGAAGGTAGCGGTCCTCGTAAACGATGTTCATCCATTGGCTCAGGAATGTCCCTGATTTCACCACCGTTACGGTGTCGCCCGCGGCAAGCGGGTGGTTGTACTGCGATATGTTTTCGCCGTTTACGCAAACCATACCGTTGGCAAGCCACGACTTGATTTTGTTGCGGCTCACGTCGGGGTGTGTCTCCATCAGGAATTTCATCAGCTCCTGCGGTTTGTCGGCTTTGAATTCGCTCATAGCGGGGAAGTTCAGATTTTCTTTTTTACTGTTTTGGTGAGTGTCAATATCCCTTTTTCGTCGTCGAACTCGGAATAATACACTTTGTAATAGCCTTTTTTGTTCGCCACTTTTTCTATGATAGGACCATCGTGTTCCTCGAAAAGGTTGCAGTGTATCGTTATAGGATCCACGAAAAGCGTCCATTTGCCATTTACAAAAGTATATATATAGTACGACCTCCAGCAGCTTGTCCACCATTCGGGCACAAGGCCGATCTCCGTGGTGCCGTTGCCGTCAAGGTCACCCAATATTTGCGGCTCTCCCCCGATGCAACTCGTTATGGTTATTGCAGGAATCTTCGGGTCCGAAAAAACAATACGGCAGTTGCAGCCGCCTTCGCAGTCGTAAGTTTCGTCGTTGGTTTTCGGTGCCACAAGTTTGCAAGTCTCTTTCTTGCCGTCGCCGTTGAAATCGTATGGCTCGCTTTGGGCGAAACATCCCAAATAGGACAACACCAAACCCAACAAAATTAGATAATTATGCACTTTCATCGAATATTCTATTTTCAAATTCAACGTTTTTATCTGGAGAGAAACTCCTACATATATTATATATAACCGCCACTTTTGCCATTTTATTGTGTTTTTGCCGAAAAAAAGTAGCTCCACCCCGTCAGACACGGCCTCGGGACATTACATCTCAAAATCCCCAAACCAACCAATCACAATTCACTAATCAACCCCAATGCAAGTTTTTTTCCAAACATTCAATCGATAAATCATTTTTCAAATAGTTCCGAACTCCGAGTTCCGCTCTCCGAATTGAAATTTTTCGTATCTTTGCAGAATAAATAAACAACTATTATGAGATTCAAAACACTGACAATCATAGCATTATTCATATCGGCCATATTTATCGGCTGTGGTGGCAACGACGAACAGGCTCCCACCGACCCCAAAGAACTACTTGCATTTTTGGAGGCCAAAATTAAGCAAAACCCCAAGGATGCCGAACTTTACTATGAGCGCGGACGTGTGCTGTTAGAGCTCGACGAAGTCACCGACGCCATCAATTCCCTCACACAAGCCATCTCCTTGAAAAGCGGCGAAGAGAAATACCATCTCCTTCTGGCCGACGCCCATCTGCGCAACGGCAAAGTAAAGGAAAGCTATGCCGACCTGCAGGAGGTGCTCAACATCAACCCCAAGAACATCGACGCCTACCTGAAAATCGGCGAGATAGCCCTTTTCAGCCGCGACTACAACCGCTCCCTCGAAAGCATCGACAAAGCCATTGAGCTCGACAACCTGAATCCCAAGGCCTACTATATGCGCGGCTATCTGTTCCTTGAAAAAGGCGATACCACCGAGGCCATCCGCGACCTCCGCAAAACCATCGACTTGGACAACGAGTATTCCCAAGCATACGAACTCCTTGGACTCCTTTTCATAAACCGTAACGACCCCCTCGGCGTGGAATACCTCACCACAGTTACAACCCTCGACCCCAACAACACTGTCGCCCTCTATGCCTTGGCACTCTATTATCAGGACAACAACGATGTGGAAAAGGCTGAGACCTTCTACAACAAGGTGCTTACCATAAATCCGCAGCACTCCGACGCGCTGCACAATTTAGGGTACATTGAACTCACATTCAAGCAAAACCCCGACAAAGCCATCGATTATTTCACCCAGGCCATCGAAGTGTCGCCAAACAACATACAGGCACTCACCAACAGAGCTCTGGCCTACGAGCAGAAAGGCGACAAAGCAGCAGCCCGACAGGGTTATACCGACGCCCTTTCCATCGCCCCCGCTTTCGCCCCCGCCCTCGAAGGACTTAAACGTCTCGGCAAATAAGGAAACCATCCCTCTATCGTTGTCGGATAACAAAGCAACTGACCCACAACCCCTTTAGGGGTTGCCTTTCCTTTTCTACAATCATACGAAATAAACCTCCAACCTCGTCAGAGGTTGCCTCTCCATAGGCCTTTCAATAACGAACACGCCCAAACACACGAGCGAGACCCACAACCTCGTCAGAGGTTGCATTTCAATAGCGACCAATGGGAGCGTTAAAACAACCACGTTAGAGGTTGCCTATCAATATCGACAGAAGGGAGCCAACGACACATCCTTTAGGGGTTGCATTCCCATGACATTGGGTCAACCCCAATGGAAAAAACAAAAGAGGCGTGCCAAAAGGCACACCTCTTCATTGAGTATTATGAAAAAATCATTATTTCTTTATCACAACGCTGCGGATGGTTGTCTTGCCATCGGCAGTCTCGGCGCGAAGTATGTACGAGCCGTTGTTGTAGTCGGCAACAGGTAATGAAACCTTGCCGTTAACAGCATTTTTCGAAACCATCAGCTGGCCGAGCATATTGTAAAGTTTCACGTTTACAAGATTTTCGCCCTCTATGGTTACTTTTGTCGAAGCGGGATTCGGGAATACTTTCACGCTGTTGGCGGTAGCTTGGTTAAGACCTTCGCTAACAACCACGGTAGCGGTGGAGCTTCTCTGGCATCCGTTGCTGTTTGTTGCTGTTAAAGAGTATTCGGTGTTTTCCGAAGGAGATACGGTTATGGTGTCCGAGGTTTCACCAGTGCTCCACAGGTAGGTGAGGTTGCTGTCGCCAACGGCAAAGAGCTTGGTGCTGCCGCCAGGACGCACTTGGAGTATACCGCCAATGTAGACATTTGGCAGGGCGTTGATGGTGAGTTTCGTGAGAATCACTATGCTGTCGCATCCTCTCACGTTTGTGAGGCGGCAGAGGATAGAGTCTTGCGAGGTTCTATAGGTAGTGTTGTTGGCTTCCCATGTGAAGATGCCGCAAGCAGCAATTTCTGGCAACCAAGTAGTATCCGAAGCGAGGTCGGTATAGTGGAATTTCATCATGCAGCTGTCTTTACGGTCGGCACCTTTGCAGATATAGGTTGTGTCACCGCTGCGAGTGAGTTTTATTAAAGCGTCATCGCCATCTTCGGTAGGCCAACGATAACCCATATATCTTCTTCCCGAAACACGGCCGCAGAAGGCTGTGTCTATTGTGAAGACAGGAAGAATGGTAACATTGTAGTTCATCACAGTATCACAATCCTCGATGCTTGCAAAAGTCTTTACAAGTACGGTGTCAATTCTTGTCGAATCAGTCTTGATAGTGTCGTTGCCCCATACAAAGGAACCGAATACCGAGATAGTTGTGTCAGGGAGTTCGAATTGACCTACACCTACATCATATTTCAAAGTGTACATAGTGTCGCAACCGCCTTCATTCACTTTACGGAATGGTACAATGCCCTTACCGGTATTGTAGGTAACACCGTTGATGGGCCATGTGTAGGTTGCTTCGCAAGTCTGTACAAAAATGGTGTCAACTGTTGTCATTTGTTTGTATCTCAGACAATAAACAGCGTGGCAACTGTCGGCACCGGCGGTCTGGCTTGTGAAATAAACGGTGGTGTCGTTTACGTAGGTGTTGCCGTCAACCGACCAAGTGTAGGCAGCGCATTGCGAAATGTCTGTATATGTTGTGTCGGGATTTTTGTGCGTGAAATGCAGAGTTATCACACTGTCGCATCCTGCGGCGTTTGTCAAGGTATATGTGTAGTCGCCGGGGGTTTCGTAAACGCTGTCGCTAACAGCCCAGTAGTAACCGCCACAACTCGAAGCGGAAACCTCTGCTACACTGCTTTTGTGTATCACAAAAGTCATTATAACCATAAGACTGTCTTCGCTCGAAGCATTTTTGTAGATGTAATATCCTGTTGAATTCTCGGTGTAGTTATGACCGTCAATCCAAGTGTAGGAGTCGCAAGTGTCTATGGTGTCATAAACTATTGCAATCGGCGCTTTATATTGTGCGTGCATCACAAACGGCAGACAAAACGCCATCAATAAAAAACCTATAAATCCTTTTTTCATCGTTTTTTACTTTGATTATATTCCTGTTTCTTATTTTTTTTATTTCTTTGTCGTTTAGACGATTACGGGCGTGTTTCATTGTTTAAATAGCCCGTTTCGCCTCACTTTTCTTTAAAGAAAAGCAACTGCAAAGATACACTTTTTTTTTCACTCAGCAATCGTTTTTTTTCGTTTTTTGGTCAAAAAAGAATGTTTTAAAAGATATATCACTATAATTCAATATATTACAAATATGCAAATGTGCTAAAAAATATTTTTTCTTCCAAAAGATGAAATATGCCTTCGCAATGCCGACGTTTTTTCGTATCTTTGCACAACCAAAAACCAACAACAAACACATAATTTTTATGCACAACATTAGAAAAATCAACGACGATCTGATTTACGTGGGCGCCAGCGACCGCCGCTTGGCTCTCTTCGAAAATGTATATCCCGTGCTAGACGGGGTGTCGTACAACAGCTATCTGCTGCTCGACGAAAAAACCGTCCTCCTCGACACCGCCGACGCTTCGGTGGCACACCGTTTCTTCGAAAATGTGGCGGCAGCCCTCGACGGACGTACGCTGAATTATCTGGTTGTCAACCATATGGAACCCGACCACTGCGCTCTTATCGCCGACCTGCTGCTCCGCTATCCCGACGTGACAATCGTCTCCAACGCCAAAGCCATAACGATGATTGGCCAGTTTTTCGATTTCTCCCTCGAAGGCCGCACGCAAGTCGTTGCCGAGGGCGACACTCTATGCACTGGCCGCCACACCCTGCAGTTCTTTATGGCTCCCATGGTACACTGGCCCGAGGCCATGGTCACTTTCGACACCACTTCCGGCACACTCTTCTCCGCTGACGCTTTCGGCACTTTCGGAGCCATAGGCGGCAACCTCTACGCCGACGAGCTGGATTTCGACCGCGACTGCCTCGACGAAGCCCGACGCTATTATACCAACATCGTGGGTAAGTACGGCACTCAAGTGCAGATGCTTCTGAAAAAAGCCTCGTCGCTCGACATAAAGATGATTTGTCCGTTGCACGGCCCTATATGGCGCACTGATTTCGGCTATTTCATCGAAAAATACGACAAATGGAGTCGCTACGAGCCTGAGGTGAAGGGCGTTATGATAGCCTACGGCTCTATCTACGGCAACACCGAGAATGCCGCCGACATACTCGCCTCCAAACTCGCCGACAAAGGCGTGCGCGGCATCGCCATGTACGACGCATCCAAAACCGACGTCAGCGTGCTGGTGAGCGAGGCTTTCAAATATTCGCACATCGTGGTGGCATCCTCCACCTACAACAACGGTATTTTCACCCCGATGGAGAATTTTCTGCTCGACATCAAAGCCCACGCCCTGCAAAACCGCACCTTTGCCGTTATAGAAAACGGCACGTGGGCACCGCAGAGCGGCAAGCTGATACGTGCCATCCTTGGCGAGATGAAAAACAACACAGTTTTGGAAGACGGCATAACGCTTAAATCCAGCCTCAAACAAAACCAGATTGCCAGTTTGGAGGCTATTGCAGAAACCATTTACAACGATTTAAACAAATAAACCATACATTATGAACAACATAGACAAAAACGCTGTGATGAGCATTGGCTACGGACTGTACGTGCTCACAGCCCACGAGGGCGAAAAGGACAACGGTTGTATAATAAACGTGGTGGCGCAGCTCACCGACAATCCCATGCGTATAATGATTACGGTGAACAAGAAAAACCTTACCCACGATATGATTCTTAAAACCGGACATTTCAACGTGTCGCTGCTTACCGAGGAGACTCCCATGCACGTGATACAGCATTTCGGTTTCCAAAGCGGCCGCGATGTCAACAAGTTCGAGAAATGCGACGCTGTGAAACGTGCCGCCAACGGAATCTACTACATCCCCAAATACACCAACTCTTACATCAGCGGCAGGTTGGAGTATGCCAAGGACCTTGGCACCCACACGCTTTTCATTGCCGAAATCACCGAGGCAGTGAAACTCGGCGACGCGCCGTCGCTCACCTACGCCTATTACCAGAAAAACATAAAACCCGCCGTGGCCAAACCCGCCGGCGACGAGGCCAAGATCACCCGCTGGGTGTGTCAGGTGTGCGGATATGTCTATGAAGGCGAGAACATCCCCGACGATTTCATCTGTCCGTGGTGCAAACACGGCGTTGCCGACTTTGTGAAGGAATAACTATAGGGGAGGATAAAAACAAAAGGTGTTGAAGAAATTTCAACACCTTTTTTCTTTTTGTGCCCGGGACAGGACTTGAACCTGCACTCCTTGCGAAATACGCACCTGAAACGTACGCGTCTACCAATTCCGCCACCCGGGCTCGCTTGAATTGTGATTTTGTTTGGTGCCCAGGACAAGACTTGAACTTGCACGGCCGTAAGGCCACCACCCCCTCAAAGTGGCGTGTATACCAATTTCACCACCTGGGCTTTTTTTCGGACTGCAAAAGTACAACTTTTTTCTGAATTAGCAACAAAAAAATGAAAGATTTTATTTAATACACTGTGTTTCAGTGCAATAATTTTTACAAAAACTCGTTGGCAAACTCAAAAAAACATATTTTGCAGGTGCGAAAACAGGCTTTTTTTACCCTTAAAACACACCTAAAGCATCACGAATTTCATCTTCCGAAACTGGTATGTCATAAACCGCCTCGCCGATGCCTTTCAGCAGCACGCACCGTATCTCCCCGCCGGCGTTTTTTTTGTCGGCACACATATTATATATAATGGTGTCTGTAGTTTTTTTCGAAAAATGGCATTTGCCGAGCAACGAGCGCACCTTTTGTGCAAAGTCTTCATAAACTTTTTCCGGCAGTCCCGTTTTTTTTGTGGAAAGGTACATAGCGCACACCATACCCAGCCCCACAGCCTCGCCGTGCGAAAGAGCGTCTTTGCCGTGATTGAGCATGGCACTCTCTATAGCATGACCGAAAGTGTGTCCGAAATTCAGTTTTTTGCGTTCGCCGGAGTCTTTGAAATCGCGTGTTGTTATCTCGTCCTTTATTTTTGCGCAGGCATAGATCATCTCCTCGTCGAGGGAGCAATTTTTTGTCCATTTTTCGCAAAACTGCGAGTAAAGAGCTTTGTCAGCCACGGCGAAAGTCTTGGCCATCTCGAAAGTGCCCGAAAGCAGCTCCCTTTGCGGCAACGTCTTCAGAAACTCCGGTTCGATGCACACACATTGCGGTTTGTGGAAAAATCCCGCCTGATTCTTGATGCCCCCGACATTTATGGCAGTCTTGCCCCCTATGGCGGCGTCCACCATTGCCAGCAGTGTAGTGGGCACGTTGATGTAGCGGATGCCACGTTTGTACGCCGCCGTCACAAATCCGCCGAGGTCGCACACCGTGCCGCCGCCGAGGTTTATTATCACGGCATTGCGGTCGGCACCGCTCTCCAAAAGTCCAAGCCACAGGTTTTCAGCCACGGCTAGATCCTTGCACTCCTCGCCGCTCTCCACTTCGAAGAACTCAGATTCCTGCAACGCCCCGACCTCGGAAACCAACAATGGCAGACAATGGTCGATGGTATTGCTGTCGCCCAGAATGAAAAACCGGGAGCAGCTGTACTGTCTGCTTTTCAGATGCCTGTTCAGTGATTTCAGGGCTGGCAAATTGCCTTTACTATATAATATATTGTGTGATTTCATAATGGATATTTTTTGCAAAGATACATTTTTTTGTCGAAAAAACGTAATTTTTTATGTTGGGAGGTTACAAAAACAATGTTCTGAAAAGACAAAACAAAGTGAAAAATATTTAAAATTGAAAAAAAAATCAAATATAAACAGCTGTAAATCAGTAATCTGATAAATAGTATCAATAAAAGACATCCGAAAAATTTGCGTAAAACAAAAAAAAAACATACTTTTGCAATCCGTGAAGAAAGCGTTTATCTTATGGTTATAGATAATATAACGCATTGAAATAGAAGCTGATTCACCTTGATTTAGAGAAAATATGTATTAATTAAAATTCAAAAAAACAATGAAAAAAACATTAATGGCTTTAAGTCTTGCATTGTGTGCAACAGTTGCATTTGCACAGATGCCGAAAAGTGCCCGCGTGGACCGTGCCGCTAATGAAGTGAAAACTAAGGTTTCCGCTACAGTTAACGACAATGAGATGCAAAGGCAGGATGCCTACAAAGGCTCAATCTTCACAAAAGCTCCGCTGCTCACAGTGGACTTCAACACCCAAAACGTTGGTTACAGTGTCGGCCGTACAAGCGGTGGCGGTTACCAAACAGCCAACCACGCTCAATGGCAGTGGATTTCCGACACAACACCCGCAGCTCTGTCACAGGCCGCTTCGATCATGCCCGTGCTTTTCGGTTCCTCCAACAACTATTCAGTTGTAGACCGTAGAGGTAGCCTTAACGGTATTTTCGAATCTCAGTCCGGTGGTGGTTTTATGGCAATGTCCATGAGAGACCAAATCGGTGACTGGGGTGGTACTGGTACAATTGGTAACTTCGACTCTTGGGTTGCTTTCAGAGGCGTAACTCCTCATTCTGGCAACATGTACGATGTTACTTTCTATCAGATGTATCAGAAATTCAACCAAGACTCCTGCTTCCTCGAATATTCCGACGATAGCATAACCTGGAACACCCTTTACATCAACCGTAGAGGCGTTGACCTGGCTGTTAACTCCTCCACCAACGCTGTTAAAACAGTGGCTCTGCCCCTTGGCGTTGACCAATACACAACTCTTTATGTTCGTCTCCGTTGGTTCGCCGACACCGCTGCTGGCGGCGCTTACGGTTACCACTGGCTCATCGATGACCTCAGCATCGACTCCGCTGCTAGCAACCGTATCAGCATCTACAACAGAAACATGCTCGACGGTGGTTACCAACTCGTTCCTAAGGGAATGGGCGGCAACTCCTTCCTGTGGTACTCCACATTCCGTAACACTGGTGCTATCAACCAGGCTAACATCATAGCAGCTATCAAGAACAGCAGCAACACTACTTTGGCAAGCAGCCAGAACGTTGCATCTCTGGCTCCCGATGCTATTACCGATACATTCCTTTACATCGACCCCACTGGACGTATGTACAACTACTATGCTGGCTCCACCACCACTAACGGTACTGCCGGTTATGTACCCTCCACAACAGCTGGTATCGACTCTCTGTTTATTGGCGTAACAAGCGACAGCCTCAATTTCGCTCTCGACACCATTAAATTCAACGTTAACGAAGATGCTAACGGCAACCACATCTGGGGCCGTGACAATGGTATCCTCACTGGTTACAATGCTTGGACCAACGGTATGACCGCCGACGGTCTCCGTACCTCCGACGCTAACACCGGTGAAGCTGGCTACAACCTCTGGGTTATGTACTACACCCCCTCAACCGTTCCTACAGGTTGGGTTATCCGTGGAGTTGAAATAGTTCCCGCTACACGTACAGGTTACGCTCTCGCTGGCGCAAAACTGGATGCAGCTCTCTCCATCGACTCTATCGATCCTGCTGGTAACAGTGTTTATTTCAAACACCAAGCCACCGGTGCTTCCACTTACACAGTTCAACAGGCTGATGTAAACGACTTCATCCCCGGATACCAAAACATGGGTAGCTATCCCACTGTTCGCATCAACTTCCCGCTGCAGCCCGCTTTGGTTGCCAACCAGAAATATTGGATTGGTTACGAAATGGCTGAAGCTGGTACATTCGCTCCTGCTGTAAATAGAAGCATCTACTATGGCAACGACTCCGTTGGAAAACTCCTCCCCAACCACTACAATCGTAATTTCGGTGGCGGTGCTTCTTCCAATGTATTCGTAAAACAACCTTCCTGCTCGCAGAACACTGTTTACGGTTTCGCCGATATGGGTACTCCCATGATCCGTATGATTGTTGGTCCTCGTCAGGTTATACCCGATTTCACAATCTCTTGGAGCGTTACCCCCGCTAACGGTGGTACAGTTACCGATATGACCGACTACAGCGATGTTACCGGTCAGACCGTAACCTATCCTCAGGGTTCCACTATCAACTTCGCTATCGAAGAAAATTCTGACGATGCTTTCGCCCTTGTTGATGTTAAAGTTAACGGCACAGCTATCGACATGAACAACGATCCTAACTTCTCTATCCAGGGTGGTTACTATATGTATAGCGTAGCTAACTTGAATGCCAACACTACTTGCGAAGCAGTATTTGGTAATGATGACGGCATTGAAATTGCTAATAACGCTGTTGTTAAGGTTCAGCCGAATCCCGCTACCTCCGTTGCCAACCTCACTATCGAAGGCGTAAACGGTGATGTTAACTTCGCTCTTATCGACATGAACGGTCGTGTAATCAGCCAGAAAGTTATCAACGCCAACGCTACCGAACAGATCAACCTCGAAGGTCTGGCTCGCGGAACTTATTTCGTACGTATCACCAACAACAACTTCAGCAAAGTTGAAAAACTGATTGTTCGCTAATAAGTAACATTCTATATAAAAAAGAGGTGCCATCCGGCACCTCTTTTTTTATGTCTAAAACCGAGCGACGGGCACGTAATAACCAACCCCTTTTTGGGTGGTCATTCCCTTACACCACATGCCTTGAACCAAAATACAACCTCGCTAGAGGTTGCCTTTCAATAACGGCCACGCCAAACCCACGAGCGAACCAACAACCCCTTTAGGGGTTGCCTCTCAATAAATCACACGAGCGAGTCCACAACCTCGTTAGAGGTGCCTCTCAATAAATCACACGAGCGTGCCAACAACCCCTTTAGGGGTTGCCTTTCAATAACGGCCACGCCAAACAAACGAGCGAACCAACAACCCCTTTAGGGGTTGCCTTTCCATAGCTCCCGAAGGGAGCGCAAAAAAAACAACCTCGTCAGGGGTTGCCTTTCCATATCGCCCGTAGTGTGCATAAAAAAATAGTGGAGAATTGCTTCTCCACCATTTTACGCAATATTCATAAAAAAACTATTTTCTGATAAGTGAGAATTTTTTGATGATTGTCTGGCGTGTCTCCACAGCCTCGGCGTAGTAGCGGTTGCCGCGGAACCACAGGCGGAAGCGGCGCACACGGTTGTACACCTTTTTAATCATCACTTTGCTGCGCAGATATACCAGCAGCGACAGCGGCAATACCACCATATATATAGGCAGCAGCCACCAAATACCTGTCACGGCCCCTAGCACAACGCCGGATATGATAAACCACAGCGGATAGGCCACCAGAAATCCCACGGCGAAGTGGAACGACGAGTGGAGCATATAATCCTTTATTTTGCGTGTGATAAACGACGAAACGCTGAAAGGCACTATGTTTATCGCCCAGCAGGCTATAACTATCGGTGTCAGCACTATGCACAGCAGCAGACGGAGCAGGAACCCTGCCGTGGAAAGCTTCTGTGCGAAAACCCAGTCGCGGAGGTGCATCTTGTCCAAAGAATGACAGTAGCGGTGGGTTATTTTCATTATGTCGTCGAAAGTTTCGGGGTCATTTTCGCGGCAGTTGTCGAGCATTTTCACCACCTGTTGGCTGGCGTGCAGCTGGTTGGGGAAGTAGCTCCTTTTCTTGCCCTCTTCTTTCATCAGCTCGCGTCCGTAGATGGAGCAGAGCATCTCGTATTCCTCGTAGTGTTCGAGGTCCGAAATGTTGAGCATCAAGTCGTTGACAACGACACGGGCGCGGTCGGCGAGGAGTTTCTCGGCACGGTGCGGCTGTGTCTTGTACAGCTCGTAGAGGTCGGTGAACTCGAACGGCTCGCCGAAGGTTATCACCAATCGGCCCTGGACGGAGAAATAGTTGTCGTAGTGGTTCGACATCGGCTGGATGTACACCGGCTCTTTGAAGTCCATCATCTCGGCGGCGCGGAAGGCTATCCGTGCGAATCCTTTCTTGAAGGTGCCGAGGGTGTGGCAGTTCTGGTGTCCGGCCTCGGGGAAGAGGGCCACCACGCCGTTTTCGGTCAGTATCTTGGCCGACTGGTTGAAGATGGCCTGGTTTTCGCCCACACCTGCTGTGCCCACGTCCATGGCTCTGAAGGCGGGCATTATTCGCAGGAAACGGAGAGCCTTGGCGGCGATCTCGCGTTTGAAAATGTCGGCGCGGGCTATGAATACCGGATGACGGCCGTCCTTGCTGAAACCGAAGAGAATGCCCAGGGCGTCGGTAAGACCGTTCTGGTGGTTGCTGATGGCCACCACGGGCTTGCCCTTGGGTATGCGTTCGCGGTTCAGTATATAATATCTGCGGTAATAGATGAAGTTGTGCAGCGGATGCACATACGCGTAAAGGAGATTGTATCTCCAGTCGGGCTTGTTTATGTTCTCAAAACTTATCATTGTAATTGTGTTTTTGATGTTTTATGCAAAAATACAACTTTCTTGGCACATTTCAAAGCCACGGCTTGTCGATGTGTATAAGTTTTTGAGATTTTCGCGTGTTTCTAACTTCATTATTTTTGTTTTCCGTCTATGCGGTTTTTCTTGTTTGCGATGCAAAAATACCAAGTCCGTTTCGATTGGCAAAAAATATGGTTTGCAAGCACCCCCTTTTGGGTAAAAGGGTGAAATAGGTGGTAAAAAATGCTATTTAGGGGTTAAAAATCGACAAAAAATAGGTTAAAAATTTCACCCCACCCCAAAATTTTTGATTTTTCACACAATTTTTTTGAAGAATTCACGTATTTTTATTGCAATTTTTCGATTAATTAGAATATAAGATGCATAAAAGAATACCATATAACCTCATAAGAATCGCTAACAGCTTCAAATTCATTGCGTTTGTAGTTGTCTTTGCATTTACATTCATACTTATTTTTGCTCCCTACGGAACCGCGAAGTTCCACGCTGTGGATTCCAAGGAGACCTTTGCGGCACATGCGGCACTTGTGTCGGCTATCGGTCTTGTTGTGCTGATTATCAGTAGGTTGGTGATGTTTTTCGTGTGTAAGAAGAACGGACTGATACACTATGCCACATATATTGCGTGGATATTGGTGGAGGTTGTTGCCATTACTTTGTTCTGCAACCTTTACGCATGGCTTGTGGGAAAAGTCCACTACGGCCTGCCAATCGGTTATTTCCAGATAATTGGAGACACAGTGCTCTACTGTTCGTCGATATTGGCCATACCTTATATTATTACCACTCTTTTCTTCGAGTTGGACGAAAGGAATATGTATATTGAGCGTTTCCGCAAAAGAGTGGGAGTTACTGCGGAAAAAGACGAGAAAACCCAGCAGTTGCTGTTTACAGATGAAAAAGGCAACCTCAAGCTCTCGGTGCACATCGACAGTCTGTTTTACATAGAGGCGGCCGACAACTACGTGAATATCTGTTACAAAAACAAGGAACGCACCACCAAGTTCTGTCTACGTAACACGTTGAAAAACATCGAAACGATGGATTTCTCGGAGGATCTGGTGCGATGCCACCGCTCGTATATCATCAATTTCAAGAAGGTGAAGATACTGAAAAAGGAGAAGACCGGCCTGTTTGTGGAGCTCGACGACAAGGAAATTCCCGACATTCCTGTTTCCAAGACCTACGCCCAACAGCTTCTCGACAAGTTCGGACAGTAGGGGAGTTTGTTTTTTCGGCAAAAAAAACTTAAATTTGCACCTTTGAAAATAAAGGACAAAGCAACGTAATATTTGTGTAATTAAATGGAAATCAAAAATATAATATTCGACCTCGGTGGTGTTATCTACGACATAAGATACGAAAACATCGCCGACCGTTTCCGCACCTACGGACTTCAGGACTTTGAGCAGTACTACACCAAACTGTCGCAGACACCGATGATCGACCAGTTCGAGGAAGGTTTGATAACCCCGGCAGAGTTCCGCGACTATATCCGCAGCATATCCCCGATACCGCTCACCGACACACAAATCGACGACGCGTGGAATGCCATTCTTATCGAAATACCCAAAATCCGTTGGCAGTTGCTTGGCGGACTGCGTATTAAGTTCAACACCTTCCTTTTCAGCAACACCAACCAGATAAACTACGACCGTTTTATGGCCGAGGAGACGCAGAAATACGGCTTCAACCCCTTCGAGGTGTCGTTCTGCAAGGCCTATTTCTCGCAGCTGATGCACACCCGCAAGCCCAAACCCGACGGTTTCCGCCAGATTATCGAAGAAAACGGGCTTAATCCCGACGAAACGGTATTTATCGACGACAATCCCGCCAACGTAGAAACAGCAAAGTCGTTGGGACTGCATACCTACCTTATGCCCAAGGACAAGAAACTGGAAGAGCTATTCCGTTGCAACCTCACCTTCGCCGAAGGCGTTATACAATAAACTTACAGCACGTGAACTCCGAGAACTATCAGTACCATCGATTGAAGAACGGGATACGCATTGTGTTCCGCCGCAACTCTTCGCCCGTGGTGCATAGCGGGGTTTATATCAACGTTGGCTCACGCGACGAGGCCAAAAACGAGGAGGGACTGGCACATTTCATCGAACACGCCATTTTCAAAGGCACCGAAAAACGCAAGGCCTTCCATATCCTCAACCGCATCGACGGCGTGGGCGGCGAACTCAACGCCTACACCACCAAGGAGGAGACCTGCATCTATGCCTCGGCGCTTACGCAATATCTGGAGCGCTGTATGGAGCTTTTTGCCGACGTGCTTTTCCACTCCACTTTCCCTGCAAAGGAGCTGGTGAAGGAGTCGGAGGTGATTATCGACGAAATAAACTCGTACAAGGACACCCCGTCGGAGCTTATTTTCGATGATTTCGAAGAGCTTTATTTCGGTAAACATAGTCTTGCCCACAATATACTCGGCACTCCGCGCAACATACGCAAGTACAATTCCGCATCGTTGCACACCTTTATGAAAAAGAACTACACCACGGACAAGATGGTCATCTCCATAGTGGGAAACGTTGATTTTGAAAAAGTTATAAGTCTTTGCGAGAGATATTTCGGTGCGCAGGAAGCCACGGTGTCGTCGGGCAGGCGGGAGGCCGTCTCCGCCACCAACACTTTCGTGGAATCGCGCAACAAGCACGGACATCAGGTGCATGCCCTGCTCGGCTGTCCGGCTTACAACAGTTTCGACGATAAAAGGATTGTCTTCACTCTGATAAACAACATTTTGGGCGGTCCTGCGATGAACTCGCGGCTCAACGTGGCTATACGCGAGAAATATGGATTGTGCTACAATATTGAAACACAGTACACTCTTTTCAGCGACACCGGCATTTTCTATATCTATATGGCCACCCATCCCGATTTCAAGGAAAAGATTATAGAATTGGTTTTCAGAGAGTTGGAGAAGCTTCGCAAAACAGCCCTCGGCACCACGCAGCTACACTTGGCCAAAATGCAGCTGATAGGGCAAATGGCTATCAACAACGATCAGGCACTCAACGAGATGCAGTCGATAGGCAAGAGTTACCTTGTATATGACAGGGTGGACACCATGGAGGAGATTTCGACGGAGATTAACAGCATCACCCCGTCGCAGGTGCTCGAAGCAGCCAACGAGATTCTTCTGCCCGACCGTTTCAGCAGGCTTTACTATAACTAAAAGGCTATGAATAAGGGACTTGTCGTAAAAACAACAGGAAAATGGTATAAGGTTCGGACCTCCGACGGCGAAGTTGTCGACTGTCGTCTGCGTGGCAATTTCCGCATCAAAGGCATAAAAAGCACCAACCCCATTGCCGTGGGCGATTTTGTGGAATTCGAGCTTCAGACAACCGACGGCACGGGGCTCATCACCGCTGTGGAGGAGCGTCGCAACTGCATTATACGCCGTTCTACCAAACTGTCGAAACAGACGCACATCATAGCCGCCAACCTTGACCAAGCCTGTTTGGTGGCAACTATCGGATTTCCACGTACTTCCACCGGTTTTATCGACCGTTTTTTGGTAACCGCCGAGGCTTATCACGTGCCTTGTGTGTTGGTTTTCAACAAGACAGACCTGTACGATGACGAGTTGCAGGAGTATCAGGAGAGTTTGTTTGAAGTTTACCGTAAGGCCGGATACACTTGCATCGGTGTTTCGGCAACCAAAGGCACCAACCTCGACGAGCTGAAAACGCTTCTCGAAGGCAAAACTACATTGTTTGCAGGACATTCGGGAGTGGGCAAGTCGGCACTGCTCAACGCCTTGCAGCCCGGACTTGGACTGAAAGTCGGCGATGTGTCGATGTTCAATATGAAAGGCAAACATACAACCACTTTTGCGGAACTATTTCCTTTCGGTGACGGTTTTATCATCGACACCCCCGGCATCAAGGAGTTCGGCATGGTGGATTTCACAAAAGAGGAGGTGTCGCATTTCTTCCCCGAGATGAGGGCGGTGCTTCACGACTGCCGTTTTGCCAACTGCACCCACGAGCATGAGCCCGGCTGTGCTGTAAAACAGGCTGTGGAGCAGGGACTTATAGCCGATTTCAGATACGATAACTATCTCAACATCCTTCACGGCGAGGAGATGGATATAGAGGATTGGAAGAAATAAAAAACGGCGACAATAACCAATTGTCGCCGTATGTCATATTCCTTTTTGTTGATTATTTCGTAAGCATCACAGTGCCTTTTTTCTTCACCATATCGGTGCCGTCGAACTGGCGGTAGGTTATTATCCACACGTAACTTCCTGGAGGACATTCCTTGCCTTTGTAGGTGCCGTCCCAGTGCTCGTTTTGGTCGTTGGATTCGAACACTTTCAGGCCCCAGCGGTTGTAGATGGTCATGGTGAAATCCTGTGCCTTGATGTTGTTCTGCAGTCCGAAGGTGCGGTTGACGTCACGTCCAGGAGTGAAGGCGGTGGGAATCCATTCGGTGAAGATATCTACAGGCACATAGAAAGTGGTGTCCTGCGCACATCCATTGATGGAGGCCGTGGTAAGCTTGATGGGTATGGAGTCGTAGTCGAGGACGCTGTTGAACTGATATTCAAAGAAACGAGCTGTGGTAGGATATTCCGTGCCGTCGGTGGGGAAAGCCCAGATGGAACGCACATGGTTGGTGGAGTTGTCGGAGAGGTAGAGTATCGGCTCAAAGAGGTCGATGTAGTCGGGAGTGTAGGAGAATATGAATTCGGGGTAGGGATCCACGGTGACGGTGACGGTGAGCGGCGTGGCTTCGCAGCCGTTGGAGCCGTGACCTGTCATGGTGTAAACGGTGCTAACCCTCGGTGATACCACCACTTCGGAGAGGCTGTCCTGTCCGTCGAGGGTGGGGTCGGCGGGCGTGCTGGACCACGTGTAGTAGTCGGCACCGCTGCCGGTGATGGTAACCTCATCGTCCATACAGATATGCGTTTCGGACTGTTGGATGTCGGGTATTAGCATACGATACTGAAACATGCTCCATGTGCTGCAGCCGTAGGGGCTTATCACCTTGGCGAACATCAGTCCGTCGCGCGTAGGTGTGAAGGTGTATGTGGCGCCTGTCTGCACCGGTGTTGTCTGAAGGGTGTCGGTGTACCATTCGTAGGTGCAGCCGGGCAGGTCGCAGCTCACCTGCAGGGTGTTGCTCTGTCCTATGCATACCACGCTGTCGCCAGTTATCACGAGGTCGGGGAAATAGCCAATGCTTATAGTGGTGCTGACGGTGCTTTCGCACGAGTCGGCGTTCATGGCGGTATACTCCACGGTGGAGGTGTTGGCGAAGCGGTGCACTATGGGGTTGCCCATTATAGTGGTGTCGCCTGCGATGGGGTCGTGGATGGTCCATTTATGGCGTATTATTCCTATGGCGTCGCTGCAGGATCCGCGCAGGGTGATGGTGTCGTCGGCGCAGATGCTGGTGCGGCTAGGATGTATGGCGATGTTGGGGCTTTTACGTACGTGTATGTGTAGTGTGCGTTCGGTGTAGCAGGTGCTGTCGAGCGGGCTCACAGTTCGTAGCGTAACGCTGTCGTCGCCCATGGAGGGGTAGGTATGCGATGCAGAGCTACCAGTAGCGGTGCCCACGTTCTGGCCGTTGCCGTCGCGGAAAATCCACTGCGTATTATTAGGGTCGTCGCTGATGGGACCCTCGCTGGTGGGCGTGGTGCTGCGGTCGATGACGAGCACGCTGCCGTCGCACTGGGTGATGGCTTCCAATTCCACGGTGGGTTTCTGGTTGCAGCCGTTTACGTATAGTTCGGAGTGGATGGGTTTGGCGGGGTCGAGGTAGGAGGTGAGCACACATTTGAAGGTGTTGCATTGCACACGGTTGCCTGTAGTCTGGTCGTAGGGAAAGTCTTCCACATAAACGTCGAGTATGGAGTCTTGTCCGCGAGTGCCGGGGATAAGCTCATAGTTGGCGGGGTTGGAAATCTGGTTGCTGCCCAGCTCGCCGTAGCGGCTGCGGTACCACTGGTATGACGACAGTCCCGACGGAGCAGTGATGGTGGCCACCTCGTTGGAGGCTCCGGGGGAGCATCCGCTGGCCTGCAGGGACATAGGCTGGCAGTCGCCGGCAATGTAGCAGTAGCCATAGTGTCCCGAGGCGGAGCAGTCGCCCACAAGCACCTCGATACGCACTGTTTCGTAAAGATAGTTGTAGAGGTTGATTGCCGCTTTAGCCCAAGGTTTGTAAACGGCACTGCCAGCAAGTGTCCAAACGCCAAGACTGGATGTGCTTGTTGGGCTTTGTACAACATAATAAAGAGTGTCGGAGATATTGGAAAAAGTGTTTCCGTTCTGTTTTTTGATACGAATGATAAATTCAGGATTCTGGTTAGCGGAGTGCAGTGCGTTTTCCAATACTATGGAATAGTAGATGAAAACAAGGGCGTTTTGCGGAGTAACGGTCATAGTGTAGTAAAGACCTTCTGCTTCGGCGGAGTAGCAGGAGTTGCCTATGCGTATAGAGCTGATATATTGGTTGTTGGGAAGGAAAGGCAGTTGGCTGTTGGTGTTCAGGTCGTTTCCGGAACTCATAATGACAAAACGGTTGGGTCGTGTGGCGACAGGATCCCTTCCGGAGCATCCCACCGTGCTTACGGCAGAGGCCAGTGCTGTGTTGCGGATTATGGCACTGGTAAGTTCGATATAGGTCTGGCTGTAGGTACTAACGCCGGTGGTGCGTTGGCCGGTTTGTCCGGAGTAGTTTTGGTGCAGCAAAAAATCCACTGGGTTTTTAAGCCCAGGGCAAGCGTTGCCTTGCGCATGGACAGCACAAAACGCAGCACAAAGTACCAATATTGTTATCGTTATTATTTTTTTCATAACAAGATAATTTACATTATAATAATCGTCAAAGCCTTATTTAAAGGCAGAAACGAGCATTATTCTTTTACGAAACTTTCGTAGTTTTGTTCGTGCAAATATACACAAAAAAAATGATTTTTTTACAGAAACAGATAAAATTTGAATAAAATACAATAATTCGCACTTTTTATAGTTTTTGTCATATCGTACATTATTATATAGAAAAAAATGGAAGAAACGGCACTGTACCCTTTGAAGTTTTATCCGCTTTTCAAGAACAAAATTTGGGGTGGAAACAGGATTAAAGACCAGCTTGGCATAGATTATTCGCCGCTGCCCAACTGCGGTGAGATGTGGATTCTGTCGGGCGTGGAAGGCAATGAGTCGATGGTGGAGAACGGCTTTCTGGCCGAAAACAACCTCAACGAAGTGCTGGAGATATACAACGCCGACCTTGTGGGCGAAGCCAACTACGCACGTTTCGGCGACCAGTTCCCCATCTTGGTGAAGATTATCGACGCCAACGACCGTCTTTCGGTGCAGGTGCACCCCGACGACGAACATGCCAAGGCACAAGGTCTCGACTCCGGCAAGACGGAGATGTGGTACGTGATGGACAGCACCGAAGAGTCCATCATCATCGACGGTTTTTCGAAAAAACTGACCAAAGAGATCTACCAGCAGGCACTCAATGGCGGCAAGTTGCTCGACTGCCTAAACGTGGTGCGTCCCGCCAAAGGCGACGTGTTTTTCATCCCCGGCGGACGGGTGCACGCCCTCGGCAAAGGACTGCTGATAGCCGAGATACAGCAGACCTCCGACACCACATATCGTATTTACGACTGGGACCGCAAGGACGACAAGGGCAACAGTCGCGAGCTGCACACCGCCGAAGCGTTGGAGGTGCTCGATTTTGCCAAGGCCGGCAATGTGAAGACCAATTACTCCTACTCCAAAAACGCCACCTCGAAAATAGTGGAATGCCCTTATTTCACCACCAATCTGCTGGCTTTCGACAAGCCGGTGAAAAAGGACTTTGCCACCCTCGACTCCTTTGTGGCATACTGCTGTATCGAAGGCATCTGCGCCATACGCACCCTCGACCACATAGTGCCGATGCGTGCAGGCGAGTGCATTCTCGTCCCCGCCATTGCCGATATTGTTGAGATTTTCCCTGAAAAGGAGGCAAAAGTGCTGGAAATATACATTGAAAATTCGGAGTTCGGAACTCGGAATTCGGAAGTTGGTGTTAGTTAATAGTTTACAATTTATAGTTTATAATTGATAGTTAATAGTTTAAAGATTTAGGCGACTGTTTTTTTATGTGGAATAGACTGATTTACATATTGTTGATAGCCTCGGTGTTGGTTGGCTGCAAGAATTCGGCAAAGGTGAGCGAGCCAAAAGGCAAATACACCCGCAAGCCAATAACGGAAGTGTCGGAAAGCCAGCTGAAAGCCGACATCCTTGCCATCGATGCCAAGATGCAGTTGGAGACCGGCAACTACGAGAAAGCCATTGAAGAATACAACGAGCTGATAAGCCAATACCCCGACTATGCCGTGGCGTACTATGAGCTGGGAAGTCTTTACTACTCCGCAGGCGATGTCGGCAAAGCCATAGAATACTCCAAAAAGGCCGACCAATTGTCGCCTGGCAACCTCTGGTACAAACAGCAGCTGGCCGAACTCTACTCCATCACACACCAAACGAAGGAACTTATCAAAGTGCGTGCCGAGATGGCCGACCTCGAACCCGACAAGATAGAATTCCAATACGAACTTGCCAACGCCTACACCGCCGACGGCAAATACAAAGAGGCCATTGCGGTGTTCAACCGTGTGGAGAAAATCATCGGGATAACCGAGCCGGTGTCGATGCAGAAACAGAAACTGTGGTACGCCGTGGGCGACTCCACCAAAGCACTGAAAGAGATCGAAGCTCTGGCCAAAGCCAATCCCGACGAACAGAAATACAACGCCATACTCGCCAACATGAACATGGAGCGTCGCAACTACTCCGAGGCTCTGAAATACTACAAACGCATTGCCGAGAACGACCCCGACGACGAGTATATCCACGTCTCGCTGGCCGAATACTACAAAAAAGTCGGCGATTCGGAAAACGCATATCAAGAGCTGAAGAAAGCCTTTCAGAACCCCAAACTCGACATCCGCTCCAAGCGGCAGATACTGGGCTCGTTCTACACCAACGACGAGTTTTACACAACACAGTCGAAATATGCTTTCGACCTTGCCGAAACCCTTGTGCAGCAGGACCCCGACTCCGCATCGTATTCCCTTTTCTATGGCGACATACTGATGCGTCAGAAGAAATACGACCGCGCCGCCAACTATCTCCGCAACTACCTTAAACGCGACAGCAGCGAGGTGGAGATTTGGACCGCGCTGATACAGTGCGATTTCTCCACCGACAAGGACAGTCTTGTGCTCAGCGACGCACAGCGCGCAAGCAACATTTTCCCCACCGAACCCATTTTCTACTATATGCAGGGCATCAGTCTGTACCGCATGGAACGCACCGACGAAGCCATCGCCATCCTTGAAAAAGGCTCGAAGAACGGTTTCGCCAACGTGTATCTTGAGGCTGATTTTTTCCAGATGCTCGCCGAACTGCACCACCAGAAAGGCAACAACGAGGTGAGCGACGCCTATTACGAAAAGGTACTGAAAATCATGCCCGACGACGTCAGCGTGTTGAACAACTACGCCTATTCTCTCGCCGGACGCGGGGTGAATCTCGACAAAGCCCACAAAATGTCGCGGACGACGATAGAAAAAGAGTCGAAAAACGCCTATTACTTAGACACTTACGCATGGGTTTTGTACAAAATGGGCAATTACAAAGAGGCCGAGCGTTACATACTTTTGGCAATAAAATACTCCGAAAAAGAGGATAACCGCACCTGCTACGAGCATTACGTCGAGATACTGAAAGCACAAGGCAAAAAGAACGAAGCCGAAACAGTTACTAATAAATACCTTGACAAAAAATAAGATATTGAGATGAAAAACAGAACGATACATATATTGCTCATTGCCGTTGCCGTGATGATGACGGCCATGACCGCCTGTAAATCGACCAAGAAAGTCACCCAAACTCCCGAGACACCCCCTCCGCCTCCCGAGGTCAATCACTTGACAGTGAAAGATATAAGAAACGCCGATTTTTCCACTCTTTCGATGAATTTCGGCACGGAGATAGATGACGTCAGGGTGTCGGGGCAGGTGCGTATAAAAAAGGACAAAGTGATTTGGGTGAGCATCTCCAAAATTATCGAGCTGGCGCGTGTGAAAATGACCACCGACTCCGTTTACGCTTCGGTGAAGGTGAAAAATCAGGCCTTCCAAGGCACTTACGCACAGTTCCAGAAAGAATTCGGCATAGCCATCAACTACGACATAATGCAGGCATTGCTTATTGGCAACGACATTGCGGGCTACCAGCAGACCAACGCCGAATACGATTTGGCAAACAGCACCACCTCCATCACGTTCGCCGAGCGTAAAAGTTCCAGACAGGCCATTGCCATAAGGCATACGATGAAAATCGACAACCGCTCACTCAAAGTGTTGAGCCACAGCATGGTTTCCAATAATCCGTCGCAGAATGTAAGGGCGGAATACTCCGGTTTCCAGTCGTTTGGCAGGGTTACGTTGCCCACAGTAGCCGACATCGACATTTCGGCCACCAACGCCGGACGGATGGCAGCCAGACTGAACTACTCCAAAATACAAATCAACACCAGCCTCTCGTTTCCGATAAGCATCTCAAGTCGAGCAAAACCCCTAAGTCTTTGAAATACCGATGTGTATGAAGATAACAGCCGTAATAATAACACATAACGAAGAAAATAACATCGTCCGCTGCCTCGAATCGCTGCAAGGCATTGCAGATGAGGTGGTTGTGGTGGACAGCGGTTCCACCGATAAAACCGAGGAGCTGTGCAGAAAATATGCTGTCCGTTTCGAAAAGCACCCGTGGGAGGGCTATTCCGGACAGAAGAACTTCGCCAACGGTCTCGCCTCCAACGACTGGATTCTCTCCATCGATGCCGACGAAGCACTCTCCGAAGAACTTCGCAAATCGATTATCTCTTTGAAACAGAGCAAAATATCCGACACCGATGTCTTTTCGGTGAACCGACTTACCAACTACTGCGGTCATTGGATACACCACTGCGGCTGGTATCCCGACAGGAAGATACGTCTTTTCAACCGCAACGCCAAACGCTGGACCGGCGAAATTCACGAAATCCTTGCCGACACCGGCTCGACAACTGCCGAACATCATCTCCACGGCGACCTGCTTCACTACTCCTACTACGGTGTGGAGGACCACATCCGTCAGGCCGACAAATTCTCCACCCTCACTGCTCAAGAGGCTTTCCGCAAAGGCCGTAAGGCTTCGGTGGCGGCTATCTGGTTCAAGCCGAAATGGAAATTTTTCAAGGACTTTGTGATAAAAGGCGGCTTTTTGGACGGCTATGCCGGATACCAAGTCTGCAAAATCTCAGCCTTCGCCACCTTTATGAAATACAGTAAGTTACGTCTTCTTTGCAAAAACAACAAACGTGATTGAAAATGAGTATCAAAGATTTTAAAACCGACTATATAAGCCATCCGCTGAAATATATTATCTTGGTGGCCCTGGTGCTGCGGCTTGTGTCGGCCTTTTTCGCCAAAGGTTACGGCATGCACGACGACCATTTTCTGGTCATCGAATCGTCGTACTCGTGGGTGAAAGGTTACGACTACAACCACTGGCTGCCCTCCGACGACGGCTCCACGCCTCAGCCTTCGGGACACTCGTTTTTCTACCCCGCGCTGCATTTCCTCACCTTCTCCGCCCTCGACAAGATGGGTATAGTCTCCCTCGATGCCAAGATGTACATAATCAGGATTTTGCACGCACTTTTCTCGCTTCTCACCGTATTTTTTGCCTACAAGCTTACCTTCCGCGCCAGTGGCGACCGCAAAACGGCCAACCTTGTTGGCTGGACCACCGCCATACTGTGGTGCCTGCCGTGGCTGTCGGTGCGCAACTTGGTGGAGATTTTCTGTATCCCGTTCCTGCTCGGCTCCACGTGGTTTTACGTGCGAAAAGAGGAAAAACCGTCCATCGGCGATGTCATCATTTCGGGACTGCTGATGGGATGCGCTTTTTCGGTGCGTTTTCAGGTGATATTCTTCATCGGCGGTTTCGGGCTGGCGATGCTTATCTACAAACGTTGGCGCGATGCCGTGCTGTGGTCGGTGGCGGTGATAGCGGCGGTGTGCTTCACCCAAATCAGCGACCTTTTTGTGTGGGGCGAGCCTTTCGTGGAACTGCGCGAGTACGTCAATTATAATTTCTTCCACTCCGGCGATTACCTCTCGGGGTCGTTCTTCAAATATTTCGGCGTGTTGCTGGGACTTCTGGCTCCGCCGCTGAGTGTGCTGCTGCTGTTCGGATTTTTCTACGGATTCAAACGTCTGTTCCTCTTCCTGCCCGCCTTCTGTTTTCTGCTTTTCCACAGCCTGTTCCCCAACAAACAGGAACGTTTCATTTTCCCCATCATACCTTCGGTGCTGATTCTGGGCTTTGTGGGATGCTACGATTTTTACCAGAAATACAAGGAAAAACGAGGCAAGCAGTTACTCAAAACGTTCAAAGTTGCAGGTATTATCTCATTGGTAATCAATTTGATATTTCTTGTTCCCGTAACGGTGCACTACTCAAAGCGGGCGAGGGTGGAGTCGATGGTGTATATTTCGCAATTTCAGGATGTTAAATCCATTTTGGTGGAAGACACCAATAACGACAGCTACAAGATGTTCCCGAAGACATATTCGGGCTACAACTTTGCGGACATCCCGCTGACTGCCGAGAATAAGGAGAAGTTCTACGCTTCGGCGGAAAACGGCGTGCCGGATGTGGATTTCATCTTTTTCGACGGCACCAAAAACCTTGACCAGCGCGTTGCCGAGGTTAAAACGGTGTATCCCGACATCACTTTCGAAGCCGACGTAAAACCCAGCTTCATCGACAAACTGCTGCACCGAATGAATCCGCGACACATTGTAAATGAAGAGATTGTGATTTACCGCAACAACCCCGTACGTAAAGACAAATAGCTATGGAGATAGGAAAAACCGTTATTATAAGCCGTACCGACAGCATTGGCGACGTAGTGCTTACGCTACCCGTGGCGGGATTCGTAAAACAACGTTGGCCGAAATGCCGCATCGTTTTCCTCGGTGCCGAATACACTCACTCCATTGTCGACTGCTGTCCCGATGTGGACCAGTTTGTTAGCTGGACCGCACTGAAAGACAAACCGTTGGACGAACAGGTACAGACTTTCAAAGACCTTAACGCCGACACCATTCTGCATGTTTTCCCGAATAAAGCCGTGGCGCGTATAGCCAAGAAAGCCGGCATTGCCAACCGTGTGGGCACCTCGCACCGCATCTTCCATTGGACGACCTGCAACCGTCTGGTGAATTTCTCCCGCAAAAACTCCGACCTGCACGAGAGTCAGCTCAACCTGATGCTGCTCAAACCTTTTATAGACAACCTTCCCCCGACACTTCACGAAACTGCAGAAAAGCTACATTTCAAAGCTCCGCAACTGTCACCCGAACTTGCCCAACTAATAGACCCACAGCGGTTTAGCCTAATACTCCACCCCAAGTCGAAAGGGAGTGCGAGAGAGTGGGGAGTGGAGAATTTCGCACGGCTTGTCGAGATACTTCCGCAGGAGCGTTTTCAGATTTTCATAAGCGGCACCCAGTCCGAGGGCGACCTTGTAAGACATTCGTTGATAGAACCTTACCACGACCGCATAACCGACCTTACCGGAAAGATGAGTCTGGCTGATTTCACGGCTTTCATCGCCCGTTGTGACGCCCTGATAGCCGCCAGCACGGGGCCTCTGCATATCGCCGCGGCATCGGGCATCAACGCCATAGGCATCTATCCGCCGATGCGTCCAATACATCCTGGCCGCTGGTGCCCGCTCGGAAAAAGAGTGAAGGTGTTTGTTGCTGAAAAAGAGTGCTCCGACTGCCGCCATACAATGCAGTGCCACTGCATGCAGTCCATAACTCCCGAAGAGATAAGGAGTTACCTCGAAGAAATTAGCAGATAGTTTTTTTGTAAAACCCTTCAAAAACCCTCGGCGGTCAGTCTGGAGAGGACTTTGTACAGCCAGTCGTCGATTTGAAAGGGTATTTCGTCATGTTTGTAGGTGAGTTGGATTTCCAGCTCTTTGTTAAGTTTGGCGAAACGTAGAATCTCGTTGCTCATTCCCAACTTCCCCATCGCCCAAAGTCCCAGTCCTGTACCGTTTATCGACATGAGCGACAGATAATTGGGAAAGTTCAACAGTTTTTCATCGGGTTCGTCGGGGATTCTGAAATAATAAGGAAGCTGTCCCAATTCAGATTTTCCCCAAGGCAGTTCCCAGTCGGGCTTTTCGTTAAAAGACTGTTCAAAAACATCGTCTGACACTATGGTGCGGTATTTCCCTTGGCGGAAACCATAGTTTACCCACGGCCTTTCAAATTGGTTTGGCGATTTGATTTTTCCGGCGCTCCACGCATATTCTATCTCGGCTATAATATTGGAATACAGCATATTCTCCACTTCGTGGCGGCGGTCGGTGAGTCTGAGGTTGGCGATGGCCCGCAACTTGGCATTGGCGTCGAGGGCGTCCAAATCGACTGCATCGGGGTATTCCCTGCCTATGGTGCGTATTACCATATAGGGACCCACTTTTTCGCTTATCTCATCGCGGTGTGCGTAAATAAAGGAGTGCGGGGCATGCTTGAGAAGGAGGTCGGCACATTTTTCGTCCTTATATTTTTCGAATAAGCCGTAGCATTTTCCCAAAAACGACGGCACCCAATCACTTTTCAGTTTCGAGTATGCCCATTCGCGCTCCTTTTTGGTGGGCTGTTCGAGCATAAACGAGATGATTTCTTTCCGACTTTTGGGAGTTGTGTATAAAAATCTGAGTTTCAGTTGTTTTCTTAACAGCATTTTGCCTTTGCAGTCGGGTTTCTTCAGTTGGGCGATGTCGCACAAAGCCTTTCTGCTCTGGTGCTGGGCGAAACGTTTCTCAAGGGAATTGGGTTTCAGCAGAAGTGCGACATATTTTTGATTATAGAGCATAGTGTCGAGCAGTTCGAAAAGATCCTTATCGGGAAGACAGCAGATAAGCTGGTGACGGAATTTCAGAAAGTCGTAATAACTTTTTTCGTCGTAGAGTTTTTCAAACTCTTTGAGAGCCTCGAGTGCCGTTTTTTGTTTCATAATGTGAGATTTGTGATGAAAGTACAAAAATTGTCTGTCGTTACAAAAGTACTATTTTTTTGTGAGGCAACGGCGTTGTACGAGGCAAAGTTTTAAACAATGCCGAGATTTGTTTTTATGCTTTGATTATGAGTGGATTATGAGTGAGTGCGAAAAAAAATATGCGATTTTGCAATACAATTGCAAAATTGCACAAGTGTTTTAATAAAATGCTGATGATTAGATGGTTACCCTTGGACGATATTTTATTCTTAGGCTTGTGTCTCTCAATTCACACCCGGAAAGGCGTCGACAAATTTGATGGTGAAATCGGGGAAAGATTCTACAAACTGTATGGTGAAATCGGGGAAGGAATCGACGAACTGCCACTCGCCGCAGTCGTCGGGGAACGACGAAACGCTCTTTACCTTCAAATCCTCGAAAGCACTTACGACTTTCACCTTGAAATTCGGGAAGGAGTTGACAATTTTTACTTTACCTTTCAGGACTTTGCCCTGGCATTTGCAATCCTTTGTCACCGGCGAGTCCGAGTTAATGGCTTGCGAAGCGCTTATCTGCGCCAAGTAGTTGGTATCTGACTCGGAATAAATAAAATCTGTCTTGCTCTGTGCGAAAAGCGCGAACGGCAGAGCAAAAAACACAGCTAATAACAGTTTTTTCATGGGATGCTTGATTTAAGGCGTGATATAAATTTGTAACGCTAAAGGGAGAAATATTATGGTTTTTACGAAAAAAATGTCCTATTCCTCTTTGCTTCGCAGTATTGCCACAAGCTCTTTGAGGCTGGCGAGGCGCAGACCGAACATCACGGCAATGGAGATTATTCCCGCACCTATTACCACCGCCCACCACGGCAGTCCGAGGCTAAGTCCGCCGAAGTTGGCAAGCACCACCACAGCGAAGAATCCGAGCATCTGCAGCAGATAACGGGCCGAGATGTGCAGATGGAAAATGCGTATTGCTATAACTATCTGTGCCACAGCCGACACCATCTGCGTGGCGAGTGCCGCAAATGCCGAGCCGTGAGCCATCAGCCGAGGTATCACAAGCATGTTTACGGCAAAGTTGGTGATGAGCGATGCAAGAGCTATGATATTGAGCAACTTAAGATTACCGTTGGCGGTGAGCAACGTGCCGAAGACGTAAATGCTTGAAATAGGTATCAAACAGAATATCAGTATTTTAAACACTTGCGTCATTTCGGCGGTGTTGTTGTCGTAGAAAAGTGCAATGACGCCGTCGGCGGTGAACGAGAGGGTGATGGCCATTGCCGACGATGCACAGAAAACCAGAGTAAATACGAGTTTTGTTATCTGCGACACATCCTCGCCATCTTTGGTCATTTTGGAATAGACGGGCAGCAGGGGCACGGAGACGAGATATACAATCATCACAATAGCGTCGAGCAGGCGGAAAGCGCCGGCATAGATACCCGACTGTGTGGCTCCGGTGCCTTCGGGGAGCATGCGTTCCAGCATAACGGGGTCAAGACGGCTGTAGAACGACATCAGCAGGGCCAACAGGGCGAAGGGCAGACTTTTCTTTATTATCATCCACGAAACGGGCATGTCCCAACGCAGCCGACGCATTCCGGTCTTGTGTATCAGTATGATAAGCGCCGTGGCGGCGGTAATGGCGTAGGCCAGCACCTGTGCGTAGATGAAATGTTCGATATGGAAACCGTCTTTCAGCACGCCACCCCAAAGCATTATGGCACAGAAGATTATCATCAGCACCTTGTCCATAACGGAGAGCAGGCTGTCGGTCTTGAAAAGGAAAAGTCCTGAGAAATTGGACCGCAGGTAGAGCACCAGCGAGTTGAGGAACTGAATGAGCGACACCCACGCCAGAAGCACGAACTGCCGCGAGTTGTAGCCTATTATAAGCCCCACACCGAAAGTGGCTACGAGGAAAAGTACGAACATCGCCAGTTTGATGTTGAGAATCACCGGCAGGTGTTTTTTTAGTAAATGGCTGTGCTGCGCAATGTTACGACTGTTGAAGTTGGTAACTCCCAAGTCGAGCAGTATGTTGAACATGTAGGCGAAGCTGAGTATGGCGAAATACAGACCGTATTCGGCCGCCCCCACGCGGTTCTGCACCTGCACGTCGATTCCCAGTATCCAGAACGGCTTTACGACAAGGTTCAGGACGAGGAAAAACAGTATGCCCGACAGAAGTTTCTTGCGCATCGCGTCAGTGTTTTTTGTTTTTGGGTTTGTCCTCGGTGGTGGGTTTCAGCTTTTTGCGACGACGTTCGCGCAACAGCCAAATTATGCCGATGAAGAACATAAAATAGGCGAAGGAGAACATCGGCAGCTGGATTACACGGTAGATGGCTTGGAGCAAATTATTGAAATTGAATTCGTTGTCGGCCTCAAGACAGAAGATTGCCACGCAGCCCGCCGCCACAAGCACCACAAATCCCACCAAAATCCACAGTAGCACGCGGGCTATGTGCTTGGAGTCGGTGCGTTTCAGTTTCCAGTTTCTGAAAATCAGCACTGTAAGTACGGCGGCAAGCACGTAGATTATGATTGACAGTATTTCGTTGTTTCCAAGTTCAGACATAATTATATGTGGTTAAAATATGTACTGTATTTCTTTTATGTCGCAGGTAATTGATTTGTTGTCAGATGTTTGCAGTTGCAGGTGGCCGAATTTGTCGATTCCGGTGATGGTGGCGTCGATAGTCTCGTTGCGGTAGCGGTAGCTCTTTTGTTGGCCGAGGTTGAGCAGGTTTTGCAGGTAGTTTTCGTTTATCGTCTCAGTTTCACCGAGTTTCAGTTTTGTGTACCAGACGCCTATTTCGTGGAGCAGGTTTTGCAGTATGTCGAACGTCTCGAAATCCTTTCGGACAATGGTTTTCAGCGAGGTGGGGTTGGGCAGCGAGGGGTCGAAAGCGGTTTGGTTGACGTTGAGTCCGATGCCGGCCACGGCGAAAGTGTAGGAGTTGCCCGAAATCTTGTTGTTTACCAGCATTCCGCAGATTTTCCGGTTGCCCACGTAGATGTCGTTGGGCCATTTGATGCGGATGTCGTCGCGTTTGGGCAGGAGTTGTTGCAGCGTGGTGCACACCGCCACCGACAACACTTTGTGCAGCTCGAACTGTGCCGCTACGGGCAGGAAGGTCGGTCGCAACATCACGCTGAAGGTGAGGTTTTTGCCCTCCTCCGAGCTCCAGCTGTTGCCGCTCTGGCCGATGCCGGCGGTCTGGTGTTTTGCCAAAACCACGGTGCCTTCGGGTTGGTCGTGCATCGTCTCGTTGTCCATAAAATAGAGGTTGGTCGAGGCGAGGCGGTCGAAGGCGAGAACGTTGAAACGCAGTGGCTGCGGGTTGTTCGGTGTTTGGCTCACGGTGCTGTTTTTACCTGTTTCCATAAAAAACCACGAATGGGGGCTGTGCGGCCTCCATTCGTAGCTGCGGGCAAGTCCGGATGTCAGACTGCCATTATTTCTTTCTGTTTGTTGTCGTAAATCTTGTCGATGTCGGCGATGAACTTGTCGGTGATGTCCTGCAGTTCTTTTTCCACCTGTTTCACTTCGTCTTCGGGCACGCCTTTGTCTTTCAGTTTTTTCACTTTGTCCATCACGTTGCGGCGCACGTTACGCACGTTCACTTTGCCGTTTTCGATTTCGGATTTGGCGGTTTTCACCAGCTCTTTACGACGTTCCTCGGTCAGCGGGGGTATGATGATGCGGAGCATGTCGGCTTCCTGCTGCGGGTTGAAACCGAGGTTGGCGGCCTGTATGGCTTTGCTGATGGGTCCGAGCATCGTTTTTTCCCACGGCTGCACGGTGATGTTGCGCGGGTCGGGGGTTACGATGTTGGCCACTTGGCTGATGAGGGTGGGGGTGCCGTAGTAGTCCACTTTTATACCGTCGAGCATGGCGGGATTGGCCTTGCCGGCACGGATTTTTGTGAGTTCTTTCTCAAGATGGTTGATAGCGCCCTGCATGTTGTTACGGGCTTCGTCGAGGCAATTTTTTGAAAGTTCGTTCATATTATTATGTGTTTATTTTCGGTTTGCAAAGTTACGTTTTTTTTCAGAGAAAACCAAATCCGCCGCAGCCGTAACCCCTTAAATAATTATCGCTAAAAAAATAAGTACAATAATGACAAAGCATTGCGCCAGAAAAATATTCTCAAATGTGCCCAAAATAGGAACATTTGAAAACCAGCCGTCAACACAATCCAACTCGTCCTTGAAGTTGGTCCGGCATCCGCGCAACAACCATCTTATTAATGCACCAAGAACACGAGCGAGTCCCATATGTCATTTTAATTATTGATTTTCTTTTGCTGTTGTTGTGGATTTATTGCCTGTGGCAATAAGCTAAAGGTTGCAATCCGCAACAGTGAACACAGGGATTTGAAATCCCGATGCTCTATTGCGGCGGATTGCAAATCCGCCGCAACTGGAATGGTTCGTCGTTATCTTCATTATACCTCAACTCCAATACAAGATTCAAATTTGATATTTGTTATGTTTTCCCGTTCTATAACATCTCTCACTTCCTTTGTACAGACATTCATTTTTGTGTCTTTAAGATGAAAAATGTCAAAACCATGCCATGTTTTTAGATCAAACCAAGTTATTTCTTTGTCCCAGTCATTTTTTATTATAGGGCCGACTTCACAAATATTCAACCATCCAAAGTATGTGTCGGAAACGCCTTCTATATCAGCGGCAAAACATTTATACCCATTAAAATTTTCTCTTTCAAGTATATTTTTGAATTTTTCGGATATAAGAAATTGCATCCAATCTAAATATGGAATTATATCGTAATGTTTAGAACCTTTCTTTACAATATATCTTGAATCTGAAACTATAGGATCTGTTTCTACCAGCAATTTACAAGCATCATAATTGTTTACTGGCTCAATTTGCATTTCTCTCCACAAGTGTTTGGGTGTGAAATAAAAGAATTCTTTTTCCATATCAAATGCCTAATCTCTATGTTTCAGTATGTTTGTAATGCCGTTTGTGTTTTCTGTGCCAAAGCCTGTCGTTTCTATTTCGGACGCACGCGGTGCTTCCTTACATTTTTCGCCCCTACCTATTTCCCAATTCCGAAATCCGAATTCCGAAATCCGAATTCCGAACTAATCACGCCATTCCACGTTCGTTTTTGATGGTTTCGTAGGCTTCGTTGATTTCCTTGAACTGTTTTTCGGCGTTTTTCTTGATCTCCTCACCCATGGTTTCCACACGGTCAGGGTGGTATTTCATTGCCAGTTTGCGATAGGCTTTTTTCACCTCCTCGTCGGTGGCCGATTTGTCGATGCCGAGCACGGTGTAGGGGTTCTTGGTGTAGGTGGTGTGGCTTGTGCTGCTTCGGCTGTAGCCGCTGCCGGCGTGACGTGCGCGTATGGAGTTGAGGTAGAACTCGCTCACATACAGCAGTCGGGCAATGCGGTTGAGCTGCATCTCCTCTTCGGGGGAGCAGTAGCCGTCAGCGTAGGCCACTCCAAACAGGAAATCGATGATGTTCACACGTGTGTCGAACTTGGTGTTGGTGCGTATCTGGTTGCAAACGCCGCGCAGGTCGATGTCTTTTTTCAGCACATCGCGCAGAAGCTCCACAAGGTCGGCGGCTTTTTTCTCGCCGAAGGTGTCGAGAAGGAATTTCTTGACGTAGTTGAGTTCCGATTTCAGCACTTTGCCGTCGGCTTTCATAATGGCGGCGGTGAGCACTATCAGCGCCACCGAGATGTCGTTCTGCGTAGTGAAGCGTTGCCGCGAGCCCCCGTTGCCGGAGGATGCTTTCGGCGCCTCCTTGTCGTTGGACGATTTATACCCGTCGGCAAGTGAGCCCAGCGCAAGACCTATCAGTACGCCGATAGGTCCGTAAAAAGCCCAGCCGAGCCCTCCCAATATCCATTTCCATACTCCCATAGTGCTATTATTTTTTGTTTGTGATTGCTTTGTAAATTTCTGATTGGATGTTCGTCCGGATGTTCATCTTGGCCAGTTTGTTGGTGCTTACGTCGGGGTAGGCGCGGTTGGAGAGGAAAATGTAGGTGAGGTTGTATTCGGGGTCCACCCATACGAAAGTGCCAGTGAATCCCGAGTGTCCGAAACTTTTCTGCGAGGCTTCGGGGGCGCAGGGCGACGACTTGCCTTTTATCGCCGGCTTGTCGAATCCCACGGCCCTTCGGTTGTTCTGTTTTGCAAAATGACGGTAGTTGAAGAGCTGTATCACCTCTTTCGAGAGGTATTCATCTCCGGCGTAGGTGCCGTTGTTGAGTATCATCTGGTACAGTTTCGCAATGTCGGTGGCGTTGGAGAAGAGTCCGGCGTGTCCCGACACCCCGCCCATCAACGCGGCGTTCTCGTCGTGGACGGTGCCTTGCACCTGTATCTTGCGGAAACGGGTGTCCTTTTCGGTGGGTGCGATATTGGCTTTGTCGAAGCCGTTGGTGAGGGGGTTGAAAGCGGTGCGGCTCATACCCAGCGGCTGGTAGAAATGTTGGTACATAAACACATCGAGCGACTGTCCGCTGACGCGTTCCACCAAATCGGAGAGAAGTATGAAACCGAAATCGCTGTAAAGGTATTTCTTTTCGGGGAGAAGCTTGCTTTTGGCAATCTTGTGCAAAACCTCGTCGCGATGCTTTTTACAGATGTAGATATCATCCACGAAGGGGTAGAAGTCGTTGATATTGTCGGGGTTACGTTCAAACACCGTGGAGTCGAGGGTACCGTTTGTCACCACATCTTTCCAGAAGGGGATAAAGGCTTGGAAACCAGCGGTGTGGCACATCGCTTCGAGTATGGTGATGTCCTCTTTGTCGGTGTTTTTGAGATACGGCAGGTAGCGCGACATCTTGTCGGAGAGTTTCACTTTGCCGGCGTCCACAAGTTTCATCATGGCGATGGTGGTGGCTGTTACCTTGGTAAGCGAGGCAAGGTCGTACATCGTGCTGTTGTTCACTATCGGCGATTTGGGGTCGTAGGTGAGGTTGCCGTAGGTTTTGTTGAAAATGATGTCGCCGTCCTTGGCCACGAGAATCTGGCAGCCCGGGTAGGCCTTCTGTTTTATCCCGTCGAGGGCAAGGGAGTCCACCCTGCGGAAATGCACGTTGTTGTAAGGCGTTTTTGCCAGCGGAATCTCGTCCATCCGCACCTTGGTAGTGGTCATTCCGGCACCTTCTTTAAACACTTTTGCCGAAACGGGCAGGTGCCCCTTAATCGGGATTGCTCCGAAAATGGCTTCGGCAGAGGCTTGCTGCGTTACGGCGAGATTTTGGTAGTCGATAAGAACGGCGTCGGGGATTTTCTCCGATTTGAAATGGTTTATGGTGTAAGGCGAACCTAACACATTGACTATTACCTTGTCGGAAAGACCGATAACTGAGTCGATGATGGCCGACACATCTTTTGTGATGCCGTAGTTTTTGCCCGCTGTTAGGTTGGCGTAGGCGTGGACGGTTACTATGGCTATGTCGCATTTGCCGATGGTGTCGGAAACCGAGATGCTGTCGGCGCAGGTGGTGTTGTCGAAGAAGAAATGTTCGCAGACGGCGAAACGGTTCACGTTGTTGGTGAAAGTCGTTGCCGTAGTGCCTTCGGAGCAGCCGATATTCACCGACACAAGGCGTTTCCCGCCAAGGTTGCGCAAAGGCAATATGTCGTCGTCGTTTTTGATAAGGGTGATGGCCTCGCGAACTATCTGCCGTGTTATCTCTTCGCAGTTCTGCCAGTCGGCTTTGGTGGGTGCCGACAGTTTTGCCGATTTGGCGCTCGCAGCTCCGCATTGGTACTTGGCACGCAGCATCTTACGGCATTTGGCGTCTATCAGCGACTGAAGGTCTTTGTCGTTTTCGGCTGCGGTTTTGATAGCTTCCACGGCTTTGCCCACGTTATCGGGGAGCAGCAGCACGTCAACGCCGGCCTGTAGTGCGACGAGCTCGGCCTCGCCATTTTTGTAGTGTTTTGTCACGGCTTTCATGTCAAGGCCGTCGCTGAATACCAACCCGTTGTATTTTAGTTCGTTGCGGAGCAGGTTGGTGACGATGTTTTTGGAAAGCGACGACGGGCAGTTCTCCATCTGTTCGTAGGCTTCCACCTGCAGATGTGCCGCCATTATGCCTTTCACACCGCCGGTTATCATGGTTTTGTAGGGGAGAAGGTCGCAGGTGGCGAGTTCTTTTTTGCTCTGTTTCAGCACGGGCAGGTCCAGATGGCTGTCCACGTCGGTGTTGCCATGTCCGGGGAAGTGTTTCGCCACAGCTATCACGCCGTTGTTCTGCATACCTTTGACGTATTGCAGGCTTTTCTGCGCCACAATTTCGGGATTTTCGCCGAAAGAGCGTGCTCCGATAACGGGATTTTTGGGGTTGGAGTTCACATCCACGCAGGGGGCGAAATTCACGTGTATGCCCATCTTCTTGCACTGCGAGGCGATGGCTTCGGCCATCTTGTAAATCAGGGTGTCGTTGCTGATGGCGCCCATCATCATCTGGCGGGGGAAGGAGTATGCGTCGGTGAGGCGCATGCCCAAGCCCCATTCGGCATCGAGGCAGATAAGCAGCGGAGTTTGCGAAAGTTGCTGGTACTCTTTGGTTTGTGCAAGCTGTTCGTCGCATTTGCCGGCAAAGAAACACAACCCTCCCACTTTGTATTTGGTTATGCATTCGCGGAATTCTTTCTTCTGTTTTTTCGTGGCTTTTTTTGTGGGCACACGTGCCACTATCAGCTGGCCGATTTTCTCTTCCAGCGTGAGTTTGTTCATGGTGTTATTCACCCATTTGTCGCAGGCCGACTGCCCGTCGGCTTTTTGGGCGTAGGAAGCGGTGCCGGCGACGAGCATCGTTGCGGCGAGGCATAGTGTGAGAAAGTGGTTTTTCATCGTTTGGTTGTGTGTTTCAATATTTTGTTGTGTATGCTTTGCACAATGTTTTGGCGATATTTCGGACCGTAGTAGTTGCGCACCACGTAGTCGGAGAGTTGTGCCTTCTTTTCGTCGTCCATCTGGTTGCCGATGCGTTCCATGGCGAGTTCCGGTGTGGTTTTGTCGCGTGTTACTATGCGCCGAATCCTGATGTCCATCGGGGCGTAAACGCAGATTATCTTGTCGAAATGTCCTTGCAGGCTGCTCTCGAAAATCACTGCGCTCTCGAAAAGCAGGTAAGGCTCATCGGAGTGCTGCCCCACCCATTTTTCGAACATCCGCATCACCCGCGGGTGGACGAGGTTGTTCAGCTTTTGCAGTTTCCCCTTGTCGTTGAACACGATGTTGGCGATGGCCTTTTTGTCGGCCCTTCCGTCGTTGGCGAAAACCTTGGCACCCAACGCTTTGCGCAACGCTTTCAGAAATTCGTCATCTTCGTAGAGGGTCGCGGCCTCTTTGTCGGCGCAGAAACAGGGCACACCCAACGCTTCGAAACACTGTGCCACAGTGCTTTTGCCGCTGCCCATGCCTCCCGTTATGCCCACAATCAGGGGTCCTTTACCTGATGATGACATACTGCACATATTCAGGTTTTATCTTCGAAATCCGCACCTGTTTCGGGAATTGCGAAACGGTGATGGGCAGTGTGTCCTGACGGTGCAGGTTTTCACAAAACACATTGGCGCGGAACATTTCTGGAGTGATTTTCTTGTAGTCCTTCAGTGCTACCTTGCAGGTTATCTCCGCTGTGGGCGGATATACTTTGGCGTGCACCGATGTGTCGCGGAAAACGAAATCGATTGGCACTGTGTAGCTTGCCTCGGTGAATCGTTCCACCGAAAGACGGATTTTGACTTTCTTTACACTTGGGTACACGTCGCTGTATTGTTTCCAAACAGGCTGAAGGTCAACGGTGTAGGTACTGTCGGTCTCTATGTTGCTTATCTTTTTGCCCACCACGCCCACGGTTTTTATCTCGGCAAGGGCATTGCTGTCGCCGTAGATGGTTACAGAGTCGGGGGTTACGGTAGGATTGCCGTAGATGCCGTATTGCGGTGCGAACTCGAAGTCGATTCCGGAGATGTCCACCTTCACCCTTTTCGAGTTGCGTGCGTTGAGGAAAAACACCACGGAGTCCTCGCCGAAGTGTATGGTCTGGTTTTCGTAGAGTTTCAGCTGCGACAGAAACTCTTTCTCGAGGTCGGCGGTGGCTATGCTGTTGCGGTGGCGTAGGCGCATGCCTTTGAGGTCGATGGTTATTTCCGGCACCTTTTTCCAGAAGGCCGTCTTAAGCAGCTCGAAACCGCTGCCGTTTATCTCCAGCATGATGGCGGTATCGGCGGTGATGGCGTATTTGTTTTTGTCGTATCCCGTAAATTGCAGAGGATGAGTGTGTCGCACGCTCTTGCTTTCCGACAGTGACATAAGTGTCCACACCACAACAGTTATCAGCAGGCAGACTATGAACGACCGCAGGTTGTGGTTGCTGAAAAAGTCGATTATCGTGCGTTTGGTTCTCTTTGTCATAAACGGGATGCGCTTTTGTCGAAAAAAACACACCGCAGTAGGGTGTGTTTCTTCGGGTTATTTCTTTTCCTCGGTCTTTGGTTCAACGTAGGGCTGGATGAACGATTTCTCAACGGTGATGTAAACCTGGTTGGCAATGTCGATAACGATGGTGTTGTCGTTGATTTCGTGCACCTTGCCGTGGATGCCACCGCTGGTTACCACGCGGTCGCCTTTCTGGAGTTTTTCGCGGAACTCACGTTCTTTTTTCTGGCGTTTCTGCTGCGGACGTATCAAAAACAGGTAGAAAATGGCTATGAAAGCCACCATCATGATCCAAAATCCTGCTCCACCGCCTTTGGGTTGTTGTGCTTGTTGCAAAAATATGCTTAAAAATTCCATTGTAAAAAGTTTTTATCGTTAATAATTTATTTATTTCAGTGTTCCACTTGTGCTATTATCTTGAGGATATAGCGTGCCGGCTGCGCATTGGTGCCCACGGTTACGGTCTGTATCTGCTGTCCGTGTTTGTTGGCCGAGTTGAAGGTAACGGTGATGAAGCCGCTCTCGCCGGGTTTGATGTTATTTTTCGGGAAGTCGGCCACGGTGCATCCGCAGGTGGCGTTGCACTCCTTCACTATGAGGTCGGCGTTGCCGGTGTTGGTGAATTTGAAGCTGTAGCTCACCACCTCGCCTTTCGACAGCCGTCCGAAGTCGTGCTGTTCCTTGTCGAATTTGATGATGGGCATCTTGGCGTCTTTGTCCACGCCCGAAGCGCTGTTGGGGTTGTTTATCACGCTGGTGTCCACGTCGTTGTTGCCTGAGCCACAGGCGGCAAACAAGAGCAATGCCGTGGTTGCCAGGGCGGTAAGCAGTGTTTTGGTGAGTATCTTTGTCATAATAAATGGTTTATTCTTCGTTGTTGGGTTGGTACAATCCGCGGCCGCTTTTCTGTATCAGGCCTTTGGCACGCATCTCTATCTGTATGCGGTCCAGTATTCCGTTGATAAACAGCTTGCTGCGGTCGGTGCTAAATTCCTTGGAGAGTTCGATATATTCGTCGATGGTTACAGGCTCGGGGATGGAGGGGCAGTTGACGAACTCGGTGATGGCCATCTTGATGAGTAGGATGTCGATTACGGGGACACGCTCGTATTCCCAGCCGTTCAGGTTTTTGGTGATGATGTCCACATGTTCGTCCCACGAGAGCAGGGTGCGGTTAAGCAGTTCTTTGGCAAAATCCACGTCGTCGGCCTCTTTTTGAGAGGTGCTGTCGTAAATCAGCGGCAGGGTGTCATCCACCGACCATGTCTCATCTATCTTTTTCAGTATGTTAAGTGTCAGTTGGGCGGTCTGCATGTAGTCCGACTCCCAGAAAATGGACTCGTCGTTGAAATAGTCGACGATGTTCTGGTCGTTCACCAAAAATTTGAAAACCTCGATGGCAAAAGCCTTGTCGGTGGCGTAGTCCGTTTCGGGCGCCGACATATATTCCTTGTATTTGGGGTTTTCGCGAAGTGCGCTGTGCAGCTTGCGGAAAATGGCGTCCTCGCTCACAAGGTCGGCTTTCATGTCGTTGCACAGCAGGCAGAAACTGTGGTTTTCGGCAATCTGGCGTATGAAAGCGTTGTCCACAAACCGCATGTTGGGGTTTTTGTCGGCCTCGGTGGGGATGAATTTCTGCTTGCCCTCTTCGATGAAGTTGGCGGCGAAATTCCGTAGGTGTACCAAGGTGTATATCTGGTTAATTTCCAATCGGTTGAAGCTTTCGATATTGTGCATGAAGTTCTTCTGCACAACGTCGATGTCGTTGCCGTCGGAAACGTTGCACGAATACAGCGTTTGAAGCACTTTTGAGCGTAGGAAATGTCTGCTTAGCATTGTTTATTTTTTTTGCAAAAATACGTTTTTTTCTGTTATGAAAAAGTGGGTTTTACGAAAGTTTTGAACATCAGAAGTTGTAAATTGCCTGAAGTATGATTCTCGTGTTGCTCACGGGGAATCCCGGCTTATAACATAAAGGACCAATAAGAAGGTCTTGCTCGCCGTAATATGCGCGGGTATATTCCACCTCGAAGAAGAGTCCGATTTTCTCGCTGGGGTAGAAGGCGATACGCGGCTGCACGCGCCACAGGCTCTCTATCTCGAAACCGCGGCCGTAAACTTGGCTGCCGTTCTCCAGAGTTTTTCCAAAATCGTTGTTCTTGCCGTAGCCTGCGAAAATTCCGGGACGCCACTTGCCTTTGCTCATGCCGAAATCCACCCACGCTGTGGTGCAGCCGAAAGGCTGGTACGAATAGCTTTTTGTCGTTTCGTCGAAGGGACTTTCGATATATCCGCCCATCATGGAGATGGCGCTGAGGTTGTTGCCCCACACCACCTGCGAGCGCAGGCTGAAATGCGAGAACTCGTATTTTCCGAACACCGTAAGGCTGTGCGACGGCACTTTTGTGCCTGTTTTGAACACATGTCCTGCCGAATCCGTTACCGAAAGGCGGGGCTGTATCACTAGCAGATGGTAGGCGGCGCCCAAAAACAGACGTTCGCCGCGATAGCGCAGCTGGAAGTTGAGTTCGGGTATCGTGGTGGCTTTCAGATATTTGGTGCTGCCTCCGTCGGGACCGGCGGATTTGTTGTCGAGCTGGAAAGCGGCCACGCCCAGAAGCTCCATCGGACCGACACGTTGCGAGAGACGTGTCTGCACAAACCGTGCGTAGGGGTGGAAGGGCGCGCCCATGTTCAGCGGACGGGTGCCGGGCATCACCTCGTGGATAACCATCGGGTGCCAGAACTGTCCCATCAGCAGCTCGGTGCTATGCCATTTCATGTCGATATAGCCGTGACGCAGGCGGAACAGGTTGATGCTTGCGTCGGTGGTGCCGGTGAAATCGCCTTCGATGTAGGCCGAAGTCTTGGCTCCGAGCACGTCGGGACCCCAGAAACTGAGGGCCAGACGGGTGGAGATGGCCAGCATGTTGAGGTTAGGCACGGCGTTGAGGTCGTTGCCGTTAACGTCGGTTTCGATGGGCTTGGGGTAGAAAAGCATCATATCCTCGCGGCCGCTCACCACCTGCCTCGAGTCGTAAAACAGCTGAGGACTTACAAATCCGGATAACTTATAGCCCCATTTCTTGGCGGGGGGCACGGTGTCCTTTTCGGAGCTTTGCGCTGTGGCGAAAAGTGCTGCGGTTGCGAGTATCAAAAGAACTTTTTTCATAAAAAACAAATTTTGCCATGCTGTGCGGCATCGCCTCGTGCCGGTGGCCGCAACGGGATTGCTATTTTTTGTTGTTGGCTATTGCCAGAATCACTCCCAGAGCCACGCCGAGCAGTGCAGCAAACAGCACTTGGAACTGGCTGGGCAGCAGGAAAGTGATGGTGTGTGCCGGGAACCAGAACAGCGGTATGGTTTTCTTGAAAACGAAATTCCACTGCACGTCCCAGTTGAGGTGGGTTATAATCTCCCTCATCTTGATAGGACGGAAGAAACCGCCCAGCGTGCCGCCGTTGCTTAGTATGTGGGTGTCGGTGATTTTGTGCAAAGTCATAAAGACAGGTGCGAAAATGGAGTTCATAAGCACGCTTACGGCGAAAGCCACTCCCACCTTGCCCCACGAGAAATCGCCGGCCAGCAGCGCCGCCATGGTGCCTTTGTCGCAGCCGCCCACAGTGTCGAGGAACGCCGGTACTCCGGTCTTGAAAATTATCATCGCCATGCAGATACCCATGCCTAGGATGCCCCACACTATCATACGCGGCAGTATGCCGAAACCTTTGGCATAGTACGTGCCTTTGCTTATGCGCAGGCCAATCATCTCGCCAAGGGTGGAGAGTATGGCGAATTTTGCGAAACTCATCAAAAACGGATGCTCGTTGGTGAGATATTCGAAGGTGTCGTAAAATCCGGTGGCGGGAATGAAAAACGGTGCCAGAACTGCGGCAACGCACAAAATAAGGATAAAGTCCGCTTTTTTCATCTCAAACAGAGGGAGTTACTCGTTTGTAGTGTCTTTAATTTCGAGCTCCACGTCGTCCTTTTTGGGAGTCTCTTTGTATTGCCACATCTTGAAAGCTTGATAGTCGATAAAAAGCAGGAATACTACTATCAGTCCATTGATAAGCCAGTAAGGAAGGTGTTTTTCACCGGCAAAATAGGCTAACAGTACCATCATAGCCAAGATGAGCAAACTGAATCCGATTATCGCGAAAAAAGCGTTTCTTTTCAAAGTTGATTGCATAACGTTTGGTTTTATAAGTTTGAAAAATGAATACTATCTTTTGTATAATATTATTGCTTTAATATTTGTAATTTCTGATTAATTTTTTCTTATGGTATTAATTTTATTTTTATTCGGTTATTTATCATTGTCTTATCAGTATTTTGCTGTGGCATACAGCATTGTCGCACACAAGGACTACTGTGTAGCTTCCTGTGGGATAGTTGGTTACTTCGATATCCAAACCGCCGACGTTGTCAAGGTTGCTTAAGTCATAGTTGCCGACAAGAGTTGTTGTGCCAGTGTTGTAGATATACAGATGTGCCGAAGTTACCGTTGAGGCATACTCATAGCTTACTGTTACCCAGTTGTCCGACACAGGATTTGGAGTTATGGAGCGTATGCAACCGGGAACAACATTCACTTTTACAGTGTCCAAATCGCGGTAGCCGTCGCTCTCGGCAGTAACTTCAAGAATATACTCGCTTGTTTCTGTTGGCGTTACGGTATAGTTAAGACCCTCGTATTTGAAAGTGCGTTGTTTGTCGTACCAGCGATAAGTGGCAGTCTCGTTTATCTGAGTGGCGTGCAGAGTGGCATTGGTGCCTATAAGTATAGCGGTATCGTTGCCGGCGTTGGCTGTAAACATCTCATTTGCGGCACGTTCGGGTTTTTCCACCTGTATGGTAAGACCGCCGACAAGTTCTTCGTCATCTCCGACATATTGGGTGATGTGGTTTTTAAAGATATTGTCGGGGGTATTGCCATTGGTAAGGAAGTTGTAACGCAACGTTACATCTGTCTCTGGCACATCCGTAATTTCTACAGTTTCACCTGTTACAAGAAAAGTGTTTGCTGTAAGTTGTTTGATGTTTTCCGAAGTAGGAGTCCAATCCGTAATCAAATCTTCGGGGAACACAATTGTAACTTCAGCTTCATTTAGGATATTAAGATCATTGACATTAAAATTAAGACGGAAGCCCGAGTATGGATTGTCGGGAGAAATAGCAGTTGTGACGAAACTAACAGCCAAACCGTAGTTGTTGGCCATACGCAGAATATTGGTAAACAATACATTTTTTAAGGATATGTTGTTATTGTCCTCCACATTGCGACTAACAGAATTTATTTCTGTATTATTCAATGGGTCGAAAGGTGATTCAATGCGTGTATAAAAGCCGTAATCTAGGCCTGTTATTGATAAATCACTGCTGTTGAAAGGAATACAAACAACAGTATCACGGCCTCCTGCTATGCGTGGAAGTTTGGCTTTGCACAACAATTGCCAAGCATGCGGATAACTGTTGAAATAATGTAGAAATGCAGGTTTTGTGTAAACTTTTATGGAGTCAGATGTCCATGAGGTGTCGGAACCTCGATTAGCAATGCGCACATACAGATAGTTAGTTCCATGTATAATAGCCTGGTGTATAGTGTCGCCGTCCTGCTGGTTACGTACCCATATGTCTGGACTATCGGTTATGCCTGGAAAGGAGTTCATAAGTGGTTCTATTCCGTTGTCTCTGGAATTGTCCCGTGTGTATAGGTCTATTCCAAAACAAGAATAGTTGAACACACCATTCAAATCCATTGAGGCTCCAAGACATGGTTTATTTGAATAGTACTGAGGAGTTTCTGGTCTTGTGTCATTAGTATTCGCATAGTAAAAAGCTTCTTCTAGTGAAACATAGCCGTCAGAGTTATAATCGGCGTTCACAAAAGTGTTATTGTCAGGAGTGAAACCTGTAACTGCAGATAGCCAATGATAACAAAATTCGCTATAGATATAATTTGGAGGCATTGCTCTTGCTGTTTCTGTTGCAGAACAAGCTGTAGTTATCACCCTGTTCTTACCTGTCAAATAGCTTGCATACCCGCCCCCAAAACATTCGAGCATACACAAATTTATGGCTTTTGCATTATTGATTTTGTTTATTTCTGTCAAAAATTCATTTTTTGTCATTTTTACACCATTCCACAACGTTATTGTAGAACCCTCTCCACCATGATCAGTAACAAATACAAAAACATTTTCATTTGTAGTTACTCTTTGTTGTAATTGATTAAAAACGAAAGAAATGTTTGCTTTTGTTGCAGCATATTGAATGTCATCGTTTCCATCTCCATCTAAATCCAATGGATAAGAAGCTGGGATGATATTGTTATAACTCCCGTTATTATAATCAGGACTTGGGTTGGTACCATCTGACATTATAACATAAATGTGGTCCCTTTTATATCCATACCTATTTACCAATACTTGATATACTGCTGAACAATGGTTCCAATATCTAGGCCAATTAATTTGGATTCTAGATCCACCACTAATAATGACAGCAAAATCGTCATTATTAGATTGTGTTGAAATCTTTGGTATTGAATAAAAATCATTAGGGTCAATAGCGGTTGATAATGGTAATATTCGATTTAAATTTATCAGAGAGTCCATGTCTGGAGGAGCGTGTAAATTCATTTCCACAATAGTGCCATTCGAAGCATTAATAAATACATATTTACAAGGATGCCACCATTCGGCAGACGGGTCCATATCAATATAGAAAAACCAACATGGGTAATCTGGAGAAACCACAAAAGAATCTAATGTATTTACAATTGTGCTATTACTCACAATATTATTCAGAGAGTATATTTCTTTATCCTGCCAAGAAGAACCCAACACTGTATTTTTCAAAATGGCAAAGGCATCATCTCTATTTATTTGGGAATGAACTGTTAACGCGAAGGATAAAGCTAATAATATAGTAAAATATTTCTGGTTCATAACAATTATAATTTTAAAGTCTGGCAATAAACAGGATTACAATTTTCTATTATTATTGTACATTTCCCCTTTAAATTATGTATTTGAAAAGAGTTGTTAATATCGCACATGCAGTCGGCAGCATTGTCGGGGATACCATTTTCAAAAATTCTAATAGTATCGTTGCAACGATTAATACTGACGTTTACATATTGAAATCCGCAATTAACTTCTAAATTTCTATGTGTTATATAGAGAATACCATTGTTATAAGACATTTTTATTGTATCAGGACAATAGGCTCCTTTTTCAACTTTATCCGAGTGATGTTTACAATTTGAGTATACAATATTAGACACTCTGATATTATCTAACAAATTATCTTCGCTTTTCTTGCAGGCAATGTTCATAGCCAGTCCCACCCAAGCCACCGCAATTAGCGGTAAGACTTTAAATAAAACTTTTTTTTTCATCTCTGTATTGTTTTTTAATTATTTCTTTTGTCATATGATTTTCGTAATCGTTAATTCCTATGCTATTCTGTTGCAGATTACATATCCACAAAAGAAAAGTAATTATTGATTGTCAATAACATAAATCTGGTCGAGGTTGCGGCCGTAGCCGTTGTAGTCGAAACCGTAGCCCACTATGTAGTCGTCGCCGATGGATTTGCCTATGTAGTCGATTTTGAAGTCTTTCTGAAATTTGCCGGGCTTGAAGAAAAGGGTGCAGATTTTGATGTCGGCGGGGTTTTTCTCGCGCAGCATTGCCAGCAGTTTTTCCATCGAGATGCCTGTCTCCACAATGTCTTCCACAATCACAAGGGTGCGTCCCGTAAGGTCTTCGTTGATGCCTATCAGCTGTTTCACGGTGCCTGTGGTGCTGGTGCCGCTGTACGACGACATTTTGATAAACGAAATCTGTGCGTCGAAGTCAATGGCGCGGAGCAGGTCGGAGGCGAAGATGAAACTGCCGTTGAGAACGCCCAGAAACAGTGGGTCTTTGTCGCGCAGGTCGTGGTTCAGCTGCTTGGCCAACGAGGCCACGATGTCGGCAATCTCTTTGCCCGACATATAGGGCTTGAAATTTTTGTCTCTGACTTTCATAGTGTTATTGCTGGTTTTCGATGTAATATTTCAGCCGGTCGGCCATCAGGTCGAGGGCGTCTTTGGCTTTGCCTTTTATCATCATCACCATCATGGGGTTGGCGTCGATGTCGAAAGCTATGCGGGTGTCGGTGGCGGCATCCTTTTCTTTCATTTCGATAACCATTTTGAACGGCATCGGGCTGCCGGAGTCGGCGGCGGGGGCAACGACGACTTTCGAGAAGGGTGTGCGTTCCACCATCTCGAGGGTTATCTGCATAAAGCCGCTGATTTTGAAGGAGCAGGTGTTGCCGTCGGTCTGCCAGCCTTCCACCTGCGGGGGCATCATATTGCCAAAGTTGTTGAAATCGCTCACGAAGTTGAAAATCCTCTCCGCAGGAGCGTTTATCAGTGTCTTCTTGCTTTCTATGGTCATAGCGCGGCCTATTTGTTAAGATGGTCTTCCGACCATTTTTCTGGGTCTTTGCGCCATTTTTTCAGCGAGAACTGGTCTTCTTCGGAGATGTATTCCTCGTCGATGGCCACTTTGATAAGACTGTCGTAGTTGGTGAGTGTGGTGAGGTCCACATTCTCTTTGGCAAAAGCCTCTTCCGACACTTTCAGCCCGTAGGTGAAGATGGCCACCATTCCTTTCACGCGGCATCCGTGGTCGCGCAGGGCTTTCACTGCCACCAAGCTGCTCTTTCCGGTGGAAACGAGGTCTTCGACAACTACAACTGTCTGTCCCTCACGAATATAGCCTTCTATCTGGTTGGTAAGTCCGTGTTTTTTCTCCTCTGGACGCACGTAAACAAAGGGTTTTCCCAAATCCTGCGCCACAAGCACGCCTTGCGGAATGCCGCCGGTGGCCACGCCTGCAATGACGTCGAAATCGCCGAATTTCTCGGTGATGACATCCACCAGACGCTGACGTATGTACGTGCGTATTTCGGGATACGAAAGGGTTACACGGTTGTCGCAATATATAGGCGATTTGCGGCCGGAAGCCCAGGTGAACGGTTCGTTATTGTTCAGTTTTATGGCTTTTACCTGAAGTAAAAACTTCGCTGTTGTTTGTGCTATTTCTTCGATTTGTTTCATAATGCAAAAATACGTATTTTTGCAATACCCAAATCTTAAATCATGAAAAAAATGTTGAATTTTTTTCAACATATCTGATTTACAGTTTGTAGCTAATGGTTAAAAGTATAAAAAAGTGGATAATTTTACGGTTTTTTACAGGTCGAATTTTATAACTTTTGTCAATTCGGAGCAAAAAATTTCCGATTTTGCCCGCGACAAAAATTATTTTTTTCGCACCGACGACAATTTGTCCGAAATTTTTTCGGAGTTCCTTTCCGATGGTGCCGCAATAAGCCTCGTGGTTGTGTGCAAACGCCCTCTGACAAAGGTTTTGCGCTATCTGCTCGACACCTTCGAATTCCGCAAGGCGGCAGGCGGGGTGGTGTGCAATCCCGACGACGAAAGGCTGATGATTTTCCGTTTCGGCAAGTGGGACCTCCCCAAAGGACACGTGGAAAAAGGCGAGACCATACGCTACGCCGCCGTGCGCGAAGTGCAGGAGGAGACGGGACTCGGAAAACTGGAGATTGGCAACCCTATAGCAAAGACATACCATATATATAATATGGACGGCCGCTGGATTCTGAAACAGACCGCGTGGTACGACATGTTTTCGGCCGCCGCCGCACTAACACCGCAAACCGAGGAAGGCATTGAAAAGGCCGTTTGGGTGAGCAAGGAACAGATGTGCAAAAACCTTGCAACCAGCTATTCCTCACTTAGTTATCTTGGCGAAGTATTAAAAAAACGTGACACTATATGAACCGACTGTACCAGATTGCACTTACTATGATACCTCAGGTGGGAGGCAAAACCGCCCGCCAGATTCTGGAGGTGTACCCCGACCCCGAGGAGCTGTTCAAGGAGAGCCGCAAAGCCCTTGAAGCGGCCTTCGGCAAACGAGCTATCGTGGATAACATCCTCGACAAATCTATTCTTGCCGCCGCCGAAAAGGAGATGGAGTTCGTAACGAAAAACGACATCAAGCTGCTGTTTGTCGACGACCCCGACTACCCGCAGCGCCTCAAACGTCCCGACTGCGACGACACCCCCGTACTATTATATTATAAAGGTACCGCCGACCTCAACTGCAGCAAGATTGTAAGCATCGTTGGCTCGCGCAAGGCCACCGACTACGGCCGTACCGCCACCGAGCAGATGGTGAAGGAACTTGCTTCGGAAAACGTGCTGATTGTCAGCGGACTGGCCTACGGCATCGACGGAGCGTCGCATCAGGCGGCCCTTGCCAACGGTTTGCCTACCGTGGGGGTGCTGGGACACGGTCTCAACCTCATCTATCCCGCCGCCCACCGCAACCTTGCCAAGGAGATGGTGGCCAACGGCGGGCTGCTCACCGAATTCGCATCCAACACAAAGCTCGACCCGGGACTCTTCCCCGCCCGCAACCGCATCATCGCGGCTCTGTCCGACGTGGTTCTGGTGATGGAGTCGGCAAAGAAAGGCGGGGCACTCATCACCGCCGAAATCGCCAACAGCTACAACCGCGACGTCTTTGCCCTGCCGGGACGGATAAACGACACCTACTCCGAAGGCTGCAACATGCTGATACGTTCCAACAAAGCCAACCTGCTCACCTCCGCCGACGATATTTTCTACATCACCGGATGGAAGCGCAAAAAGAATCAGAAAGCTGTGCAACAGACAATGTTTCAGGAGTTTGTGGGCGAGGAAAAGATTATCTACGACCTTCTGCTTCAGCACAAGGAGCTGACCATCGACGAAATTAGTTCGCTTTGCGACCTGTCTTTGCCAAAAATTGCCAAGACTTTGCTCACCCTTGAGTTGAAAAACGTATGCAAATTCCTTCCGGGTAAGATTTATAAATTGGTGTAAATCAAAATATTGAAACCTGTTGAAATATTTTTTTCGAGAAAATGCCCGAAAATTGAAAAAAAATTCGTAATTTCGCAAATCTAATCAGAGAATAAAAAACACTGTTAATATGGATACAACCAGCAAAGGAAAAATATCACAAATCATTGGAGCTGTGGTAGATGTAACTTTCGAAGACGGAGTCCAACTCCCCAATATTTTTGATGCACTTAAGGTAAAAAAGAACAACGGAGCCGAAGTGATACTGGAATGCCAGCACGACATCGGAGAGAGCACCATGCGCTGCATAGCCATGGACACCACCGACGGTCTGCAACGCGGCATGGAAGTTGAGTCGCTCGGCGGCCCCATCTCAATGCCTGTGGGCGAAAACATCAACGGACGTCTGTTCAACGTTATCGGCAACACCATCGACGGTATGCCCGAACCTCAGCACGAGAAACGCTACGGCATCCACCGCGAGCCCCCCAAATTCGAGAACCTCTCCACCAGTCAGGAGATACTCTACACCGGTATCAAGGTTATCGACCTTATCCAACCCTTCCTCAAGGGCGGTAAAATCGGTCTGTTCGGCGGTGCCGGCGTGGGTAAGACAGTGCTTATCCAAGAGCTTATCAACAACATAGCCAAGAAATACAGCGGTATGTCGGTGTTCACCGGCGTGGGCGAACGTACCCGTGAGGGTAACGACCTGCTCCGCGAGATGATCGAGGCTAACGTTATCAAATACGGCGACGAATTCGCCAAGAGTATGGAAGAAGGCGGCTGGGACCTCAGCAAGATCGACCCCGAAGCCGTTAAGGATTCCAAATGCACCATGGTGTTCGGCCAGATGAACGAGACCCCCGGCGCACGTGCACGTGTGGCCCTTTCGGGACTTACCCTCGCCGAGTACTACCGCGACGGCGACGAGAAAACCGGCGGACGCGACATCCTGCTCTTCATCGACAACATCTTCCGTTTCACACAGGCAGGCTCCGAAGTTTCGGCTCTGCTGGGACGTATGCCTTCCGCCGTGGGTTACCAGCCCACACTGGCAACGGAGATGGGTCTGATGCAGGAACGTATCACCTCCACCAAACGTGGTTCCATCACCTCCGTACAGGCCGTGTATGTGCCTGCCGACGACTTGACCGACCCCGCTCCCGCCACCACCTTCGCACACTTGGACGCTCAGACGGTGCTTAGCCGTAAGATCTCCGAGCTGGGTATCTATCCCGCTGTGGATCCTCTGGACTCCACCTCGCGTATCCTTACCCCCAACGTGGTGGGCGACGAACACTACAACACCGCTCAGCGCGTGAAAGAGATTCTGCAACGCTACAACGAGCTGCAGGACATCATCGCCATCCTCGGTATGGAAGAACTCTCCGACGAGGACAAACTCGTGGTGTCGCGCGCACGTCGTGTACAGCGTTTCCTCTCGCAGCCCTTCTTCGTGGCTGAGGCTTTCACCGGTCTGGAAGGTAAGTTCGTCAACATCGAAGATACCATCAAGGGATTCAACATGATCCTCAACGGCGAAGTTGACTACCTGCCCGAAGCAGCATTCCTGCTGGTAGGAACTATCGAAGAAGCCATCGAAAAAGGTGAGAAACTTATTGCCGAAGCTTCCAAATAACAACTAAAAAAAGCACGCAATGAACGTTAAAATAATAAAACCGGATGCCACACTGTACGAAGGCGAAGCAAAACTTGTGCAACTGCCCGGAATCGACGGACTGTTCGAAATACTGAACAACCACGCCCCCATAATCTCGGCTTTGCAGAAAGGCAAAATCCGTATTGTGGACAACAACGACCAGACTTTGTATTTTGACATAATTGCAGGCGTTGTGAAATCCGAGAAAAACACGGTGCTTCTGCTCGTGCAATAAGTCCGGAAAAAACGAAACTTCAAGAGGAGGCAGAGGCTTCGGCTGTTGCCTCCTCTTTTTCATAAAAAGAAATAGTATTACAAAAAACGTGCTGAAAGCACAATAATCGAATAACCCAGACTGCAAGTCTGGGATAATAAAAAAGTCATGACTCCCGAACTAGAAGCCCTGCAACGTCTTACGACCATCATCGAGGAACTGCGCCACAAATGTCCGTGGGACAAGGTGCAGACTTTCGACACCCTGCGCCACCTCACCATCGAGGAGGTGTTCGAACTCTCCGACACCATAGTGGAAAAACGTCCCGCCGAGATGAAAAAGGAACTCGGCGACATCATCATGCATATCGTATTCTACGCTAGCATCGCCCGCGAGCAGGGCATATTCGACCTTGCCGAGGTGATAAACGGCGTGTGCGACAAGCTGGTGTTCCGCCATCCGCATATCTACGGCCAGAACGCCGACAACGCCAATCCGCCCCAGTGGGAGAAGATAAAGATGGCCGAAGGCCGCAAGTCGGTACTCGACGGGGTACCAAAGGCACTGCCCTCGCTGATAAAGGCCTACCGCATGGTGGAGAAGACTTCGGGAATAGGTTTCCGTTGGGAGAATCCGCAACAGGCTTTCGCCAAAGTGGCCGAGGAGTGCCGCGAGGTGGAGGATGAACTACAAAAGGCTGACACGCAACAGAATACCGAGGAAGAGGTGGGCGACCTATTTTTCGCCCTTGCGGCTTGGGCGCAGACCATGGGCATCAATCCCGACACCGCCCTCGAAAAAGCCAACAAAAAATTCGAGAGCCGTTTCAAGGAGGTGGAACGTCAGGCCGCCGAACAGGGCACGCCTCTTTCGGAGATGACCACCGACCAGCTGGTGGCTCTGTGGAAAAACGCAAAAACCAACACACAAAACCATTGACATTATGGGAACAACCGGAAACGAACTGAAACCGCGTATCGGCCTTTTCGGCCGACGCAACCAAGGCAAGAGCACCCTTATCAATTTTATAACAGGGCAGGAGATAGCCATCGTGTCCGCCGAGGCGGGCACCACCACCGACCCTGTGCGTAAGACTATGGAAATCAGTGGTGTGGGACCCGTAGTGTGGGTTGATACCGCCGGTATCGACGACGAAGGCGACCTCGGGGCACTGCGTGTGAGCAAGACCATGCAGGCCTTGGCTCAAGTCAATCTGGCGCTCATAATTTTTTCCGAAAACCGATTCACACCCTTCGAGGAGAATCTCGTGAAGGAATGTCGGGACAAAAAAATCAACTTCCTGCTGATTTATTCCAAGACTGACGTGCATACTCCCGACGACGAAATGATTACCCGTTTGGAGAAAAAGTACGGACAAAAGGTGTATCGCGTAAGCACCGCCGAGGCCAAGCACCGCGACGAGCTGTTGCAGGCCATCCGCGATAACCTGCCGCAAACGGCTTACGCCCATAAGTCGCTTCTGGGCGATGTGCTGAAGCCCGGCAGTCAGGTGGTGCTTGTAACCCCCATCGACTCCGCCGCCCCCGAAGGACGCATGATACTTCCTCAGGTTCAGGTGATTAGGGATGTGCTGGACAACGATTCCGTGGCCGTGGTGTGCAAGGAAACGGAGCTGGCCATGCAGCTCGGCAGGATGAAAGAGGTGGATTTGGTGGTAACCGACAGTCAGGCGTTCCGATATGTGTCGCAGGTGGTGCCGCGGGAGATACCGCTCACCAGTTTCAGCATAGTGCTGGCGCGACACAAAGGTCCGTTCGAAGCCTATCTGCAAGGCACCCCAGCGCTTTCCGCCATTGCCGACGGCGACCGCATAGCTATGTTGGAGTCGTGCACCCACAAAGCCACCTGCGAGGACATTGGCCGTGTGAAACTGCCCAACCTGATACGCAAATTCTCCGGCAGTGAGCCGCAGTTCGACTTTATCAGCGGTTTCGACCAACTGCCGCACCCCCTGCAAAGTTACAAGATGGTGATACAGTGCGGCGGCTGCGTGGTCACCGGCCAGCAGCTCGAGAGCCGTCTGCTCCCCGCAATGCAGGCAGGGATACCCGTCTCCAACTACGGCATGGCAATAGCCTATATGACAGGCATTTTCGACAGGGCGGTGGAGATATTTAGGTAGAGTAAAACAAGTAACGCATAAAAATATGAGAAACAAACGATTATCCCTCTTGTTACTTTGTTGTCTGCTTTGCGCTGTTGTAGGATGTGGGACAGACAAAGATGTTATTCTTTTGTATAAAATCGACAAAAAAGATGTTGGCAAAATCACTTTTCGAGATGCGCCAAGTCCGAAATATAAAAATAAAAATGACGACGACAAGCCTGTCCCTGGTAGGAAATCACCACGCAGAGAGTGTGGTACTAAAAATCTTACAGAAAATATTGATACCCTTTACTTTATCAATGACACATTGTTCATTACATACAAGAAAAACTTTAATTATGTATGTAAAGGGACTGCTCGTGACGGTTCCATGACACTTTCTGGAGTAATGAGTGTTCGTTATGTTTCTGATAAAGAGCGTTTCAAACAAAAACTATCCGTTCCTCAGAGGGCTAAATACATTTGGTTGAACAACCACGACTATAAGTTTTTGTTCCAGCAAAAATCATCACGCAAGTATGCTATGATTGAGTATCATCTGCTCGACAGCACCGCACAAAACAAGTGTTTTCTGATAGAGAATTCGGACACAATACCGTCTGATTTACCTTTTGATTATTATTTTGATTAGTAAACCGCCAACAAAACCTTTGTCAAACACAAAACGAGGCGCTTCAAAATATTTTCTCCGTTTTTGCGTTATTATTGATGTCTTGATTGGATAACGCGAGGCAACAACTTTTAATGGAAAAACCAACAGCGATGACCGAAAACAATAACCTCTCCCTTATTGTGGCCGTGGCGGAAAACGGCGCCATAGGCAAAAACAACGACCTTTTGTGGCACATCAGCGCCGATTTGAAACGTTTCAAAGCCCTGACAACGGGACACTGCATTATTATGGGACGCAAGACCTACGAGAGTTTCCCGAAACGTCCTTTGCCCAACCGTCGCAACATAGTGATAACCCACGGCGACGGCTCTGGACTTGAGGGGTGCGAGGTGGTGCATTCCATTCAGGAGGCGTTGGAGCAGTGCGAAAGTGACGAACAGCCGTTTATCATCGGCGGAGCTACCGTTTATCGCCAGTTTTTACCGTTCGTTGCCCGGATATACCTCACCAGAGTCTTCGCCACTTTCGAGGCCGACACCTTTTTCCCGCCCATCGACACGGAGGAGTTCCACGAGGTCTCCGCTTCGGAAATTTTCACCGACGAAAAAAGCGGCTTGCGCTACCAGTATATGGAGTATGAGAGGGTGTGAAGGCGATGGTGATAATATAGAAATATTTTATATAAAATATTGATTAATAATTATTTATAATTATTAAATTATAAATAACTTTTTCAAAAACTTTAACCATTTTTAACCGAAAATTTTTGGTCAGTCCATTTTTTCGGTATACCTTTGCACTTTGAAAATAAGTCTTATAAGTTATTAATTTTAATTATGGAAACATTAAAAGAGAAATTGAAAGATTTTGAAAGAAAAATCAATGAAAACATTATGGAAGATAAACTTCTAGAATTTTTTGAAGAACTTGCTCCAGCTTTCCTTTATGGAGGATACATTAAAGTACGTGACGATTACAAAGTGTATATTAGAACAGTAGAGTTCTATTTCCATAGTGAAAAACCTAATGGAGTTCACGACCCTATCGTGTATCATCGTGATGGAAAAGGATTGGATAAGGTCCCGTATTTTCCAATAATGACTTTACATTCACACGATTCAGGTTTTGACATCACCTTTGAAAGCGAATCCAAAAAATATCGAGCTTCTGCTCTTATTCGCGCATATGAGGTGAAGCACAATAATAAATATTTAGAATGGAACAAAAAAGACATGTTCACATGTAATCCTGAATATAAGTTTAACACACAATCACTATATCTTCGTAAACTTTTAAATGGATTCTCTCTCTCCAAAGACAATGAGATTCAGTGGAAAGATGAGCCAAGAGAACAATCTTTGCTTATGATAAAGAAAAAAAGAAAGAACGTTTATCAATATGATGCGACTGGCAATAAGATTAAATGTGATCGTTTATGGAGTTTCACTAGAGTTGAGCAAGTATAATTTGTTTTATTATGATTACAGATCATTTCACTAACACCGTCTATTTCTCAAGCCAGTTGCCTGAAATATGCCCGACTCTGAACGCCAAAATCACAGAAGTCCTGCAAAGTCACGGCATCCCGTACCACTACCTTACGGAAACCAACGATATCTGGTGCCGCGACTTTATGCCCATACAAATTGAAAAAGACCGTTTTGTTTTTTACACATACACTCCTGATTATCTGCAAGATTCGTATTATTATCGTCTCACTCAAACCGACCCTGAAAAGGTGTTCAATGCGGAGGAAAACCACCTTGGCGACCTGCTTAAATACCGCAAAGACATCAAACTCGTGCTCGACGGCGGCAACGTGGTGAAATGCGGCGACACCGTTGTGATGACGGACAAGATCTTTGTGGAAAACAAGGGCAAAACCCCTGCCGAAGTGGAGCGGATTCTCCGCGATGCATTCCAGTGCGACATCCTGTTTCTGCCGTGGAACAGAGAAGAATATTACGGCCACAGCGACGGCATTGTTCATTATGTAGGCGACGGGAAAATTCTGCTGACCAACTATCAAGATTTTTCGAAGTATTTTTACTATCGTTTCCGGAAGGTTTTGGACAAGAAATTTGAAGTCATTACGTTGAAATACAATGTAAAACGACATTACAAAGATAGTTGGTGCTATATCAATTTCCTGCAGGTGGGCAATCTTGTGCTTGTGCCGCAGCTGGGAACGGAGGAGGACAGTCAGGCGCTGGAGCAAATCCAAAAAGCCCTGCCGCATTGCGAAGTCGTAGGCATTCCTTCTAAGGAAGCCGTAGGAAAAGGCGGCGCACTCAACTGCATTTCGTGGAATATCGCAAGAAACGTATAATAATACGGAATCACAAAGTATTTACCTTGTAATCAGTTTTTTGTCTGTTTGAGTTTTGTGCTTTTTCGAATCTTTATTCAGCCAAATTGCATTAAAAACACCTACTTTTGGCTGATTTGATTTGCTCAATTCAGCCAAAAGTTACAAAAAATATATGTTTTTGGCTGAATAAAGATTTCTTTTTCTCTGAAAATTGAAATCCGTCCCCAAGATATTATTATATGTGTGCAGTG